>WNFT01000039.1_pt1 | contig 77126 bp, 50 predicted proteins | sample 5400191 | NCBI WGS metagenome assembly WNFT01 (sample SAMN13153359, study PRJNA577476) | soil metagenome | isolation source: 80 cm saprolite under Madrone tree | place: USA:California | collected 2016-06-14 | reverse complement strand
CGCGGGGCAAGGCGCGGCTTGGGGGGGGGGACCTGGAGGGGGGGCTGCAGGCGTTTCGGCGGGCGGAGAAGCTCGTGCCGGCGCCGGGGCGGTCGCAGGAGGCGCGGTACTGGGAGGCGGAGACGCTGTTTCGGCTGAAGCGGTACGGGGAGGCGCGGGCGGCGTACGAGGCCGTGATCCGGGGGGACGCGGGGTCGCCGCTGGTGCCGGATACGGTGTACGGGCTGGCCTGGCTCGAGCTCGAGCAGAAGCGGCTCGAGCCGGCGATTCGGGGGTTCCGGCAACTTCTGGAGAAATGGCCCGGGCACCCGCTGGCGGGGGACGCGACGTTCGCGCTCGCCCGCACGCTCGTCGACGCCAAGCGCTACGACGACGCGATGCCGGTGCTCGAGACGTTCCTCTCGAAGTACCCCTCGCACGAGCGCGCCGGCGACGCGCAATACCTCATCGGATGGGCCGAGCTCGGAACCGGCAAGACGGCGGACGGCATCCGTGATCTGCGGCGGTTCGTCGGCTCCTACCCGACGCACCAGCTCGTGCCCGTGGCGCGGCGGAAGATCACGGAAGCGGCGGCACGATTCGGGGACAAGAAAGAGCTGGCGGCGCAGTACCAGATGCTGATGGACGATCCGGCGCCGGCGGCCGAGGACCTCTACGACGCGGGGGTGATCGCGGGCCAGCTCGGCCGGCCGGAGGACCAGGAGGCGGCGTGGAAGCGGCTCCGGCAGGAGTTCCCGGACCACGCGCTGGCGCAGCGGACCGCGCTCGACCTCGCCCGCTTTGCCTACAAGCGGGAGGAGTACGCCGAGGCGATCAGCCTGGCTCAGGTGGCGGGCAGGACGCCGGAGTTCGCCGCGGAGGCCTCGCTGGTGGTCGGGGAGGCCGCGCTGAAGCTAAAGGACTACGCGCGCGCGCTGGAGGCGTTCAAGGTGGTGGCGGCGACGCCGGGGGTGGACGGAGGGCTCCGGTACCGGGCGCTGGCGGGGAGCGCGGTGGCGCGGGAGGAGCAGCAGCAGTGGCGGGAGGCGCTCGCGCTGTACGAGGAGGTGGCGCAGGGCAGTGCGGACGCGGCGCTCCAGCAGTGGGCGCGGGAGGCAGTCCTGGCGCTGGGCAAGGCGCGGCTCGGGGCGGGGGACCTGGAGGGGGGGCTGGAGGCGTTTCGGCGAGCGGAGAAGCTCGTGCCGGCGCCGGGCCGCTCGCAGGAGGCGCGGTACTGGGAGGCGGAGACACTGTTTCGGCTGAAGCGGTTCGAGGAGGCGCGGGGGGCGTACGAGGCCCTGATCCGGGGGGACGCGAGGTCGCCGCTGGTGCCGGATACGGTGTACGGGCTGGCCTGGCTCGAGCTCGAGCAGAAGCGGCTGGAGCCGGCGGTTCAGGGGTTCCGGCAACTTCTGGAGAAGTGGCCCGGGCACCCGCTGGCGGCGGACGCGACGTTCACGCTCGCCCGCACGCTCGTCGACGCCAAGCGCTACGAGGAGGCGGTGCCGGCCCTCCGGGGGTTCGTGACGAAGTACCCGACCCACGAGCACCTGGGCGACGCCCAGTACCTGCTCGGCTGGGCCGAGCTGGCGACGGGCCAGACCGCCGAGGGGGTCAAGCACCTCCGCGCGTTCCTCGCGCGCAGTCCCTCGAGCGAGCTGGCCGCGTCCGCCCGCCGCAAGCTCACCGAAGCCGTGGCGCGGCTCGGAGACAAGGGGGAGCTCGGGGCGCAGTACCGGACGCTCCTGGCCGATCCGTCGCCCACGGCTGAAGACCTCTACGATGCGGCGTTGCTGGCAGGCCAGCTCGGCCGGCCGCAGGACCAGGAGGCGGCGTGGACGCGGCTCCGGCAGGAGTTCCCGGACCATGGGCTCGCGCAGCGGGCCGCCCTCGACCTCGCGCACCTCGCGTACACGCGCGAAAAGTACCAGGACGCGGTCACGCTCGCGTCGGCCGCGACCAAGACGCCCGAGTTCCAGGCCGAGGCCGCGCTGGTCGTCGGGGAGGCGAAGCTCAAGCTGAAGGACTACGCGGGCGCCCTCGACGTCTTTAAGACGGTGACGGCGCCTGGCGTGGACGCGGCACTCCGGTACCGGGCGCTGGCGGGGAGCGCGGTGGCGGAGGAGGAGCAGCGCAAGCTCGATGCGGCGCTCGCGCTCTACACCGAGGTGGCGGAGGGGAGCCCGGACGCGGCCCTCCAGCAGTGGGCGCGCGACCGCGTGGGCGCGGTGCAGGTCCAGCAGCGCCGCCTGCGCGAATTCGCCGAGCTCGACCAGGCGACGGCCCTCCTGAAGGCAAAGAAGTACGCCGACGCGCTGGCGCAGGGGCAGGCGCTCGCGCAGAGCGAGGACGCCAACCTCCGGGCCGGCGCGCTCCTCCTGGTCGGCGATGCGGAGCTCAAGCTGAAGCAGCCGGCGGCGGCCCTCGCCGCCTTCGACGCGGCGGCGGCGGTGCCCGGTCTCGACGCGGCCTCCCGCTACCGCGCGCTCGCCGGGAGCGGCGTCGCGCACGAGGAGCAGCAGCAGTGGCAGGACGCGCTCGCGCGCTACCAGGAGATCGCGGCGGGGAGCGCCGACGGGACGCTGCACCAGTGGGCGCGCGACCGCGCGACCGTCGTCAGGGCCCAGCAGGAGCGGCTGGCGCGGCGCCTCCTGGAGCTGGCCGAGGCCGCCTTCAAGCGGAAGAAGTACGAGGAGGCGCTCGGGCAGGCCCGCCCGGTGGCGGACACCGCCACCGGCAGTCTCCGGGCCGACGCGCTCCTGCTCGTCGGCCAGGTGCAGCTGAAGCTCGCCCAGCACGCCGCCGCGCTCGAGGCCTTCGACGCCGCGGCGGCGGTGTCAGGGATTCAGCCGCTCGTGCAATTCCGGGCCCTCGCCGGCAGCGCGACCGCGTACGAGGAGCTGCGCCGTTGGGACGAGGCGCTCCAGAAGTACGAGCTGATCGCGGCCTCGAGCCCCGACCAGGCCCAGCGGAAGTGGGCTCGGGGGCGGGCGGCGGCGGTGAAGGCCCGCCAGACTTCGCCGCAAAAGTCCACGGAGAAAAAGCCCGCCACGGAGTCGTAAACATCGCCCGGACTGAAGTCCGGGGCTCTTGAGGAGCCCACATGCCCTTCACTCCGAGAGCCGGACCTTACGGTATCCGGTTGACGGTTCATCGGACCGCCTGGCTGCGCGGTAGCCTCCCCGTCCGGCACCGTCGTTTCGACGGCTGTAGGGCACGGCGGGCTTGGTTATCGCCTGCCTTGCTCGCGGAGCGCGTGCTCAGCTCCAACCGGGGGCAGCCTACCACAGAGATCGGCGCTCCTTCCCGCCCTGAGGGGCGGGGTGTCCGCGCCGGGAGAGTTTTATGAGACGCCGTCTCCTGCTGCTCGGGCTCCCGTGGGCCGCGCTCGTGGCCGCGGCACCCGCGCCGGCCCCGGTGGTCCTGCCGCCCCCCGACCTCGCCCCGCTCGTCGAGATCGCCGGTGCCGCGCTCGAGAAGCCGTCCCTTCCGGTGCCGGAGCTGCCGATCCCCGCGCCCCCCGCGACGCTCCCGGCCTTGCCGACCCCGCGGCTCGTCCTCGACCCGACGATCACGAAGCCCGTCGTCGCGATGCGCGCCGTCAGCTGCAACCTGGTCGGCACCCTGCTCGGGAGCGTCAGCGCGCTCGTCGACTGCGGGCGCGAGAACTATGACAACGGAAGGTACGGGAAGGCCGTCCAGTACTTCGAGGACGCGCTCGGCAAGGACCCAGATCGCGACGCCGCACGACTGGCGCGGTACTGGCGCGGTGAAACCCTATATAAGGTCAACCGAATCGCGGAGGCCGACAAGGACTTTGTCCAGGTCGCCAAGGAGGGGCCGGCCGACGACCTCGCCAGTTTCGCCCTGAACTCGAGCGGCTGGACGGCCCTCCAGCTCGGCCAGCCCGCGCGGGCCCTCGACGCCTTCGACGGCGCGCTCGGTCGGCCGGGCGCCCCGTCGCAGTCGCTCCTGGTCTCCGCCCGGCGCGGTCGCGCGCTCGCCCTCTCGCTCCTGGGCCGGTGGGAGGAGGCCCGACAAGCGTGGACGAAGCTCGGCGACGGCGCCCCCGTCGCCCTCGCCCGCGAGGCCCGGTTCTGGCTCGGCGAGTGCCTGGGTCGGCTCGGCCAGTATGGCCCCGCGGTCGACCAGCTCGGGCGCTTCGTCAAGGACGCGCCACCGCCGGCGCTGCTCTCGACGGCGCTCCTGCATCTCGGCTGGTGGCTTGACCGCGCCGACCGCCCCGTCGAGGCGGTGAAGGTGTACCGCACGCTGCTCGCGACCCTAGGCGAGTCCCAGGAGCGCGACCTGGTCGACATCGGACTCGTGCAAGCCCTGCTCGGCGCCGGCGACTGGTCTGGCGCCCAGCAGGCGGTCAAGCCGCTGCGGGAGCGCGCGTCGCCCTTCGGGGTGGCGACGCTGCTCGCGATGGCCGGATGGGCGGCCGCGCGGGATCCGGCGGCGGCGCACGTCTTCGACCAGCAGCTTCTGGCGCGGACGCTCAGCCCCGCCGAGCGCGCGTGGCTCTTGTTCGTGGAGGGCGAGGTCTTTCGCCGGGAGGGCAACCGGGACGAGGCGCGCACGCGTTACGACCTCGCGCGCATGACCGACTCGGCCAGTCCGCTCGGCGGCCGCGCAAGCCTCCGGCTGGCGCAGCTCAACTTCGACTTCCGCGAATTCGCCCAGGTGGCGACCGACACGGGGGTCCTGCTCGCGCAGCCGATCACCAATGACGTGCGGGAGCCCGCCTTCGTGCTGGCGGGCGAGAGCGCGTACTACGCGGGCGACTTCGAAGCGGCCGTCAAGACCTTCCGTCGCTTCGTGGACGAGTTCCGCGCGAGCCCGGCCGTCGCGGCCGCCACGCTCTCGATCGGCTGGGCGGAACTCCGACGAGGGCACGACGCGGACGCGCGCCGCATCTTTACCAGCTTCGCGCGCCTCGGCGGGCGACACCGCGGAGGCGATCGCGCTGTTCGAGGAGATGAACGCCCGCTACCCAGACCATCCCCGGGCCGACCTCGCCCGCCTGAACCACGCCATCGTCCTGCTCCGCACGGGCCGGGCGATCGAGGCGCAGCCATTGCTTCGCACCTTCCTCGGCCGCGCGCCGGGGTCGCCGCTCGTCGGTCGGGCGCACCTGGCGCTCGGCGTCGCGCTCCTCACCGTCCGGCTTCCCGTGCCCGCGCGCGAGGAGTTCGCGGCGGCGCGTGACGCCGGCGAAGGGCCGCGCGCCCGTCTGGGTCTGGGCGCGGTCGCCCTCGCCCTCCGGCAGTGGGACGCGGCCGCGAGCGCGTTCGCCGAAGCCCGGGAGACGGGCACCGCGGCGGTCGCCCAGATCGCCGACTACGGGCTCGCCGTGATCGCCTTCGACCGCGCCGACCGCGAGGGCTTCCGGAAGATCGGGGGCGGGCTGGTCCGCGAGGGTCACGCGACCCCCGCGCTGCTCTATGCCCTCAGCGCGACCGCGACCGATGCCGCGGCGTGGGACGACGCGCTCGAATCGGCGAAGCAGCTCGTGAGCCAATTCGCGGCCGACCCCCGGACCGACAGCGCGCTCGCCCGTCTCGGCCTGGCCGCGGCCGGCGCCAAGCGCTGGCCGACCGCGGACGCGGCGCTGGCGCTGCTCCGGCAGCGGTCTCCCACGAGCCCGTTCCTCGACGAGACGCTCGTCGCCGGCGCCGAGGCCCAGGTCGAGACCGGCCACGGCGCCGAGGCGAGGTCGACGCTCGAGCGCTTTGTGACAGGCTCTGCGGACGACCCGCGGCTGCCGCACGCCTGGCTGCTGCTCGCGCGCGTCCGTGACCTGGCGGGCGACCGGGGCGCCGCCGTCGACGCCTTCGCACGCGCGGCGCGGGGCGGGCATGACGCGGACTGGCCGCCGGGGACGCGGCTCCGCTACGCCCGCCTCCTGCTCGACGACAAGCGCTGGAGGGAGGCGCGCGCCCAGCTCGACGTGATCGTCAAGGGAGACGACACCCAGGCCGCGACCGAGGCCGCCTTCTACCAGGGCGAGTCGTATCGGGCCGAAGGCAAGCCGGCGGAGGCGGTCGAGTACTTCATGACCGCCGCCTATCTCGCGCCCGAGTCGACCTTCGGCCGCCAGGCGCTCCTGGGGGCCGCGGCCGGCTACGTCGCGCTCAAGCAGCCGGACTCTGCCGCGATCGCCTACAACAAGCTCCTCGCGCAGGCCGATCTGCCGCCGGAGATCGCCCAGCGCGCCCGCGAGGGGCTCGCCGCGCTCGGTCGCTGACGCCGGGCCCCTCCCGCCGCCGCGGAGGCTACCGGGGCGCCGGCGCCCCGCCCGCGAGCCCCGCGGCGTCACCGGCTGTCGTCGCCAGGAGGGGCTTGAGCCAGACGAGGGCGAGCAGCGCCGCCGCCAGGTCGCAGGCGACGGCGATCCAGAACACCGGCATCCAGGATCCCGTCGTCTCGAGGACCTTCGCGGCTCCCCACCCGGCGAAGATCGCCGCCACGCCCTTCGAGGTGTACTGGATCCCGTAGTTGGTGGTGGCGTACGCCGGCCCGAACACATCGCCGATCGTCGCCGGGAAGAGCGAGAAGATCTCCCCCCAGGCGAAAAACGTGGCACCGGAGAGGACGACGAACCAGATCGGGTGATCCACGAGCCGGAGGAGCGCCAGGATCGCGAGCGCCTCGAGGCCGAAGGCCAGCGCCATCGCGTTGCAGCGGCCGATGTGGTCCGACACCCAGCCCCAGAACGGGCGCGTGAGCCCGTTCAGGATCCGGTCGAGCATCAGCGCGAGGCCGAGCGCGCTGATACCGAGCGCGACGACCGTCCTGTCGAGACCGTAGGTGGCCGCGATCGGCTTGAGCTGGGCCGTCACCATCAGCCCACCGAAGGCGACGAGGGCCATCATCAGGTACATGAGCCAGAATCGCCCGGTCCTGAGCATCTCGCCTGGCGTCCGGCTGACGGCCGACTGCGGGACCCGGGTCTTCCCCGCGGCCCGCTCCCAGCCCGGCGGCGTCCAGCTCGCCGCCGGCGCGGTCATGAACTGGGCGGCGACGAAGACGACCACGGCTTGGACCGCGCCCCATACCATGAACGCGGCCCGGTAGCCGCTGGCGTCGATCATCCGCTGGATCGGAAGGACGGTCAGGGCGGTCCCGAGCCCGTAGGCGCCGGCCGTGGCGCCGGCGGCGAGGCCCCGCCGGTCGGGGAACCATTTGAGCGCGGTTCCCACGCAGGCGCCGTAGACCGCCCCGGCGCCTATGCCGCCGAGAGCGTACCACCCGTAGAGGGCGCCCAGGGAGCCGGCGATTCCGGAGCCGATCCAGCCTAAGCCGACCAGGGCGCCGCCCGCGGTCACGATCAACCGGGCGCCGAGACGATCGACCAGGTAACCCTCGAACGGGACGAGCCAGGTCTCGGTCAGGATGAAGAGGGTGAACGCGACCTGCACGGCCGAGAGCGTCGCGTGGAGGCTTCGCGTCAGGGGGACGGTGAACAGCGTCCAGGCATACTGCAGGTTCGCGATGGCCATCATCGCGACGATCCCCGCCCCGAGCTGCCACCAGCGACCGACGAGGAAGCCGCCGCGCGCGGGTGCGTCGCCTGTCATCGAGGCCCTCCCCGTCGCCGCGGGTCGCGAGCGGGCGACCGCGGCTCCGCCGATCGTACACGACAACGCCAGCCTCGACTGCCAGAGAGTCGCGCCCCGGCGGGAACACGCCAGCGGGCCGTCGGCGCGCGTGCATCCTGGCGCCGGTCAGGAGCGGCACTCCCTCCGGAATCCGTTGCGCTGCTAGGTCCCGCCCGCGACCGCCTCCGGGGCCCAAGCTGAGGCCACCCCGGCTTTCCTTAGCGTGGCGTGAACCCGATCAGGCACTCCCAGGTCGCTCCAGTCCACTCCGCGGACGGGAAGGACGGCAAGATCGGCCGGCCGGGCCGCGAGCACGGTGCGAGAGAAGTTCACGTCGCCTAGCCGCGCGTACAGCACCCGGACGGCCTCGCTCGCCCAGGCGGTCTCTTCGCCGCCGACGACCGCGTCCAGCGTCTCGTAAAGATCCGGCAGCGTCTTCGCGATGAGGGTGAGGAGCGTGGCGACGTCCGCCACTATGACGAAGGAGTTCCAGAGACAGCCGTTCCTGAGCAAGACGCGGGCGACGTCCGCTGAGGGCTTCTCCCAGAACCGGCGAACGGGAGCGACGGGCGACCGGACTCCGGGGATTGGTGGGGCCGGTTCGATCCAGCCGTACTCGGTCTCGGCGCGCTCGGGGGCGATGCCGAGAAGGATGACCGAGTCGGGCCGGGCGCCGATGACGCCAAAGGCCAAGTCGACGTGCGCCGTGAATGCCTCGTCATCCGAAACGTAGTGATCCGAGGGGAAGACCGCGACCCGAGCGGCTCCGGAAGCTCGCCTCGCGATGCGGAGTAGCGCATAGAGCAGGGCCGGCGCAGTGCCCCGGTTGGCGGGCTGGGCGATGACCGAATGTGGTGCCACGTCGGCCAGGAGCGGCTGGTAGAAGAGCTCATGAGTCCGCGTGACGACGGTGAGAGTCTCCTCAGGGCGAACCACGAGGCTGGCTCGCCGCCACGTTTGATGCAGCAACGTGTCGTCGCCCAGGATCGAGCAGAACTGCTTGGGGCGCTCGTCGCCCGTGATCCGGCGAGTCAACGGGCGCAATCTCGTCCCGTCGCCTCCGGCCAGCACGATCCCCCATCGCTCTCTCCTGTCAGTCTGAGCCATGTCCTCCTCCGGCGTCTCCCGGGACACTCGCGCCCGGGAGTCACAACGGGCGGTGCTCCTATCCCGCCTCGCGGACACAGCAAGGGGGGTGCCAAGCCTCGGCGCACCCACGGCACACGCACCACGAGCTCCAGGTAGAACGCGCCTCGAGCGCTCGGCGTTGTGCGCCGTGGCCCCGATGGCTCCGCGGATCGCCGTCAGCTCACGCCAGCGCAATCGAGGCAGGCGTCGGAGAGCGGCGGGGAAACTGGAGGGCCGTGTCAACTGGAGTTGACTGACAACCGGACACGACAGGCGAGCATTCTCGGCCGCCTACTTGGTCCGAAGACCGTACTCCTTGATCTTCTTCTGGAGCATCTGCCGGCTCAGGCCGAGTAGCTTGGCCGTCCTAGCGACGTTTCCCTGGTTACGCCGCAGCGCCTCGGCCAGATACTCCCTCTCGAACGCGAGACGGGCTTGCTTGAGGGGTCCGGGCGCCGAGGCGAACGGCACGTGGACCGAAGGCTGACCGAGAATCCTCTCCGAGAGGTGCTGGGGCGTGATCGCAGCCCCGTCCGAAGCCAGGGCCACGCCCCGTTCGACCTCATTCCTCAGCTCTCGCACGTTGCCGGGCCACGGGTACCGTGTGAGGAGGTCCAGCACCTCGGGTGCGATCCCCGTGACCTGCTTGCCCAGTCGCGCGTTGCTCTGCGGGAGGAAGTGGGCGGCGAGCAGGGGGACGTCCTCGCGCCGCTCGCGCAGGGGCGGCACGCGAATCGGGAAGACGCTGATTCGATAGTATAGATCCTCTCGGAAGCGGTGCCGCCGGACTTCCTCGGCCAGGTCGCGATTCGACGCGGAGATGACCCGGACGTTGACACGCCGGACGTGGGTCTCCCCGACCCGGCGGATCTCCCCCTCCAGCGCCCGCAGCAGGTGTTGCTGGAGGGCGGAGCTCGTCTCGCCGATCTCATCGAGGAAAAGGGTCCCCTGGTTGGCGACCTCGAAGAGTCCGGGCGCGTCGTTCACGGCGCCCGTGAAGGCGCCCTTCTTGTGGCCGAAGAGCTCGCTCTGAAGGATCGTCTCGGGTAGGGCGGCGCAGTTGACCGCCACAAAAGGTTTGTCCTTGCGCGGGCCGTGGGTGTGAATCGCCCGGGCGATCAGCTCCTTCCCCGTTCCCGTCTCGCCCTGGAGCAGAACCGTGATGGGCGACGGGATCGCGCTCTCCATCAGCTGGAACACTCGTAGCATGGCCGGCGCCGTCCCGATGATTGCCTCATACGCCCGACGGCCGCCCACGTACCGCTGGAGCGCCGTCACCTCCATCTTCAGCCGCGCCTCCGAGAGCCGGACACTCTGATAGAGGCGGGCGTTCTCGATGGCGATCGCGATGGGCCCGGCGAGGGCGTCCAGCACCGTGAGGTCTTCCTGAGTAAAGGTTCCCACTAGCTTGTTCCGCAGCCCGAGCGCGCCAGTGATCCGACGCTTCGTGCGGAGGGGGACGCAGATCAGATCGTGGGTGTGCAGCCCGGTCAATCGGTCGACCTCCGGATAGAAACGCGCGTCCTGGGTGACGTCCATGACAAGCGCCGGGATGCCGTGCGTCACGACCCAGCCGACGATACCGCGATCGGCCGGGAAGCGGATCTCCCTGAGCCGCTCCTCCATCTCGGGACTCACATCGCTCGTCACCGGAAAGTGGAGCTCGTGACGCTCCTCGTCGAACAGGAGCAGCGCACAACTCTCGGCCTGGAACACTTCCTTGGTACTCGCGATCACCTGGGGAAGGAGCTCGTCGAGCTCGATCAACGCGTTGAAGCCGCGACTCAGCTCGAAGAGCAGAGAGAGCTTCTCGACGTCCAAGACCTCGTGGGAGACGCCCTTCTCCAGGTGCTCGCCGGACGCGCTCACCATGCGACGCCAGGGCTCACGCGTGAGCTCTCGTTCGTTTGAGCCCGAGGCTGTCGGACGAGGAGCCCGGCGGGAGAACTGACTCCAGGCGCGACACGCCACGCCGAGGCCAGGTACATGGAACCCTCCGACGCGGAAGTGAGCGGAAGCTATAGGGGACCGGATTGTACAGCCCTTGCGCCGGGGCGTCAACGCACGGCCCTCGGCTCCTCGGTATCCAGCGAACTCTGCGCGATCGGCCCGACGAATTCGGACCCCCTGCCCGAGATCTTGGCGATTCACATTGGTTTCAACAGCGGACCCGTGGTCGTCGGCAAGATCGGCGATAACCTTCGCATGGACTACACGGCGATCGGCGATACCACGATTCTAGCTGGCAGACTTCAGCGGTACGCAGAACCGGACGCTGCTCTCCTGAGTGAGGCGACGCAGCGACTGGTGGGAGGCTACGTCGGAGTAGAGACCATCGAGGCCCTCTCCATCAAGGGCAGGACTGAGCCGATTCGCGGCTCATCGCCTTGTCGGTCTGGGCACCAGACGATCGCGGTCGACCCCATCAAGATCGGCTTCGGCATGGTGCTGAGGGGGGCTCTCCGCCAATGGCAAGTAGGCGCTGCTGGCCGTCCAGATCTCGAAGGACGACTCGGCCGTCCGGTGGAGCTCGTCTACTACGACGACCAGACCAACCCGGCCACGGTGCCCTGGATTTACACGAAGCTGCTCGACGTCGACAAGGTCGACCTCGTCATCTCCGGCTACGCCACCAACCTGATCGCGCCCCTCAGCCCATCGCGATGGAGCGCAAGGTGACCATCGTGGGTATGTTCTGGCTCGCCGACAACGAGAAGTGCGCCCACCTCGAGGTTGTCAAGGCCGTTGACCCCTCTCCTCGCGCGGGCTAATCTCGGCGCACTCGCGACCTTACCGGCCCGGCTGCTTGGAGGTGCCGGCGTGAAGTGTTCCCGGTGCCAGCACGAGAGTCATCTGCAGGCGATCTACCTTGCGGACATCGGGCCGCTCACATGTAGCTGAATGGACGTGCGTTTCCGTCTGGAGAAGACGGAGGCGAAGTTGAAGGAGTTCCAGCATGGAAGCTGAAATTGGAGAAGCAGCAGGCACGATCTGGCAGTATCTCGACAAGCATGGCGAGACGACACTGAGCAGACTTAAGCGAGGAGCGAAACTACCCGAGCAGGTTGTCCTCCTTGGCGTCGGCTGGTTGGCCCGGGAGGGGAAACTGAAGCTCGTGAGAGACGGCAGAACCGTGAGGGTCGACCTCAGAGAGGGCCGCGCAGCGTGAAAACCTCAGGGCTATCTCATTCCCCTTCATCTTGGTCTTTACCCTCGTTACGAACGGCTTGGCTCAGCCGGTCGTCTGGGCATCGTTCAGGATCGCATCTACCGTGCTGGCGTCTTTCTGGTAGTCGACGCGCTCATTGAGAACAAATCGCCCGGGAATGTCGAGGCGGCGTTTCGGTTGAGTTCTCTACCTTCTTCGATGAGTTGGTGAGGGTAGAGCACTCTACCTTGCGCCAACAACTCTTCGACCCGGTCAAGTTGCCGCGCTGAGAGTCGTGACGCCCTGTAGCGACACCGTGCGAAAAATTCACTATCGCTTCACATGGAGGCGGGACCCCGAGCAGGTCCAGGCGGTCTCGAAGCGTGATGTCGGGGCAATCGGCTCCGCCACACGCGAGACAGGCTCCGACCACTGGCCCTCAGGGAAGCGGACCAGACCGTCTGCCAGCGCGAACAGAGATGGGGAGGGCCTACTCCAGCCGGCGCCCTCGCATGGCATTCTCCGGGGAGGGGAACCCATGGCCAATTGCATTCGGCCGATTGTCGTCAACGAGGCGGATCGGCGTGAACTGGAGCGCCTGCAGCGCTCGCCGTCGACGCGCGCCGGGCTCAGTCGGCGCGCCCGGGCGGTGCTGCTGATGGCTCAGGACGTCCCCGGGGTGGAGACTGCAGAACGCACGGGCCACACCGTGAGCCGGCCTGCGGCGCCGGTTCGCGGAGCAGGGCGTGGCCGGTCTGCAGGACCGGCCGCGTTCGGGCCGGCCGCCGACAATCACGGCGCGGAAACGGGCTCAAAATGTCGCCCTGACCGCCTCCGTCTCCATCGTCCGGGGCCGGGCCCTGAGCTCGTTGCCCAGCCGCCCGCCGCTTGGCGCCGTCGTCCTTGCCGCCGAACCCGATGTCGCGGACGTGAGCGAGCCCGTGCATGGCGCGTCTCTTGCTGGCCATCTTCGCGCGCATCCTGCGAGCCCACGCGCGTCGCTCCACTTTACTCCAGCCCACCGCGCCTTTCCGCCGAGGAGGCCTTGTCAAGAGCCCAGTCCGTGACGGGAGCAGGCGCCGATGGGCTCGGGGCCGCGAGTCCGTGATCCAGCCCGTCCTCGAGTAGGTGAGATGCCTCAAAAACGATCCATCGCGTGATCCAGGAAGATCCGTCTGTTTGGCACGGCAAGCTTGACTCGTCCGAGAGTGGCCCGTAGAGTACCGGCTACGAAACTTCAGGTCAGCACGCGCTGGAGACAGCCTGCAGCGCGTTCGGCCGGGGGAGGGGCATGGGAAGCAGGCCCGTTCGATCGCTGGTATTGTCCGGCCTGCTGCTCGCCGTATCGTTTGCGTTCACGCACACGGCATGGGCGGTCGAGGCCGGGTCGCCGGAGAAATACCTCGAGCAAGGGCTGCAGGCCCTCAAGCGCGGCGCATTCGAAGACGCGGTGTCGAGCTTGAGTGAAGCCGTGCGCTTGTACGAACGGGCGGGGAAGGCCGACGCCCAGGGCGCGGCCCTGATGCACCTCGCCCAGGCCCATTCCGCGCTCGGCCAGTATCGACAAGCGATCCAACGACTCGAGGCCGCCCTGGCGCTTGCCGAAAAATCGGGGCGGCCGGCGCAAACGTCGGTCGTCCTGGCGGGCCTCGGTAACACCGCCGTTGCGATCGGGGAGCTGCAGCCGGCTCGGACCTACTTGACCAAGAGCCTCGACCTGGCCAAGGCCGGCGGCGACGCCGCGCTCGAAGCGGCCGTCCTGAACGACCTCGGCAACCTCTGGGCGATGGAAAAGAAGTACTCCGAGGCCATCGCTGCCTATCGAGAAAGTTCCCAGGTCGCCAAACGCGTCGGCCACGGCGCGCTCACCGCTCGAGCACTCAGCAATGCTGCAGTCGCGTTTCGGCGGAACGGACAATGGCGCGAGTCCGAGACCTCGCTCGACGCGGCATCAGATGAGATCCGGTTGCTGGGCCCTTCTCACGACACCGCTTTCTTGTTGATCGGTCTCGGCCTGGCCTACCGCGACCTGCGTCCCTCGCTCCCTTCCTACAGTGACCGCCTCTTGCTGCAGGCCGCGGGGGCGCTCACCGAAGCGGTGCGCGTGGCCGAGAACGCGGGCGATCGGCGGGCGGCGTCCTATGCCTGGGGCTATCTCGGTACGCTCTATGAGGATGACGGACGATACGGTGACGCGCTGCAATTGACCCGCAAAGCGATCTTCGCGGCCCAGCAGGTCAATGCCCCGGAGTCGCTCTACCGCTGGCAATGGCAAGCCGGGCGTGTGCTGAGGAAGCTAGGCGTCGTCGATGACGCCATTTCCGCCTACCGGCACGCCGTTCAGACACTCCAATCGATTCGTGCCGAACTGTCGGTGGGGTTTGGTGGCGTTCAGACACCGTTCCGGGAGTGGGTGGAGCCCGTGTACCTTGAGTTGGTTGACCTTCTCCTTCAACGGGCGGCGTCCTTGCAGAACGCCGCGCAGATTGGACCGTACCTGATCGAGGCGCGGGAGGCGGCCGAACTCCTCAAGGCGGCCGAACTTCGCGATTACTTCCGAGACGATTGCGTCGATACGCTGCTTTCGAAGATCACGAGCCTCGACGTCCTGGCCCAGACGGCGGTCGTCGTGTACCCCATCCTTCTGCCGGACCGCACGGAGTTGCTGGTCAGCTTACCCACCGGGTTGAAGCGGATCTCCGTCCCGGTCGGTTCCGAACGGTTGACGCGTGAGGTGCGGGAACTGCGTCGCAAGCTGGAAAAGCGGACGACGCGCGAGTACTTCCCGCACGCGCGCCAACTGTACGAATGGTTGATCCGGCCGCTGGAGACGGACCTCGCCCCCCTACGGATCGAGACTCTGGTCTTCGTCCCGGACGGGCCGCTGCGAACAATTCCGATGGCGGCCCTGCACGACGGTAAGCAGTTCCTGGTGGAAAAGTACGCGCTGGCCGTCACCCCCGGACTCAATCTGACCGATCCGCGGCCGGTCAATCGGCGAGACATGAAGGTGCTGGCGGTCGGGGTGACGGAGGCTATCCAGGGATTTCCCGCGCTGCCGAACGTCACGGTCGAGCTCGACGTCCTCCGCAATCTGTTCAAGAGCACCACCCTCGTCAATCAGCAGTTCGTCGTCGCCCGCCTGGAAAAGGAGTTGAAGGAGGAACCGTTCACGATCGTCCACGTCGCCTCCCACGGCCACTTCGGCGGTGACGTGAAGGACACGTTCCTCCTGGCCTTCGACGACAAGCTGACCATGGACCGGCTGAACGACCTGATCGGGGTCTTCAAGTTCCGTGACGACCCCCTCGATCTCTTGACCTTGAGCGCCTGCGACACGGCCGCCGGGGACGACCGGGCCGCCCTGGGGCTCGCCGGCGTCGCCGTCAAGGCGGGAGCCCGCAGCGCCCTGGCGACGCTCTGGGACATCAACGACCGGGTGTCGGCAGACCTCGTGGCGGCGTTTTACCGCGAGCTCAAGGAATCGTCGTCGGTCTCCAGAGCCACTGCCCTCAGGCACGCGCAGATGAAGATTCTCACCGATCCGCGATATGAGCACCCGGGCTTCTGGTCGCCATTCCTTTTGATCAACAATTGGCTGTAGCCTCGAGCGTTATCATCCGGTTCCTCCGTGACCTCGCGAGATCTGAACTAGCGGCCGCCGGACTCGTGGTCATTCTCGCCGGCGCTGGGGTTCTCGGCCTCCGAAGCGCCGGGGTTCTCGAATCCGTCGAGCTCGCCGCCTACGACTGGTACATCCGCCTGCGACCCTTCGATCCGGGGCCGGATCGGCGGATTCTGCTCGTGACCGTCACCGAATCCGACCTTCAGGCTCAGAGCGGCTGGCCGCTGTCCGACCGCGTCGTCGCGCGGATGCTGGAGATTCTGGCCCGGTCCCGACCCCGTGCCATCGGCCTCGACATCTATCGCGATGTCCCCGTGCCGCCAGGGGCGAATCAGCTTCACGCGGTGCTCACCCGCGAGCGTCGCATCATCACCGTCATGAAGTTCGGGGAAGGCTCGTCAGGAGGAGTGCGCCCGCCGCCCGTACTGCGGGACACCGACCAAGTGGCGTTCGACGACGTTCTCGTGGATGCCGGCGGGACCGTACGCCGCGGATTGCTGTTCCTCGATGATGGCACGAAGACCGCCTACTCGTTCGCCCTGCGCTTGGCCCTGCTCTACCTCCAGGCGGACGGCGTCCGCCCGCAAGCCAGTGAAAAGGACCCTGGGCAGCTCCGACTCGCCCACACGACGATCCGGCCGTTTGAGGCAAATGACGGCGCCTATGTCGGCGCGGATGCCCACGGATATCAATTTCTGCTCGATTTCAAAGGGGGAAAGGGATCGTTCCCCGCGGTGTCCTTAACGGCGCTGTTGTCCGGAGCGGTCAGCCCTGAGACGATCCGCGACAAGGTCGTGCTCATCGGCGTCACCGCCGAGAGCGTCAAAGACTACTTCTTCACTCCCCACAGTCGAGGCCTCGGCGTCCAGCAACAGATCGCCGGCGTCGCCCTCCACGCGCAGGTTGTTAGCCAGCTCCTCCGGATCGGCCTGGAGGGTGCGTCTCCAACGGCGACGACGAGCCGATGGCAGGAGGTTGTCTGGGTTCTCGTGTGGAGCGCCCTCGGTGGGCTGATTGGACTGCGAGTGCGGTCGGCCTGGCGGTTTTCCTTGGCCACCGGCGGCGCCGTGGTGGGGCTGGCTCTCGTCGATTTTCTCGCCTTTTGGGCGGGATGGTGGCTGCCGCTCGTGCCCGCGGAGATGACGTGCGTCATTTCCTCCGCCGTCGTCACCGCGTACATGTCGCACCGGGAGACGGTGCAGCGAGCGATCCTGATGCAACTTTTCTCCCGGCATGTCTCCAAAGAAGTGGCCGAAGCGATCTGGCGGCAACGGGACCAGTTTCTCGACGGCCGACGCCCCCGGTCCCAGCGCCTGATCGCGACGATACTCTTTACCGACCTGACGGGATTCACGACGGTATCGGAAAAACTCCAGCCCGAGGCGCTCATGGAGTGGTTGAACGAGGGCATGGACGCCATGGCTCGGCAAGTCAGCCGGTACGGAGGGGTGATCGAACAGTATGCGGGAGACGCCATCGTCGCCGTCTTCGGTGTCCCCGTGCCTCGCCAAAGCGACCTCGAGATCTGCCAGGACGCCATCAACGCCGTGAATTGCGCCCTGGCCCTGGAAGACACCCTGCGCGAGCTCAATCAGCGTTGGCGGGCAGCGGGACGGGCCATGACCGGGATGCGCGTCGGGATCTTCACCGGTCCGGTCGTCGCGGGCACGCTGGGCAGCGCCGAGCGGTCGGAGTACGTCGTCGTGGGCGACACCGTCAACACCGCCTCGCGGCTGGAGAGCTTCGATAAGGATTTATTCCCGCCGGATCCGGAGAAACGCCCGTGCCGGATCCTCATCGGCGAACGGACGTGGAGGTGCCTTGGCGAAGAGTTCGAGACAGAGCAAGTGGGCGACGTGAGTTTGAAAGGGAAGGAGCAGAGCGTGGCGGTCTACCGGGTGATCGCCCGGGCCGGAGCCTCTTCCCAGGCGCTCACTGAGGAGGGACGAGGGTGAAAGGCGTCAGGATTGCCGCGGTTGCTTGTCTTTCCACACTTGCTCTCGTGGCGGTGATCTCCCGTAGCGAAGCGCAGGAAACGAAGAACACGCCGCCGGCTGCTAACCCGGGCATCCCGGTCTATAACCCCCCGTTGCGCGGGGCGCCGGGAGGACGGGTCGGGGGCGGCACGCGGGGCGCGGGGCGTACGGGGCGTGAGGTCTTTGTCCTTTCCGCCCTCGCGCCCGATCATCCGGGGCTCACCGTGAACGAGCAGCCGTCTCTCTATTGGTTCATCTCGAATCCGAGCTCGGTCCCTGTGGAAGTGACGGTGGCGGACCCCGCGGGCACGCAACCGCTCTTGGAACTGCAGCTGCCACCGCCGGTCCAGCGGGGCGTGCACCGCATTCGGCTCGCCGACCACAACGTGCGTCTGGCGCCCGGTGTGCCGTATCGATGGTTCGTCGCGGTCGTTGCGGACCCCAACCGGCGATCCCGTGACATCCTGGCGGGAGGGACGATCGAGCGTATTGGGCTTCCGGAAGGCCTACGTCTGAAACTGGCGCAGGCGGACAAGGCTCAGTTGCCGTTCCTGTACGCGGAGGCAGGGCTCTGGTACGACGCCTTTGGAGCCATCTCCGAATTGATCGAGGCCGCTCCGAACGATCCGGAGCTGCGCAAGCAGCGGGCCGCATTAGTTGCTCAAGCGGGTCTGCCGGAACTCCCCGAGTACACCACGCCGTGACGGCAGATCCTTGGGAACGGCCAGGCCTTCCCTCCTCGGGCGGGAGCCGAGCGCCGCCGGTGGCGGCGCCTCGGAATTCGATGATGGCTGCGTCCGTCACGGTGACGACACGCGATACGAGGGATCGGGCGTTCTGCCCGGCACGGGCGCGGAAAGATGCCCGAGCCGTCGCGGCGCTCTGCCCCTCCAGCCGAGAGCAAGCCCTTGTCTGAGAAGAGAGAAACTTTAAGAGGGTCCGCCGGTCATCGTAGGCACGGTTCAGGCAAGAGAGTCGGGGATGATGGGACAGGGCGCCGACCCGGGTTCTCGCAGCGTCCAAGTAAGGAGGGCAAGCATGCGAGCGAGCAAGATGGCTGGGGTGATCTTTTTTTCCGGGCTCGCCGCGCTGATCGCGGCGTCACCCGGCCGAGCGCAAGAGCCAAAACGGACAGAGCAGACCGAGCCCTCACAAGGGCAAAAGGGCACGCCCGCGGCGCCGCGCGAGGAACCTGAGCCTCAAGCCCAAGCATCGACGGCGCCCGCCGCTCTGCCGACCTATCGACCCCCGCTCCGCGGGGCACCGGGCGGGCGGGTGGGCGGTGGCACGCGAGGAACCGGGCGCGAGGTGTTCCTTCTGTCGGCCCTCGCGCCGGATCACACCGGACTGACCGTCCACGAACAACCTACGCTCTACTGGTTCATTTCCCGTCCGACGACGTTTCTGGTGGAACTGACCGTGGTAGATCCCCAGGGGACTCAGCCCGTCCTTGAAGTCAAGATTCCCTCGCCAGTCCAGGCCGGCGTCCACCACCTCCGACTCGCCGACCACGGTGTCCGGTTGGCTCCTGGCGTTGCCTATCGATGGTATGTTGCGGTGGTTCCCGATCCGGACCGCCGATCCCGAGACATCCTGGCCGGGGGAGCGATCGAGCGTGTGGAATTCCCGGACGAGCTTCGCAAGAAGCTTGCCCAAGCGGAAACCGGAGCGGTGCCGTTCCTCTACGCCCAGGCGGGCATGTGGTATGACGCGCTCGCGGCGATCTCGGAGTTGGTCGAGGCCGAGCCCAACGAGCCCGCGTTCCGGCAACAGCGGACGGCGTTGATGGCCCAGGTCGGGTTGGCGGAGATTGGCCAGTAAGGCTGCGCCTAAAATGCCGCGAGGATGAACTGGAGGTGAAGCCCCATGTCCTGGAGGTTTCCGCCCGGGGTCTTGAGGTTTCGAAGGGGGACCCCCCAATAGACTTCGAGCTGCGGCCTCACAGGAAACGGCACCCTCACGGTGGCCGCCCACCGGAGTCCAATGCCGACGCTTGCAATGTCGAGAACATCAGGGGTCGGCTGACTCGTCTGCCAACCCCTCCCGTAATCGACGAACGGCGCCAGCTCCAGGTAGTCCGCCCAGCGGGAGGCGCGCACGAGCGGTACGCGGGCCTCTAGAGACGTGAGAAAGGCATTGTCTCGCACCAGGGTATTCTCCCGGTATCCCCGCACGCTGTAACGCCCACCCACGGCCACCTGCTCCAGCACGAGTAGGGGGTTAGCGGAGAGTTGAAGATCTGATCGAAAAATCAGCTGCGTGTCGAGAAGGGGGAGACGCTGCACCCACTGGAACTGCCCCAGCCAGGCGAAGAATCTACTGTCCGGGATGCCGCCGCGGTGACTGTTCAGGGTGGCCCCGAGCGCGTCAACGCCGAGCGAAAACCGAGATCGAACTGCGAGAACTTGGGCCTGGGTCCGATGGATCCACTCCTGAGTTGCCCGAACGGCCGTCGCTACCTCTTCCCCGTTCTGGGCCCCCGGAGACAGGCTGAACGGTCGTCCCAGCAGCGACGTCTCGTTGGAAAGGCGCTCGCCGGTGAGCTCCAGCGCCACCTCATCGGCCAACGTGCGCAAGACGGGTTTCCTCAGGGTGACGGTGTAGATCTCGGAATTGCTCTCGATATTCAGGACCTTGAATTGCTCCTCGACGACGGTGAAGGTGTTTCTCCGATACTGGAGACTCAGCGTCGTGTCTCGAGCCGTGAACGGCAGAGAATATGTGAAATCGAGAAGGGGATCGACGCCCTCCGATTTCCCATACCGTAGCGTCAAGATATCGCCGTTACCAGTGAGGTTCTGGTCCTCGAGGGTGACGATTCCCCGTTCAGCCCCGACCGTAGGGGATTGATAGTTGTTGAATTCGAGGTAGAGCTTAAAGGGAGACCGGTCCTCGACCCGGACGTCGAGGTCGCTCTCGCCGGGCCTGAGGCCCGCCTTGAGGTCCGCAGTCAGCCGCGCGATCCTCGAGTCCTCCAGCAAGAGCTGAAGCTGCCGCTGCAGGGTATTGACGTTTAGTGGCGGCCCGGCCCCGAGCGAGAGCCTCCTTCGAAGATATCCGGTGCGAAACCATCGGTTGCCCTCGATGGTGATTCCCCTCAACTCGCCCTCGATGATTTGATACGTAATGATCCCCTCGCTCACGGTCTGATCCGGCAGGATCGCCCCGGAGCTGACATAGCCCTGGTTGACGTAGAGCAGGGTCAGCGCGACCCGGAGCGCCTCGAGGTCTTCCGCCGTGAGCTCCCGATTGATGTATGGCGCCGCGACTTGGGAGAGCTCTTCGGCGGAGAAGACCGTGCTCCCGACGATGCGGATTTCGCGCACGAACACTCGCTCGCGCGACAATGGGAGCTCCCGCGTCGGTGGAGGAGGTGGCAACGGCTGCAGAATCGGGGGAGGCGGAATCGGCCGCGGCTCCTCGCGCTGCAATGGGGGAGGTTCGCCGGGGCGCCCAGTGGGCTCGCCGAAGGGGGGCGCCTGGGCGTGGAGCACGCCGAACGGCGCTCCAAAGAGCAATAGGAGCAGGCCGAGGGGAAGGGGGTGGGCGAGTCGCTTCACCTCGAGCACATAGGGGCGAGCACCGCTGGCGAGAACCGGGGAAGCGTGTCCATCACATGCCCCTCGTTCCGGGCGAGCCCGGTGTCCGCCAACCCCTCCGCGAGGAGCGGGCTTGGCATCAAACCGCCCGGCTCGAGCGGAAAACCGCCACGCCCGCTCACCACTAAACTGCTCGTCTTACCTGCAGTGGCGCGAGCCGCACACGCGGCACGCAATAGTGTTGCCGCCTGCAGCAGAGATTCCGGCAAGCGCGCGAGGGTGCTGCTGACATTGGTGGTAAACGCCTGGATGTCGATCGTCCCGGGCGTGCTGAGGGCCGACGACGCGGTGATGAAGCTGTCCGGGGCTCCGGTGCAGGTCCCGGGAGAGCACAAAAGGGTATTGGCCACGATGGCGATGTTGCCGCCCGGGCCACCAATGGCGTTGGCGCGGATCGCGCTGTTGTCCAAGACAAGGGAATCGACCGGGTGTTGCTGAGCACCGATCGTGATATTCCCTCCTGTGCCTGTCCCACTCTCGACGCTCGTGGTGATCTGACTCTTGACCAGCTGGATGAGGGATCCGGCAGTGGTGATGGAGATATTGCCGCCATCGGCCTTGGTCGCCTCCGTCGTGATGCTGCTGTTGTCCATCCGAAGCGTGTTCACGCCACGGATGTTGACATCTCCAGCAATGGCGGAGGCGGCCCCTGTACTCTTGGCTGAAAGGCTCGCGTGGTCGGTGAGCAGGATTTGGCCGGCGTTGATGTCAATATCGCCACCGGCCGCCGTCGCCGAGGTGTTCGAGGAGACAGTGCTGCCACCTGAAGCGGTAAACGAACCCGCGGTGACCGCGACCGTACCTCCATGGCCCGCGCCGGCGGTGCTGCTGTCGATGAGGGCGCCACCCGTGAGCGCGAGGGTTCCAACACCCACCTTGATATTTCCGGCTACCGCCGTGGGAACCGGTCCCGTAGTGCTAACCGAAATCTTCCCCCCGTCACTCATCATCAACGTCGGCGCCGACAGGGTAATCGTACCGGCCCGCGCCGTGCCTTCGGCAGTGCTGAACAGCCCACTGCTCGCGTCGTGGATAAACTCAACGCTGCCTATGCCTGTGCTCGATCTTCCGGAGATCGCGACCGAGTCGCTCGCGGCAACCGTAACGCTCCCGCCGGGACCTGATGTAGACGGATTCAGACTGCTGCTCGCGATCTGCGCCCCTCCCGTCAGTGTCAGGCGCCCCACGGTCACGGAGATGTCGCCCGCGGCACCAGCTCCTTCGGTGCTCGTGTTAATGAATCCGCCGTCCATGGTCAGCGTTGACGGTGTAGAGATCACGACGCGTCCCGGCACGTGATCGACCGCTTGACTGAACGCTTGACTGGAGATCCCGCTTCCGCCGGAAATGACCACCGGGCCCTCTGCGCTGACCGTCACGGTGCCGTCTTGAGTTTGGTTCGCGCCACTCCGAATCGCGGCACCCTCCGTGAGCATCAACGTCCCAATATCGAGAAGCGAGATCGCGCCGGCTGGGCCCGCGTGGCTCCCACTGCCTCCACGGCTGAAGATGCCGCTGCCAGGGCCGGATATGGCGACCGAGTTCGCGTCATGCACGGTAACGTTCCCACCCCGCGCTTGGGAATTCGCGGAGGCGCTCTGGATCATGGCGCCACCCCCGATGCTCAAGTTCCCAGCAAAGAGCTCGATATCGCCACCCTGGCTACTCAGGGTGCCCGGCGCGGTGTTGAGCGATTGTATGCTTACGTGAGTGTCCGACAGTTTTAGCGTTGGGGTCGTGAGAGTTATGTCCCCGGCGTTTCCCGCGTTCAGAGCTTGAGTCAACATGCCGCACGCGAAAACGGTGCAGGGACCTCTGATGTCGATGGATCTGGTCGCCGTTGCGCTGATCGCTCCACCCTGACCGTGGTTGAAGCTCTGACTTCGGATGAGAGAGTTATCGATTGTCAGCGTGTTCGCCGTCAGCGAGATGGCCCCCGCGCCGCCGGTGGCGCTGGAGGTCATTGACGTTTGGGTCGCAATCAACGTGCGGCCGCGGATCACCATATCGTCCGCCTGAAGGTCAATCCCGAGCGCAGCGCCATCCACGTCGGTGGTGTTTGAAAGAATTCTCACGCTTGGTCCTTGGAGCGTACCACTGTCCACGACGACCTGGCCTCCCCGGATGAGGACCGTGCCACTCCCGACCGACCCGGTGCCGCTCACATCGATGGTCGAGTTCCCAGAGATGCCGACCTGGCCCAGGCGCATCCCTGTAGGGACACTCAGGTTGGGGCTCACCGTGACTTCTCCGGCCGCGCCCGCACTCACGATCTGGACCTGACCGCCCGGGGCACTCAGCGTCGATCCTTTGACGTTGAGCCCGCGGTCCGACCGTCCCGGGAACGGCGCGTCGCCGCCAATCAACGCCAGAGTTTGGCTTTTCGCCACTGACAGAGTGCTACCCTCGACGGAGATCCTGACGGGATTCGCGGTCAGGAATCCAAAGGCTGCTGGGGTATCGGCGGTCAGCACGCTCTGCCGAGAGGGATCGACGAAGAACTTCAACTTCGTCCCGTCATCCGGACCCAGACAGTTGGCTCCGGCAGCGCGAAGGCATCCGGCGGTGCTGACGCGGAAAGCCCCGCCAATGTTGAGGCTCGCCCCTGCGCCGATTACGACGCCGCTCGGATTGAGGAGAAAGAAATTCGCAGCCGGCATGTCAGTCTTCGAGTCAATTCGACCGAAGATGGAGGACGGCTCCCCCCCTGTGACTCGGCTGATGACATTGGCGATAGAGGCGGGCCCCTTGAAGGTGGCTGTCTGGTTGCTCGGCACATTGAACTGTCCAAAACTGTGAAACAGGTTATTCCCCTTGGTCTCTCCCGCTGAAGCGGGAATAACAAAATTCGGACCCGTCAGCGGCCCGCTCTGCGCCCCGGGCTTAATGGTGCCGTCGAGCGTGATCTGGGCCTGAGTGGTAGCGGACTGGAAGAGAAGTCCCACGGAGACCAGGGTCCCCAGGAGACGAGCGCCCGCATGCAGCGAAGGAAGAGTAGCAGCCACGGATGTCTCCTTCCGTATTCGCAGGTTCGATCGACAGGGCACCGAGAACACGGGCCTGGAACAAGATCGCCGACATCACTCACCCTGGTCGGTCGCGATCCGTCGACTGCCGGGCCGCCGCGCGCGGGCGCTACCCCCGGGCGCGGCGCCCAGCGTTGGCTCGAGACACGGGAACCCAGAGAGCCCGGCCCCGCCCGGCAGTTCGCGACAGCTGGAGCCGCGTGTCACCACGCAACCCGACACACGCCGCCGCGCCGTACACGGCTATGGCACGACTGGCCGCAGTATCGCGAACTTTTGACTGGTTCCCGACCTGCTTTAGTCGTCCTCTTCGTCTTCGTCCCGGTCCCGCTCTACGTGTCCGCGTGTAATCCTGGCTCTGACCTTCGTGCTGCCGTGATTGTCATTAATGGCTACGTCGACGGGCACAGGGTTCGCGGCGCCCGTCAGGTTCACGCCTTTGGCGTCGACGGCAAACCGGACGGCGTTGTCGGCGAGGGGGATGATAACCACCTTAAGCCTCACGCCTTTCACTTTGCCCCGGAAGAAATGAAACGAGACGCCGTCGTCCGTTCGCGCGGTGAACTTGTCCGCCGGAATCGTGGCCGAGTAGGCGTTTTCAGGGTCTTGCGGGTCTCCGATGGTGAAATGGACAAACTGAAGAGGCTCGATTCCGCGGCTTTGAGCATCGAGGTTGAGGACGGAGTCCAGGTCGAAGGATCTGGGTTTAACCTGTAGTCTCGCGGAGACGCCAAGCGGCGACAGTAGCGCCCCGCTCAAAATTGCAGGCGCATTGGGCAAGCTCGCCCCGTCGGGAGTCAATTGAGCAATCGACCAGCTCGCGGGAAGGGTCACAGCTTCTCCCGGATTGACGAACGCTGCGTTGAGGGTGCCCGTGATCGTAGGTGCGCAACCGACCTCGCCGCCGCAGGCGACCGCCTCCGTTATGTCGTCGACAAACGTGGCGCTAAAGTCGTCGGGCAGGAATGTACAGCCCACGCCGCTTCCGGCGCACACCGAGGGAAGGGAGACGGGAATCTGAGAAACGGCTTGTCCGTTGATCGTTTTCCCCGTCGCGATCGCCGTTACCTGAAGGCTGTCACCAACCGGCGAGGCGCCCCCGGGCGTGAAGAAGCCGAGGGCGGCAGTACCGGCGGGACATCCCGGCGACGGGCAGGAGGTTTGAAAAAACGGGAACTCCCCCTCTCCCGACTGAACGGCGAGCCGCAGCGTGGCCGGCGCGGCCGCTTTAATCGTGATCGCTGTCACGTTAATTTGAAGAATGCTCCCCGACTGCGAAATGACGGCTCTGGCCGGGCCTAAACAACCGTCGCACGTGGCGAAAGAAAATCCATCCGCGGTGGTCACGCCGTCAAGAGAAACGCACGTAGCCGTCACCCCAGGCGGGGTGTCGCTCGCGGGACAGGGGATTGACGTCCCAACTGGCGTTCCGTTGGCGGAGACTATCATCGCATGCGAGGGAATCGGAACGCTCATCGCAACGCCTGCGAGTATGAGTACGAAGACTATCACCAATCCTGCATACCGTAACTGCATGGCTCTCTCCCCCTCGCGTCAGACGCATGATGAGTCCCATCTTCTGGCACAGGAGCTTCTGGCACAGGACGGCGCGCTTTGTCAAGAGGGATCTTGCTCTTGCCCACTCCCACTTTCCGATGACGGAGACGAGGGGTGGCGCCCCGCGGCCGCCGAGCGGCCGACTCTGCGCGATCGGCAGCCGGGCTTGGGCTGCAGTGACGCGAGGGCGTGCTCCGGCCGGGCGTCGAAGCGGGGAAACGACACGCGGGCGAAGCGCGCGACCCGGAGGGTCCCGGTAGGTGAGGAGGGCGGCGCGCACCCGCGGGGGACGCTCAACGGCTGTGGCGCGGGGCGGAAGGAGAGGACGACCCCAGCGCCGCCGGTGAGCGTTCGGAGCAGCCGGACAAGGGTGCGCCACGCGCACGGGGCGTGCCGCGGCGTCGCGAGCAGCGCGCAGCCCAGGGTGAGCACGCTGAGCGTGCGCGTGGTGTCGTGGCGCGGCCTGGCGCGCCGACCCATTGCCCCCGCCGAGTGACAGCGGACGCGGTCAGGCCGCCGCAACAGCTACCCGCGCCGCGCACAAGCGCGAAGCGTCTGCGTCAGTTCCTACCGCCGGCCCCGCCTCGGTCACGGCCGCGGAGCGCGCCGGCGATGGCCCGCGGCAGCGGATGCGCTTCCAGCTCTTCGAGCGACGCCGGAAGCGCGAGCGACCAGTTCGGCCGCTCCGTCGTCGTGCCCGGCAGGTTCGGCCGCTCCGACACCGCCAGCGCGTCTTCGAGCGTGGCGGTCACGATCATGGAGGGCGCGCCCGCGAGCAGCCGGTGCGTCCGCTCGATCACCTCCGGCACCGCCGCCGACTCGTCCAGCCCCGTGACCTCGCGCACGCGCTCGCGCATCGACCGGAGGCCGTCCTCGTTGGGGTTCCAGCCAAGCGCTCGTTGGGCCGCCAGGTCGGCCCCCGTCCAGAGCCCTGCGATCGTCGGCAGGTCGTGCGTCGTGACCGCGGCGAGTGCCAGCTCCGGGTAGCGCGCGGGCGGATCGGGCTCGAACCAGAGCAGGCGGTATGAGAGCACCCGTTGCGCGGCCAGACGCTCGCGCACGCCCGCTTCCACGGTGCCGAGGTCCTCTCCGACCACGAACGCGCGCGCCCGGTGGCTCTCCAGGGCGACGATCGCCAGCAGGTCGTCGACCGGATAGCGGACGAACGCCCCCTCGGTGGTCGCCCTGCCCCTGGGGATCCAGAACAGCCGGAAGAGGCCCATGACGTGGTCGATGCGCAGGCCGCCGGCGTGGCGGAGCGCGGCTCGGATGGTCTGGATGAACGGCTCGTAGCGCGCGCTGCGCAGCCGGTGCGGGATGAAGGGCGGGAGGCCCCAGTCCTGTCCCCGTGGGCTGAAGTCATCCGGCGGCGCGCCCACGCTCACGCCGAGCGCCATCAGGTCCTGCCAGGCCCAGGCGTCTGCGCCGTCTGCGTCGACGCCGATCGGCAGATCCTGGATCACCCGCAGGGACTCGGCCGCCTGCCGGAGCTGCTCGTCGGCGAGCCACTGCAGCCACTGATGGAACCGGACCCGATCCTCGAGGGCGGCGCGAAAGCGCGCCACGCCCGGCGAGGCGGGATGGCGGTGCTCTTCGGGCCAGCCGTGCCAGCCGCGGCCGTGATGCTCGGCGAGCGCCGAGAACGTGGCGAAGTCGACGAGCCCCGCCCCCTCGGCGACGCAGTAGCGCTCAAACGCGGGATCGCCGCCGAAGCGCGACCAGAGCCGCCCGAGGGCTTCCAGCTTGAGCCGGTACACCCGGTCGCGATCGATGCGACGGTCGGCGGTGAGCGCGCGCCCGAGCCCGGCGAGCCGCTCGATGTCGGCGTGAGGCTCCGCCGCGCCCGGGACCTCCTCGATGCGCAGATAGATTGGGTTGCGGTAGCGGCGGCTCGAGGGGAAATAGGGGCTCGGCTCCTGAGGCAGGACCGGGATCGAGGCGCCGAGCGGGTTGATCAGCAGGGCGCCCGCGCCGAGCTCGACGGCCGACCAGCGCGCGAGGCGGCGCAGGTCCGCGAGGTCGCCGATCCCCCAGCTCTCGACCGAGCGAACGCCGTAGAGCTGGGCGGCCCACCCCCACGTGCGGAGCCCCTCCGGCAGGTGACAGACCGGGGGGCACACAATGACCCGGACGGGCGCGCCGCCGCCGTGCGGGTGGAGCTCGTGATAACCGAGAGGCACGTCGGGCGGCAGCAGCCCCGCGACCCGGAGCCGCGCGCCGTCCTCGAGGACTAGCTCGCCAGGAGCAAGGGTCGCCGGGCCGCTCTCCCGGGTGACCACGACCACGGGGGCGTCGCCCGGGGGGCGCGGATCCGCCGAATCGCCGCCCATCGCGGCCCGGAGCGCCTGCCGTGTCGCTGCCTGCGTCCTGCGCCGCTCACCGCGCGCATCGTCGTACGCATCGGTGATGCCCCACGCATCGGCGGGCATGGCTCAGTCTCGCCCGGAAGAAGCGCGGCCCGCCCCGAGAAGGGCCACAAGAGGCTGGGCGACTGGAGGAGTCCTGGGGTGCCGCCCCGTATCCACCGGCATCATCGGTTATGCGGAGGATAATCCGACGTCGGGCGATCCTGGCCGAGATTTGCCGTCCCCTGATCGCGGGCTCTAACGCCGTCCGCGGGCGACACCTCTTTCGCTTCATGCGCCGCCTGCGACTGTCCGCTGGTATGTCGCCGACGCCCGGCGATTTCCCAAATCCCCCAGGAGAACGCCGGCAGCGTTTCCAGGAGGCGTCGGAAGTCCCGAGTCCTCATGAACAGCACTTCTGCATCCACGGACACGACCCGGATCGTCGCGTGGCGCTTGCCGCCCTCCAGAAGCGCGATCTCGCCAAAGCTGTCGCCTTCGCTCAGCTCGCCGACGACCCAGCCGCCCACGGTCGCCGACAGGTGACCGGAGAGGAGAATGAAGAAGCCGTCGGGCTCCTCGCCCTCGACGATGACGGTCTGATTCTTCTTGAGGTTCCGCAGCTCGCCGAACATGGCCAGCTTGGCGAGCTGTCCGGACGTCGTCCGTGTCATCAGGCCGAGCGGACTCGACACGTTCGCCCTTCCCTGCAGTCGGTACCGGTCCCGGGCCATCTCAAGCCGAGGCAGGAGGGCACGGATCTTGGCGACGCGCTCCTGAACCGCCGGATGGCGCTCGACCAGCCACCAGTACTGCGCTTCAGAGAGCCGGATGCATTGACAGGGGCGAGACGCCACGATGTCGGCCACCCGGTAGCCGCGTTGATGGCTGATGCCCCACTCGCCGAAGGTATCGGCCTTCTTGAGCCTCGTCTTGACCACGCCGCCTTCCCTCACCGACACCTCGCCGTCGGCGATGATGAAGAAGTGAAGGGGCTCCTTCTCCCCGAGCGGCCCCCGCCGGACAATAAGCGCGTGCCGGTGGTAGGAGCGGATCTCGGCCCCGCGGAGCAGCGTCTCCAGCGTGTGCGTGGGGACATCGTGAAGGTAGCTGACGAGCCGCATCGTATCGAGCAGGATCGCCTCCCTGGATTGCGCCGTCGGCGGCAGCAGCACCTGGGTGGAGAAGAGGGGCGGTTTGGAGGGGACGGCACCCGGCGGGACGTCCTTGTCGGCCACGTGGACGAGGAAGGTCCGGGCCTTGATCGACGGCGACAGGGCCTCGAGCTGGCGCCGGTCGGTGTGCACGGGCGGGATGCCGGCCTCGTGGTAGAGCAGCTCGACTCGCGGCGTCCCGTCGGCGGCCCAGAAGAAGTGCTTCAGGTCTTCGTACTGCCGGGCTGTCAGATCATCCCGTTCCCGCATGGCCGTGAGGAGCTCGGGATCATACTGCGTGTCCCCCGAGTACCCGAAGGTCTGGCCGGCGATGCCGACCTTGAATCCATTCGTGGGGATCGGATGCAGGTTCCATCGCGCCTCGACGGTGATGGTGTCGCCACCGACCTCGATGGAGAGGGGGGCGCCCGGGTTGGCGGGCAGGTGCTTGACGAGGCCCTCGCGCTCGAAGTCGTGTCCCGTGACGAGCTCGGCCTTCTCGAGGAAGGCGCGGAAGACCACGTCCGACGCGATGAGCGTCGTCCGGCTCCAGCTGAGGAGCTTTTCCAGCAGGCCCCCGTCGTGGTCGGCGTGGACGTGCGTCAGGAATACGTACGGAATGTCCACCGGCGCCACGCCGATCCGCCTCAGATACATCAGGGCCTCCGGCGAGGGGTCGACGAGGATGCCCTTGCCGTTGATCCAGATGACGAAGCTCGTCAAGTCGCCGAGCGGATCGAATCCATGGCTGGTGCCGAGCGGCGTGACGCCGAATCGCGGCCGCGAGGTGGCGAACTGGAGCGGCCGGCGAAGCGCCGCCGGAATGTGCGTCTCCTTGCGGGCGGGCGGGGTCACCTCCATTCGCTTCTCGCTCGAGCGGCCGTCGGCCAGCACGATACGAACGTCGAAGCCCCCCGGCGGGTGCGGGCGCAGCCGGACCTGGCCGAGCGGCGTGTCGCCTCGACGGCGGACAATCGGGACCACGGTCTCGCCGGGGGAGAGAACGGTGAAGTCGACGTAGTCGTCTAGGCGTCGGAGCGGGCTCGTCGCGTCGCGCCGCTGGCGGGCCGCGTAGAGTTCGAAGGCCTGCCGGAACAAGTGATAGGCGCCCGGATCCGGCACGCCATACGCCTGGCGTAGCTGCTCGAACGATGGCGGGGCGGGCGCTTCCGGATCGAAGATCCCGAAGATGACGAGCGTGAGGAGGCGGTAGAACGTGCGCTTCTGGTGAGCTGTCCCGACGATGCGCGTGGGCGAGCCCTCGCCGAGGAAGAAGTTCAGATAGATGAGAAACTCGATGTCGCCGTAGTTCGTCCCGCTCTCGAACAAGGTGTGAGGCAGGATGAACAGCTGCTCACCGCGAAGGTCCTCGCGGAGCAGACTGCGGACGGTCTGGGAGATGCTGCCGAGCTGCACGCGAATCTCGCCGTCCGGGCCGAACAGGACCGACGGGTCCAGCATCTGGACGTGGCGACGGGCTTCGGTCATCAACTCCGTGTAGCGCCGGGCGTGGTCGAGTTCATCGCACAGGCGGTCGACGATCCCCTCGTGGCTCTCGCGGTCGGCGGCGAGGACAGCGTAGCGCCGGATGAGGTGCTTGAGGGGATCCGAGAAGTGGGCGAAGACCTTGTGAACGAGCGCCACGCGCCCGTGGTCGCGCGTGTTGACCACTATACCGATGAGGCCGTCGCTGCCGGGCCGGAGCAGCAGCGCCTCCCACGGACCCTTCGTGTGCTTCGGCGCGACGAGGACGAAGGGGATCTCGCCGCCGGCGTCCGCCCCGAGCTGCTCGAGGCCAAGGTACTGGACGATGACCCTGGTCAGCTTCACCGGGCGGCTCAGCTCCTCGATCAGCGACCGGCGGAGGTCCGGGCGAGGCTGGTTCGGCTCGAGCATCTCCATGAGCACCTCCTCCAGGGAGGTCCGCACCGCGTGCTCGGTCAACCAGACGCCCTTCAGGATCGGAGCCTCGTCGCTCCGGGCTGGCACCTGCTCTTGCACGTGTCGATCCTCAGTCTGCAGAACGCCCCGACTTCAGTCCGGATGCCAGTAGCCTCCGCGTGCCGCCGACGCTCGCCCGCGGGCTCCCGCTATTCCCACTCTGCTGGAGAAGCTTCGCCACGAGGCCGGTCCATCCGGTTTGATGGCTGGCGCCCAGGCCCGAGTCGTCGTCGCCGTGAAAGAATTCGTAGAAGAGCACGAGATCCCGGCAGTGGGGATCGCTGCGGGACTCCTCCTTGGGCCCGTGGGCCGGCCGGCGGCCGTCGCCGCCCTTCAAGAAGATCCGCGTCAGGCACCGGGAAAGCTCGACCGCGACGTCCCAGAGCGTGAGGAGCTCGCCGGACCCCGTCGCGTACTCGACCTTGAAGGTGTCGCCGTAGAAGTGATGGAACTTCTGCAACGACTCGGTCGGCAGGTAGTTCACCGGGAATTGGAGAGGAACGCCGGCTCAAGCTCGAGGTTGAGCCGGTACGGCCGACCGAGCAGGCCGTCCTCTCCCCAGCGAGATACGCGAGAGCGCGCTTGATTGCGAAGGAAACAGTCCCACGCGGTCCGTGTGGGGAGTAGTCTTCCCGAACGGTTCCCCACTGGCACTCGCTCGGGAAGGGGGCCCACCGCCTCCAATGGACACGAGCCGCGGTTTCGGCGAGTCGCTTCTCCTCCTCGGTCACCCGGGAAAGCCCGTGTGGCTAGAGTCGAGCGCGTACGCATGGGTGGCGATGATCAGTCATGTGCATCGAAGCCTTCACGGTACCTCGGCGCCGATATTATCGGAGATAGCCTTTCCGTTGCAAATGCCGATCCGACTCTCGATATACTACCGGGACCCAAGGCCCCGCTTGAGGCAGGAATAACACTCAAGGCAGCCGAGTGAGGCACAATACCTCCCACAAACGCGCACTGCCGAAGGGTCCCGGAGGAAGATCATGACGTGCGAGCGCCTCCCCACCGTTGAGCCCGCCGCCGCGCCCGGGCCGGTCGATCTTGAGCCCTCTGAGCCGCCCGTCCTGGGACATATCCCTTGGGGCTATGGCGATAACCGCGTCACCGCGCTGGCGCGCGATCCCCACTGGATCTTTGTCTATTGGGAGTTGACGGACGACGCGATCGCGCGGGCGCGCGCCGAGGTCGGCGCGCCTGATGCCGAGTGCGTCCTTCGTGTCTACGACACGACCTACCGCCTGTTCGACGGTACCAACGCCAACTGGTCCATGGACGTGCCCATCCACCGGCCGTCGAACAACCACTACGTCTGCGTCAACCGTCCCGCCTCGACCTTCCACGTGGATATCGGCGTCAAGAGTCGCGAGGGTTACTTCGCCAAGATCGCGCGCTCCGCGCCCGCCGAGATGCCCCGGGACTCGATCTCGCCGGATACACGCGTGGAGTGGATGACGGTGCAGCCGGGCGAGGGCCCGTTCCTGGCCTATGCGCACCGATTCCTCGGCCCTTCCGGCGCACCACCGTCCGGTGTGCCCGGGGCGCCCGGCGCCGACCTGGAGCGGATCATGCACTCGCTCGCCGGCGAGGGCTGGACCTCCACGGAGTGGACCGAGACGGACATGGGTGGCCGAACCGTACGCTGGGTGCGCTGGGTGGGGGCCTGGCGTCGCGAGCAGTGGCAGGCCGCCGCCCCGGGTGTCTTCGCGCAGGTCGAGATCGTGTTCGAGGGCGAGCGACGCGTGATCCGTACAGAGCATGGCGAGCGCGTAGTCCTCGGCCCCTGGCGCGTGGTGATTTACGGTCTCGACCCAGCCGGTGGGCGCCGGGTCGTCGACCGGTGGGCGATCCAGTATTCCTGGGGGACCGAGAGCGGCGGATCCCGGGTCGAGACCGGTCCGATCGTCGAGCGCATCCTCCAGGGCTACCGGACGATCCACTTCGCCTCGGGATCGGAGGCGCGGCTGGTGCGGGAATCCTGGGCGAGCGAGGTGCTCCAGATGGGCGCCAGCGAGTGGCGCTGGCTCGGGGCTAGCGAGTCCTGGCTCGCCGGTGCCTCGGAGACAACCTATCTGGGCGCCAGCGAGATCTGGTATCTCGGCGCGAGCGAGACGCTCTTTGTCGGCGCCAGCGAAACCTTGTTGGTCGGAGCCAGCGGCTTCATGGGCGCCAGTGAGGCGCGAGGCGGCGGCGCGAGCGAAGGGCTCCTGCTCGGCGCGAGCGCGCAGATGGCGGGAGGCTCGGCCGCGCTGCCGCTCGCGGCCCCCTGGGAGACGTGCCCGTGACGCGCGGCTACCTGGCCCTCGTGCTCCACGCGCACCTGCCATACGTGCGTCACCCCGAGCACGAACACTTCCTCGAGGAGCAGTGGTTCTTCGAGGCGATGACCGGGACGTACATCCCGCTCGTGCACGTTTTCGAGGGCCTTCGCCGGGACGGGGTCGACTTCCGCCTGACGGTCTCGCTCTCGCCGCCGCTCGTGGCGATGATGCGCGACGCGCTGCTCCTCGGCCGCTACGCACGGCAGCTCGACCGGCTCGCGGAGCTGGGAGATCACGAGGTCGACCGCACCCGCGGAGACGGCACCTTCCACCCGCTCGCCCACATGTACCGCGATCGCATGGGCGCGATCCGCGACACGTTTCGCCGCTACGAGGGGAACATCCCCCGCGCGCTCCGGGGGTTTCAGGACGCTGGCCAGCTCGAGATTATCACGTGCAACGCCACCCACATGTTCCTGCCGCTCGCCGATCGCAACTGGGCGGTGTGCCACGCGCAAATCGAGCTGGCCGCCCGGGAGCACGAGAGGCACTTCGGCCGGCGCCCGAGAGGGATGTGGCTCGCCGAGTGCGGCTACTTCCGCGGCGTCGACGAGCTTCTGCGCGACTCGGGGATCCGCTATTTCTTCGTCGATACCCACGGGCTTCTCTTCGCGGACCGCCGGCCGGCCTACGGGGTCTACGCGCCGGTCTACTGCCCGACGGGCGTCGCCGCCTTCGGCCGCGACGTGGAGAGCTCGAAGCAAGTCTGGAGCGCCCAGGAAGGGTACCCCGGCGCCGGCGTCTACCGCGACTTCTATCGCGACATCGGCTACGACCTCGATCTGGATTACATCCGCCCCTACGTCCACCCCGACGGCATCCGCCACGATACCGGCTTCAAGTACTACCGGATCACCGATCGGCACACACCGCTCCACCGGAAGGCCCCGTACGACCCGCACGCGGCCTGGGAGTGCGCGGCCGAGCACGCGGGGAACTTCCTCTTCAACCGCCAGCGGCAGATCGAGTTCCTGGCCGGCAAGATGGACCGCCCACCGATCGTGGTGGCGCCCTACGACGCGGAGCTGTTCGGCCACTGGTGGTTCGAGGGGCCGATGTTCCTCGACTTTCTCTTCCGCAAGCTGCAGTACGACCAGGACAGCGTGGCGCCGATCACGCCCTCGGAATATCTCGCCCGTCACCCCGAGAACCAGGTCGCCACGCCGTGCACCTCGTCGTGGGGGTACAAGGGCTACGCCGAGGTGTGGCTCAACGGGGCCAACGACTGGCTGTACCGGCATGTGCACAAGATGGGCGAGCGCATGGTCGAGCTCGCCCATCGCCACCCGGATGCGCAAGGCCTGCGGCGCCGCGCCCTCAACCAGGCCGCGCGCGAGCTCCTGCTGGCCCAGGCCAGCGACTGGCCCTTCATCATGAAGACGGGCACCACCACGCCGTACGCGGTGGGCCGGGTTTGCGACCACGTGAACCGGTTCAACGCCCTCTACGATGGGGTCCTCGCCGGGAAGATCAACGAGCCCTGGCTGCGAGAGCTCGAGGAGCGCGACAACCTCTTCCCGGACCTCGACTTCCGGATTTACACGCGGTAGCGCCGGGGGCTTCGGGCGCCGACAGAGTCGAGCCCGAGGCGCCGAGGCGGCTTCCTCGCCACCACTCGTTGCTTCCAGTGGGCTCGCGATCAGTCGAGCGGATCGGGGATGCCGTAGACTTTCACCAGACGCCGCTTACCTTTGACTTGCTCCTCGCCTATGAAGACGCATTCAAACTCGCCCTTTACTCGTTGAAAAACAGTCTCATCGATGAGGATTTTGAAGCCGGAGACCTTGGTCAGACCTTCGAGTCGGGACGCAATGTTAACCGGATCGCCGATCACGGTGAACTCCATTCGCTCTTCCGAGCCAATGTTGCCCGAGACGGCTTCCCCGTGACAGATCCCGATTCCGGTTTCGATGGTCGGTCTTTGGGCTCGCGTCTGCCGGATATTGAACGCCTTCAGCGCGTGACGCATGCCGAGGGCGGCGCGGACGGCGCGGAGCGGATCATCCGCCCGGGTGATCGGCGCGCCGAAGACCGCCATCACGGCGTCCCCGATGAACTTGTCGAGGGTGCCCTGCTGGTTGAAGATCTCCCGGACCATCAACGAGAAGTACTCGTTCAACAGTCCGACAAGGTCCTCCGGGGCGTACTCTTCGGTGAGGGTAGTGAAGCCGCGGATATCACAAAAGAGAACGGAGACTTCCTGACGGTTTCCGCCGAGCTTCAACTTGTCCCTGTCTTTCAGAACATACTCGGCGACCTCACGCGTGACGTAGCGACACAGGGTACTCATCAGCCGCTGTTCTTTCGTGATGTCCTCGGCGACCGCCACAATCCCCATGGGGTTCTGCTTGCTGTCCCGGAGCGGGACGGCGCTCAGGTTCACGCTTATCGGATCGCCCGTCGGGAGGACGTACTTGAGGTCGTAGGCCTTATAGGCCTCCCCGGCGGCCGCGCAGCGCCGGAGCTGCGCGATGAGAGACTCGTTGGACGCGCCCAGGAACTGCTCCACGCGGGGACTCGTTGCCCAGTTCGTCTGCAGACCGAAGATGGCTTCGAAGGCGGGGTTGACGCTCCCGACGCGGCCGTCCGGGTCCACCGTCATCACCCCGGTGGCCATGGATCGCAGAATGCTCTCGTTATAATTTCTCATGTAGACGACGGCCTCGAACAACCGGGCGTTATCGAGCGCGATGAAGGCCTGCGCCGCGAGGGCGGACAGGAACTCCTCGTCTTCGCGGGTGAAGATGTCGCCCTTCTTGTTCAGAACTTCGGCGACACCGACGACCTCGCCCTGCGCATTGTGGATGGGGGCGCAGAGGATCGTCCTCGTCCGGTAGCCGGTCCTTTCGTCCACCGTCCGGTCGAAGCGAGGATCGCGGTACGCGTCGGTGATGTTGATGCTCTCTCCGGTGGCCGCCACCACGCCCGCAATGCCGCGCCCGATCGGAATGCGGATTTCGACCAACCCGGCGCCCTCGGCGACCTTGGACCAGATCTCCTCGGTTTTCCTGTCGACCACGAACAGGGTGCTCCGCTCGGCGTTCATCACTTCTGACGTCCGGGCCATGATCTTCCGTAGAAGCTGATCGACGTCGAGTTCCGCCGAGAAAGACTTCATGACATCCAGGAGAATTTCCGAGATTCGGCGCCGCCGCTGGATCTGGTCGACCTGCTCGGCGTTCCGGACGGCGATGGCCACTTGGGCCGCCAAGGACCGCAAAAGGTCTTCGTCGTTCGTGCTGAAGGCTCCGCCGATCTTGTTGAGGACCTGCAGGGCGCCGATGATCTTGTTGCCGCTGTCACGCACCGGAACGCACAGGATCGTCCGGGTCTGATACCCGGTCCGCTTGTCCAGGTCGGCCTTGAAGCGAGGATCGAGATACGCATTCAAAACGTTTACGGTCTCCCCGGTGAGCGCGACCGTGCCGGCGACGCCCCGACCAATGGGAATGCGAATTTCCTTGAGACCGACGCCCTGCGCGATCTTGGACCACAGCTCGTTTCGTTTCTCATCCACGAGGAACAACGTGCTGCGGTCGGCGTTCATGAGGTGCGAGGTCTTCTCCATAATGAGCTGGAGAAGCTTGTCGAGCTCGAGCTCTTGGGCGAGGGTCTGCAGGACCTCCAAGAGGCTTCGGATCTTCTCGGGTGACGCCAGTACGGAGGACGAATACATGAACTCGACTCGTCTTAAGCGGGCCCCAAAGGTTTGTCGCGGCCGGCTCCTCAGGCCCGCACCGAGGCGCCATCCCCGCACGGCCTCTACCCAGCTTGAGCGGCCCACAGTCTACCACTCCCGCCGGACAGATGTCAGCGGCGGAAAATCCGGCGGGTCCTTTCTTGGCCCTTGACAACTGTGGGGCCGGAGACTACAAGAGGAGTCTGGCGGCCCTCCCGTCGACCACGAGGTACCTTATAAAGCGACGCGCGGGGTTCTCCAGTGGCCCTATTGTGTCCCTTCCGCAGGGTGTCGCGCAGCGTCTGAAGGAGCGCCGCCGCTGCACCTGACGAGGTGGCGGCGCGACAGGTGAACGCGCAGGGGTCAGTAGCATCCTGGCGGGTTTCTTCGTCGTCACCTCGCTGCTTCTCGCGTCCACTCGGTGGCCCAGTAGCGCCGTGATCATCCCTTCTGCGGCGTGAGGAACAGCAGCGGCGAGAGGGCCCGAGACTGCGGCGCGGCGAGGGGGTGTCGCTCGACGCGTCGGGTCCTGCCCGATCGGACGGGCCGCGAGGGAGAGGGTGAAACCGCTCCCGACGTGCGGACGCTCGCACGGCGCCTCATCCGGCTCGATTCTGCTGATCGGATCGCGGGCAACGCGCGAAGGGCACTCTTAGAGTTGAGGGCGGGGACATGGAGATCAATATCAAGACGGTCGATGGGATAACGGTGGTAACGATCGTCGGCGAGATAGACGGGAGGACCGCCCCGGACGTCCACCGTCGAGTTTCAGCGGTGCTCGAGGCCACGAGCAAGATCCTGTTCGACATGAGTCAAGTGCAATACATGTCGAGCGCTGGCCTTCGAATGCTTCTGTCCGTGTATCGGCAGGTTTCCGGTAAGAACGGCCGAGTTGCCCTGGCGGGGCTCTACGAGGAAATCCGGGACACGATGTCCGTCACTGGATTCCTCGGCCATTTTCCCACCTATGCGACGGTTGATGAAGGGCTGGCCGCCATAAGATAGAGCATGGAGCGGATCGATACCTATCCAACGCACCTACGCGGAGGGTTCAAACTTCGGCCGGGGCGGCCGTATCCTTTCGGGGCAACCCTTGTCCCGGGCGGCATCAATTTCTCGGTGTTTTCGCGACACGCGGATTACTGTGTGTTAGTCCTTTTCGAGAAGGGCAAGACCGAGCCGATGGTGGAAATTCCGTTTCGCGGAATGTTTCAGAGGGCCGAGTCCGGCGATCCCGTGTGGGGCGATTTCAGGATCGGAAACGTCTTTGCCATGGTTGTCTTCGACCTGGACTACGAAGACATCGAATACGGATTCCGCATGCACGGACCATACCCCCGGGTTGAGCGGGGTCGGCCCGGCATCCACCGGTTTGACCCTTCGCAGGTCTTGATGGATCCGTACGCGAAGGCCATCGGCGGTCGTGAGATGTGGGCCGAAGAACCAGATTGGAACAAGCGGTATCAGCACCGCGCCCGGGTGCTCCACGACGACTTCGACTGGGAGTCGGACCGTCCGCTGGAAATACCGATGGAAGACCTGATCATTTACGAGATGCATGTGCGCGGCTTCACGCGACATCCATCGGCCCGAGTGAGGAAGCCGGGCACGTTCGCGGCGATCCGAGAAAAGATACCGTATCTCAAAGAACTGGGTGTCAACTGCGTCGAGCTGATGCCGATTTTCGAGTTTGACGAGTTCGAAAACCGCCGCGTCAACCCAGAAACGGGCAAGATGTTGCTGAATTATTGGGGCTACAGCAGCGTAGGCTTCTTCGCGCCGAAAACGGGATACGCGGCCACGGGCAAGTCGCGTGATGGCACCATGGTCGCGGACGAGCTGAAGACCTTGGTCAAAGAGCTGCACCGGAGTGGCATCGAGGTCATTCTCGACGTGGTCTTCAATCATACGGCAGAGGGGAATGAGGACGGTCCGACGATCTCGTATCGGGGCATTGACAATGCTACCTACTACATGCTCACGGAGGACGGATACTACCAGAACTTCAGCGGAACCGGGAACACACTGAACTGCAACAACCCGATCGTCCGGAGCACGGTCCTGGACTGCCTCCGGTACTGGGCGGCGGAATACCACATTGACGGCTTTCGCTTCGACCTCGCCGCCATCCTCGGGCGGGATCCACGGGGCGTTCCACTCGCCAACCCCCCGCTGCTGGAGGCTCTGGCCTTCGATCCGGTTCTGGGCAAGTGCAAGCTGATTGCCGAAGCGTGGGACGCAGGCGGCCTCTATCAGGTGGGGTCCTTCCCTGCGTACGGGCGGTGGGCCGAGTGGAACGGTCAGTGGCGGGACACCGTTCGCAAATTCCTCACGGGTGACTTCGGGCAGGTTGGGAAGGCGGTGCAGCGACTACAGGGCTCGCCAGACCTGTATGGCGAGCGGGGTCCGACGGCGTCGGTGAACTTCGTCACGTGCCACGACGGCTTCACGCTGGCCGATCTCGTCTCGTACAACGAGAAGCACAACGGGGCGAACGGCGAAGACAACAAGGATGGAACGAACGACAACACCAGCTGGAATTGCGGGTGGGAAGGCGCGACCGATGATCCCTCCATCAACCGGCTGCGCCGTCGACAGATGAAGAACGCGTTCGCGATGCTGCTGGTGAGCCAGGGCACGCCGATGATCCTGATGGGCGACGAGGTGGGGCGAACCCAATGCGGCAACAATAACGCCTACTGTCACGACGACGAGCTGACTTGGCTGGATTGGACGCTGCTGGAGACCAACCAGGAGCTATTCCGGTTCGTGAAGAACTGCATCGCGTTCCGAAACGGGCATCCCGTCCTTCGGAGCAACCTGCACTTCCGGAACGAAGACTATCTCGGCACGGGGTACGCTGACATTACCTGGCACGGCACCCGCGCCTGGCAGGCGGACTGGAGCGAAGGGAGCCGCGTTCTGGCCTTCATGCTCTGTGGTAGACACGCGAGGAGCGGAACGGCCGTGGACGATTACATCTATATAGCCATGAACATGCATTCGGAGGCGCTACCCTTCGAAATCCCTAGACTGCCGGCCGGCAAGCGGTGGCACGTCTTCGCAAACACGAGCGGCGTCCCCCCCGAAGATGTCTCGGATCCAGGGGCAGAGCCACCGCTCGCGGACGAGGCAGAGTTCGTGGTGGGCGGACGGTCCGTGGCGATCTTGGTCGGGCGGGACCGACGCACGACTCCAACGTAACCGCACGTTACCAACAGAAGGGAACCATGGCGTTCAACGCAACCTTAGAAGTGACCGATAGGAAAATCGCCAGGATTACCCTATCGGGCGAGCTGGACGCGGCCGCGGCGCCCGGCTTCCGGGCCGAGATCGAGAAGTCCGCCGCGCAGCAGGCGAAGCGTCTCGTCCTGATGATGCGCAATCTGGAGTACATCGCAAGTGCGGGCCTGCGAGTGCTCGTCTTCGCCAAACAGAAGATGGGAGCCGCCTGCGACATCTACGTCGTCGCTCCGCAGGAGCAAGTGGTTGAATCGCTCGAGCTCACTGGACTGCGCCACAGCCTTGTCATCATGAGGGAGTACGACGCGGCCGAGATAGAGAACCTCGCGTAGCACGTGAGGCCGACCCGGTATCACGGGGAGGCCGGGGCCAACTATTACGGATAGCGTGAGCGTAGCCGCCCGGCTGGACTCCTTGGCGCGTCTCCGCGAGTACGTCATGCGGGCGGCCCGGGATCTCGACAGAGCGACCGCGTATCGCCTTCGACTGGCCGTCGACGAGATCGCGACCAACGCTATCGTTCACGGTTACGGCGAGGCCGGACGGGAAGGGATCCTGAGGATCCGAGCCGACAGCGATGAGAGGGCGGTGAGGATTATCCTCGAAGATTCGGGCCCGCCGTATGATCCTCGAGAGACCCTGCCGCCCGACGATCTCGGGCGACCGCTGGAAGAGCGACAGGTCGGAGGGCTTGGGGTTTTCCTCGCGCTACGCGGCGTCGACGAGTTTCGCTACGAGCGCGTCGGAGCCTGGAATCGAAACGTGTTCATCGTGAAGCGGAAGACGGCGCGGACCGCTGACGCGTGAGTTGTCCGCGTGAACGGTCCCGCGCCGGGTTGGTTCGCTCTACCGGGGAGGTTGCGTCGTGAGTAGTGAGCGGCGGCACTTGCTCGTCGTTGAAGGGGATGGTCCGGGCCACGGCCACCTGTCCAAGACCGTCGAGCCGCTGGGACACACGGTGACCGTCGCCCAGGGCGGAGGGCAGGCCCGGAACGCGCTCCGGACGCGGAAGGTCGACGTCGTGCTGTGGCACGCCGAGCTATCGGACCGAGAGGGACCCGAGGTCCTACGCGCACTGAAGGGCGACGGCACGATCGGCGACGTTGCCGTGATCGTAGTGGCGTCGGTGCAGAGCCCGGAGCGGATCGGCAGGTGGATCGAGAGCGGTGCGGATGATTACCTGACTCTGCCGGCCACCCCCGCGGCGCTGAGCGCGCGGCTACGTGTGTGGCTCGAGAACCGGTCATTGCGCGAGCGTGCCCTCGCGTGCGCGGAAGAGGCGAAGGGCGCGCAGAGGCTGGCGGACGATTTGATCCGGCGCATCCTGCCAATCGGCGTTGCGCTGTCGGCTGAGAAGGATTTCGATCGGCTGTTGGAAAGGATCCTGAAGGAAGCGAAGTCGATCTGCAATGCCGACGGAGGCACGTTGTATCTGCGCGAGGGAAAGCACCTCAGGTTCGCAATCATGTTGAACGACTCGCTAGGCATCGCGATCGGCGGCGCCGGCGATGCGCGGGCCTCGTCTCGGGTCGCACTGTATGACGAGAGAACGGGCGAGGGCAACACCCACAACGTGGCGAGCGCGGCGGCCTTACTCGGCCGTTCAATCAATGTTCCGGACATCTGGAACAGCGCGGAGTTCGACTTTTCTGGGACCAAAAGCTTTGACGAAAGGAATGGCTACCGCTCGATCTCCAGCTTGACGGTCCCGCTGACGAACTACGATAACGAGGTGATCGGAGTGCTGCAACTCCTCAATGCCCAGGATCCCCGGAACCGTTCGGTGATCCCGTTCGATGCGTACATGCAGCAGGTCGTAGAGGCATTGGCGTCGCAAGCGGCGGTCGTCCTCAACAACCGCCTGCTTCTCGAGCGCCAGAAGGAGTTGGTGCGATACGAAAGGGAGTTGCAAATCGGCCGGGAGATCCAGACGAGTTTCCTGCCGAGCAGGCTACCAGAGCTCCCGGGCTGGGAGGTCGAGGCGCGGTTTCATCCGGCCCGTGAGGTGGCCGGAGACTTCTATGACGTCTTTCCGCTCGAAGACAGCGGCCGGTTTGGCCTGGTGATCGCCGATGTGACCGATAAGGGGGTGGGAGCGGCGCTCTTCATGGCATTGTTCCGCACTCTGATTCGAGCGTTTGCTAACAGTGGCGGCGAAAGACGGACCGCCGTCAGGGACACCGTTGCGCGCACCAACGACTACATCCTGGAGAACCACGTCGAGGCAAATATGTTTGCGACGCTCTTCTACGGTGTCCTTGAACCTCGGAGCGGTCTCCTGACGTATGTGAACGGTGGCCACAACCCCCCCGTTATCATCGGCCCGGCGGGTGTGCGAAGGTCTCTCAAGCCGACGGGTCCGGCCGTCGGAGTGTTTCCCCGTGCGAAATTCGAGGTTGACGAGGTAGGTGTGGCGCCTGGCGACACGTTGTTCGCGTTCACCGACGGGCTGACTGACGCCCGCAACCTCTCCGGCAGTTTGTTTGGCCAAAGGCGCCTGGCGGCGACGCTCGATCCTCCGGCATCGTCCGCCGTCGCCCTCCTGGACCAGATCGAGGAATGCGTCCGCAAATACGTCGGCGACGCGAGACAGTTCGACGACATAACGATGATGGTCCTCAGGAGGATTCCCGACGAGCAGAACCCGTAGCTCGAATCGTCAGAAACCAGCGACACCTGTGTCAGGAGCTCAGGAGCTCCCATGAGGTCGGGTCCTCGACCTTGCGGAACTGTGAGGGCGATTCCGGGTTGCGGCCGGAGCGCCGGCAGCTCAGCGGGTGACGTAGGGATTGTCGTACCAGTAGTTGGTCCAGTTGGCCCAGTTGCCATGTATCTGAGCGAGCGGGAATAATAGGGCGGCAGTTCACCCCCGCCGTAGGGGCCTGGGGCCTCGTCGGTCCGGGCGGGGCCAATGTGGACGGCTCCCGTTCCGTTGGAGCAGGGCGATCCCGAAGAGCAGCCGATGAAGTTCAAGGGATTATCCGTCGAGTCGAAGCCGGGCTCGGCATACCGGAGGGTGAGTTCCCAGATGCCCCATCCCGTGTTCGCGCCGACCGGCGACAGCAGATGGTCGCGGCGCAACCGGCCCGTTCAAGGGCTTGTCCTCGCCGGCGACCAGTCGGGCAGCGGAGACGAACCAGCCCGCCGCGTCGACCTCGTCGAGGTTCGTGTCACCGGGCGCGAGGCGCCGCCGCTGGTTCAACTGCTCGAGATACTCGAAGAGCAGCGCGACCGGTCCCACCGCCCACGGCAGGACGCCCCCGTACCGGGGTCCGGTCGCCGTTCGTGGACTGACTGGGCCCCGAAGTAGGTGAAGCTCGCGTTCCCTCTCGCGCTAGTCCGGCCCGGGTCGCTCGTGCCCACGCCCTCGTCCTCCGCGAGGACGTCCGTCTCGAACCCAACTACGACTCTTCTCGAGGACGGACGGCCTTGCCATCAATCTCGCCTTTTTTTCGGAAACAGCCGTCTCATTCCCCCGGAAAGCACGGGTGGAATTGCCCGCGCCGGCGTCAGCGCGCGGACACCGGCAGCCGAAACAGTCCCGCCCCCAACGAAAAATGAGCCAAGCTGACAGAAATCAAAGGGCCGGCAGTCAAGACTTCATTCCAACCCCAATAGTCATGAGACCAAGGCCCCATGACTATTCAGTCCATCATGGGACGCTCGCCCACCCAGCGCCTCGAGCCCGAAATCCTCACGCAAGTACCTGAGGAAGTTCTGCTGCCGCCTCGAACGTGAGCGACTATGTGTCTGCTATTGACCGGCTAGACACCTATATGTGTTGACCGAGTGACTGAAAAATTCCTATTGACAATTGCGCTTTAGTCGACGAATACTCCGGGCCTTCGGCATCGCTGTTCGACCGGAGCGGGCGGTGTGAGTGTCACGGACACGGTCGGTGATGCTTGAGGCCGTCGTGCAGTAACCCGGATTGCCTGGGTGGGCTATACGTAGTTGGCTGCAGACTCTCTCCCCTCGCCGAAAGGCGGATATGAGTCACGGCGTGCTGCCCTTGAAACCCTGAGCCTCTGGGCGAGGCGAGATCACCCCGGCTGGCCTGTCTTGCCGTGCATCGAAATGTTTTCGCAACCTGGTTTCTCCAACTTACCGATGGGCCGGTCGTCCTACCTGCGAGCGCGTGCGGCCCCCGAGGGGGCGTGCACTGGCACATCCGGAAAAGAACGAGTTGCCGGAACATTCCTGAGGAAGGCTAACCCGCTGCCTCGCGAAGGTCGGATGCACGCCGTCCCTAACAACTCTTGACGGAGGTGAAGACGCATGAACCGAAGAAAATGGCTCAAAAGGGTAGGACTCGGCTCTGTTGCCCTCGCATCCCTTCCGACGATTGTCACGCGGCGCGCGACACCCGCGTGGGCCGACTCCGGGCCAATGAACTTCCACTTCTCGGCCACTAGCTACATACCAAGGGAAATCGACCGTCTCGTCATAGCTGGGTCCGGCAGCTTCACCTCGGCACAAGTCGAGGGCGAGGGAAGCTTTGCGCATTATGATGGAAGCATGCCAGGACCCAATAATATCCGCTTCAATTTCACCGGAACCTGGAAGGCCACGCGGCTTGTGAGCTTCGACTTGTTAGGCACATATGCCACCGACGCCGCAGGCAACAATACACTGGCAGCGGGCAAACTGGTAATGGAGATCGACCTCGTGCGGCCGGGAACTCCGAGTAGAGTTCCTTCGTTGCTCACGCTTGTCAGCAACCTTGCCCCCGCAGACTTTATGCCTGATACCGGTGAACCGGATGGAGTCACCCTCCTCGCGCCGAATAAGCCGAGTGGTTTCCTGTTTGTGCCCATCGGGTTTCGATCCATTGTCCCGCGGCCGGGGGAGGCGTTCGTACCGGTGGTCTTCAGCACCCTCGTCGAGACGAGGCATGGAGTGCCGCCTGCGGCATGAACTGGGGTGGTGGCGGTTGAGCGACGTGGGTGGAGATGGTAGGCGCGCCGTGGTGTGCCGAGGATCTGGATGGGCATGCGGGTGACCTTCTCGGACATCTTCAACATCTCCGCGGTAAAGGACGCCGCGCCGAAGGCAGCTCCGGACTGGACGGGGATTTTCCCCCCGGCACTCAATCCCCTGGGATGCTCAACCCCAATCAGGGAGAGGAGAACGCTACGATTCGCATGCACACGCTGAGCGCAACCAGGCAGATAAGGAGCCTTCAATGAGGTTGGGGAGCATGGCTATGAGCCGACGAAGTCTCGCTGCGAAACACGCTATTGTTGTGGCTCTGCTGATCGTGTTGACAGGGGCCGGCGGAACTGCCACGGCAGCCGGGCTAAGCCCTGGCCACGTGTATACGATGACGAACGACCCGGCCGGTAACGCAGTGGTCGTCTTCAACCGGGCGGCCGACGGCACACTCACGAAGTTCGGGACTTTCCCTACAGGGGGCACGAGCATCGGCGTGTTCGCCACGGGGAACCAAAATGGCTTGCTCTTGGATGAGGATAGTCGATGCCTATGGGCGGTCAACTCTCTCGACAATGAGATTACTGCGTTTCGGGTGATGGACGACAGCCTGAGCTTTATCAACAAAGTCGGTTCGGGTGGTCGCCGGCCGATCAGCCTAACCGAGCATAAGGATTTGCTCTATGTCCTCAATGCCGGGGGGCAAGTAGGGAGCACCGATAACATTACCGGCTTTACCGTGGACCACGGCTGTGGGCTCTCGCCGCTGGCCGGATCAACTAGGTCGCTGAGTGCGCCCTCAACCTCTCCCGCCCAGGTTGGCTTCACGCCAAGTGGTCGAGTACTGGTCGTGACTGAAAAGGTGACGAACAAGATTACCACCTACACGGTTGGCGAAGACGGACGGCCCAGCGGACCCATGCCCCAGGCTTCCGCAGGCCCCGAGCCGTTCGGCTTTACGTTCATCAATCGCGGCCAACTGTTCGTCACCGAGGCGGCTTGCAGTGTCCCGCGCCCACCGGGCAATTTGCCCACCTGCGTCGTCCCCCCAGATCAGCCCGCGTTGTCGTCGTATGAGGTGGCGGACGACGGCACACTCACACTCATCGACACATCGGTCGATAATCAGGCAGCAAAGTGTTGGGTAGTGGCCACGAACAGCCAGCGCTTCGCCTACACGGTGAATGCCCTCGCCGTGCAGGCCGGGGGGCTCGGCTCGATCACCGGCTATCGTATTGACCCCGATGGCGACCTCACCAAGCTTGGTTCCACGCCGATCCCTGCTGCACCTCTTGGTGTCCCCATCGATGCGGCTCTCAGTAACGATAGCCGTTTTCTCTATGTACTTCACGAAGCAGATGGCATCATTAGTGCCTACCGGGTGGAGGCCGATGGCGGGCTCGTACCGCTCACACCTCCCAGTTTTGCGATTACCGCACCCCCCCCCCTCCTCACAAATGGTCCATTCCCCAATGGCCTCGCTGTGCGGTAAAGCCTGACAGATGATAGGGGGAGGGATTCCCGTCCCTCCCCCTACCGGGTGATCACAGACCACGGGCAGTACTTAACAGCCAGTGGTGAAACGCGTCGAGTGTAGAGAGCGATGGTAAGGATTTACGACACGCGCACCATGCGCGGAGCTGGCCGCGAGATGATCTACGAACGCGCCACGCCGTCCAGACGCGCCCGAAGAACATGCCGAAGGCGATTCCAAGCGCGCGAGGGCCGAATCGCCGTCCTTACTGTAGGAGCCCGCGCGGCGTGCCGCGTCCGAACGCCTTCCGCATGAGAATGCCGAGGTTGAACGCGCCGGTGTGCACGAGCAATCGCTGGAGGAGGTTGTGGTGCCCGCGCAGATGCGTGCGGCGGAGGCCTCCGGTGTTGTACGGGATCCGGCATGCCCGGTACTTCACCCTGCAGCTTGCGAGAAAGCTCCTTGACACGGTCGCTGTTCCGGCAGATCTTCGCGCGCATCAAGCGCCTCGGGTGGCATCCGACGTGATCGAGCGAGCGGCCCATGGAGGAGTGAGAGACGCGCAGGTTGGATCGTCACCGGCTGTAGTGTCTCTGGGATCGGGAGCAAGAGCGGACTCGGCGGTGTCTTCGCGGCCGGCGTCGCGGAGCGGCCCTGGTCACCGAGTGCGAATGAGCAGAACGGGTTCGTCCGGCGTCACGCCGTCGGCTCGACGGCACGAGAGCGGAGAGATGTATTTTTGCGCAGTCTTTGCCCGGCGAGTCTCGGACAGGCGAGCGAGCTTCAAATCGCCAATGTCGGCCAATGTCGGCTTGACAGGACCGCTCGGATGACGTAAGAGGGCACAACACACCGCAACATGGACTATTTCGTAATTCGGAAAGGGAGGGTGCTATGCGTCGTGTTCTTGCGCAGTGTGCTGCACTGGCTGCGTTGATCCTGGTCGTGTTTTGCAAGCAACAAGAGAGTAGTGCGGAGAACCTGAATGCGCTGAAAGGCCGGTATGCGTTTACCCTGGCGGAAAAGTGTGTCCATCAGCTTAGTTTTAACGTGCCGGGATTCAACGCCAATCTCCAACTCATTGATCCTGTGGGTGCCGAAACCTACAGCGGCGCCTCTGACGGATTCATGAGTTTCGACGGTGAGGGGGAATTCACGGTTGAGCAGGGTAGAGCCACCAACATTATGAATGCAGACAACCGGTTGATACAACCTATAATCACGCCAATCCCGTTGGGTTTTGGTCTCGGGGAGGCAATCGCGTTCACCTGTCACGGGCCATACGCCCTAGATGCTGGAAAGATCACAATTAAGGCGACCTGTGACGCCACCGTCCCTCTCCCCAACGTGTTTAATGCCACAGGGTTCGAGTCCCAATTTATCCTTGAGGGCTTCCTCCCCCAGAATAGAGGTCACCTCGTCTTAACCGATATTGGGAAGCCCGTTAGCCCGAACACCGCGCAACCAGTAACCATCTTCTTCGCCGGCACCCCCCCTCCCTCAGTGAGGCAGCAGAGGATCTGCACGCGGGCCGTTACCCTGGATCTTGTATCTGGTGAGTGAGGCCGGAACCTCTATGCCGGGCAGCCGCAGGGCGACCTCATCCGTCATCCCCCGTTGAGGGCCTAACGGACCAGGCTACAGCCGCTCGAGGAGGCCAAAACACCGACCCCATCGGAGCAGGAGGCCTTGCCATGAAGCTGAAGGACAAAGTCGCGATCGTCACGGGCGCGGCCGCAGGAATCGGCAAGGGGGTCGCCGAGGTGTTCTCTCGCGAGGGCGCGAAGGTCGTCGTCGTCGATTGGAGCGAGGAGACGGGACGCAAGACCGCCGACGAGATCCGCCGCGAAAGCGGGGACGCGATCTTTGTCAAGTGTGACGTCTCCAACGAGGAGCAGGTCAAGGAGGTTGTACGGAAGACGCTCGAGACCTACGGAAAGATCGACATCCTCGTGAACAACGCCGGCGTCGGTACCTACACGTCCGTACTCGACACGACGAGCGAGAGCTGGGACCGCTGTCTGGCAATCAACCTGAAGAGCGTGTTTCTCCTTTCGAAGTGCGTGATTCCCCACATGCAGGCCCTGGGGAAGGGCGCGATCGTCAACATGTCGTCGGTCCACTCTCGGTCGACCGCGAACGGCGTCGCTCCCTACGCGGCATCGAAGGGCGCCATCACCGCACTCACGCGCAACATGGCGATCGACTATGGCCCGGCGATTCGCGTCAACTCCATCGCGCCCGGTTGGGTGTGGACGCCCCTCATCGAGCGTCTGTTCGAGGGGTACGAGGACCCGAAGGCGATGATCAAGAAGGTCGAGGAGCGTCAGGTGCTGAAGCGGATGGGCACCCCGACCGACATCGGCAACGCCGCCGCCTTCCTGGCGAGCGACGAGGCCTCCTTCGTGACCGGCACCCAGCTGTTTGTGGATGGCGGCCTGACGGCGGTGCTCGAGCAGTGGTAGCGGGGGCGGCCAGGCCGAATCTGCGGGGCCGATAAACCGTGATTGAGCGGATCTTCCACTTCAACATCAACTGTACGGACCTGGAGCGCTCGCTGGCGTTCTACCAGCTGCTCGGCTTCAAGGTCATCCTCGACTTCCGAGCGGGCATGACCAGCAAGGAAATGGCCGAGGCGTTCGGAATGCAGACGGCTGATCTGAAGGGAGTGCATCTGCGCCTCGGCGACGCGGCGGACGCGACCCGGATCGACCTGCTGGAGTTCACGGACCCGCCGCCCACGGGTCGACCGTATCCTCATCTATACCACACGGGGATCGGGCGGATGTGCCTCAAGACGACGAACCTCGAGCAAGATTATCGGGATCTGTCGGCGAAGGGCATCGTCTTCCTGTCCAAACCGAAGACACTACCCGGCACATCGGTCTCGATCGTGTGCTTCAAGGATCCCGACGGGACCTTCATAGAACTCCTCGAAGGCGATTTCTGACGAGTGGTTGTGCGGGGAAGCGCTACCGTGATCGGACGACCGATCAAGGGCGCGACGAGGTCCCATCCATTATGTACACGCACGGCAGAAAGGTGGGCTGCCGGATCAGCCTCGACTACACGTACAAGGGTATGCGGATCGGCTGCCTCGAGAATGAGCAGCTCCAAGTCGGCGTGTTGCTCGACAAGGGTGCGGACGTCTTCGAGTTCACCTACAAGCCGAGGGATATCGACTTCATGTGGCAGTCGCCACTCGCCCTGCGCCGGCCGTTCGCCTCGACGAGCGCGCTGCCAGAAGGAGCCTTCCACGATTACTATTACGGGGGCTGGCAGGAGGTGTTGCCCTCGGCGGGTTGGGCGTCGGAACCATACCAGGGCACGTACCAGGGGCTTCATGGCGAACTCTCGCTGCTTCCCTTCGAGGCGGCGATCGCAGAGGACTCCCCGGAGCTCGTCGCCCTCACATCGCGCGTCCGGCTGTACCGTTCGCCGCTGGCGCTCGAACGGACCCTGTCGCTGCGGCGCGACCGGGCGGCGCTTTTCATCCAGGAACGCCTCCACAACGAAGGCGCCGAGAAGTTCGCCATCATGTGGGGCCATCACCCGGCGATCGGCGAGCCGTTTCTGGACGACAGCTGTATCGTGCAGACACCGGCGAAGAAGGTCGAGGTCCTGGCGTACCACCCGAACGGCCTGTGGGAGCCCGGGACCGAGTTCGAGTTCCCCTATGTCAGGAATCGCCGGACCAAGGAGCTGCAGGACATCACGCGCGTTCTCGGCAGGCACACCAAATCGGTGGACGTCGTGTTCCTGAAGGAGCTCGATCAGGGCTGGTACGGGCTCACGAACCGACGACAGCGAATCGGCTTCGGGATGGCCTGGAATCACGACCTCTTCAAGTACCTGTGGATGTGGCAAGTCTACGGCGGCCACACCGACTATCCGTGGTACGGACGGACCTACAACTGCGCGCTCGAACCGTTCACGAGCTACCCTCCCGCGGGGATAACGAAGGCGATCGACAACGGCACGGCGCTGACGATGGAGCCGGGTGAAACGATCGAGACCGAGCTTGTTGCGGTCGCCTACGCGGGTGAGGGCATCCGTGGCATCTCCATCGACGGCGGCGTCGCCCAGTAGAAAGGACGGGTGATTGAAGTGGAGCCAGCAAAGATCGGCGTGCTCATCGAGGACCATTTCGACCAGACGGAATTTCGCGCGTTCAACACCTACTTCCCCCGGCACGGGTATGCGGTCGACTACATCTCGCATCTGTGGGGCAACCCGGAACTGCGCTTCGGGGGCAACCCCGACACGGGCGTTGTGGAGGAGCACGTCACGGTGACGACGGAGGTCAATAACGTGAACCCGGCGGCCTACAGGGGGATCATCTGCATCGGTGCCTACGCGATGGACCGGCTGCGGTACGAGGAGCATCCGCGAAAGGGCCGGCCGAACCAGGCACCGGCGGTCGTGTTCCTGGGAAAGGCGGTCAAGACGAGGGGGGTGAAGGTGGGTGCGATCTGTCATGGGCTCTGGCTCATGTGCGCGGATCCCGACCTGCTGAAGGGGCGTCGCGTCACGTGCGCCCACAACATCATCTGCGACGTAGAGAACGCCGGAGGAGAAGTCGTATTTGAGGGCGACAAGACCGCGGACGTCGTCGTCGACGGAGATCTGGTGACCGCCAAGCACCCCGGCGTGCTCGACAGATTCCTGGAAACCTTTGTGCAGGAGATCGAAAAGGGCGCGCGCTAGCGAGCCCCTTGACCGACAACCCTTCCCGACGTAGCATCCGGTTCGATCTCGGACTGGGCGCGGAGCCGGGGCATGTCGGGAGCTGCGGGCGACGACCCGGGGGCAGGCGGGGTAACCATGATGCACTTCTCCTTTTCGGACACGATTGCCGGCTACGTCACCGATTTCGATCAGGGGAGCGACACCTTCGGCATCAGAACCACGCACGGCCGAGTCTTCCGGTGCAAGTTGAAGGGCAACACGTATGCGTACCTCGTCCGGAATCTGGGCGATCCCTACTCTGACTGTACGGGCGATCTCCGGAAGATGCTCGTCCGCGACTCTTACCTGTTCGTCTACGGGATCTTCTATCCGCAGGGGGACGGGCACGTGTTCGAGGCGCAGTTCCTGGTCTACGTGGGCCGGAAACCGAGCGAGTACGTCTTCGAGCGACCGGATTGGTGGATCAAGCAGATCGGGGCGCTGGCGGAGTTCTATCTGAGGGCACAGTTTGGCGACGACGGCATCGACTACCGCCACTACCGCACGACGATTACGCTGACCGGCGAGAAGGCCAAAGACAATTATCGTCAAGAGACCGATACGATCTCGAGACTGGTCTATGGCTTCGCGACGGCCTACATGTTGACGGGGGACGATCGCTCCTTGGAGGCGGCCGAGAAGGGGACGGAATACCTGCGCGAGCACATGCGGTTTTACGACCAGGACGAGAAGATCGTCTACTGGTACCACGGGATCGACGTGCACGGGCCGCGAGAGGATAAGGTCTTCGCGTCTGAGTTCGGCGACGATTTCGACGCCATCGCCGCCTACGAGCAGATCTACGCGCTGGCCGGCCCGGTCCAGACCTATCGCGTCACCGGCGATCCGCGCATCCTGCGGGACGCCGAACTGACCATTGATCTGTTCGACCGCTTTTTCCTGGACACGAAACACGGCGGCTACTTTTCCCATCTCGACCCGGTGGCGCTCGATGCTCGGAGCGAGGCGCTGGGATCGAACCGGGCCAGGAAGAACTGGAACTCAGTCGGCGATCACGCGCCGGCCTACCTCATAAACCTGTGGTTGGCGACCGGCGAGCAGCGCTACGCTCGAATGCTCGAGTACACGTTCGACATCATCGCGGAACGCTTTCCGGACTATGGACACAGCGTCTTCGTACAAGAAAGATTCTACGAGGATTGGTCTCACGACGCGGCCCACATGTGGCAACGGAATCGGGCGGTCGTGGGTCACAATCTCAAGATCGCGTGGAATTTGATGCGGATGTACAGCCTGCGGCCGAAGGCAGAGTACGAGGCGCTCGCGCGGGAGATCGGGGAGGTAGTTCCATCCGTTGGCTGCGATCAGCAACGCGGTGGCTGGTACGACGTGATGGAGCGGCTCAAGGGCCCGGACGAGGAAGTGCACCGCTTTGCGTTCCACGACCGGAAAGCCTGGTGGCAGCAGGAGCAAGCGATCCTGGCGTACCTCATTCTGGCGGGCGCGCTGGGCGGGCCGGAGTACCTTCGACTGGCTCGCGAGGCGGCGGCCTTCTACAATGCGTTTTTCCTCGACCACGACGATGGGGCGGTGTATTTCAACGTGCTCGCCACTGGGATTCCGTATTTGATGGGGACCGAGCGCTTCAAGGGTAGTCACTCGATGAGTGGCTATCACTCGTTCGAGCTGGCGTATCTGGCGCAGACCTACACGAACCTGCTCATCACGAAGCAGCCGATCGAGTTGTACTTTCGCCCAAAGCGGGGGGGATTCAAGAGAAGCGTGTTGCGCGTGTCTCCCGACATCCTGCCGCCCGGGAGGGTGTGTCTCGACGCGGTGTGGATCGACGGCGAGCCGTACCAGAATTTCGATGCGAATGCGCTCACCGTGAAGCTGCCTGACACGAAGGACGAGGTGAGGGTCCGGGTTCGCCTTGCTCCGAATCCGTGAACAGGCGTCTATGATCCTGTCTGTCGTCGTCCCGGTTTCTGTCCGCTCGGGCCACTGCGGATCGCTTGAGTAAGGGCTATGGCGACCGACAGGCGGACGAGAGTGCTCATCCTTGGAGGCGGCTTCGGCGGCGTCTACACGGCGATGACGCTGGAAAAGCTTCTCAAGAACGATCCCGGCGTCGAAGTCGGGCTGGTCAGCAAGGAGAACTATCTGGTGTTTCAGCCCATGCTCCCGGAGGTCATCTCGGGGAGCATCGGGATCCTCGATACCATTTCCCCGATTCGCCGGCTCTGTCCGAACACCAACCTCTACAGCCGAGAGGTGGAGTCCATCGATCTCAAGAACAAGGTCGTGACGACCAGCTCGGGTTTTCGGCCTCGACCGTACCAGCTGGAGTACGATCATCTCGTCATCGCGCTCGGCAACATCACGAGCTTCGCCGGTCAGCCGGGGCTTCAAGAGCACGCGCTGCCCTTCAAGTACCTCGGCGACGGGCTCGTCCTGCGCAATCACATCATCCACGCCCTCGAAGAGGCGGACATCGAAGCGGACCCCGAGGTGCGCCGTGCGCTGCTCGCCTTCGTCGTCGCCGGCGGCGGGTTCTCCGGCGTCGAGGCGGTGGCGGAGCTGAACGACTTCGTTCGCAAGGTGGCGCGCAGCTTCCGTCGCATCGACCCAGGAGCGATCCGGGTCATCCTCCTCCACGCCGGGCCGCTGATCCTGCCCGAGCTGCCCGATGACCTCGCCCGATTTGCGCAGCGATTGCTCCGGCGCCGGGGTGTCGAGATCCGGCTGAACACCCGTCTGGCGGGCGCGACGGGCGAATCCGCCCTCCTCGAGGGAGGAGAGCGAATCCCGACGAAGACCCTGGTCAGTACCGTGCCGGGAGCGCCCAACCCCTTGGTCTCGACTCTGCCCTGCCGGAAGGAGCGAGGACGGCTGGTCGTCGACCAGTACCTGGACGTTCCCGACTATCCTGGAGTATGGGCGATCGGCGACTGCGCGTGGGTTCTCGACAGCAAGACCGGGCAGCCGTGTCCGCCGACGGCTCAACACGCGATCCGAGAGGCCAGGTGCCTGGCGAGGAATCTCGTCGCGACCCTGCGGGGCGAACCCAAACGGGCGTTCGCGTTCCAGGCGCTCGGCAAGCTCGCCGCTCTCGGGCACCGGTCGGCCGTGGCCGAGGTGTTCGGGGTCAAGCTCTCGGGCTTCCTCGCCTGGCTGCTGTGGCGCGTGATCTACCTGATGAAGATGCCTGGGTTCGACCGCAAGATGCGGGTAGCGACGGATTGGTTCTTGGACCTGCTGCTTCCGCCCGACATCGTCCAACTCAAGACGGAGAAGACGCCAGGCTTCGGCCGGGAGCATTTCGAGGCGAAGGAGGTCATATTCCGTCAGGGGGACCGCGGCGACCGTCTCTATATCGTCGTCGACGGAGAGGTGGAGGTGGTCAAGGAGGGCCCGGGGAACGTCGAGGAAATCCTGGCGCGACTCGGTCCCGGGGAGTGCCTCGGCGAGATCGCCCTCGTGAGCGACAGCCCACGGATGGCCACCGCCCGCAGCGCGACCGCCGTGAATCTTCTGACCGTGAACCGGGGCGGCTTTCACGCCCTGTTTTCCCATCACCCGCCGCTGCGCCGATTCTTTCAGCAGCTCATCAACGAGCGGCTTCGTCCCGAAGAGGCGGCGAAGAGCCAGCCGAGCCTATTCATCGTGGCCCAAGAGCACAAACAGCTCTACGAGTCCCTGGCGAAGATCGTCTCGATCGGGGCGAACCCGCAGATCTTCGTGGACAGACGATTCGGAGAACGGCGTCGCCAGACCAATCGGGTTCGTGTCGAACGGCGGCGGGGCGAGCGGCGCTCGCGGCCGGAGGTAGACGCACGGCTCCGGTCGAGCGGCTACACGTACCTTGAGGGGCCTTGAGCCTCCCGTTGGCGCGGGCGTTCCCCCTTCCATCCGCGCGCCGCGCAGCGCCGCCCTGCCTCGCTTTGCCCATTCAGGGTGAGCGGCTCTGCAGCCGCCACCTTACGGTCGGAGTTCCGCGTCCAAGCACCGGCGCTGGAGCGACACGGCCTGGTATCCCGATCCCGGCGATCCGAATGCGCCGAATTTCCCCCAGAAGGGGCACGGCCGCGGCTGGGGGTCCTGCGCAACGACCCACACGACCGGAAGTAGAATCAGGGAGAAGGAATTATAGGGGATAAGCCATCATGAGGGAATTAAAGACTTGACAGCCTACCTCCGAGCGGCTATGGTCGCGCCGCATCACGGCGCTCGCCGTTCGCCTGACGATGCCTGGAGCCGCTGATGAGTCGCCCCCGTGGGCGTTTATTGATCTCGCGGATGGAAGCCCGCCTTCGTGGACCTACGGTAAGCACCGCCACAGTACGGGGAGGAGGTGGAGGTTGCGAGAGTAACGTGACACTAACGTAACGTGAAATAGGGGATCGGCGCGTCCGGTGGGGTGAGCGAATCCTGAGGGAAGCGATGAACATACGAAAGCTTGCGCGCGCTCTCACAGTCTGTACCTCGCTCGGTATTTTGATGTGCTCGGCCTCGTTTCTCCCAAGCCTCGGATGGGCAGAGATAGGGTCAGGCGTCCCGACTGACTCGCAATTATTAATGCAACGGGTAACCGAACGAGGGCAGGGGTTCTTTGTCGTCGCAGTTCCGCCGTCTCTGGCAGTCTTGCGGCCCGTAGAGCGTGTCCCGCGCCACAAGTTCGGCGTCGTCGGCCCCTTTCCGTTGACGCTCAAGGACCTCGACGCGCTGATCTACCCTAGTGCCACTCCTGACGAACGCGCCGCGGTGTTGGAAGGGATGACGTTCTTTACCACGCCCCATACCGCTGAGGAAGGCGCGGGACCCATGGCCAACCAGCCGTTCTGCCTCGGCTGTCACACGAGTTCGGCGGAGGCGATCCATGGCGCTGGCCTGGTCAGCGCGCCTTGCCCCCACGGATCCACTTGCGTGTCACTGGTCTCGAGAGCCGCGCGTTCGACGCCGACCAACTTCAAATTCACCGCGGGAAATGCTACGTCGGGAGGCCGGGCAGCCGACCATCTGGACGCCAGCAACGATACCGGGCGGACAGCAGCCTTTACGCTCTTCGGGGACTTTTCCCCCTCCGCCAACTTCTTCGATCCTCTCGACGGTTCTACTCTCAACACCGTGACGGGGTCAGTCTCACAGCCGTTCGGCGGTTTCGTCCAGCATACGCGGCCCTCGATCCCACAGTGCGTGCCTGACCGGATCCCGACAATCATGGAGGACCACAACCTCGGCGTCATCGATCCGGCGACGGGTCTCAGTCTGATCGGTTTCCGGCGCTCGGTGGGGGAGCGCGCCGGTCCGCCGTACATCGGGCGCGGGCTGATGGAGGCGGTCCCCAACACCGACATCCTCTCCAACGAGGATGCGGGCGACATGAAAGGCCATAACTCGTCGCTCGGCAATTTCGCGGTGTCCCTCGGATGCACCAGCGACTGCATCTCCGGCCGCCACAACGAAATCCCTCGGAATGCAAGGTTTGCCAGCGGACTGGGCCGCTTTGGGTTGCGGGCGAATGGAGCGGAGATAATCCAGTTTGTCATCGGGGGGCTGCAGGGGGAGCTTGGGTTCACGAGTGACATAGACCTTCGCGAGATCAACCTGCCCGACATCGATGATGATCCGGTCCGGCCGGCGTGTGGGGCTGCGGAGGATGCCCAGGCATCGAACGCCCCCGAGGTTTTCCTCTCCACGCCGTTCAGCGAACGGAACCATATCCGTCTTGTTTCCCCGCCGGAGTTTGGGGACACGCTGTTGGGGTTGCTCCAGTCACCGGACCCCTCGAAGCCTCGGTCGGAAGAGAGTGCCCAAGGCAGAGTCCAGCGTGGCGCGATGCTCTTCGGGATCGACCTGATGGCGTTTGCCAACCGAATGATCTCGGGCCGCATGCCGGCGACGGGCGATGATGGCCTCGATCTAAATGCTATCAACCAGGCCGATCGCAAGTTGAACTGTGTCGGCTGCCATACACCGATCCAGAGGACGGGGCAGTCACCGTCGGGGCAATCGCCCACGGACCCGGTGGCCCGGCATCTCAGCTTCGTGTGGGCGCCGATCTTCTCGGACCTGCTCCTGCACAAAGGGCCCGCGATCGATGCGGAGCGGTTTGCGACAAGGCCGCGGGACCCCCTGCGGGTCGACCGCCCGCGCCTGACACAGCTTCTAAAAGGCGAAGACGACGATGACGACGGTTCGGACGCTGACGGCCGGCTCTTCGCCACGTTCGATCTGCCCCGCAATCTCGCCGACGATGTGTTTTCCAACTTTCAGGCGTCGGCCACCGGTAGGGAGTTTCGCACGGCGCCCCTGATGGGGATGGGAAGGATGGGACCGCCGTTTCTGCACGACGCCCGGGTGTATTTGAGCCGGCTCACCAACGAGAGTACGCCCGCCGGCACAGTGATGACGAGCAGCGAGTTCACCAATGCGCCACTCGTTGTGCGCAGCCTCGACGACGCCATCCGTGCGGCGATCGAGCTGCACGACCTGCCGGCCCCCGACGACCGCAATACGCCCGATATTCCGGGTGCGGGGTGTCCGGTGCCGCCTCCCGGAAGCGTCAGTAATGTCACCTATGGCGCGTCGCCAGAGGATGTCATTTGCCCGCCATATGACAGCGGCACGTCGAAGAGCGACCGCAGCGAGGCGCGAGAGGTCATACGGCGGTTTCGGGGGCTGAGCCCCGAGGACCAGCAGGCGGTGATCGAATTCCTCAAGGAGCTCTGATACTCAACGGCGGCTAGGGCATAGGATCGGTCCACCAGTCGCGGAACCGTCTGCGGGAGAGGGCACGGCCGCCCGCCTCTCGCAGACGGTCCGCCGTGAGAGTGGCGTTGAGCGACTTGCAGTCGATAGACCGTCTCGCAGGCACGCGAACCTGGTGGCTCCGTCGCTTCCTGTCGGGACCTCGGGCGTTGGCGCCCTCCGTAGGCCTTCTGTTCCTGCTGCTCGTCCCGCTCGGGGCCTTCGCGCACGAAGCGTGGGTGTTGACGGCGGAGGAGATGGCGAAGTTCAACGCCCAGCCGCTGCCCCCGATCTTCACGCACCTCAACGCCGTCAACGTGTCGATGTACATCGGCACGCTGCTCTTCCTGGTGGGTTGGATCTCACTCAACTACACGGGAGCCCGCGAGCTCTTCCCCGACCTCCAGGTCCGGTTGGCCTCCTACGGCGGATACGCGTCGCTGGGGCTCCGTATCGCGCTCTTCGTCCTCCTCGGCATGGCCGGTAGCGGGCTCGGTCCCCGCGTGGGGACGGCCCTGTTCGAGGCGCCGACGTTCGCGGCCCCAGACCTCGAATTACGACTCCTGGGACCGGGCTGGGGATGGATCGCCTGGGTCGAGATCGTGCTGGCCCTCTGCTTCCTGCTGGGCATTTACGTCCGCGCCGCCGCCGTCGTCCTCCTCGGCCTCGCGATCCTAGGCCTGTTCAGCTTCGGGCCGCGGATCTTCGACTACCTCGGGCTGGTCGGCGGGGCCGGCGTATACCTCCTGCTGCAGGGCGCCGGCTCCTACTATGTGCCGATGCCGTCCGTTCCGGGGACTGCAAAGATCCACGCTTGGCTGGAGAGCCAGCCCCGCTTGCGCGCCCAGTTCCTCCTGCAGTTGTTGGCGGGCTTTAATCTCGCGTACCTCGGTGTCTACTGGAAAGGCTTCCACGCGAACTCCATGCTGGCGATTCTGCAGGCCCACCACGTGCCGACGTTCGGGATACAGCCCCCGACCTTCGTCCTCTGGATGGCCCTCGTCGAGGGACTGGCCGGTGCCCTCATCATGGCGGGGGTCCTGATGCGTCCCCTGTCGTTCCTCCTCCTGGGGTCGTTCGTCTTCTTCAGTGCCATCCTCGGGGAGAGCGTCTTCGGGCACATCATTTTCTACGGCCTGCTGGTGTCGTTCATCACGAACGGCGACGGGCGGTGGCGCCGTCCCGTTGCCACAGACGCGCCGGGGCGGGTGCTCATCCTGGGAGGCGGGTTCGCGGGCGTGCACTGCGCGATGCGGCTGGAGCGGCTCCTCGGGAAGTTCACGAACGTTCGAATCACCCTCGTGCACCGCGAGGACTATTTCCTCTTCCACCCTCTGCTCCCCGAAGTGGTTGGGGGAGCGATCCAGCCCGGGAGCATCGTCAATTCCATTCGACGTCTCTGTCCGAGAACGCGGGTCGTGCAGGGCGAGGCGACGTCTATCGATCCCCGGACGAGGGAAGTGCTGGTCTCTGGGGCGGCTGGGGAGAAGCTGACCGTCGGCTACGATCAGCTCGTAGTCGCCCTCGATCCGGAGGCCAGCTTCGCCGGAATCCCCGGGCTGCTCGAGCACGCCCTGCCGATCATGACGATCGGCGATGCGCTGTTTCTGCGCCAGCAGGTGCTCGCACGGATGGCACGGGCGGAAGCCATGTCGGAGGCGGGGAAGCGTCGGGCCCTCCTGACATTCGCCGTGGTGGGGGGAGGAGTGCGAGGGGCGGCGACAGCCGCTGAGATTCGCTCCCTGATAAACGCAGCCTTGGTTTCCTATCCCGCGATCAATCAGGACGAACCCCGGATCCTGCTCTTCGAGGAGCAGCTGGAGGTCATGCCCAAATTCGACCCCTCGATGCGAGCGGCGGCGCGTCGCAGGCTCGAAAAGCTGGGGGTGGAGATTCTGACCGGGACCCGGGTCGACGCGGTGACTCCGGAGGAGGTGATGGTTCCAGGCAAGCGCGTCGCGTGTCAGACGGTGGTCAGTGCCTTGTCGGCCCTGCCTCAAGTTGTCGGGACAGTTTCCCGAGCCCGGTCGGAAGGCCGAGTCCCGGTGGATGAGTTCCTGCGCGCTCAGGGGACGGACAACGTTCTGGCGGTCGGGGACTGCGCGGCCACCGGGCCGGTGGTGCCCTTCACGGCGCGTAGGGAGATCAAGATGGGCCGGGTGGCGGCCTTCAACGCTCTGGCGCTGATCCGGGGGTACAAGCTTGCCCGATGGGCGGAGCGGAGACCATGGCTTTTGCTGGCGGCGCTCGGTCGCAAGGCCTCGGTGGCGTCGCTCTACGGCATCCGTTTCGGAGGGGGTCTGGCCTGGGTGCTCTCGCGGTCCCTCTGTCTGCTGACGCTTCCGGGCCTCGAGCGGAACCTCCGGGCGTTGGTCGACTGGATGCTGGACGTCCCCTTCCGTAATGACATCGTAGTCCTGGCTCCGCAGCAGACGCAGAAGCTCGGGCGGGCCCATTACGAGGTCGGGGACGAGATCGTTCGCGAGGGGGAGCAGGGGGAGTGTGCCTACCTGCTCGTATCCGGCGAAGTCGAGGTACTCAGGAAGGTCAACGGTCGGACACAGCCGATCGGACGGCTCCAGCGCGGCGAATGCTTTGGAGAGATCGCTCTGCTCGGTAACGTTCCGCGGATCGCGACGGTTCGGTGTCTGACGCCGGTGGATGTGGTAGTGCTGCCGCGCGACCAGTTGATGACCCTGGCCGCGGGCTATCGCGACCTGAGCAACGCGCTCAAGGCAAAAATGGCCGAGCGGCTTCGGCCGGAGGGCCCCTTGGTCACTGCGCGAGAGACAACCGAGTCGATCTGATCGAAGCTGGGAACCCGGACGGCTCGCTCATCGCTCTGGCTACGGCCGCCGGTCCTCCCGCGGCGCGAGCAATCGATCTGGAGGGCCCCCTCACGGGGTGGTCGTTGTGCCCCGGGATGGCACGGCGAAGCCCGCGCGGTGCATCTCTGCCGCCACCAGCGCCGCGCCGAGGAGGGGGACGCGGGGGTTGAGCGCCAGGTACACCGGGATTGACTCCATGAGCGGCGCGAAGCGCCCCTTGTCGCGGAAGGCCCCGACGAAACCGCCGTCGAGCAGCCTGGCCCGAATCTTGGGCGCGATGCCGCCGCCGACGTAGACGCCGCCGACGGCGACCGCCTTGAGCGCGAGGTTCCCGGCCTCGGCGCCGTAGATCGAGATGAAGAGCTCGAGCGCCTCGACGCACAGCGAATGCTCGCCGGCGAGCGCGGCGGCGGAGAGGACGGCGCTGCGGTCGCCGCTGGCGAGCCGCTCCTTCAACCACGCGGGCTCGGGCGTCCCGCTGGTATCCCGCAGGAAGCGATAAATGTTGAATAGCCCGGGCCCCGAAAGTACGCGCTCGTAACTGACGTGGCCGAACTCGCGGCGGAGAAAAGTGAGCAGCTGGATCTCGCGCTCCGTCCGCGGGGCGAAGTCGGCATGGCCGCCTTCGGATGCGATCACGTGAGGGTGGGAGCCCTCCCAGACGATCAGGGCCTCCCCGAGGCCGGTGCCGGCCGCGATCAACACCATGTTGCCCCTCCGGCGACTGCCGGCCTGGAGCGTCGCGAGCTCCTCCGCCGGCAGGTTCATGACGCCCCATGCCGCGGCTTCGAGATCGTTGAGCAGCTTCACGCGAGGCGTTGGCACCGTCTCGACAAGCGCTTTCTCGTCGACCGTCCACGGGAGGTTCGTCGTCACGCAGCGACCGTCGATGACGGCGCCGGCGACGCCAAAGCAGGCCGCGGCGATCTTCGGGGCGGGAGCGGAATCGAGGAAGCGCCGAATCATCCCGTCGAGGCTCGGGAACTCACGGCTGGGTTCCGTGACGTCGCGGACGATCTCGAACCCGCCTCTACGCTCTTCGAAGAGCGCCAGCACGGTCTTCGTCCCCCCGACGTCGCCCGCGAGGATCATCGGGGCTCAGGCGGCATAGATGTCCATGATGGTCTTCAGGAATTTCAATGCCTCGGGCTTCTTCCGCTGGAACGAATTGCGGCCGATGATCGAGCCGAACCCCCCTCCATCGCGGATCGCGCGGACCTCCTCGAAGGCGACGTCATCACGCTCTTGCATCGGTCCGCCTGAAAAGATCACGACACGACGCCCGTTGAACGTGGACTGGACGACATGGCGGACCCGGTCGGTCAGGGTGCCGATGGGGACCTTCTCCCTCTCGTAGACCTTCTTGGCGACCTCCTGCTCGATGTGGGCAGACGGCAACTTGACCTTGACGATGTGGGCGCCCAGCTGGGCGGCGATGTGGGCGGCGTACGCGGTGACGTCGGTCGCGGTCTCGCCCGGCTTCGATAGCCCCGAACCGCGCGGGTAGGACCAGATCACCACGACGAGGCCGTAGCGGCGGGCTTCCTCGGCGATCGCCCGGATCTGGCCGTACATCTCGAGACGGTGCATCGAGGCGGGATAGATCGTGAAGCCGATGCCGACACAACCGAGGCGTAGCGCGTCGCCGACGCTGCCCGTGAGGGCCTGCATCGGGTCCGACTCCTCCTGCAAGACATCGTGGTCGTTGACCTTGAGGATGAGCGGGATCTGACCCGCGAAGTCGCGCGCGCCCGCCTCGAGAAATCCGAGCGGCGCCGCATAGGCGTTGCAGCCGGACTCGATCGCCAGCTCGAAGTGATAGCGGGGATCGTATGCGTCCGGATTGGGCGCGAAGCTCCGCGCGGGCCCGTGCTCGAAGCCCTGGTCCACCGGCAAGATGACCATCTTACCGGTTCCGGCCAGCGCGCCGTGAGTCAGCAGGCGGGCGAGGTTCGTCAGCGTTCCGGGATTGTCGGCGCCGTACCAGCTGAGGATTTCCTGTACCCGGTCAGTCATATGCGACCCCCCGGCCGCTCAGTGGCGACCCGCCACAAACTCTTCCGCCAGCGCCACGTCGTCCCGGCTTCCGATCACGACGGGGACACGCTGATGCGGAGAGGTGGGGTGGATATCCAGGATGCGTTCACTGCCCGTGCTCGCCTTGCCTCCGGCCTGCTCGACCACGAAGGCCATCGGCGCCGCTTCGTACTGGAGCCGGAGCTTCCCCGACGATTTGCCGTCCTCGCCGGCCTCGGCCGGGTAGAGAAAGACGCCACCCTCGAGGAGGGTGCGGTGCAGGTCCGCGACCATGGAGCCGACGTACCGCGCCGTGTACGGGCGGCCGGTGGCCTGGTCGGGCGCCCGCAGGTAGTCGACGAACCTGAGGATCCCCGGCTGCCAGACCGGCGCGCGCGCCTCGTTGACGCTGTAAATGTGACCGCGGCTTGGGATCTGGATCTTTTCGTGCGAGCGAATGAACTCGCCGATGGTCGGCTCGAGCGTGAACGCGTCCACGCCCCGTCCCGCAGCGCATACTAGCATCGTGCTGGGCCCATACATAATGTAGCCGGCCGCCACCTGCGCCGATCCTGGCTGCATGGCATCGGCCTTCAGATGGTCGGCGCCGCGCCCCTGCTTCGGCCGGATCGAGAAGATCGTCCCGACGACGCCGTTCACGTCGAGGTTCGATGACCCGTCGACGGGATCGAAGCAGACGACGTACTTCGCCTGGGCGCAGCGGTCGGGGAGATGCAGCGGCTCGTCCATCTCCTCGGAGACCATGCCGCAGACGAGGTGGCTGGCCTCGAGCGCCTGCACCATCACGTCGTTGGCCCAGAGGTCGAGCTTCTTGACGACCTCGCCCTGGACGTTGATGCCGCCGGTGGTGCCGAGCCGGCCGCTCAGCGCGGCACGGGCGAGCTCGCGGGCGACGAGCTTGCCGGCGACCGCGAGCTGGCCCAGCACGAGGGCCAGGTCGCCCGTCGGGGCCGCCACCGCTCGGAGATGCTGTGACAGAGACACTGCGACGTCGTTCATGCGTCGCGCCCGCCGGCGAGATCCCGGGCCGCCGGCCGGTCGACGAGCCACACCACGTCCGGGCTTAAGGCGCTGGGAAGGCAATCGCTCGGGATCAGACGGGCCCTCGAGCACCGCCATGAGCGTCAGGGCCTTTTCGGCGCCCGCAACGACGACGCGGATCGCGCGCGCCCCGTTGATGATCGGGAAGGTAAGCGTGACGCGATCGGCGCGGGGCTTCTCCGCGTGGTTCGGCACGACCCACCGGTGCGGCTCGCGGAGGGCCTCGGTGTGCGGGAACAGCGAGGCGGTATGCCCGTCGGCCCCCATGCCGAGCAGGATCAGATCCAACGGGGGCGGCGGCCCGTCCGCGGGAACGCCGAGCGCCCGGGCGATCTCGAGCTGGTACTCGAGGGCGACGGCGTCGCGGTCCGGCCGTTCGGCCCGGATCCGGTGGATTCTCTCGGGGGGCAGGGCGAGCTTGAAGAGCAACGCCGCCGCCGCCATCCCGTAGTTCGAGTCCGGGTGCTCGGGCGCCACCGCGCGCTCGTCGCCCCAGAAAAACTCTACCCGCCCCCAGTCCACGGCCTCGCGGTGCTCCGGCTCGGCGAGCAGCTCGTAGACGCGGCGGGGTGTCGAACCGCCGGCGAGCGCGACGGTGAAGCGTCCGCGGGCGGCGACCGCGTGTTGAGCGAGACGGACGAACTCGCGCGCGGCGCCACGGCCCAGCTCCTCAGCATCGGCGAACACGCGAACCTCGCCCTGAGGACGGTTCACAGCACGGCCTCCGCCATCGTCCGCGCAAGGGCAACGCTCGACTCGAACAGGCGGTCGCGGGCGAGATCCGGCAGCTGGCGGGCCACCAGCGCGCTGCGGCTGTACACGGGACCCGTCAGCGACAGGACGCGATCCGTGAGCCGCTCGGCAGAGACGGCGACGCGGCCGGCGGCCTGGAGCTCGAACCGGAACGTGACCGGCCGGCCGTCGACGCGCGTGACGATGCGGACCGTGCGGATGTCCGGCTCGCCTCCGGGGTGCCGCCGGATCTCGACACGAGGCCTGCCATGGGGCCACTCGAAGGACCAGGAGACTCCGGGCCCTGGCAGCAACTTACCGCCGCGGGGGACCCACCCGAGGCGGAGCGCGAGCCACCCGCTGAGCAGCCACGCCTGCGTTAGCGCGTGCGGTCCGTGCTCGATATGCGCCTCCTCGATCCCTTCGAGCGCTCCTGGAGCAAGAGTCGGGTCAAGGGACTGCGCGATGATGCGCCGCCACAGCCTAGCGCGGCGCCACGCGAGGTCGGATGCCACCTGCCGTCCGGAGCCGCTCACCCAGTTGGCGGTGACGACGAGCTGCCGGAGCGGGTCGGCCCAGGCGGCACTGTCATAGATGACCTGATCGGCGAGCTCAGCGAGCTGGCTGAACAGCTCTCCCGCGAGCGGAGGCGCCTCAGGGCTCGCCCACCAGAGGGAGGTCGGCAGGTCCCCGAGCAGCACGGCGCGCGCGACCGAAGCCAGCCGCGAAGTCGCGGGACCACCCGCGCCGATGATCACGACCTCGCCACATATCTGCAGCGAGGGGCCGCGCATGCAGCCCTGGAGCGCTATCGAGGCCTCGATCCCCGCCGACTGGTTCGCTGGGTCGGCGACGAGGAGAAGGGCGCGGGTGGGGTAGTGCGGCACGATCTGCGCGACCTCCCGCTCGAGCCCGGCCCGCTCCGGCTGGGAGCGGCAGACGGCGATGAGGTTGCCCATCAGCGCCCGCGTGGTCTGCTCCTCGCGGCGACCGCCGGGATGCTGCCAAGGGCGGGCCAGCTCGCGCTCGATCGCGGCGAGGCTCACGAAGCGGGGTTCGCTGGCCACGAGGGTGGTCACAGCGTTCTCCAGCGCCGCCCGTCGCTCTCGATGAGCCGGTCGGCTTCGATCGGCCCCCAGGTTCCAGCCGCGTACTCGGGCACGTACCGCGTTCGGCTCGCCTCCCAGGCGTCCAGGACGCCGCCGACCCAGGCCCACGACGCCTCGACCGCGTCCCGCCGCATGAAGAGCGTGGCGTCCCCGGCCATGACGTCGAGGAGCAGCCGCTCGTAGGCCTCGGGCGAGCTGTCGCCGAACGTGGCGCCATAGTGGAAGTCCATCTTCACGGGATAGATGCGCACCTTGGGGCCGGGCAGCTTCGACGACAGCCGCAGCGAGAACCCCTCGTCGGGCTGGATCCGGAGGGTGAGCACGTTCGGCTCGAGCAGCTCGTCCCGGTTCGTGTTGAACAGGATCTCGGGCACGGGCTTGAAATAGATCGCGGCCTCGCTGGCGCGCTTCGGCAAGCGTTTGCCGGTCCGGATATAGAACGGCACCCCCGCCCACCGCCAGTTGTCGATGAGGACCTTCAGGGCGACGTACGTCTCGGTCGTCGAGTCGCGACGAACGCCGTCTTCGCGACGGTAGCCGGGGACGTCTTCGCCATGGTGGTAGCCCGGCCCGTACTGCGCGCGCACGACCTGCTTGTCGACGTCCGCGCCCGTGACCGGGCGCAGGCACCGCAGCAGGTTGAGCTTGCCGTCACGGATGTTCTCGGCGGCGAGCGACCACGGGGGCTCCATGGCGATCATGGCCAGCACCTGGAGGATGTGGTTCTGCACCATGTCCCGGAGGGCCCCGGCTTCCTCGTAGTACCCGGCGCGGGTGCCAACGCCCTCCTCCTCGGCCACCGTGAGCTGGACGTGATCGACGTACTTCGAGTTCCAGAGCGGCTCGAGCACCGAATTGGCGAACCGCAGGACCAGCAGGTTCTGCACGGTCTCCTTTCCGAGGTAGTGATCGATCCGGAAGATCTGCGATTCGTCGAACGCACGCGCCAGGACTTCGTTGATCGCCCGGGCGCTCGCGAGGTCCCGGCCCACCGGCTTCTCCACGATGATGCGGGACATCGGTCCCTCGCGCGGGTCGGCCACGAGCCCGGCCGCCTGGAGCTGGTCGACGCAGGTGGCGATCAGGCTCGGCGGGATCGACAGATAGAACACGCGGTTCCCGGGTATGCCGAACTCGGTCTCGATCTTTTCGAGCCGGCGCTTGAGCTCCGCGTACGCCTGCGGGTCGGCGAAGGAGCCCGGCGCGTAGAACAGCGAGCGAGCGTACTCGGCCCAGTGGGCGTCCGCGACCGGACGGCGCGAGAATCGCTGGATCCCGTCGCGGGCGAACGCGGCGAACGACGAGTCGTCCAGTTCGTTACGCGCGAACCCGACGACGGCGAAGTTGGCGGGCAGCACGCCATCGAGCGACAGGTTGTAGAGCGCCGGGAGCAGCTTGCGGGCGCTCAGGTCGCCGGCGCCCCCGAAGATGACGAGCGTACACGGCTGCGGGATCAGATGCGCCGACAGCCCGGCCGTGAGGGGGTTCTGCGCGATCACGTCCGCCATGAGGACGTCTTCGCGCTACGCCTTCTTCACCGCGTGGCCCCCGAAGGCATTGCGGAGCCCGGCGAGCATCTTGTCGGCGAACGATTCCTCCTGGCGGGACCGGAAGCGCGTGTAAAGAGAGGACGTCAACACCAGGGCGGGCACGTCCTTCTCGATCGCGTCGAAGACGGTCCAGCGGCCCTCCCCGGAGTCCTCGACGTACCCCTTGATCTTGTCGAGCCGCGGGTCGTCCTTGAGGGCAGACGCCGCGAGCTCCAGCAGCCAGGAGCGGACGACGCTGCCGTGCATCCACAGCTCGGCGATCATGGGCAGGTTGAGCTTGAAGTCGCTCTTGCTCAGGAGCTCGAAGCCCTCGGCGTAGGCCTGCATCATGCCGTACTCGATGCCGTTGTGGATCATCTTGACGTAGTGGCCGGCGCCGGCCGAGCCCATGTAGGCGTACCCGTCTTCGGGGGCGAGCGTCTTGAAGATCGGCTCCAGACGCTTGAAGATTACCTCGTCGCCGCCGATCATCAGGCAGTAGCCGATCTGCAGCCCCCAGATGCCCCCGCTGGTCCCGGCGTCGAGGTAGTGAATCGCCTTGGCCCTGAGCTCGGCGGCCCGACGCGCGTCCTCCTTATAGTGGGAGTTCCCGCCGTCGACGATCACGTCGTCAGGCTGGAGCAGGCCCGACAGCTCGCGGATGGTGCCTTCGGTCGGCTCGCCGGCCGGCACCATTACCCACACGGCCCGCGGCGGGGTGAGTTTGCCGACCAGGTCCCGCAGGGATGTTGTGCCCGCCGCGCCCTCCTGCACCGACGCCTTGACGACGTCCGGCGACCGGTCGTACGTGATCACTCGGTGCTTGTCGCGCTGAAGGCGCCGCACCATGTTCATCCCCATCCGGCCGAGTCCGACGAATCCGAGTTCCATGGTGTCCCCCTTCCTGGCGATTACTCTTGCCCGAGCGCAGCCTCGAACAAACCACAGGCGCGGTCGAGTACGGCCGGATCGGGGCCTGGCAGGTGGACCCGGAGCACCCGGCGCCCCGTCCCGTCTAGAGAGGCCAGGTCGCCGAGGGCCTGGGCCATTTCTAAGGTGCCGAACGAGAATGGCTCTCCGGGGATTGCGAGGTCTGGGTTCGGGTCCGCCGTGATCAGGATGAATTGACCGTTGTTCGGCCCGCCCTTGTGGAGTTGGCCCGTCGAGTGAAGATACCTCGGGCCGAACCCGAGAGTCGTCGCCACGCGCTTGCAGTTCCTGATCGCCGTCCGGAGCCGCTCGAGTCGAGCCTCCAGCGCCGGTTCGGCGGGGAGATACGCGAGGAGCCCGACGTAGTCGCCCGGCTGGACGAGGTCGAGGAACGATCGGAGCGCCACCCGCACCTCCCCCAGCGGCCGGCCGATCTTGTCGAGCACCGCCTGGTTGAACGTGAAGCCGACCCCGTCGAACACGACCTGCGGCGCCGCCGGCGGGAGGCGCCCCTCGGAGGCGTACCGCCGGAGGAGCGCCTTCGTCGCGTCCTTGGCTTGCTGGACGTTCGGCTCATCGAACGGGTTGATTCCGAGGATCGCTCCCGCCGTGACGGTGGCGATCTCCCAGCGAACGAACTCGGCCCCGATTCCGAGCGGCTCCACGAGCCGGATCGTGACGATGGGGTGGCCCGCGGTCCTGAGACGCTCCACTTTACCATCGCGCTCGTGTTCCTCGGGATCCCCCCCGTGCAGACGCAGGCGCACGAACAGGCGGTCGTCGCCGTACAGATCGGGCGAGCCGAGCGGCTCGCCGGCGACCGGAACGATGCCCGTTCCCCGCTTGCCCGTGGACTCGGCGATGAGCTGCTCGACCCAGAGACCGAACGGTCGGAGGCGCGGCCCGGTGATCAGGGTGAGCTTGTCGCGTCCGGACCGCGCCGCGGTGCCCATGACGATGCCGAGAGCGACACCCGGGTTCTGACCGATCGCGTTCGTTGGCCCGCAGAGGAGTGCCATCCCGCGCCCCCACGCGAGGAGCCCGCTCAGGTCGAGCCCCATGAGGGCGGCGGGCACCATGCCGAAGAAAGAGAGCGCGGAGTAGCGCCCGCCGATGTTGGACGGGTTCACGAAGATCTCACGGTAGCCGTCGTGCTGGGCAAGCTCGTGCAATGCGGTGCCCTCATCGGTGATCGCCACCAGATGGCGACCGGGACGCTCGACCCCGGCGGCCGCCAGCCGCTCCCGGAAGTACGCCGAGAGCGCGTTCGGCTCGATCGTCGTGCCCGACTTGCTCGCGACCAGGAAGAGGGTCCGTGTGAGCGGGATCGACCGCTCGATCGCGCGAATTGCGGCAGGATCGGTCGAGTCCAGCATGGTGAACGCCGGCACCCCGGGCTCCGCTCCGAGAACCGCGCGCAACACCTCGGGGGCCAGGCTGGAACCGCCCATCCCGAGCAGCACGGCATGCTGGAAGCCCTCGACGCGGACCGAGTCGGCGAAGTGCCTGAGGCGTGGTAGATTCACCGCCATGAGCTCGGGCGAGTCCAGCCACCCGAGTCGGTTCGCGAGGCGTTTCTGCTCGCCCGGATCGTCGGACCAGAGCTCAGCCTGCTTCGCCCACATGCCGCTCACGAATCCAGAGAGCTGGAACTCGACATTGAACCGGTCGAGCTCCTTCCCGAGGCCGGCACCGGCGATCTCGTACCGTCCCTTCAAGAGCGCCGCCTTGCGCTTCGTGTCGATACCCAGGATGAGCGCGCTGAATGAGTCCGCGAATACGGCAAGAGCCTCGACCTTTAGCTGCCTCAAGATCGCCGGCATGTCGACGCCGGCCTGCACGAGATCGGCGAGCACGCGGCGTGCGTCGTCGAGACCGCGGGTGATGGCGGGACGGGCCCGGCCGTGATCGCGGAAGGCGGCCAGCGCGCCGGGCGGCATGGTATTCACGGTGTCGGGGCCGACCAGTTCCTCGATGTAGAGCACGTCGCTGTAGTTGGGATTCTTAGTGCCCGTGGACGCCCACAGGGGTCGCTGGCGTCGCGCCCCCAGGGCGGCGAGTTTTTCGAAGTCGAGGCTCATGAAGAGTCGCTGGAACTGCTCGTACACGAGCTTCGCGTTCGCGATGGCGGCCTTGCCCTTCAAGGCCTCGAGCCGCTCCCTCCCCTTGGCGTCGCGGGCGCCTGCGATGAGGCGGTCGAGCACCTTGTCCACCGCGGTGTCGATGCGACTGACGAAGACGCTGGCGACCGAGGCGACCTTTCTGAGGTCCTGTCCTTTGGCCGCCCGATCATTCAGGCCGTCGATGTACGCGCGCGCCGTAGCGTCGCAGTCGGCCAACGAGAAGAGCGTCGTGATGTTGACGTTCACGCCCTCGGCGATCAGACGGCGGACCGCCCTGACGCCCGCTTCCGTGCCCGGAACCTTGATCATGACGTTGTCCCGGGCGAGGAGCTTCCAGAGTCGAAGCGCCTCCCGAACGGTGCCGTCCGTGTCGGGGGCCAGGGCCGGAGGAACCTCGAGGCTGACGTAGCCGTCCCCGCCCTCGGTCGCCTCGTATACGGAGTGCAGGATGTCGGCCGCCTCCGCGATGTCGGCGGTGACGATCCGCGTGTAGATGTCCGGGGCCGACATCCCGCGACGGGCCAAGAGCGCGATCTCCTCGTCGTAGGCGGTGCTCTTGTTGACGGCCGCCTCGAGGATGGTGGGGTTCGACGTCACGCCACCCAGGCCGTCCCGCGCAACCAGCCTGAGGAGCTCGCCGGACGCTAGCAGGTGGCGGCTGATGTAGTCGTACCAGACACTCTGGCCGTATTGCCGGAGATCGGTCAGCGCCATCTCGTCCTCCTACGCGGCCGACGCCGCTGCGCCCTTGGCCTTCCGGCTGAGCACCCGGTCGATGGCGCCGAGCACGTGTTCGGTCGTGAGCCCATAGGCCCGTAGGATCTCCTCCGGCGTCCCCGACTCGGCGAACGTGTCCTCGATGCCGACGAACTCCATCGGTGCGGGGTGGCGGCGGGCAACGGTCTGGGCCACGAGGCTGCCCAGGCCCGGGCGGGACAGGTGCTCCTCAGCCACGACGATGGCCCCTGTTTCTATGGCCGCAATCTCAATCGTCGGCTCGTCGAGCGGCTTGGCCGTGTGGCAGTCGATCACCCGAACGCCGATGCCGCGGCGCTCGGCGATCTCGGCCGCTTGGCACGCGACCGCGAGCATGAGCCCGTTGGCGATCACGGTGACGTCGCTGCCGTCCGATAGCGTCTTGGCGCGGCCGAACGAGAATCGCTCCCCGGGGCCGTAGATCTTCGCCGCCCGCGGCCGGCCCACCCGGATATAGACCGGGCCGTGGTGTTCGGCCGCGGCCCGGACCAGTGCCGCGGTAGCCACCTCGTCCGCTGGGACGGCCACCGTGAAGCCGGGCAGCGAGCAAGCGAGCGCGATGTCCTCGATGGACTGCTGTGAGGGGCCATCTTCGCCGAGCGAGATGCCGCCGTGGCTGCCGACGAAGTTCACGTTGAACTCCATGTATGCGCAGCAGATCCTGAGCTGCTCGTAGCCCTTGCACATGAGGAAGGACGCGAAGCTCGAGGCGAACGGGATGAACCCGCCCGCCGCGAGGCCGGCGGCCATCGAGCACATGTTGGCCTCGGCAATGCCCACGTCGAAGAAGCGATCCTTGAATTTCTTGCCGAACAGCGCGGTATGTGTCGACTTCGAGAGGTCGGCATCCAGAACGACGATGCGCGGGTTTTCCTCGCCGAGCTCGGCCAGCGCCCGGCCATACGCCTCGCGCGTCGCGATCCCAGGTTCTAGGGGCGACCGCCACCGCCGGATCATCGCGAGGCGCCCGCAGTGATCTCGGCCAGGGCCCGGGCAATGTCCTCGGGCTTGTCAGGGACGGCGCCGTGGAACTTAATCTGGTTCTCCATGTACGACACCCCCTTGCCCTTCACGGTGGACGCGACGACGACGGTGGGGCGATCAGTGACCTGCTCGGCCTCCGCCAGCGCACCCACGATCGCGTTGGCGTCATGGCCATCGATCTCGGCGACGCGCCAGTTGAAGGCCCGCCACTTGTCGGCGAGCGGCTGGAGGTCGGTGATCTCGTCGACGCCGGCGTCGAGCTGGAGGCGGTTGAAGTCCACGATCGTGCAGAGGTTCCCGAGCTTGATGTGCGGCGCGTACATAGCCGCTTCCCAGATCTGCCCCTCTTCGCATTCGCCGTCGCCGAGCAGGACGTATGTCCGGGACGGGCTCTTCCGGAGTCGAGCCGCCAGGGCCAGCCCGATACCCATCGAGAGTCCGATGCCGAGCGACCCCGTGGAGGCTTCGATGAGCCCGAGCTTTCTGCGGTCGGGATGCCCTTGCAGCGGGGATCCGAACCGCCGGAGCGAGGACAGCAGATCGTGCGTGATGTAACCGCTCTCAGCGAGGGCCGCGTACAGCACCGGACACGCATGTCCCTTCGAGAGGATGAACCGGTCCCGGTCCTCCCAGAAGGGGTCGTTCGGGCGGTGGCGCATCACACCGAAGTAGAGGCAGGCGACGATGTCCGCGGCCGAGAGGCTCCCGCCCGGATGACCAGAGCCGGCGGCGGCGAGCATCTCTATGATGAGGCGGCGGATGCTCCGCGCGCGCGTCTCGATCTCTTTGATGTCGATCATCTTCGGGTCCATGGTTCAGCTCCCCTTTCGCCTAAGGTCCCGCACGCGGCCGCCTTCGGCGACTAGCGCTCGCTCCGCGGTTCCAAGAAAGAGACCTGCGTCGACCACTCCGGGGATGCCGTCGATCGCGCGCTTGGTCGCCGCCGGGTCACCGAGCGGTGCCGTCTCACAGTCGAGCGTGAAGTTGCCGTTGTCGGTGACGAACGGCCGACCACCTCCTGCCGGACCTCCGGCGCGAACCCCAGCTCGCACTACCTCAGACCGGAGCCGTCCGCGGTTGCCGAGAGCCGGCACGAGCTTCTCCGCGCGAATCAGGAGAATCTGGTCGCGAGGCGGCGGCGACGATGCGCTCGCAGACCAGCGGACCGCCGAAACCCTTGAGGGCGTTAGGTCTAGATCGACCTCATCCGCGCCGTCGACGATGAGGTCCAGCGGGGTCTCGTCAAGCTCCACGGCTCTCAGGCCGACCTCTGCCGCGAGACGGGCGGTGACCTCCGGGGTGGCCACGCACGTGATCGTGAGGCCCCGCTGGGCACGGCGGCCGAGCGCTCGAACGAAAACTCTGGCCGCCCCGGCCCGAACCGAGACCGACTGTGCTCCCAGGTCGGACAAACTCGAGGGCCCGACTCGGCGAGAAGATCCAAATCGTGACCGACCGATGCCTCGACGTGGCTCGTCTTCCGTCGTCGACTATCTCCACTTGGACGCCACCTCGCGAGGCTTTCGATGGGATCGCCTCACCAGAGTCACTACTGAACGAGATCTGGCTCGGGCCCGAAAGGCGGGTGATGGACCGCGGAGAAACACGTCATCCTGCTCGACTCCGTGCCGCCCGACCCAGATGCAACTGGGTTTCGGGAGAAACCTGGAAAGCCGCGCGCCGCAACGCTACCCCGGGCCCTCCGCCCTGTCAACAGCTTATCTTCGGCTCCTCACCTCGGGAGAGAGAGATGCGCCGGCGGGCGGAGGCCCGACCGTGCCCCCGCTGCCTCCGTGGACCAATGTAGCGCCAGGCCAGCTTTCCTCAGCGGGGCGTGGGCTCGGGCGCCCCCAGGTCGCTCCAGTCCACGCCGCGGACGAGAAGGACGGCGAGATCGGCTGGTTTGGGCCCCGAGCACGATGCGAGGGTCACGTCGCCCAGCCGCGCGTACTGTATACGGACGGCCTCGCGCTCCCGGCAGTCTCTTCGGCGCCGAGTATGCTTCGCAGCCCGACACCCCGCTCAATAAAGATGCCGAACACCCCGACGCCCTGTTCTACTACGCGGACCTCTGCACGCTAACCCTAAAAACGCTCTAAGCCCTCGGACCGAGCGGGCGCCCGACCAAAAGCGCGCCAGGTCGCGGACTTGTGAAAACGCCGGAAGCGACCGCTCGCGCAGATAAAAACGCTTTAAGGTTGCGGGGCGGAATCGGCCGCGCGGATTGCTGTGCGCACGTCTCGCAGCCGCCCACGGGCAGCGACAAGTTCGTCGACCGTCAGCGGCGGGACGCCGAGGCGCGCCGTGAGCTGTCGCGCATGGGTGTGGATTTCGGCAGGGACCGTGAACACCTCGTAGCGCAGGCGCTTGGGGCGCGCGTGCCGGAAGCGCTCGGGCAAGGCCCAGCGGCGCAGCACAGTGAGGACATTGTACGTGAGGAGGGTCACGCGATACCACGCCGCGTTCGCGCCGAACTTGCCACTGGGCGGCGTCCCCGCGGCCAAGTCGTTCTTGCTCACGTCGTGGACGACCTCGATGGTCCCGGCCTTCTCCCAATGCCAACGCACCAGCGCGGCGGCCGCCACCTCCTCCTTCCGATTGCTCACGACGGCCAGATACTTGAGGGGTTCGCCAAACAGCGTCCCTTGCTTGGGCCGGATCTCGAGCGCCACGTACCTCAGCGGCTTCGCCTGCTTCGGCCAGTCGCCCGGCGTGAACTCCACCTCGGCGACTCGGACCGTCTCCGTGACGCGGTCCTCGAGCAAGGCCCAGCCCACAGCGGGATCGGCGCAGACCTTCCGCAACTCCGGCGACATATCCGCCGAAATGGTGAAGACGATCTGCTCGCGCACCAAGTACTTGAGCAGAGCTTCGTCGTAGCACGCACTGTCACCCCGGAAGGACCGCTCGCGGACCGTCGGCGGCAACGCCGCGACGGCCCGGCGGGCTACCGCCAGCGTGTCCATCCCGGCCGGGACATTGCCATCCCGGTACTGATCGGCCAGCACCAGATCCTGCTCCGCCCACACGACGGCGGTGGGCTGATAGCCGCGCCCCCCTTTGTAGTGGGGGAGGGCGTCCCGCTTGTGGCTCTCGATGATGGTGGCGTCGAGGTCGAGCGTGGCCCGGCGCGCCGGCGTCGGGCTCACTGCCCGCTGCACCAACGCCGTATTGACAGCCGCCAGCGCCTCCAGCGCCGCGTTCTCTTCCGGGATCCACGCCACCCCTTCGGGAGGCCGGCGCGCGAACTGGGCCTCGTCGTGAAAAGCCCCCAGGAAATCGTGCAGCGCGTCGGGCGATGGCAGTGGCCGGGCCAGGAGGCGGCTCAAGCCCGCGTCCCGGGCGAGGATCCGAACATCTTCCACGCAGTCGCCCCCGGCCGCCTGGACCAGCACGAGGGCATGGACCTTGTCGAACTCGTCGTAGCCGCGCTGCCGCTCCCGCAGCCGCAGGCGCTCGTGGACCACCTCGTCGAGGCCCACGGCCAGCATCGTCTCCGACACCAAGGCCAGGCCCGCGAACGCCGTCAGATCCATCGGCTGCGGCGCGGCTTCGAAGACGAACGGCAGGATCCCTTGGTCCACCCTCGCCGGGCCCCTCGAACCACCGGCAACTACGATACTGCGGGGCGCCCGGCTGTGCCCGCCGATCTCCTGCACCCAATGGGTGCACGACTTCCCGCGCCTGGCGCGGCCTTGGCGAGCTTAGAGCGGAATCAGGGGCTAACTACGCCGGTTGCCGGACCCTCGACGACTAGTGCACTATAGACGGCCGCCGGACGGCACGGGGTTTCCCCGGGCCGATAGCCTCACATAGGCGCGCGGGCCAGGCAAGCCCGGCGATCATAGGCGTCGCCGGCGGCGCTGTCATTGGGGCGCTGTCATTGCTTGCCCACTCCCACTTTCCGATGACGGAGGGGAGGGGTGGTGCCCCGCGGCCGCCGAGCGGGCCGACTCCGCCGCGATAGGCAGCCGGGCAGGGGCGTGGAGTGACGCTGGGGCGCGCACCGGCGGGGCGTCAAGACGGGGGAAACGACATGCGGGCGAAGCGCGCGACCCCGGAGGGTCCCGGTGGGTGACGAGGGCGGCGTGTGTGTGTGGGCGACGCTCACGGCGGCTGGGACGCGAGACGGAAGGAGGGGCCCCCAGCGCCGCCGGAGAGCGTTCGGAGCAGCCGGAGAAGGGTGCGCCACGCGCGCGGGGCGTGCCGCGGCGTCGTGAGCAGCGCACAGGGTCCCCACCGGAACTCCACGGGGTCCACCCGGCCTGATCGTCTAGCACGTCGAGGTCAGCAAGAGTTGCACCAGGCACGCAAACCAGACCGAGGTGTCGAAGAGGCCAGGGTTATGGACAAGCCATTGGGGCGAGCGATTCACGGTCGAGGTTCGACTGATCCCCGAGAGTGGGCTTTGGAGCTGGGAAATCTGGGACACGGTTCGAGGAGAAGTCGCGGCAAGCAGCTGGGTCCGCGACTGGACTGCCTACGAGTCACGAGAGGCCGCACTCAGGGCCGGACAGTTCCAACTTACCCTCGGCTACCCCTCACTTCTGGCGAGAAACCCCTAGCGTACGCCGGAGCCGGGGTGACGGCGGATCGATGACGCCACCGGGGCGATTCTGGCCCTCGGCTTCCGCCCCACCGAGGATCTCCACGGCTCAGCGAGCGCGGCTTTCACCAGGCCGGGCCGGGGCAGTTCCTTCCTGCTCATCGTGAACGTCCCCATGGGTGGATGACATTCCCACGGAGCAGTTAGGGCCCGTCACGAAATAAGAGGATCACGTTCGAGCGTGGGTCGGGAGGATCGTGTAGTTCCAATCGCCGTGGAATGTGTCGGGCCGCAGTCGGACGCGGTCGAGCTCGGCCTGGCTGATCTTGATTCCCTTCGGA
>WNFT01000124.1_pt1 | contig 77429 bp, 58 predicted proteins | sample 5400191 | NCBI WGS metagenome assembly WNFT01 (sample SAMN13153359, study PRJNA577476) | soil metagenome | isolation source: 80 cm saprolite under Madrone tree | place: USA:California | collected 2016-06-14 | reverse complement strand
GAAATCCGAAGACAAACTGGTTACACTCTGTGCTCATAAGGCTGTTGCTCCTCCTTGGCAGGATTTCTTTCTAGACAAAAGAGTTATGCCATGAAGCAACAGCCTTTTTCAATTCAGAATGAGAAATTCGGGCTAGCGGTCGGGAGGTGCGCGGAACGGGATGTGCACGATGGCTTCGAGCTCGATGGGGACGCCTTGTTTCGTGGCGGGACGAAACTTCCATTGACTGAGGGCGTTCATGGCATTGGCGTCGAGCTGGTCGTCGATGCCGCGAACGAGCTGGATGCTGTCGACCGAGCCGTCACGGCGGATTACGGCGTAGAGGACGACTTCGCCTTCGACATGCTCGTTGATCAGCGTAGGCGGATACTTCGGATCGATCTTTCTAAGCGGACCGGGAGCGGAGACTTCAGAGGAACCGGGGCCAGGGCCTTCGGAGCCGGTGCGCAATTCGGAAAAATTGAGAATCCAGCTTCCGGTGGCGCTGTTCAAGTTGGGCATATTGACGAGCATCTTGTAGATTTTTTTTGAGGCGAAAATTTGCTCGGGCTGCGCTCCGGCCGGAAGCGATGCGAAATTCGGGGGGCCGGTCCTCTCGGGGGCGTCGTCTGGCTTGGCGTGCGGATCGGGCCTGGTGATAAGGGCGCGCGGGGCAGGCGCGCTGACCTTTGGTGAGCCTCCGAGGCCGGAGATCGCTTTGTTAGACGACGGATTCCCCCCACTGATGCTCACGTCGATGCCATTTTTCGCGCTGCCATTCCCTGTTCCGTTTCCGCCGCTGCTCGCTGGACCTCCTTCGGCACCTCCGTTTGCGCCGGGGGTTCCGTTTGGCGAGCCTCCGGGCACGCCAGGTTGCTTGCCTTCGGGTGAGATGGAGACGCGGGCGGCGAGATTCCCTTGCGGGGGGACGACGGGCGCAGGCGGTGCGGGTGACGCGGAGAGTGCGATAAACGTTGCGGCATTTCCATTCGCGACGCCGGATTGCGCCGAGCTTACTTCCGGCGCGGGCACAGCGTCACCCGCCTGAGCGTGTGGCGCGACGCGCGGAGCCCCACCTGCGTTCAGTTCCAGCTTAGGCCGCGCGGGGGCGGCGTGCGGCAACATTGCCGGAGCGATATCCGCTAGTTTTTGGTCCAGCGTCGGAAGATCGGGAGCGGGTTCGGCGGTCAGCTTGACTCTGCGAAGCTCGCGCGGACGCAGCTTGGCGAGCGTTTCCTGGCTGATTTCCAGGCGCGGACGCGCCGGTGCGGCCAGTTGCTGGAATTGCACGACATTAGGAAGATTCGGAAGAATCTTCGGCGGCTCGAGAGGCGCGGCGGAATTGATCAACGTCTGGCGCGGATGCGTGGGGTGAACGGGGTCGGTGAAAATGCGCTGGCGCGGATGGAAAGCGTCGGCGCCTTCGGGAGGAAGAGGCTTTTCCGGTTCGCCGCGCGGCGTGGGTTTGGCTTTGGGAGCTTTCATTTCCACCAAGGGAAAATCGGTGATGGGACCGGACCAGGTGAGCTCCGTGTTATCGAATTCGTGAAAGTGGGTTGCGGCGGCAGGGAGGCGGGGGGACGGCATGACGAGGAAAACGATGTGCCACAAGGCGGCTGCAAAAATTGCGCGGCGGGGGATGCGGCGCTCGACCCAACACTCCTTGAAGAAGCTGCCATCGAGAAAGTTTTTGGGCACGCGCGTCCAGGTCAGGACGGCTGCGATGCTGCTGAAGATGCCCTGATGGAAAGAGCTCCAGGCGACTTCGAGTTTGGGGCCTTCGCCTGTTTCGAGGTGGACAGGGCTGGCGGCAGGTTTGGCGGCTTGTCCAAGAAGGTTGAGTGCGTTGCTGACGTGGTTCAGAGACATTTTCTTTTTGAAGAACCTCAGAACCAATTCCTCAGCGGCTAAAGCCGTGCAGAAAGGGATTGGCTTATGTCGGACCTAAAGGTCCGACTCCAGTTGCCACATACCTGCCACTACAGGCCGGGCTGAAGCCCGCCGCTGCGAGAATCAGGGCTCCCGACCGGGTCAGGATAACTTCCGCCCGGTAACTACAAAGATTCCACGCCGCACTTTCTTCGGAGCACAGCCAAGAATGGCTGTGCTCCACACCTCATGATAGATGAAACTCGGCTTGCGGGGGGGTTACTCGGCCGAGTTATCTTTGCCGCTCGCGAGGAGACAGGCTGAAGCCTGTCCCACTTAGCCGGGCTAAAGCCCGGCCTCTACAAAGGCCGGCGGCGGTAAAAGCTCAGGGCGGCATCGCCCTGTTTGAGAACACGAAACCTCCGCAGGGCGCCGAGTTCTTCGGGTAAATCGAAGTTGCGGCGATGCTCGGCGATTACAATTCCGCCGGGAGCGACAAGTTCCGCGGAACCAAGAAATTCTAGCACGCGGGAGTAGTCTTCGGCAGCAGCGTAGGGTGGATCGAGGAAAACGTAGTCGTAACCGGCCGCGGACGGCTGTTTTCGGGAAGCTAACACTGCTAGACCGCGAAGAGCGTCTACGGTAAGGACGGTCGCGCCCGTGTTGATGCCCAAGGATTCGAAATTGCGGCGAATCAAGTTGACTGCGGGTGCGTGATTTTCGATGAAGACGACTTCGGCGGCGCCGCGGCTGAGGGCTTCGATGCCGATGGCGCCGGTTCCGGCGAAGAGATCGACGAAGCGAGAGCCGGCGATGTTGGGGGCCAGTACGTTGAAGAGAGTTTCGCGGAGGCGGTCGCTGGTAGGGCGCAGCGCGAGGCCCTTGAGGCTCTTCATGATGCGGCTGCGGTAAGTTCCGGCGATGACGCGCATGAGTGGAGTTATTAGTTGTCAGTTTTCAGCTTTTAGTCAAGGAACAACCATGGCCGGCCGCCCAACGGATTTTCCCCCTTCATTTATGTTCGGATCGGCGAGTTTACGCATAATCAACCTGTTCGTTTCGTTAAATGGCGGGCCTAGGGGGCCCAGCACAGAAGAATACACCAGGATCTATGGAGAAGAATCCGACTCTCACCCTGGCTAACTCAAGCTGCGACGGACAGCTGACGTCGATGATGCTTTAACCAATGCGGGCGAGGTGGTAGCGACGCTGCCATTCGGGGGGGAGCTGGCGGAGGAGGCGCTGCATCGCGTCCTGCTGGGCGGAATCGTCGGCAAGGGCGAAGGCTTCGCGGCGGGCGAGTTCGAGGAGTTCGCGGTCGCGCAAGGGATTAGCGATGTGGAAGCCGAGGTCGCCGGACTGGCGGGTGCCGAAAAATTCGCCGGGGCCGCGGAGGAGGAGATCGGTTTCGGCGATTTCGAAACCGTTGGAGGTGCGGACCATGGTTTCGAGGCGGGCGCGGGCGATGTCATCCTTGGCGGCCGCTCTGCGGCCGACCGTCATACGGAAAGGGGCGACGAGGATGCAATGCGATTTTTGCGCGCCGCGTCCGATGCGTCCGCGAAGCTGGTGGAGCTGGGACAGGCCGAAGCGCTCAGCGTGCTCGATGACCATGACGGTGGCGTTGGGAACGTCGACGCCGACTTCGACGACGGTAGTGGCGACGAGGATTTGGGCTTCGTTTTTGCGGAAGCGCTGCATGACTTCTTCTTTTTCGTCGCTGGAGAGGCGGCCGTGCAGTAGGCCGAGCTTTAGCTTGGGAAAAACCTCGCGAGAGAGGCGTTCGTACTCTTCCATGGCGGCTTTCAGCTCGAGCTTCGATTCCTCGATGACGGGATAAACCACGTAGGCCTGATGGCCGGCGGCAACTTCGCGGCGGAGAGATTCCCAGACGCCCGGGAGATGCTGCTGCGTGGTCATGCGCGTGTCGATGGGAGTGCGCCCGGGCGGGAGCTCGTCGAGAACGGAAACGTCGAGGTCGCCGTAGAGAGTGAGCGAGAGGGTGCGTGGTATGGGCGTGGCGGTAAGCACGAGGACGTGTGGGGCGTGGCCGTGGGCGGCGGCCTTGTCCATCAGGCGCTTGCGCTGGAGGACGCCGAAGCGGTGCTGTTCGTCAATGGCGACGAAGCCGAGGCGGGCGAATGCCACGTTGTCTTCGATGAGCGCGTGAGTGCCGATGACAAGCTGCGCTTCTCCGGAACGGATGCGATCGAGGGCGGCGGATTTTTCCGCAGCTTTCAGGCCGCTGATAAGGAGCTCGACGCGATAGCCGGCTTTGGCGAGGATGCGGCGCGCGGAAAGGAAATGCTGGACGGCCAGAATTTCCGTGGGCGCCATGAGAGCAGCTTGTGCGCCATTTTCGATGGCGATCACGGCAGCTTGGAGCGCGATGATGGTCTTGCCGCTGCCGACGTCGCCTTGGAGGAGACGGTTCATGGGGGCCGGCTTTTCGAGGTCGGCGGCAATTTCCGCGAGGACGCGCTTTTGCGCGGCGGTGGGCTTGAAGGGAAGGATACGCTTGAGGGCTTCGCGGACGGCGTCTTCGCGGAGGCGAAAGGCGATGGCGCTTTCCTTGCGCGTGGCTTTGCGGTCGAGAGCGAGGCTGAGCTGATAGAGGAAAAATTCCTCGAAGATGAGGCGTCGCTGCGCCGGTGAGCGGAAAGTGTTCAAAGCGTCGAGAGATTCGCCAGGTTCCGGGAAGTGCGTGTGGATGAGAGCTTCGCCGCGCGTGGGATAGCCAAGGCGCGCGCGCAAAGCTTCCGGCAGAACATCGGGCCTTCGCTGGTCGATGAGCTGCACGGCGGCATACATAGCGCGGCGAATTTGACGCGAGCCGAAGGTGCCGATGGCTTCGTAGATGGGGACGATGCGGCCGACTTCGGTGGAGTCGAGTTCCTCATGACTGAGAACTTCGATTTGCGGATTGATCATTTCAAGGCGCGCGGGGCGGTGCTTATCGATTTCAGCTTTGCCATGAAGGATGAGAAGCTGGCCGGGCTTCAAGCGGCCTTCGAGATAGCCCCCGTGAAAGAATTTGCAGGGGAGCAAGCCGCCGGCTTCGTCCTGCACCAGCAAATGATAGATGGCGTCGCGACCGCGCATGCCGCGCACGGCCTGGCCGCTCATCACGCGCGCGCGAATGGTGTAGACACCGTTGGGCTGGATGTCCTTCACCTTGGAAAAATGGATGCGGTCTTCGTAGCGAAACGGCAAGTAGCCAAGGAGATCCTCGAGCGTGTGGATGCCGCGCTGTGCGAGAAGTTCGGCGCGCTGAGGGCCAACGCCTTTGATCATGCGGACTTCGGTAGTGAGATTCATCGCCATTGCCAAGTGAGACCGCCGCGCTGATGACGGCATCCTCTTTATATCATTCCAGCCAGGAACGTATTGCAATTGCGAAACTTGCGTCCGTGCCAGCCGTATCGTTAGAGTGAGTGTTCCTTGTTCCAAGCGGGGAGGTTCACGTGACGGGAGACCGCCTGACCGGTTCCGACAAGCGCGCGCTGGTGCTGTGGGTGGTGGCGGGCGTCGCCGGCGCGCTGTTCGCCAGCAAGTATTATTTCCGGGCGTTCCCGGAAGCGTCCGCTAATTTCCAAATCTCCCGCGAAGAAGCCCTCGCAAGAGCGCAGAAACTCGTCACCGGCCTCGGTGAAAACGTGAGCGGCTACCAATCCGCGATTGTTTTCGACGTGGACGACAACGCCAAGGTTTATCTGGAACGCGAACTCGGCTTGCAGCGGGCGAATAAGCTGATGTCCTCCGAGCTGAACATCTGGTTCTGGGACGTGCGTTTCTTCAAGCCACAGCAGGAAGAAGAGTTCCGCGTGCGCGTGAGCCCGGCAGGACAGATCGCCGGATACAACCACAAAGTCGAGGAATCGCGCGCTGGAACGTCGCTCGATCGCGCGACTGCGCAGTCTACCGCGCAATCGTATCTGGGCGCACAGCTTGGACTCAATTTGAGCGGTTGGGATTTCCTTCCCGAGGAAGCCAATTCGAGCAAGCGGCCGAATCGTCTGGATTGGGCTTTTACTTGGGAGAAACACGGTTTTCGCGCGAAAGACGCACCTTACCGGCTGCAAGTCACGTTGCAAGGAGAGAAAGTCGGCGGCAGCGAAGAGTTCTTGAAAGTTCCGGAAGCATGGGAACGCAGCTACCAGCAACTTCGCTCGTCAAATATTTTTTACAACCAGATCGCCATCATTCCTTACATCCTGTTTATGGGCAGCGCGCTGTGGGTGGGCATCACGCTCACAAAACACGGACAAACAAGCTGGGGAGGGGCCATCAAGCTGGGCGTAGTCGTTGCGGCGCTCTTTTTCCTGATGGAGCTGAATCAATGGCAATTCGAGCGCGCGGGTTATGACACGCACGAATCCTACAGCAGTTTCGTGCTGCTCCGTCTGGGGATTGCGGTGGCCTCGGCGCTGGGTACGGCGCTGATGGTGACGCTGGTGCTCCCGGGCGGCGAACCGCTCTATCGTTCCTATCGGCCGGATCGCATGCAGCTTTCGAAGGCTTTCACGCTGCGAGGACTGCGTTCGAAAGAATTCTTCTCATCGGCAGTCGTGGGGCTAACGCTGGCAGCGGCACACATCGGTTTTATCGTCGCTTTCTACATGGTGGGAAGCCGTTTTGGAGTTTGGGCGCCGCAGGACCTAAACTATTCCGATACGGTCAACACGACGTTCCCCTGGATCGCGGGCGTGGCCATCGGGCTCATGGCTTCCACCAGCGAGGAATTCTTATTTCGTCTGTTTGCTATACCGTTTGTCGAACGCATGACCAAATCACGCGTTCTTGCGGTCATTCTGCCGGCGTTTTCCTGGAGTTTCCTGCACAGCGCGTATCCGCAGGAACCGGGCTACATTCGCGGGATCGAGGTCGGCATCATCGGCGTCGTCGCCGGCATCGTGATGTTGCGCTGGGGAATCGTCGCGACGCTCATCTGGCATTACACCGTGGATGCTTCGCTCGTCGGACTGCTGCTCATTCGTTCGAACAGCCTTTACTTCAAGATATCCGGCGTCGTGGTCGGCGCTGCCGCGCTTGCGCCTCTCGCGTTTGCATGCATTTCCTATTTGAAGCGCGGCGGGTTTGAAAGTGTCGATGACCTCTTGAATCGGGCGGCACCGGTCCCGGAAAGCGTGCTTACGAGCGAACCTGAAGCGGCGACTTCTGAGGCCAAGCCAAGCCGCTACAGCGCACTGGCGCCGGGCATGATCGCATTCCTTGCGGTCTGTCTGCTTGGTGGAGGTTTGCTGGCGTGGCGGCTGAAACCGCAGTCCATCGGCGAATACCTGAAACTGTCCGTGAATGCGCGCACGGCCCGAGCGCGCGCGGACCAAGTCATGCGCCAGCGCGGCCCCGATCCAAATTCGTATTATCACGCCGCCGTTTTCGTGGACATCGGCGATCCAGCTGTGAACGAATATTTGCGGCAGCGCGTGGGGATTGCAGGAGTCAACACCATCTATGCGGAGCGCGTCCCGGCTGCGCTATGGCGCGTGCGGTACTTCCGTGACAGCCAGGCCGAAGAGTTCGCCGTCGTACTGAGACCCGATGGGACGCTGCACTCGGTGCGTCATACCCTTGCGGAAGAAGTGCCTGGCGCGTCGCTCACAAAAGAGGAGGCTGTCGCGCGGGCGGAGAAATTTCTGCGCGATGAGAAGAAGCTTGATTTGAAGGACTGGGCGCTGGTCGAATCCAATTCGGATAAGCGGCCGCATCGCATCGATCACACGCTGACGTGGCAGCAGAATGAACCACTCGAGGCCGCCGCATCCTTGTCCGCGTCCTCGTCTGCCAGCACAGGAGATCACGCCCATGCGCGCATCGATGTGCAAGTATTAGGCGACGAGGTCACAAACTATCGCACATACATCAAGATTCCTGACGACTGGCGCCGCAAGCAGGAGGAACTCTCGCTCTTTCGAGCGGTATTCAGTTACGTGATACCCATCTTGTTCTTCGCGGGCCTTGGGCTTACCGCGCTTATTGTTTTTCTCATGAACCTGAAATCAGAGGCGGCGCGCTCGATTCCCTGGAGGCGAATCGCTTTATGGTCGATCTGGGGACTGTTCGGTTATCTAGTAGTCTTCTTTCTCGGCAATCGCATCCCAGGCTTTTTGAGTGCGTACAATACAGCCATTCCGCTTAAGGTCATGTTTGGCGGGATCGCCATTGGCGCTCTGCTTGGTGCTCCTCTGTATTTCGGCGCCATCGCGCTGCTTTTTGCCATCGCGTGGTATTACGCGAGTCGGGCGTTTGGAGAAGATCATTTGCCGGGCTGGGCCGGAATGCCCGGCAGCTACTATCGCGACGCTCTGTGGATCGGCTTAGGGGGAACGGCAGGTCTGCTTGGACTCGAGCGTCTCCTTGCAGTCGCGTCCGCGCACTGGCCGACAGTGCATCGCTCGCTGGAAGCTTCGTTCGGGATGGACTTTGACGCCCTGCTTCCCGCCGCATCAATCGTTGGTGGAACAATGCTCCGTGGCCTGCTTTTCACGGGACTGGTCACAGCAACTGCCGCTTTCGTTTCCGCACAATTGGGTCATCTTGGTTTGCGGGTGTTGCTTTTGCTCTTTGGCGCACTTGCTCTCGCCGGTGGGAATTGGGGCAGTCCCGCCGATCTGGCAAAGCAGTTTCTGGCCCGGCTAATCCTGCTCAGCGTTCTCGTTTTGGGCGTGCGCTGGGTGATGCGCTTCAACATTCTCGGCTGCTTCCTGGTGGTCTCGGCCTCTTTCCTGCTCAGCGGCACCAACGAACTGCTTTCCCAGCCGGATTCGTTTTACAGGGCAAACGGCTACGCGGTTCTGCTTGCGCTGATTCTGCTATTTGGCTGGCCATTTGCTGCCTGGCGGATGGGCGATTCAGCAACGGTCGTTGGATCTACCGATACCGCTCATTGAGTGACAAAACGGGACGCAAACGATAGGCTTGTGGACTCAGATTGGGGGGATAATCTTGAAACAAAATCCACAGATGGGGCGTTGTTATAGCGGGAGGCGGTGCTCACCCAAGGGTGGAGGAGTGCGTCCAAATTGGGTGGTCGTGTGGTGCGCAGCGTACAGCCAGGTGCTCGAAATTGCGCTAAGGTGTTGCTTTACAAGCGGCGACGCCGTTCCACGCGAATAGAAAGCGAAATATGCCGCTCCCCAGATGGGCTCTGGCTTTGGCCGATAACAACGGTCGCACGGGTAGCACGGACGCCGCCCTGGCCTCGGTGATCTCATTGTCCCACCTCGACGAGCGGGCCCTGGTCGCGGAAGCGCAAGCGGGCAGCCGCGCGGCTTTCGAGGAACTGGTGCGCCGGTTCGACCGAGACGTGCTGCGGCTGGCGCTGAACCTCATGAAACGGCCGGAGGACGCCCGGGACGTCTACCAGGAAGCCTTCCTCAAGGTCTACCGCAATCTCCACCGTTTCCGCTTCGAGTGCAGCTTTTACACCTGGCTGTACCGCATTGTCACCAATGTTTGCCTGGACCACCTGCGCCGCCGGCAAGCGCGCCCCGAAGACCAATCTCCCGAGCTGAATTCAGCAGTTCATGAAGAAGGCATCACTGATTTCTTCGAGCGCCAGCGCGAATACCGCCCCACGCTGGACCCCGAACGTACTTTCATCGGCAAGGAAATCAAAGCGCGCATCGCAACGGCGATGGAGCGGCTGTCGCCGCGTGAACGGATTGTTTTTGAGATGAAGCACTATCAGGGCCTGAAGCTCCGTGCGATTGGGGACGCCCTTGGCACGACCGAGGAAACCGTGAAGAACTCGCTTTTCCGCGCCACGCGCAAACTCCGCCATGAACTAGGAGGCCTGCGATGAGCGTTTTTGACAAGAATTCCAGTTGCAAAGATATTGGACCGCTTCTGGTTTTCTACGCCTGCGACGAAGTCAGCGATAAGGAACGCAAACAAATTGAGGCCCACATCGCGAAATGCGAAGCGTGCGCCGCGCTGCTCGCCGAAGAAAGCCATCTTCAGGAAGCCATGGCTGCTGCTTTGCAGCCCGCCGACGGACTCGATGCTTCGGGTATTCTCCTTTCGCAGTGCCGCAGCGAGCTGGCCGAGGCCCTGGACGATCTTTCCGCGCCTCCAATCCAGGAGCACTGGCGTCCCTTTGGGTGGCTGCGCCGTTGGATGGCGTTGCGTCCTGCCTGGAGTGGCGCGGTTTTGGTTCTTTTCGGAGTCGTGGTGGGAACTCAGGTTGTGCCATGGCTGCGGAACGGCCGTAACGGCGACACGAACAGTCAGGCCATGAACGTCACGGCCAAACCCCCGCTCACGCCTGAGCAGCTGTCCAAGATTACATTCTCCGGCGTTAATTTTTCGCCTTCCTCGGAACCGGGAGCTCCGAACGTGCAAGTGCATCTCAACGCGGAGCAGCCGATGGTTTTGAGCGGCAACGTTGAGGACAGCGACATCCGTGGGGTGCTGACTTACGTGGTTGAAAATGGCGAGCGCTTCGACGCGGGCGTGCGCCTCGATTGCCTGGAAGCGCTGAAGGCGGCTGCGCGGGATCAGCAAGTGCGCCGGGCGTTGATTGCCGCGGCGCGCAAGGATCAAAATCCCGCGGTGCGCATGAAAGCCCTGGAATCGCTCCGAGTTGCCGCTTCGGATGATGATGTCCGGCAGACCCTGCTCGATGCGCTGGAGCATGACGCCAATCCGGGCGTCCGAGTCGAAGCCGTCAACGTGCTGGTGGGATCTTTGCAGCATGGCGATACAGAGGAGATGGCGCCGCAGCCACCGCCTCCGACGGCGCCAGCGATCGCAGGGCGTCCAGCACGTCCGGAAGACGACCCGTCGCTGGAACGCGTGGTTCGCGCGCTGCAGCAGTTGCAACACCAGGATCCCAGCCGCTACGTGCGGTTGCGCAGCGCCGCAGCCTTGCGGCAGATTGGCCCTCGTGAAGTGCAGTGACCTGTCAGAGGACAAGAAATTTCGTTCGACCATGAACACACGTTTCAATCAGAAACTTTTGTGCTGCGTGGGATCATTCCACATGCTGGCGCTCCTTTTTTCTGCGGCATTTCTCGCACTTCCGACTTTTGCGACCGAAGCTGACGCTAGAGAACCAGCGGCCCCCGAACGTACCCTGCCTGCAGATCCAGGCTCGCAGCACGCCTCCGCTGTTCGCACTGGCGTGTTGAGCACCAGAGACGGTTTGACTCTGCGGCTTACGACTGATTTTGGGCCCGTCAACATTACCCAACTCGAGCCCGGCGCGGCACCGGTCGTGCGCTACTCCGTGCGCATCGAGACCGATGCCCGCGGCGCGGCCGCGCAACCGCTTCTCGATTCTTATTCTCTCAAGGCAAGGGCAACACCGTCGGGAGTGGAAATCACCGGCACGCTTCCACCGCAAGCGGCGCGCGCCGCAGCTGCGCAGTTCTGGGTGCAGTTCGAGGTCGCCGTGCCGCGCGGTTACCACGTGGAAGTGAACACCGAGGCCGGCGACATTACGACAGGTGATATTGGTGGTACCGCTTATCTGCACACATTAGGCGGAAGCATCAGAACGGGACGCATCGGCGCTCCGGGAATCCGGGACGCCGCGTGGGGACGCAGCACCGCAAAACTGGAAACAGAAGGTGGCCACATACAAGTGCTCGACGTGGCAGGCGACCTCACGGCCTTCACCGGAGGCGGGCACATCAACGTGGGCAACATTGCGGGAGATGCTTCGCTGCGCACGGGAGGCGGTCATATCCGCGCCGGCCAAATCGGGGGGCGCGCGGAACTGGACAGCGTCGGCGGCGGCAACATTACCGTCGCTCATGCCGGAAGCTACGTCAGCGTACGCACAGGCGGCGGGCAGATTGATTTCGGCGAGGTGCGCGGCTCGGTCCACGCGCAGACCGGCGGAGGTGGGATTCGCGTCATGTACGTCTCCGGCCCGATGGAGTTGGAATCGAGCAGCGGCAGCATCTGCCTGACTCGCGTGGCGGGCGCCCTGCAGGCGGCCACGTCCGGCGGCACGATCACGGCTTGGATTAATCCCGATCCCCCCACAGGAGGCGGGAACGTACGGCTTGCGGGCGCATCGCAGCTCGCTTCCGGCAACGGCGACATCATCGTGTTTCTGCCGCGGAATCTGGCAGTGAACATCGACGCCATCGTGATAAGCGGGGGCGAGCGCCACATCGAAGCGGATCCAGCGCTGCACATGACGATGCAGGCGTCGACCAGTGGTTCCGGTTCCGTGCATGCCATGGCCGTTCTGAATGGCGGCGGCGCCCCACTCAAATTGAAAACCACGGCTGGAAAAATTCGCCTCAAGTTCCTGGATTCAGATGTCGCTCTTCACCAAATGCTGGTTAGTGAGCAGGTGGACCGCCTCAACCGCAGGCTGACAGAAAATGGGTTCCCTCCCGCGCCCTTTTCCTCAGTGCCCACGCCTCCGACTTTGTCCGAAGCGCCTACGCCCGAGGCCAAGACGGACTGGCTGGAAAGCTGGCTGACTAGTCTGGAAATCAAATTCAGGGGAGGCGTCACCGAGGATGCTGACGATTTCCAGAAGCGGCTCGTCAATTTTCCCAAGCCGTCTTACCCGGCGCTCGCGCAACGCGCGGGCTTGCAAGGTCTCGTGAAACTTCAGGTGCGGGTGAAGAAGGATGGCAGCGTCGAGGTACAGAAGCTTCTGGAAGGCGAGCCGGCCCTGGCCGATGCCGCTATCGCCGCAGTCAAGCAGTGGCGGGCAAAACCAGCTTGGATGAACGGCAAGCCTGTCGAAGTGATTTCCACGGTGACGTTTAATTTTCAGCTGCACTGAGCTGTAGCCGCTTTGGTGCACGCGAGATTAGTTGGGGTCCTCAGTTCTGATGAGTAGCAAGTAACTCGAAGGGGGTAAACGTCATGCTTCGTCCAGCTCTTCGCGCCATTGCTTTATCTACACTGCTCGCAGCGGTTGTTTGGGCCGTTCCCAGCTTCGCCATCAGCAAGGAGTTCAATCAATCCTATACTTTGCAAGCCGGCGGTTCCCTGGAGCTGCAAAACGTCAACGGAACCGTGGACGTGCAGGGCTGGGACCGCAACGAGGTCGAAGTCCACGCGGTGAAGACCGCAAAGCACAAAGAGTCCGATCTTGAGCGTGTCTCCATCGAGGTGGACGCCAAGCCGGACGCCGTTTCTATTACCACACGCTACCCGCAAAACGAAGGCGTGGAAGTGGCGGTCGACTACACCATCCACGTTCCGCACGGCGCGCACGTCGAGCACATCGGCACGGTGAACGGCACGCTGCGCATCGCCGGCGTCGAAACCGTGGAAGACTTGCACACCGTGAACGGCAATATCGAAGTCTTCGAGGCCGGCGGGAGCGTTCATGCGCACACCACTAACGGCAACGTGAGGCTGGAACTGGCGCATCTTCCCGACAAAGCCGGCGCGACGGCGGAAACTACCAACGGCTCCCTGGTCCTCGCTGTCCCTTCCGACATGCAGGCAGACGTCGAAGCCCGCTGCCTGAATGGAAACTTCTCTTCTGAAATCCCCATCACGATGGAGAGCAGCCAGCGTCCCCGGGAGATGCACGGTAAGCTGGGCCGCGGCGGCGCGCCGATTCATTTGCGCACCGTGAATGGCGGAATTCGCGTGGTTGTTCTGCGGTCGACCGTCTGACGCTTTTAGGTTTGCTGCGTCTAAGCGCTGAGGAGGATGGGACGGAAATGAACAAACAAACTTTTCTTACGATGGGAGGAACTGCGGCCCTGGCGCTCGCGCTAATTGCGCTGCCGGCACGTTCCGCAGGACCGCAGAAGCCCGACGCTTCAGCAATAGCTCGATTGGAACAAAGGATCAATGAGCTGGAGGCGAAATTACAGGCCCAGATGGAGCGGCAGCAAGACCAGCAGCCGGTGCTAGCCGACGCCGATGCTCTTGAGGAGGCCGTTGGTGACGTTGCGCTGGAGAATCAGGAGCCCGGGCAGATCGATGTCCTGCCGAAGGTTGAAACGGATGACTTCAACATCGTACTCGGCGACGATGGTTCGAGCTGGCTCGGCGTGGAAACGCACGAAGTGACGGCGGACAAAGCCAAGGGGCTGAAGCTCTCCACCGAGCGCGGCGTGGTGCTGGGAAAGATTGTTCCTGACAGCCCTGCGGCAAAGGCCGGCCTGAAGGAAAATGACGTGGTAACGGAAATCAACGGACAGCGCGTCGAAGGCGCGGCGCAATTTCGCCGCATGATCCATGAAATTCCCGCGGGCCGCACGATTCAACTCACCGTGTGGCGCGATGGGCGCACGCAAACCGTCAGCGCGACTCTTGCCAAATCCGAAGAGCGTCGTCACGTTATGACCAGGGTGGCACCGATGCCGGGAACATTCGCATTCCGGATGCCGGAGATGCCGGAAATTCCTCCGATGGAGTGGAGCGGCAACATGGTTTTCGGCGGCCAGCCGCGGCTCGGCATAGATGCGGAAGAAATCAACGGACAGCTCGGCGCGTTTTTCGGCGCGCCGGATGGCGAGGGGATACTCGTTCGCGAAGTCCATCCCGGCTCGCCTGCGGAAAAGGGTGGGGTGAAAGCGGGCGACGTCATCACGTCGATTAACGGCGAGCGCATTCGCACCGTCGGCGAGCTTCGCGAAAAGCTCTCGGCAAAGCGGGATGATAAGGACCGGACAGTGAAGCTTGGCGTTCTGCGCAATAAGAGCGCGGTTTCGCTCAATGTGGAGTTGCCTGCTCCTGCTGCCGCGCGCACCAAGCACGTCTTCTCTCGCCGCACCAGTATCTAGCAAACACAGTCGAGGTCAGGCCCCTGGCGCTGCCGGGGGCCTTTTTTACTTTGGTTTGTCTTTCACAAGTACGCGTTCATCACTTTTCGGGCGGGAGGGAAGAAAACGCCGCGTCGAAAGCCGCATAGTGATGGTGGTGTTCGTCCGGTTCGTTCAGCGCAGTTCCATCGCGTTCCACCCAAGCGTGCGCTTCAAACTTTTCTTCTTTCTTGCGAATGCCGATGCGCAAGCATGAGGAAATCCCCTGCCGCCCAAGCAGCCACCAGAGTGTCAATGATTTGGCCAGGCAGGAAGGGTGAACCAGCCCGTGTCGGTCCGCGGCATTGACCATGCGTGCAGTTACAGGCACAACCTTACGCACAAGAGCGGCGTCAGTCTGCTGGTTGTCGTTTGCAAGGAAGCGCTGCAGCGCCGCCTGCGTGGCTCGAAAGCCACGCCATCGCAAACTCAATGCGACCAGTGGCAGCAGGACGATCGCGCGCAGAAAAAGACTCCGCGCCGGGCGCCCCAGCGCGCTAAACCGCCGGAACCGTTCCCACATCAGCAGGGATGACCTGGAGCAAGCCGCTGTCCACGAGCCGGGTTAAAAGTTCCATCAGGTGGGAGCGGAGCAATTCCGGCTCGACATCGAACTCCGCGAGCAGCTCCCGGTAAGCTGCTTCGATGTTCGGCAACCCGGTCACAAGCTGCCACATGCGCGTGCCGGTTTCGTCCAATCCGAAGTACTGTTCCGTCTCGAGATTGAGCAGCACGGATTCCCGATCGAGAATGCGGACCAATACATTTGCCGGCGTTGCGGCTCGGTCCGTAAAAGAAACCATCAGAGCGGCTCCTGTAGGGAACCCCCGGTCTTCCATTGCCACCGCAAACGGGAGAATTGCCCCTTTACAGGTATTCTATCGAGTATTTCGGCTGTTCGCTAACCCACGTCCAAGAAAAAAAGGCCGGCCCCGCTTAGCGGAACCGGCCCGCAAGAGCTGACTCGATTTTGACTAAGATTTCTTTTTCCTTACGTTGACTTTGGTATCGATACCCGGCGCCATCAACTGAAGCTGTTCGAGCCCCTGCTTAGCTTGCTGGCCCCAAGTTCCGTTAGGATCTAGCTCGACTGCCTTTTGGTACGCTTCGATCGTTCCCGGCGCGAACTGGACAACTTCCTTATCGCCGACTTTCTTAGTCGTCATCTTGTAAACCAGCGAAGCTCCCAGTAGATACCAGGTCTGCGGATTCTTGGGTTCGAGGTCGGCGGATTTTTGCAGTGGTTCAACGGCGTCGCCAAGCCGATTTGCGTTGTATAGGCTGATGCCAAAATTGCGCCACGCGGTTGCGGCATTCGGCGGGTCAAGTTCCGCGCTCTTGGTATATGCCGCCTTGGCTTCGTCGATCTTTCCTGCGCGCGCCAGCACGTTGCCCAAGTTGTTGTAATAACCCGGCACGTCGGGCTTGGCGTTGATGGCCTGCTGGTATGCCTGGACGGCGTCGTCATTGCGGCCTGCGGTGTCGTAGGCTTCTCCCAGTTTAAACCAGACCAAGTGCGCATTGGGATCCTTCTCCACAAGGCTCTTCGATGCTTCCTGGAATTCCTTGACGGCCTGATCCGAAAGATCCGCCAACTTCTGCTTGAGCGCATCGCGCTGGTCCGCGGGCGCCTTCTGCAGATCGGCCTTCACCTGCTTCTCCTGATCGATGAGGGCGTTGCCCGCAGTGAAGTGCGCTTTCAGACCTTCGAGCTTGGCCTTGGTTTCTTCAGCTTTTTTTACTTGTTCCTGGGCAGCGCTCCCTTGCTTGGCAACGATGTCCTTGAAGTTGAGATCGACCTTCGCTTCCTCGCCGGCTTGCACTCTGCACTTGACTTCGTAGGGCGCTTGTTTGTCATTTGGCGGAGGGAATACAACAAAGACGGTGTAAATGCCCGCGCGCAAGTTCGGCAAACTATATTTGCCAGCGCTATCCGTCTTGGTCTCCTGCTTCGCGCCCTGGTCGCTCACACTTCGAATGACAACCTCCGCCCAGGGATTCCCATTCACATCGAGGATTGTGCCGCCAATCGATCCGGTCTGGGCCGCCGCGCGCGGTGCAAGCACGCTTGTCAGCGCGCCCATCAGGATGGCGGCAAGCGTCCACGACTTAAGAAAACTCTTCATGCTGCATTCTCCTTTTTCACGGGGGAGCCCCACCTGGAGTATCCGGGCCAGGTGCGCCCCATTATCTCTCTCAAGCGGGCCGATTCCAAGCTCAGCGGCCGGCAGTAACGGTTCGGCGGTAAGGGATGGGGTCTGGCGTACCGGCTTCGGCAAAGGCGCGCAACCGCAGCAGGCAGCTATCGCAGGCGCCGCAAGCAGTATCTTCGGTCTGGTAGCACGACCAAGTTAGATGCAGCGGCGCGCCCAGTTCGATGCCTCGCCGGATAATGTCGCTCTTCTTCAACGTAATGACCGGCGTCACGATTTCAATCTGCGTTTCCGGCCGCGTGCCCACGCGGATCAGTTCCTGGAACATCCGGTAATATTCCGGCCGGCAGTCCGGATAGCCGGAGCTGTCTTCCGCTACCGCTCCGATGTAGATCGCTCCTGCGCCGATCGCTTCCGCCCAGCTCACCGCCACGGAAAGAAAATGCGCATTCCGGAAGGGGACATACGTTACGGGAATCGCGCTGCCGTGCGGACCGGGCGCACCCAATTCATTTTCCGGAACGGAAATGCTCTTGTCCGTGAGCGCAGAACCGCCAATCGCGCGAAAATAATCGAGTTGCACGACAAGCCGCTCGCGCACGCAGTAGAAATTCGCAATTTCGTCGAACGCGCGCCGTTCACGCTCCTGGGTGCGCTGGCCATAACTGGCGTGGAGCAGGGCGAGGTTTGAAGCACCGTGGTGTTCGCATGCCATTGCCGCGCTCACGCAGGAGTCCATCCCGCCACTCAAAAGCACCACTGCTTTTCTCTGGTCCATTCCTTTCACCACAGCATCCACTTCCTCCGCACCTTTTTTCCTTACTTCCTTTACCTCAAACTCCCTTGGTGGCCGGATCCCAGATAAATTTGTGCAGTTGCAGCCCGAGCCGCACCGGCAAACCGTCCGCCAGCATCCATTCGACCAACACGCGCGGCTCAAGGCCCGGCCACTTCCCTTGTGGATCCTCGAACACCGGCGAAAACAAAACCTGTCTCACTCGCCTTGCCAGGCCGTGCTGCAAGGTAAAATCGCGCGCAAATTCGTAGTCGCGCCGAGTGGAAAGCACGAACTTCACCTCGTCGTCATCGGACAGAGCTTCGAGATTGCGCATCTCGAAAGTATCCGGCTCGCCGGAATCGGGGCATTTCACATCCACAATCTTGATCACTTCCCGCGGCAGCCCTCCGATGAATCGTTCCCCGCTGGTTTCGATCATGACGGAATACTTCGCCGCCAGCAGCTTTTCGGCGAGCGAGTGAATTTCTTCCTGCAACAAGGGCTCCCCGCCCGTCAATTCCACCAGTGGAACAGAAGCCCGTGCGCCGGCCATTTCCGCGCGGCGTCCCGCCAGATCATCCACGCGCGCCAGGACCTCTTCAACGCCCATCTTCTTTCCGCCGTGAAAAGCGTACGCTGTATCGCACCAGGTGCAGCGCAGATTGCAGCCGGTCAAACGCACGAAAATGCATGGCAAGCCCGCGCGTGTGCCTTCACCCTGAATCGATTTGAAAATTTCGGTGATAACCATACTTTGGAGTTCCGCAGTTTGCTTGCTGCTCTTCCGTTGCGGCTAACGGAAGCATTCGCGATCTATGCCCGCTTGGAATTCGCCTTGCGTCCGCTCCGCTGCGACAACCAGTAAATCACACTGAAGAAAAGTATCACCGCGACAACCAGAGGCGCATACCCTGGTGCTACGCCCATGTACCGCAACACAATAATATAGCCCGCGGCCACGAGCAGCGCCGGAGTCAGGATAATGAAAAGCGCTCGATTCATCGGTTCACCTGTCGCCAATCAACTAAGCTCCGGGCCGGTATTGCGCCCGGCTGGCATCCGTTTCCCACAAAATCACGTCCGTGATTCGCGCGCCCGGCGGCAGATCTTTCAATTGCCTGGTGACCTCATCGTAGAAATATTTCGCCACGTTTTCCGCTGAAGGATTCACGGTCTTGAATGGCTCGAGATCGTTCATGAATTGGTGATCGAGCTTGCCCATGACCTCGCGGATCACCTGCCTGAGCTGCGTGAAGTCCACCAGGAGCCCGATCGAATCGAGCTTCGGTCCTTCCAGCGTCACGCGCACGCGATAATTGTGGCCGTGGACGTTTTCGCACTTGCCCCGGTAACCGCGCAGGGCATGTCCCGCCGAAAAAGTCTCTTCTACACTGACTTGAAACATGTCTCTCCAGAACCGCCCTACATCTTTGCCGCGGATCTCCCTGGATCGTGGCCCTTCAGGAAGGACTTGCCGATTTGGCACCTAGCCGCCCGGAGGCGCCGTTCGCATCGAGAAAGCGGGCAACATCGGCCAGTTCGTGCGTAATGCCGTATCGCGGCAGCGATTCTAAGAAAATTTTACCATAGGGCATGCGCTGAAGTCGGGTGTCCAGCAGCGCAAGCACGCCGCGGTCTGTTTTCGCCCGAATCAGCCGTCCAAATCCCTGCTTCAACGACAGCACCGCCTGCGGCACTTGAAATTCCGCAAACGGGTTGCGCCCGTCTTCCTGCAGAGCGCGGACTCGCGCCGCCACAATGGGGTCGCTCGGTACTGCAAACGGCAGCCGGTCGACGATCACGCAGGATAGCTGCTCGCCGGGCACATCCACGCCCTGCCAGAAGCTTGCGGTCGCGAAAAGCACTGCCGCCTCCGTGTTCTTGAAGCGTTCCAAAAGCACGGAGCGCGGTGCCGTGCCTTGAAGCAGCATCGGAAAGGACACCCGCGAGCGCACTCGTTCGAACAAATCATTCATCTGCGAATAGCTGGTGAACAGGCAAAACGCCCGCCCGTGGGTCAGCTCCAGCAACTGTACGATTTCGTCCGCGGCCTTCGGTTGGAATCCGGCGTCGCGGACGTCCGGCATCTTGCGCGGCAGGTAAAGCAGCGCCTGCTTGGGATAATCAAATTCCGGCGGCAGCGCGCGATCCTTGGCGTGATCGATTCCCAATCGCTGGCGAATGTAATCGAAGCGCCCTCCCACCGTGAGCGTCGCGGAAGTCAGGATGACCGTGTCGAATTGTTCGAAGAACCGCTCGCGCAGAATCTGGCTGATGTCGATCGGCGTGGCCGTCAGGAATACGCCTTTGTTCCTGCGCTCATACCAATATACGAAATTCCGCTCGTTTGATTCGAGCAGAAACGATAGCTCCTGGCGCAGCTCGAAGCTTCGCCGCGCGATGCGCGTCAGCTCTTCCGGCTTTGCCCTGAGCGCCGCAAATTCCGCCTCCATGCTTTTCAGCGATGTTGCCAAGGAATCGTACGCTTCGCGGTTCTGCTCCAGGAAAGCTTCGCGCTCGTTCCGCAAGAATGAGAATCGCCCGCCGCGGGGTGGAAACAATTCGAAGAAGCCGCGGCCGCGTTCCCGGATCCGCTGCGTCTTTCGCAATAACGATGACGTTCCTAGATGCAGCAAGCGCAGCGTTTGATCTGCATCGCGCGCCAGCTCTTCGAATCGGAAATTCGAAATCTGCCGCCCGAAATAGTCGCTGGCCACATCTTCCATCTCGTGCGCTTCGTCGAAAACCACCGCCGAATATTCCGGCAGGATGCTGCCGAAATCGTCCTGCTTCAGCGCCAGGTCCGCAAAGAACAGATGGTGGTTCACAATAATCAAGTCGGCTTCCTCTGCACGCTGGTGCATCCCAGTCACAAAACACGGATTGAACGACGGGCAGTTCTTCCCCGTGCAAGTGTCTCTTCGCGCGTCCAGCTTCCCCCAAAGTTCGGAATCATCCGGCAGGAAGGTGAGCTCCGCGCGGTCGCCGGTCTCCGTCAATTTCGCCCAATCCTTGATCTGGCGGAAGGCATCCAGTTCTTCCATCCCCTTCAGCAGTCCCTGGTCGGCCATCTGATTCAGCTTCGAAATACATAAGAAATTCGCGCGCCCCTTCATCACCGCAACTTTAAGGTTTGGCGCAAAATGCTTTTGCAAGAAAGGAATGTCCTTCTGGTAGAGCTGTTCCTGCAGCGATTTCGTGGCCGTGGAAATTATCACGCGCCGGCCGCTGCAAATCGCCGGCAGAAGATACGCCAGCGTCTTGCCTGTGCCCGTGCCGGCTTCCACGATGGCGTGATGATGCGATTCGAATGCATCGTGCACCAATTCCGCCATCTCCAGTTGCGCAGGCCGGTATTCGTAGTCGGAGCAGACCGTCAAGCGGTCAAATCCGGCCACCATGCACTTTTCGAGGAATCCTCCAGGGCCAAACACCTCGTGCATCGAAGGTTTCGCTGATTCGCCAACTGGCGCATCGGCTGCGCCTTCCGGCGCGCTTCCGGGTACTGTTGGATCATCCTCAATGGGCACATACTCGCGCCGGGCAGTCCTCGCCGCGCGGCCGACCTTCGTTCCTGGGGCCTCCCCTGCCGAATTGGATACCCGCTTAGCCAGAAAACCGCCTTTGCTCTCGCCCGTCCAAATAAAGAGAGCAGTTACGATAGCATACCCTTCCCGGGTGTTTGCCGCGTCCTCGCGTTCCCACGAAACACCGTGGCGCATCTCTTCTTTCGAGACATTTAGCACTCGAACACCCTGCCGATTTTTACAGTGCCTTCCCCTGGCCTCCGCTGTAAAATTCAACCGGGAATTTTTCCGCCTTCTCCCCGGTAGACGTAGAGAAGGTAATCGCAGACCGACCTACCGTGGGGTGCTGGATGGCTCGCAACAAGGCTTTGTTTTTCGCAGTGGTCCTCTCTTTTTTCGCTCTTTCATCCTGCAACCTTCATAAAAAGACTGGCGGCGGAGGCGGCGGTGGGGGCGGCAACGCCACGGTGAGCTTTACCCTCGTAGCCGACACACTTCCCGCAAATCCTTCGATTCTTTCGTTCAATGTCTCGATTACTGGCATCACCCTGACTCCAGCCAGCGGAACGGCGCAAACACTGAACCCCTCGCCGTCCGTCATCGACCTGATGCGGCTGCAATCCGATACCGCCTTCCTCGGCACCCTCACCAGTGTGGTGGCGGGGGCCTACACCGTGCAGGTCGCGTTCTCCAATCCCGAAATCACGTTTCTCAACGACACCGCCTCCGCGATCGCGGTCGGCACGGCGAGCTGTCCGAGTGGCTCTGTCTGCGCGGCGACTTTTACGGCGTCCGGCACTCCAACCATCGGCTCCTTTACCTTCACCGTCAATTCCATGGGCCAACAGGGCATCGGCATCGACTTCAACTTAAAGAACGCCATTTCACTCTCGGCGGGAACCTTATCCGTAAACTTCAACCCTTCTTCGCCCAGCCCTGCGGTCTTGAGCGCCGTCGCTCTGCCACGAGCAAATGCCAATCTCGGCGCCAATCAACTCGCGCTTATCGAGGATTTCTCCGGTCTCGTTGCGCTTAATGGCAGTTCCGTTACCATTACTTCCCCAGATCGAGGAACTCTCACCGCCACAGCGACGTCCAGTACCAACTTCGATCACGATCCTTCCATGGCTGTTTGTCCCAGCCCAACTACGACGCTATCAGCATGTGTCAAAGCTAACCAGATAGCCAGCTTTGACGTTATCCTCAATGCCAACGGCACTTTCTCGATCCAGGAAATCGAGCCATTACTGTCAGCGCAGCAGGACTTCGTCGAAGGCACCGTGGTTTCGATCAATCCCAGCAGCCAGACACAGTTCAGCATCGTCATTAGCGATAAACCCTCCGTCGCCACAACCAACTCTCTTATCCCCGCCCTGAAGGTCGGCGATCTCCTGACCGTCAATCTCTCAACTTCCGTCAACCCCACCTTTCTGGTGGATACCAAGGGCCTCCCGGTAGACATCTCATTTAGCACTAGTTTCAACCTCTTTAACGGGCAGACCACCACCTCTGCGATTCATCTGGGGCAAACTATTGGTGTCCATGTCATCGCCCCATTTACAGCAGCCAGCGGCAGCACACCCGCTTCGGCTACAACTGACACCATCATTCTGCGTTGGTCGCGCTTCCGAGCCACGGTTGTTTCGGCTCCCTCGACGGCGACGATCAACATCAACGCGCTCCCGTCTTACTTCAACATCACGCCCTCTTCCATCTTGACCGTCCAGGGATTCTTTAACGGCACGCTCGGCAGCGATGGCGTGACCAATCTCGAAGGTATCGCCAACAACGCAGGAAATGCGACAATCAATCAGCCCGTGGGACTTCGCGCGCTCTATTTGCAAAACACGAGCAACAGCGCAACAACACCTTTCTTTGCGGCCAAGATCCGCCAGCCGTAATCCGTTCTTCCTCCGCCTCCGCAAAAGGCAACGGGCCGGCCTGAGTCTTTCAGACCGGCCCGTAATCTTCTCCACCACGAAACTATAATTTTCCAAGCTTCCAGTCTCGGGCTTGAAAACTAGAAACTCTTAACTGCTTCTCACGCCGGCAGCGGCCCGCCCACCGTCGTATTCGGCGGGATCGGCGGCGTGTACGGCGTGGACGGCATGTTTGCGGCAATGACCGGCTGGAACCGCCGGTATACCGCCAGTGAAATCGCGCCAATGCCCCAGAGAATGGCCGCGAATTTCACCCAGCCCCCCACGTGTGGAATCGTCGTACACAACCTCACGATCACCACCCCAACGGTCATTCGCCCAATGAGCGGCCAAAGCTCGGAAGTGCGGCCCATCAGCCACTGCCCGATCAGTGCGCCCACGATAATCTGCGCGAAATACAGCGACGCATACCACAGGAATAGCGTTGAGATTCCGATGAATATCCCCACCACGGTGACGCACGCAATACACGCCGCGATAGGCACGCCAAACAGCACCAGCACGCCCAAGCCCGCTGCCGCGCCGTAATGCTCCGCCGATTTCACGGCGTCCTGCGAAAAATTCGGCATCGCCGCAAACAGCACCAGCCCAAACAGAATAAACGCCGCCGCCCAAATAATCTGCCACACGTAGTAGTGCACCGTGCGGTAATCATCGCCATGCTTCAACTTTTCGAAATGAACGGGCGAAGCCAGTTTGGCTCCGGAGGAAACTTGCGGCGGCTTGTCTCCCGTGAAATCAATCGGTCCGCCGACTTCGGCGGACGAATCGATAATCAACTCCCCGCTCCTGATCTTCGCTGAACCCTTAATCGCCCCCGTGATAGTGATCTGCCCGCCCATGGCCAGTACATCCCGGCCCACATGTCCATCGATGGATTCATGCCCGGTGAACGAGGTGATGCTCCCGCCGATCTTGGCGTCCCGGTCGATGTTCACGTCGCCGCCGAATATCATGAGGTTGCGGCCGACTGTCCCTTTCAACGTCAGGTTTCCCGCGTAGCTTCGGATACTTCCGTCCACATGGCCTGGTACCCGCAACGTTCCCGACGTGGAAAGCACGTCGCCCAGAACATGACCGGATATTTCGATGTCCCCGCCCGCCACCACCAAATCGCCTTCGATCGTGCCTTCCACCCGGATTCGTCCACCGGCGGCGTACAGGTCGCCGTGGATAACCTCGTCTTTCGCGATCGTCAATCGTTCCTCGTGGCGAAGCTCCGTCGCCGACGCTCCCGTCGGAATTGCCAGCACGGTGCACAATCCCGCGAAGACCAGCGCCAGCGCCGAACCGCGCCGTATCCGCCGGCGGAAGAACATCGCTCCCAGTCCCACCAGCGTCACCATCGCCAGCACTTCGAAGAGTGTGATCATGGATTGCCATCCCTTCCACATTGCGCCTTGAAATATCAGTAGGCTCAGCAGGTTCGACCCTCCAAATCCCGCCTCCTCCAGTTGCCGCTCCCAGCGAACGACATATTCGGTATAAAGCGCGTAGACTCCTGTCGCTGCCAGCCCGAAAACCATTCCCCAAATCCATTGCATCGACTTGCGGGCCCGCTCCTGGAATTGCGCCAGCCGCGAGGGCAATGGTTCGTCTTCTTCCAGCATCGCGCGAGTCAGCAGCCGCGATTCGCGTTCCAGCGCTCGCAGTAGAGTGCGGCAGGCGTCGCATTCCTGGGTGTGCGCGGAAACTTCCAGTCCTCGCGCGCGGTCCAGTTGCCGCTCGATGTACAGCAGGAGCGTCATTTCGTTCAAATGCTTCATCTCTTCTCCCGGCTTTTCGCTCATCAAGCCCCTCCCGCCGCCAGCGCCGTGTTGCCTTCTAGCGCTTGCCGAAGTTCGTGCCGGGCACGCAGCAGCACCACGCCTACAAAGGCGCGCCGCACTCCCAGCGCATCGGCAATCTCGTCGTAGCTCATGTCTGAGTAATAGCGCATCACTAGCGCCATGCGCGCGCGTCCGCCGAGTTTTTCCAGCGCCTTGCGCACTTCCTCGCTGCTGCGCTGCTCGATCAGTCGATCCAGTTGACTGGGGTCCGGATGCTCTAGCGGCACGTTCTCCAGATCGTCGGTTTCCTTGTCTTGGCGAATCTTCCGCCGCCGCAGCATATCCCAGCAATGATTCGCCGCCACCTTGTAAAGCCACGCGGAGAATGACCGCGTCGTGTCGTACTGCACCAGCTTGTCTTTCAATTTCATGAAAATTTCCGTGGTGGCATCTTCGGCATCTTCTCGCGTCGGTAAGGCACGCCGGCAGAACCGGAATATCGCTGCTGCGTATTCCCGGTAAAGCTCGCCCCAAGCCTCGGCGTCACCCGCCCTGGCACGGGCAATCGCCTCCGTCGGTTCCTTAATTCCCGGCGCGCTCATCCGGCCTGGTCTCAGCGTTTCCATAGACTAGTACGCGCAGCGACCTGCAAATATTACACATTGCAAATCCCGCCCCTCCGCTGCTCGAATCCCTAAGCCATTTGTATTCTTAGCTTTACGCCGCTAGTTCGATGCCCCGAAGTCCCGATCTTTGCTCTTTCGGTCCCTTCCAGCAATATTGCTGCAGGGTCATTCCAACTGCATACTCCCCTGACTGACTTCCTGAAGTGACAACTCGCGCCAAGGGGGGCATACCTTGTGCGCAGCACTCTATCAGAAATGAGGGACAAGGTGCCGCTACTCAAGCCTGCTCGCCGGAGCAGGCTCTCGAGAGTCACGAGGAGCTCTTCAATGGGCAGGCGCGTAGAAATAGTAATCGGCTGCGTAGACCGTTCCCGCTTCCTTGCCAGCAGCCGACGAATCGCAGAACTTAGCTTCAGGCGGCATCCCGCCTTCAGTGTGAATTCGTTGGATGCTCGTCACGCGGCTGAAGATCCCTTCCCCGCTGTGACTCGTGGCGCTCAGCAGCAGCCACGGGATTGCCTCCGGCTTCGGCGCCTCGGCTTTCGGAGCGTCCTGTTTCGCCACAACTTTGGCCCTCACTTCGCTTCCGTCGATGTGCTTCCAGGCTGGCCCGGCGGAGTGATGCACAATCTTCTTCCCCGTTGCGTCCGTCAGCTCTGCTTCAGGGGCCTTGAACACCCACGCAAATTTTTGATCCTCGCCCTGGCGGCAAACATAGATTTGCGTGCCGGTCGCGTGCGCCGCCAGAATCACTTCCTCGCCTGCCGGCGCTTTCAAGCTTTCCGGCACTTCCGGTCGCACCGGCGCTTGCCCTTGCGCGGCAAGCAGTATTCCAATCGCAGCAACCAGTCGAATGAGCATGTTCATCCTCACCTCCTAATGCCGTGTATACAATACCGCGCAACCTCCTTGTCAGAAAGACGAGACTGGCCAAACGCTGATCGTGCAATCGTGAAGGGAATCTGCAGCGTGGGTTAGCTGGTGCCGATACGACTGATTTCCTTTTGGATCGCTAGTTTGTCAAGACTCGCCAGAGGCAGGCTCAGAAACAAGCCGATCCGGCGCTCCAGTAGCAGGTAAGCCTCGCGAAAGGCGCGTTCGATTTGTTCCGGGGAGCCTTTGACCGCCGCAGGGTCCGGAACGCCCCAATGCGCGGTCATCGGCTGGCCTGGCCACACGGGACATACCTCGGCAGCCGCGCTGTCGCAAACCGTGAACACGAAATCCATCTTCGGCGCCCCGGGCTTTGCGAACTCTTCCCAGCTCTTGCTGCGTAAGCCATCAGCGGGTAGGCGTGCCAACGCAACTTGCTTGAGCGCCTCCGAACGCACAACTCCCGAAGGATGGCTTCCCGCGCTGTAAGCTGTGAAAAGGGGCTTGCCTTTGCCGCTGAGAATCGCCTCGGCCATGATGGAACGTGCCGAATTCCCCGTGCACAAAAACAGAACGTTGTAGCGATCTTGCATTGCCGTCATTTTTCAGCACAAAACGCGGAGCGTGGCCCCTAGTAGCAACACCTCGGCGCGCAACAGGTTTCCGCTGTCTTCGCGGACTTTGCCTTCGTCGCTCGCACAAACGCGCTCATAAATTTGCCATCCACTTGTAGCGCAAGCGCATCTACATCCAGGCCTTTTTCGGTGAGGAACTCGCGCGCGTCTTCCACGCGGTAAATGCGCGTCGGCTCGATTTCCACCTGCTCGAATCCTGCACACGCGAGCTTTTCGCGATATTCGTTTTCTTCCAGCGCCCCGGCCACGCAGCCTACCCACAAAAGCACGTTTTGTCGGATTTGCGCGTTGATTTCCCCGCGCGTCATTACGTCGGAAACGGCCAGCCGTCCGCCCGGCTTGAGTACGCGAAATGCCTCTCGCAACACCTGGTCTTTGTCGGCGGAAAGATTGATCACACAATTCGAGATGATTACGTCCACAGAATTGTCCGGCAGAGGAATATGCTCGATCTCTCCTCGCAAGAACTCCACGTTTTCCGCTCCGGCCTTGCGTTTGTTTTCGTTCGCAAGCGCCAGCATTTCATCCGTCATGTCCAGCCCGTACGCTTTGCCCGTCGGTCCAACACGCTTGGCCGAAAGCAGGACGTCAATTCCGCCGCCGGAGCCCAGATCGAGGACCACATCACCCGGGTTTAATTTCGCAAGGGCTGTCGGGTTGCCGCAACCCAGCGAAGCTTGCAGCGCCTCCCCGGGAACCTCCTGCATTTGCGTCGCGTCATAGAGATTCGACGTGATCGGATCGCAGCTCGTCCCGCTCGCGTCCGCCGTTCCGCAACAACTTCCGCTCTTCCCCCTCAGCGCCGCTTGCCCATACTTTTCCTTAACAATTTCCTTGATGTTCGTTCCGTCCATACCGTTCTCCTATTTGCAGATTTCCACGATGTCTTGCGGTTTGAGCGCTTTGTTCCGCGTGCAGCACTCCGAATAAAGAAACTGCAGCAATTCCTGGAGCGCCTCCGTATTCGCCGTATAGCGCAAAAACGTGCTCTCCCGCTGCACGTTCACCAGCCCTTCGTTCTTCAGTTTTTCCAAATGATGCGACAGAGTTGAATTCGGAATTTCCAGTTCTCCTTGAATGTCACCGACCACCAGCCCCTCAGGATGCGCCGACAAAAGCAACTGCATGATTCGCAGCCGCGGTTCCGTTCCCATTGCGGAGAACATGTCCGCATACTTCGCTACCCGCTCCGCACGCCTCTTAGTTGCCACAGTTTCCATATTTCGATATTTGCGGAAATATGGTTGATTGTCAACGTTTCTTTCTTTGGCCCCCAGCCGGAATAGGTTTGGTTTCGGCTGAGGGAGATTTCCAACGCTCGCATCTTTCCCTGGACAGATTTCTGCTTCTCAGGTATTTTAAAGATTAGATACAGCTGTCGTTAATGTCTTGCCCTCTGTTCAGCCTACGCCGCCCAACTTCAAATGGACCAGCCGGTTGCAGATTTTTAGTGCAATGTAAGTCTCTTTCCTAAAGTGTGTCAAAACAAAGGACTTTAACTCCCTTTGGAATGAACACTTGTGAAAAAAGGCCGGGTGGGGGGAGGGATGCTCGTCGGTACGGACCGGGCGCATCCCTGACAGGTCGGCTCCCCTACCGGTGCGCTTTGGAATGCGCTACATTGGAAGGTTGAACAGCTCGCCAAACCGCTCGCAGTGCGCCATGCTCAGGAACCTATGCCCGATCTGCTCCCATCCGTTGTTATCGTCGGACGCCCCAACGTGGGCAAGTCCACGCTCTTCAACCGTTTGACCGGCACGCGCCGCGCCATCGTGACCAACGAGCCGGGCATCACCCGCGACCGTATCTATGGCAAGGCCGAATGGCGGGGCCGGGGGTTGGAAGTCGTCGATACCGGCGGAATCGTGCCGGACGACAAGGCTTTGATCCCCCAGGAAATCCTGCGCCAGGCGCATGTAGCCATCAAGAAAGCCGCGCTCCTCGTTTTGGTAGTCGATAGCCAGGCTGGCCTTACGCCGCTCGACGAAGAGCTGGCCCGGCTCCTGCGCACCACCGGCAAACCGTTTTTCATCGCTGTGAACAAAGTGGATTCCTTGTCGCAAGAGTCCAACGCCGCCATATTCCATCGCATCGGCGCGCCAGTATTCCCAATCGCTGCGGAGCACGGAACTGGCGTGGATGATTTGCTGGATGCCGCGCTCGCGCAGGTCAGCGTCGTCGCATCCGTTGAGGAAGAAAAACAACCCGAGGTCATTGAAGTCGCCATCATCGGCCGGCCCAACGTCGGCAAATCCACGCTGCTGAACCGCATGGTCGGCGAGGAACGCTCCATCGTCTCGCCGATTCCCGGGACCACCATGGACAACGTGGATACGGAAATCATGCGCGACGGCAGCGCGTATCGCTTCGTGGACACTGCTGGAATTCGCCGCAAGGGCAAGACTACTCTGGTTGCGGAAAAACTCAGCGTGGTGATGGCCCGCCGCGGCCTGGAGCGCTGCGATGTGGCGCTCCTCGTCGTCGACGGCGAACAGGGCGTGACCCAGGGCGACGCGCAAATCGCGAGCTACGCCGAGGAGTCCAGCCGCTCCGTGGTCATCGTCATCAACAAGTGGGATCTCGCCGTGGTTGCCGCGCGCGACGCCGCTTCGCGCGATGCCGCCACCGCGAAGGGTAAAGCCAAACGCGCGCCTGGCGAAAGGCACAAGCCGGAAAATTTCGATGCCGGCCGGCTGATGTTCGACTACGAAAAAATGATTCGCGCGAAATTGAAATTTCTAAGCTACGCGCCGATCGTTTTTCTTTCGGCAAAGACAGGCGAACGCGCCGAAAAGCTTTTTCCGCTCATCAATCAGTGCTGGGAAGCGCGCCGCCGCCGCATCGCCACGCCGGTCCTGAACAATTGGCTCAAGGAAGAAGTCGACTTGCAGCGCGGCACCACGCCGAAGGCGCGCCCGGTGCGCATCTACTACGCCACGCAGGCGAAAATTGCGCCGCCCACGTTCCTTCTTTTCACAAATCAAAAAGCTCCGCTTCATTTCAGCTACCAACGCTTCCTTGAAAACCAGCTTCGCGCCAAATTTGATTTTGTCGGTACGCCGGTCCGCTTCATCCAGCGCCTCCGCAAGCGGGATCGCAACTCCTCCGGCGGTAACGAATGAACGCCTCCGTCCGCATCCCCTCCCTCTATATCAATGCTCCGCAAACTGCTACGATAGCGGCGTCCCCCAAGCAGGGCGTTTTGATGCCAAACAACGGCACGGCAACGCAAGTCGCCACGGAGAAGAAACTCTACCGCATCGGCGAAGTCAGCCGCCTGGCGGACCTCAAACCTTTCGTTCTGCGCTACTGGGAAACCGAATTCCCCATGCTGGAGCCGGTCAAGAGCTCCAGCGGCCATCGTCTCTACCGCCAGGAAGATGTGGACATGGTCTTCCGCATCAAGCGGCTGCTCTACGACGAAGGATTCACCATCGCGGGAGCGCGCCGGTTTCTGCGCGAGCATGAAGGAAATTGGGAGTCAGACAACGCGAGCGCGGGCCACGCAGGTGAGGGCTCGGCTCAGCTTCTGAGCCGCAAAATGCTGCTCGATTTGCGGGATACGCTGCGCACTTTCTTGACGCTGCTCGAACGGCGGTGATACCTTGGAGGTGCTGATTCCCTCCCCGATTGGGCCTTGTAATTTCGTTGGCCTGTCGCGGTCAGCTTACCGGTCGGGACGTAGCGCAGCCTGGTAGCGCGCACGCTTGGGGTGCGTGAGGTCGCTGGTTCAAATCCAGTCGTCCCGACCATTTCTTCCAGCGCCATGGTCATTTCTGTTGCTCGTAGCTGTGGCAGCGTGCTTAGTCCTCGTCGCTTGGCTTGCCTATCATGAAACACGTGTTCCGCAGAATCAGGGCGATGTGCTCAATCGCATGATGGAGTTGCAAAAAGAAGGTCGATACGACAAGGCTGTGCAAGTGGTTCAAAGCTGGATCGACGTTTCTCACGATGGGCTCATGTACGAACAAATTGCATTTGTGTACATAGCGAAGGCATACAAAAAGCCGGCAAACAGGGACGAATCAATACGCCGGGCGGAGGAGAGCCTGCAAAAAGCGCTTAGCTCCTTCGACCGCAAAAGTCAGAACGAGCTTAGCCTTGAGCCATTGGAAATCGGGGGCGCACATGAAATTCTGGCTGACATCTCGGATAAAAACAAATGCCGGTGGTACGAAAAAGCGCGTGAGTTATTTGTACGGCAGCTGCCCATGATACAAGGTGATTCGTACACGGCCTACGGACTCACAACGCGGCCAGAACCCGTCCGGAGTGACGTTAGAAGGCATTTCGATGCCGTCAACGGAAAGTCCTCGAAAGACGGTTGCCAGGCAAATTCAGAACACCGACAAGCATGAAGCATATTCTGTTGACAAACGACGACGGGTATCAGGCGGAAGGGCTGCGGGCGCTGGCGGCGGCGCTGGAGGGATTTGCCATCGTGAGCATTGTGGCGCCGAGCCGGGAGCAAAGCGGCACGGCGCAATCGCTGACGCTGCGGCAGCCCATCGTTTGCAACAAGATCGCGGAGCGAGAGTGGGCCATCGACGGCACGCCCGCGGATTGCGTGATCGTGGCGCTACACAAACTTTTGCCGGAAAAACCGGACATGGTCATTTCCGGAATCAATCACGGCGCGAATCTTGGTGAAAATGTCTATTACTCGGGAACGGTAGGAGCTGCGCGCGAAGGCGCGCTGCATCACATTCCGTCAGTGGCGATGTCGCTGTGCTTGAAAAAAGAAAAAATGAAATTTGAAAATTCCGCGCGCGTGGCGCGCGTTACGGCGGAAATGATTTTGAAGGAAGGACTGCCGGATCAGGTCCTGCTCAACGTGAACGTGCCGGAGCCGTGGAACGGCGAAGTGAAATTCACGCGCCAATCTCAAAAAATCACGCGCAACCAGTTAACGGAAGGAAAAGATCCGCGCGGACGCAGCTACTTCTGGCTCTACGAACAAAAACTTGACAAGAACGTGGAGCCGGACATGGATTACGCCGCGATTTTTTCCGGCGCCGTTTCCATCACCCCGCTCCACCTCGATCCCACACACACCAAATCGCTGAACCACCTTTCGCACTGGGCCATGCCGATCGCGGCCGCGTTCAAGAAGTAGACTCTGTAGAAGCCGGATTTTAGTCCGGCCTCTGCAAGATTCACCAGCGAACATCCAACGTCCTCAAGACAGCCGCAGCTAGTTCGCCTTCGCTGTTGTTGGAGCGATAAGGGGCACGTTGTTCTCCTGCATGGTGTCGTTGAGCAAGGGGACGTCTTTCGACAAAACCTCGCGCCACTTTGCCAGTTGCGATTCGAGTTGCAGGTCAAGTTCCGCATAAACGCCGACTTCGCCTTCGGTCGGTGGCGCGTCCGCGCTGTCCACTGCGTTTTGCAGATAGCCAAGTTTGCTGTTGAGTTTTGTCGGGTAATTGAGTTCGTCTTCGCTGGCTTTGGAATTCACCTGGATGAGTTCTTCCTCGATCGCGCTGATTTTCTTGCGGAGATCAGCGGCAGCAGTGACAACGGATTTCGCGGGATCGCTCGAACCGAGGCGCTTTTCGAGTGCTTGCAATTGGCCACGGAGGTCGCGAATCGCCAGAATGGCTTTGTTCATTTCGTCCTGGCGGTCGCGCATTCTGAGCATCAGGTCGAATTGTTTGCGCAAATCCTCCGATGAAGTCTTGACGCGGGGATCCATGGTCACTTCCAGAGGAGCGGTGACACTTTTCGCTCCGGCGGTCAGCCGCACTTGATAGTTGCCGGGAAGAGCAAGCGGGCCGCTCGGTTCGCCTTCGTCATAGATGGCGGCGGGAATTTTCTTCGGCGGTTCGTAACGCAGGTCCCAGGTGAATTCATTCAGCCCAGCTTTGGCGGGGATGTGCTCCTCGGCTTCATCTCGTTCCCATTCGTCAGAACCGCCTTCTTTTTTCTTCTCTTCGCTGGTGAACGCGCGAATCACTTTTCCTTGAGTGTCCAGCACTTCCAACTTGATGTGCTCTTTGGGCTCTTCCTTCAAGTAATAGAAGAGGGCCGCGCCGTCAGGCGGATTTTCACCAATGGCGTATCGGCGGCGACGCGCACGTCCCATCCGCGTGCGTATCGCAGCACGCGACGTGAACAAGTGCGCGGGTTCTCCGGAGATTGCGACGTTCGCCTGGCGCAGCGGGCTGACGTCATCGAGCACCCAGAACGCGCGGCCATGCGTGGCAACTACGAGATCGTCGCCGTGGATGATAAGGTCGTGGACCGGAGTTGTCGGCAGATTGAGTTGCAACGCTTGCCAGTGGGAACCGTCATCGAAAGAAACCCACGCGCCCGTTTCCGTGCCGCCATAGAGCAGGCCTTTGCGCTTGGGATCTTCGCGCACGGCATGAACGTAAGAGTTGTCGGGAAGCCCAGTGGTGATTGACGACCAGGTCTTGCCAAAATCACTGGTCTTGAAAACGTAGGGTTTGAAGTCGTCCAGCTTGTGGGCGTCGATGGCGGCGTAAGCGGTGCCGGCTTCGAATGGCGACGGCTCGATGAGGCTGATCATGGCCCATTCGGGAAGACCTTTGGGAGTGACGTTGGTCCATGTTTTTCCATCGTCGCGCGTGAGCTGAATCAAGCCATCGTCGGTGCCTACCCAGAGCAGGCCTTTTTGTTTCGGTGATTCAGCAATGGTGAAAATCAAATCGTAGAACTCGATGCTGGCCTGATCTTTGGTGATGGGGCCGCCGGAATCCTGCTGTTTCGTCGGGTCATTGCGAGTGAGATCCCCGCCAAGGCTTTCCCAGGAATGGCCGCCGTCTTTGGAACGGAAGAGAAACTGGGAAGAGTGATAGAGAATGTTCGGATCGTGCGGAGAAAATACGATGGGCATGGTCCAGGTGTAGCGATATTTTTGGACCGAAGCGTTGTGGCCGTCGGGATCGAGCGGCCACTGCTGAATGTTTTGCGTTTGATTGGTGCGGCGATCGAGCCGCGTAATGTAGCCGAAGTAGGAGCCGGCATAGACGATGTGTGAATCGCGCGGGTCAACGGCAACGTAGCCGCTTTCGCCTCCGCCGACGGCATCCCAGTCCGCACGATCGATGTACCCGCGATCGCTGGCGGTGGCGATGCCGACGGAAGAATTGTCCTGCTGGGTGCCGTAGACGCGGTACGGAAAATCGCTGTCGGCAGCCACGTGATAAAACTGTGCCGTTGGCTGATTCCCCTGCGTGGACCAATTTTTCCCGCCGTCGATGGAAATGGTGGCGCCGCCGTCGTTGCCGTTGATAAGACGATTGGGATTGTGGGGATCGATCCACAGGCCGTGGTGGTCGCCGTGGGGAGCATTGAGGCGTTCGAAGGATTTGCCGCCATCATTCGAACGGAACAGGCCGGTGTTGGCGATGTACACCTTGTTTGAATCTTTGGGGTCAGCCCAAACGTGGGTGAAATACCAGGCACGCTGACGGAAACGATGATCGTCGTTGATCAGGGCCCAGTTAGTGCCGCCGTCGTCGCTGCGGTAAAGACCGCCTTTCTTCGCTTCGATCAGCGCGTAAACGACATTTGAATCGGCGCCGGAAACAGCCAGGCCGATGCGGCCGAGCGGGCCCTCGGGGATTCCATTGCCTTCGACGCGCTTCCAGGTCGTGCCGTCATCGTTCGAACGGTAGAGGCCGTCCTTATCGCCGCCGCTGTTGAGCGTCCAGGGCGTGCGATAGCCTTCCCACATCGCGGCGAAGAGAACGTGGGGATTTTGCGGATCGAAAACGATGTCGATGCCGCCGGTGCGGTCGTCGAGATAAAGAACTTTCTCCCAGGTCTTGCCGCCGTCGCGAGTGCGGAAAATTCCACGCTCGATGTTTTTTCCGTAGGCGTGGCCGAGAGCAGCGACGAAGGCAACATCGGGATTGGTGGGATGGACGATGACCTTGCCGATATGCCGCGAATCTTTCAAGCCGACGTTGTTCCAGGTCTTGCCGCCGTCGTTCGAACGATAGACGCCGTCGCCGAAGGAAATGTTGCCGCGAATGCAGGCCTCGCCGGTGCCGACATAAATTACATTGGGATCGGATTCCGAGACCGCGATGCTGCCGATGGAAGAGGTGGTCTGCTTATCGAAAAGAGGATCCCAGGAAACACCGCCGTCCGTCGTCTTCCAAACGCCGCCAGCGACCGCGCCAAAATAGTAGGTATTGGGTTGGCTCGTCACTCCGGTTACGGCAAGCGCGCGTCCACCGCGGAACGGGCCGATGAGGCGCCATTTCATTCCGCCGTAGGTTTTGGGGTCGACTTGCGGGGCGTTCTGCTGCGCGCTGACAGAGACTGGAACTACGAGCATCAGGAAGCAAGCAAGAACGAAATAAATGGGCTGGCGAGACGCTTTCACACACACCTCCGGAGATAGAAACTGAAAACGAGGAATGTTATCGCTACGCGCTGTCAGACGGAAGCGTTTTTAGTTGGGGTACGGGTTGCGATAGGATGCTGGCGCGGTGAGCGGACAGAAAACATTTGACGTTGCGGTGATTGGAGCGGGCGTCTTTGGCGCGTGGACGGCGTGGCACCTCGCGAAACGTGGACAGCGTGTGGCGCTGACGGAAGCCTATGGACCGGCGCATTCCCGGGCTAGTTCTGGAGGCGAAACGCGGATCATTCGAATGGGGTACGGGGCAGATGAGCTGTACACGCGGTGGTCGCAAAAATCGCTGGCACAATGGAAGGAGTTCTTTGCGGCGACACATGAGCCGCTTTTTCTCGAAACCGGCGTGCTCTGGATGGGCGGTAACGAAGACCAGCGATTGCGGCAAACCAGCGAGACGTTAAAGGGATGCGGCGTAATATTCGAGGAGCTGGATCGCTCAGCGCTGGAGAAGCGCTATCCGCAAATTGCGTTTGACGGCATTGGACGCGGCATCTTTGAACCGCAGAGCGGTGTCCTGATGGCGAGACGGGCGGTGGCCGCCGTAGTTGAAGATGCGTTTCGGCTCGGGGTGGAGTACTGCTGTGCGCAGGCGATGAATCCGCGAGAGGCCGGCCGGGTAGAACACATTATGACAAGCCGGGGCGAAAGGATCGCTGCGGGAGAGTTTGTGTTTGCATGCGGGCCGTGGCTTGGCAAAGTCTTTCCAGACGTTCTTGGCGCGCGGATTTTTCCCTCGCGGCAGGAAGTGTTTTTCTTCGGTATCCCGCCGGGCGATGCGAGGTTCGCGGCGCCGGCGCTTCCGACCTGGCTTTTTCAGGAAGACCTGGTCTACGGAATGCCGGACATCGAAGAGCGGGGACTGAAGATTGCATTTGATGAACACGGAGAGCGAGTTGATCCGGACACGCAATCGAGGATTGTTTCGCCGGGGATGACGGAGTTGGTGCGAAAGTATGTGGCACGGCGGTTTCCGGCGCTGAAGGATGCTCCAATTGTGGAAACGCGCGTCTGCCAGTACGAAAACACTTCGAGCGGGGATTTATTGATTGACCGGCATCCAGAGATGGAAAACGTCTGGTTTGTGGGGGGCGGGTCCGGGCATGGGTTCAAGCACGGCCCGGCATTGGGAGAATACGTGACGGGCCAGTTGCTCGATGGCGCGCCGACGGAGGCGCGGTTTTTGCTGAAGACAAAGTCGACCACCCAGAATCGCGCCGTCTATTGAGGCGGCAGACAAAGGAGTCGTTGATGCGCCGAGTCTTACTTCTGCTGATTTGTGCGCTTTGCTTTTCACCCTTGCTTCGGGCGCAAAAACTGAAAGACGACGTTTCCTGCTATTCGGATCGCAAAGACAATGCTCCGCACAAGAAAAAACTTTGGGACGGCTATGAAATCTCACTGGGGCCCTCGCGAGATCCTGAAGCAGTAGAAGAAAAATGCACGGCTGCCATCTACAACAGTACCGGCCGTGTGGTGTTTCGCACCAGCGGATTCAACGTGGTGTTCGATGAAGAACAGACGGGAAAAGATTTTGATGGAGACGGCAAGCCCGAAGTGGTGTTTCGGACCGATACGGGCGGGGGAATGCATTGCTGCTGGGGCTACATTGTTTATTCGCTTTCACCGAAACCACACAAGCTCTTTGAGATTGCAATGGAAGGCCGCGTGGACTTTGAGAAAGACAAAGACGGAAAGATGGTGATCTGGAAGAGAACAGCCGGACCATATGGATTCACGTCGAATGCGAGAACCCCGTTTGCAGAGAAAGTTCTGCGCGTCCGCGAAGGGAAGCTGGTGGATGGAACGCCGGAATTCTGTGGGAAGATTTTGAGCGACGAGTCTGAAGACTACCAGGCCGATCAACGCCTGCTGACTCCTGAAAACCTGAAGAAACTGGAAACAACCGGGGCTGGAGATTGGAGCAACGAAGATACGGTGAGCGCGCTGCTATCGCGGGCCTTGCAATACGTGTTCTGCCGAAAATTTGACGAAGCCATGAAAGAGCTTGATCTTTGGCCCGAAGGCGGCCGCGGGAAAATGAAGGTGGGTTTCGCAGACTCCATCCGAGGGGACTATCCCGAATTTGCGGCGAAGCTGCGCGAATCTGCTGAAAAGAAATAGCGAAAGAAACGCCTGGAGTATACTGACCCTCGCTACCCAGAACGCTATCTTGCGGTGAAACTTCCGGCTTTGGCGTGCGTCTGGTACAAAAGGGGTGGTTCTTCGTCTGCCGTTCCGACTCGCCACTTTGCAGATTCCGAAGAGGTTGAAAATACGGAGGAGAAATGGTTTTAAAGACTGATCGAGCGGGCCGACCGTTCGCACTGCTCGCGGCACTCATGCTGCTGTGGACTGCACCGGCCCATGCGGGACCTTCCAGCGCGGCTGAGTTCAAAGTTCCCGTGGAGTATTACAAGCTGCCGAACGGGCTGCGCGTGGTGCTCTCGCCGGATCATACTTCGCCGACAATTTGCCTAGGCGTGTACTACCGGATCGGGTTCCGGATCGAGCCGAAGGACCGGACGGGTTTCGCGCATCTGTTCGAGCACATGATGTTCCAGGGTTCGCAGAACCTGGGAAAGATGGAATTCATCAAGCTGGTCCAACAGAATGGCGGAATCCTGAACGGGTCGACGCGCTTCGACTTCACGAATTACTTCGAAGTGCTGCCCGCGAACAAACTGGAGACCGCGCTGTGGGCCGAGGCGGACCGTATGGGCGGCCTGGCGGTGAATGAAGACAATTTGAAGAACCAGCAGGGCGTGGTTGGGAACGAAGTGAAAGTGAATGTCTTGAACCGGCCGTATGGCGGCTTCCCGTGGATTGACATGCCGATGGCCGCGAACACGAACTGGTTCAATGCGCACAACTTCTACGGCGACCTAAAGGACATCGACGCGGCGACGCTGACGGACGTGCAGGCGTTTTTCAAGACGTACTATGCGCCGAACAACGCGGCGCTGGCGATCGTAGGGGATTTTGATACGGCGGAAGCGAGGAAATTTGTGGAGAAATACTTCGGCCCGCTGAAGGCATCGAGTCTTCCCGCGCTGCCGGACCTGAGCGAACCGCGGCAGGAAAAAGAAAAGCGCACAGCCAAGACTGATCCGCTGGCGAAGCGGCCGGCCATGGCCGTGGGTTATCACATGCCGGAGCGCAACACGCCGGAATACTACGCGATGGCAGCGATCGATTCGATGCTGATCGAAGGCGACGACAGCCTGCTCCACCAGGAACTCGTGCAAAAGCGCGGGATGACCGGCAACGTCAGCGGCGGCATCAACCTGCTTGGCAACGCCTACGACTACAACGGGCCGATGCTGTTCATCACCAACTTCGTGTATGACCCGTCGACGAACCCTGACGCCATCCTTGGGGCGATCGATGGAGTGGTGGAACCGCTGCGCACGAAGCCGGTAGACCAAAAGACTCTGGATCGCGCGCTGGTGAAGCTGCGTTCCGACTTGTACGACACGATCGGAAGCCAAGGCGGATTCGGGCTGGTGGATTTGCTGGCGAGCTTTGCGCTGTTTGACGACAATCCGGCGCGAGTGAATTCACTGGTGTCTGAATTTGGAAAGGTGACACCCGCACTGGTCCAGAAAACGGCAGAGGAATATCTGCGTCCAGGGAATCGAACCGTGATTGTTCTGAATCCGCAAACGCAAGCTCCCGCAGCAGCGCCCGCCGCGCCTGCGAAGAACCAGTGAGAGGAATGGAGAAGACATGAATCGGACATGCACACAGAGGTTCTTGCTGGTTTTCGCGGTGCTGAATTTTGCCTCCGCGCCGTCGTTTGCGCAGAAGCAGACGCCGCCTGCAGGCGGTCCGCCGAAAGCGTTCACGTTGCCTGCGCACGAGAGTTATACGCTGCCGAATGGATTGCAGGTGACGTTGGTGCCGTACGGAGCGATCCCAAAAGTGACGGCGAGCCTGGTGGTGCGCGCGGGGAGCGTGAACCAAACCGCGGAACAATACGGAGTCGCGTCGATACTGGGAAATCTGTTGAAGGAAGGGACTGCCACGCGAAGCGCGAAGCAGGTCGCCGAAGAATTTGCGCAGATGGGCGGCGACTTGAACGTGGGCGTTGGTGAGGATGAGAGTTCCTTCACGACGGATGTGCTGAGCGAATTCGGTCCGGAAGGAATAAAACTGCTTGCGGATGTGGCGCAGCATCCGCTGCTGCCGGAATCGGAACTCGCACGGCTGAAGAACGATGCGGTGCGGCAGGTGACGATTGCGCGGTCGATCCCGCAGCAAATCGCGAATGAACGATTCCGCAAGATTCTTTATCCGGATCACCCTTACGGACGAGTTCTCCCGGCCCCGGAGGACATTCAGAAACAGGGCATCGAGCATGCCAAGGCGTTCTATCAAGGAAATTTCGTCGCGGCGCGGGCGCATCTTTACGTTGCAGGACGCTTTGACAGCGCAGCAGTCAAGAAGGCGATCGCCGAAAGTTTCGCGGGCTGGACAAAAGGCGCGCCGGCCGCGAGCACGCCGCCAAAAGCGCAACCAAAGCGCGTGCTGGACGTCACGGACCGGCCGGGCGCGGCGCAATCCACGATTTTTGTGGGACTGCCAGTGCCTCCAGCCAACAGCCCGGACAATATTGCGCTGGGCGTGATGAATACTTTGCTGGGCGGATCGTTTGGGTCGCGCATTACGACGAACATTCGCGAGCAGAAGGGTTACACATACTCGCCGAGCAGCCAAGTCTCGCGGCGCTTGCACGACGCGTACTGGGTGGAAACGGCGGATGTGACGACCGCGGTGACCGGGCCTTCGCTGAAGGAGATTTTCGGCGAGGTGGAGCGTTTGCAGAAAGAAGCGCCAAGCACCGCGGAATTGCAAGGTATCCAGAGTTACCTTTCTGGCCTCTTCGTGATCCAGAATTCGACGCGAGGAGCGCTGATCGGCCAACTTCGTTACGTGGACCTGCAGGGGCTGGGCGAAGAGTATCTGAAAACCTACGTGGAGAAGGTGAACGCCGTCACGCCGGCCGACGTGCAGCGCATGACCGCGCAGTACATCAAGCCGGAGCAAATGACAATTGTCGTGGTGGGAGACAAGGCAAAGATTGGCGAACAGCTTGCGCCTTACGCCGCGACAGGTGGTTCGAACTAGTAGGAAGGCAGCCGGGACAGTTCAGGGTTTCGGCGTGTGACGGCGGGGATTTAGCGCGGCGGCGGCGCGCCTAATCCGTCGAGCTTTTTCCGCATAGAGATCGTGGTCCGCTTCCGAGAGCAATTTTTCGATGCGCTCGCCGTCGCCGCGGTATGTAGAGATACCGATGCTCGCCGAGAGGACCGGTGGTTCCGTGTCGCTGGCAAGAACGTCGCGGATGCGGTTGGCGACGCGATGCGCTTCGTCCTCCTGCGACTCCGGAAGAACCAGTGCGAATTCGTCGCCGCCATATCGCGCGGCGGTATCAACGGCCCGGCAGTGAATCCGGAGAACATCGGCGAGGCGGCAGATGGCGCGGCTGCCGACGAGATGGCCAAAGTTATCGTTGATTTTTTTCAGACCGTCGAGATCAAGAAGCAAAACGGAGAAGGGCCGGCCGTTGCGATCGGTGCGATCGGTCTCGGCTTCAAGGACATCGAGAAGGCGGCGATAGTTGGCAAGCCCGGTGAGCGGATCGCTAACGGCGAGATGGTGCACCTGTTCAAAGAGCCGCGCATTGTCAAGAAGGGCTCCGCACAGCGCGACGGTGTATCCCAACACCATGAGCGCCTGGGCGAAAACGAACGGAGCGTCCAGCAAGCGCGTGGATTGAGCAGCGGAAAGCTGAGCGGCGAGATTCAGCCAGGTGGCTGCATAAATCGTGCGGTCGAAGGCGGAATCCTCGACGGACAAGCGGCGGCGGAACCAGATGAGGCTCACGAGGAAGATTGCGCCGGGCAGCAATTGCTCCGGATACGGAAAAAAGGCGCTGGGGTGGCGAGAAACCTCGGGCGGCAGGCGGCGAAGCGCTGCCGCAACCACATAGGTCAGCCCGACCACGGCCAGCAGGGCGCCGGCGATTTCGCCGCGCGGATGACGCGAACGCGGAAGGAAACGCTCAACGAGCAGCGCCACCACTAGCAGAAGTGCCAGGACAAGCCGACCAAGCCACCAAGCGAGGGGCGCCCAGAGCAGGCGGAGCGGAGCTTCCGGAAAAATTTGAAAGAAGAGAACGCTGGTCGCCGTCAGGACAGCCCCGGAGAGAAGAAACCCAGCGCCGAGTATCAGTGAGATGCGGTCCTGAGTTCCCTGGAAACGGACGAGGGTAACGGCAGCGAAAACAAATGCAAGAAGAGCGCTGATGACTTGCAGGTAACCTTGAAGAATGGCATCGGGCTGAAGAGCGATGCGACGAAGCCAGTAAGCGGCGAGAACCACAAAGAGAAAGGCACTGAAATGCGCCAAGAAGATCTTGGCGTTGCTGCGACCGTGTGTGAGAGAGGCCTCCCCCATGGGGGTATTCCGAACTGTCCTTTGTTTTGGTGGCCGGGCGCCTACTTAATTAGACTACGGAGGAGGTTTACCCGTTTCTGAGATTCGAGGAGAGCGTGAGGCAAAAGATAACGTTCTGTGGAAAATTTGCGCCCTGTACGAAAGGGCAGGTCAAACGGAGACCGCGTAACTCAGATCGGGAGTTCGAGCACGCGGGCGAAGGTTTTGCAGTTGCGCGGCGCAGCAGGGGGCGCACGCTATTCAGCATTGAAACGATTGAATAAGGCCAAATGAGCATGCGGAGTGGCGTGGAATGATCGCAAGAGTTTGTGCGAGCCGCGTGTTACAGTGACGCCGGGTTCGGATCATAGTTCCCTTAAAAAAAGGAGAATTGCTTGGGCGACGAAAGTACAGCGAGTTCTGTGCCACGTCTGCGACGCACCCTGACGCTCTGGGATTTAATTCTTTACGGCGTGATAGTGATTCAACCAGTCGCTCCGATGTCTTCCTTTGGTGCGCTGAGCGACCGCGGCCACGGCCACGTGGTCACCGCCATTCTCATCGCCATGGTGGGCATGCTTTTCACGGGAATCAGCTACGGACGCATGGCACGAGCCTATCCGAGCGCCGGTTCTGCCTTCACGTATGTGGCCCAAGAAATTCATCCAGCTGCAGGATACGTTACCGGGTGGAGCATGGTGATGGACTACATGCTTAATCCTTTGATCTGCACGATCTGGTGCGCGCAGCAGGCCCATGACTTTGCTCCCGGCCTTCCTGTATGGGGATGGCAAATTTTCTTCGCGGGCGTTTTCACACTGCTGAATATCCGCGGCGTCAAGACGTCCGCACGGGTAAACGCGGGGATGGCTGCGGCAATGAGCGCGGTCATCGTCATCGTGTTCGTTGCGGCGGCCCGCTATATTCTTGGCCACCCGCACAATGACCCCATGTTCTTCACGCGCCCGTTCTACGATCCGCAAACGTTCACGTACACGCGACTCTTCGGGTGCACATCGATTGCCGTGTTGACGTATATAGGCTTTGATGGCATTTCCACGCTCTCCGAAGAGGCCGAAAATCCACGGCGAAACATCATGCTGGCGACGGTGCTGACCTGCGTGGCGATCGGCCTGCTCTCCGCTTTGGAAGTTTATGTCGCGCAGCTGATCTGGCCGGCCTCCGAACCGTTTCAAAATCCGGATACCGCTTATGTCTTCGTAGCCGCGCGAGCGTGGTTGCCCCTTTTCAAGATTGTGGGAATCACGCTGATTGTCGCGAACTTCGGCTCCGGCTTGGGCGCACAGCTTGGCGCTGCACGGTTGCTCTACGGCATGGGCCGCAGCAATGCTCTTCCCAGGTCGTTTTTCGGGGCCGTAGATCCGAAACATCACATCCCACGAAACAGCGTCCTGTTTGTGGGTGCTATCGCCCTCGTCGGTTCCTTCTTCCTCACCTACGAGCGGGGATTGAACCTTTTGAATTTCGGCGCTCTGATCGCGTTCATGGGTGTGAATGTAGCGGCATTGCTGCGCTATTACGTTCGCAATCGGGAAAAGCAATGGGGTAACTTAATCCCTCCAATTCTAGGTTTCTTAATCTGTTTCGGCCTGTGGCTGAGCCTCGATCGCATGGCCCAGATTATCGGCGCCATCTGGATGATCGCGGGAATTGCGTTCGGAGTGTGGAAAACGCGCGGCTTTCGCGAGCAGCTCTCTTTTGAAGTGCCCGCCGAATAAGAACTTGGCCAGGGAAGGGCAGGTTGCATATTCGGTGGCTGAGGACGGATGATGATGCAATCGAGGAACCCAGTCTTGGTGAAGCGACATAGCGGAAAGAACCAAACCATCACGATGAGGGATGTTGCGAAGTCCAGCGGCTTCTCACCGGCCACGGTTTCGATCGTGTTGAACAATGCACCGTTGGCGCGGTACATCGCGCCAACCACAAAAAAACGGATTGAAGAAGTCGCCAAGAAACTCGGCTACCGGCCAAACGCGATGGCGCGCTTTCTTCGCAGCAAACGGAGTCATAGCGTCGGCGTAATGTTCTTCGACATTACCGATCCCTTTTGCACGCCGGTCTTGCGGGGCATCGAGAATACGCTTTATCAATCGTCGTATGTGCCGATTTTCGCCGACGCCCACAATCAAAGAAACCGGTTCGAACGGTACCTGGAAATGCTGCTGGAGCATCACGTCGAGGCGTTGATCGTGGTAGCCAACTGGCTCTTCGTGGACATCCAACTGCTCGCCGACCTCAGCAAGCGAAACATTACCGCGGCGACCATCGGGTGGGAAATGCCCGGCAACGACGTCAGCTCGGTAATGGTGGACAACGAAGCGGGAGGGCGGCTCGCGCTCGAGCATCTTCACCACCTGGGACACCGCAGGATCGCGTTCATACGCGGCCCGAAAATGCTGATCGATAGCGCGCCGCGTTGGAAAGGGATCCAGAAATTCGCGCACTCGGCGGGGTTGGAGATCGATCCGGCGCTGGTGCTGCAACTGCCGGACTCTTTCGACCCCAATTCGGGCTTCGAAGGCGGATACCGGTTCACGGAAGAATTGCTACAGCGGAAAAAACGGTTCACGGCTTTGATGGCCTTCGACGACTTGACGGCGCTGGGAGCAATTCGCGCGCTGACCAAAGCGGGCGTGAAAGTACCGGAGAACTGCTCAGTCGTGGGTTTTGACGACGTGCCGTTATCCTCGCTTTCCGCACCGTCACTGACAACGGTCAGGCAGCCGCTGGAAGCTATGGGAAACCTGGCGGTGAATATCGTTATGGAAGGCGTCCACGCCGGGCTGGAGAAGCGTGATTGGAGCATTTCGCGGCACAAGATGAATCCGGAGTTGGTGATTCGCGACTCCACCCAAGCGGCGGTTCTGAGCAGTTCTGACGATTGAAGCTACTTTCCTTCAACGCGCAAGATCAGAACGCATGGATAGATATGCGAAGGACTATTTTGTCTAAAATCGCGAAAAAAAAGAGCGGACTGAATTGTCCGCTCTTGGTGTGTCCAGGTTGATTAATTCAGCCGCTCATTTCACTGCAGGCAGAAAAACCTGTGAAGGCGTCAGGAACTCAACGTGAGGCAGTTCAGTGCCGAGGTGGACGCGCTCGAAGCGCCCTTTCTCTCCTCCGCTTGCCTTGAACGTTAGCAAGTACTGGTTGCTGAGATGCGTGGAGAGTTCGTCAAAATAAGGTTTCAGCGTGACGGGCGCGGCAGTGCCAAGATAAAAAGATTCGGCGCCCGTTTGGTCCGAAAGCTCGGTAAGGTACGACTGCGCTCTGTTGGCGATGAAGAATCCGCGCCCCCGATGCCCAGCATCCGGCGCGTAGATTGTCCAAACGTTGATATTTTGCTTCTGCGCGCGGCTGATCGTGGAATCGAGATCCGGCGGCCTGGTCCAAAAATCCCCGCGAAAATAGTCAATGCCGGAAGAAAACAGGAGTACGGAATGCCGGTCCGCGGACGAAGGCCAGCGCTTCATCAGATCCAGAAGGGCGAGATAGGGGCTCGTGAACGCACCACCACTCCCCAGCGGGAGGCGCAAAGCCTTGGCGGCGAGCTCATGGTCATTGGTGAAATCCTGGGCGAGCATGGCGGTGCCATTACGCGCGTAGGATACAGAAATGTAAGTGTTATCCGGCTGGGCGCCGAAAAACGCCTTCAGATCGTTCCACTGGTTGGCGATAACGCTGTCCAACGAATCGTCAATTAGAACGGCGAGATATAGTTTTCCGTCGTGCTTCCAGTCGGCAATTTGGGTGCGCTCCTTCTTTAGATAAAGCTGAACGTCGTCTTTCGTAACGACCGGTGGGCTGGTATCTTTTTTGCCCATCGCAGTTACCGTCATGGTGACTGTTCCCGGTGCAGCAGCCATGGCGTTTGTCACAAATAGTCCGGATACCAGGACGAGTGCCCCGATCATCCTGGCAAGACGGCTGGGTTTTATTTTCTTGATCATTGTTTTTCCTTTTTTACCTTCCTCCTACATTTAGATGCAACAATCGGCCCCGCGGACGTATGGGGAAACCGAATTCCAGTTGAGCGCGAGCAAGCCGTTTGCTGTCACAGGTGATGGGAACCATTTGTGTGAAACACGGCGCGGCAATTGCGTAGTATGCTGCTGCGTCTGCAAAGAGGACCGGCGCGGTGAAAAACTACATTGGAGCAATCGACCAAGGCACGACGAGCACGCGATTCATGGTGTTTGACCAGTCCGCGCGCATCGCGGCCGTGGCACAAAAAGAACACGAACAGATTTTTTCGAAACCGGGCTGGGTCGAACACGATCCACTGGAAATCCTGCGCCGCACGGAAGAAGTGATTGCCGAAGCATTGGAAAAGCGCGGGTTGCGCGCTACGGATCTGGCCGCGATCGGCATCACGAACCAGAGGGAAACCACGGTTCTGTGGGAGCGCGAAACCGGCAAGCCGGTTGCCAATGCGATCGTCTGGCAGGACACGCGGGTTGCGGAAGAAGTCGCACGCTTCGCCAGCAAGGGCGGGCAAGACCGCTTCCGGGCCCAGACCGGGTTGCCGCTGAGCACGTATTTCAGCAGCCTGAAGCTGCGCTGGCTGCTAGAAAATGTTCCGGGCGCGCGGGAAAAGGCGGCCGGCGGCGAGCTGCTTTTCGGAAATATCGATACTTTTCTCCTCTGGAACTTGACCGGAGGCCCTCAAGGCGGCGTGCACGTGACAGAAGTGACCAACGCGAGCCGAACGCAGCTCCTGAATTTGCTAACACTAGATTGGGATGAAAAGTTGCTCGCGGCGTTTGATATTCCCCGCGCGGTGCTGCCGAAAGTGCGTTCGAGCAGCGAAGTCTACGGCGAAGCAACTCTCAAAGCGATCGCCGGAGTTCCTATCACTGGAATCCTGGGCGATCAACAGGCGGCGCTGGTCGGCCAAGCCTGTTTTCGTCCGGGTGAGGTCAAGAATACGTACGGCACGGGCTGCTTTCTGCTGATGAACACCGGCGAGCGGCCAGTGTCTTCGACTTTTGGCCTGCTCACGACGGTCGCATATAAATTAGGCGATGGTGCTGCAAACTACGCACTGGAAGGTGGAGTCGCGATTGCAGGAGCGCTGGTGCAGTGGCTTCGCGACAATTTGGGGATGATTGAGAAGAGTTCCGATGTTGAGGCGCTGGCGCGAACCGTCAATGACAATGGTGGCGTTTACTTCGTTCCTGCGTTTTCCGGGCTGTATGCGCCGTACTGGAAAGAAAACGCGCGCGGCGTCGCAGCCGGCCTGACGCGCTACGCGAACAAAGGACATATTGCGCGCGCGGTTCTGGAAGCCACGGCTTTTCAGACGCGGGAGGTGGTCGAGGCGATGGAGAAAGATTCGCACATCAACCTCGCCAGCCTTCGCGTGGATGGCGGCATGGTGGCGAACGATTTGTTGATGCAATTTCAGGCGGATATTTTGAATCGCGAGGTAGTGCGCCCGGTGATTCAAGAGACGACGGCGCTGGGCGCTGCCTATGCCGCCGGCCTAGCAGTAAAATTCTTTTCCGGGTTAGAGGAGTTGAAAGCCAACTGGGCAGTCGATCGCACTTGGAAGCCGCATTTTGCCGAAATGGAACGCGAGCAATTGTACAAACAATGGAAGAAAGCAGTCACACGGTCGTTTGACTGGATTGAATCCTGACGGAGGCACTCGCTTATGAACTCGCCGCTGACCGGTGAATTCTTTGGCACTATGATTCTTGTATTACTCGGGGATGGAGTTGTCGCTGCCGTGCTGCTCAAACGATCGAAAGCAGAGGGCAGCGGCTGGATGGTGGTCACAGCGGGTTGGGCGTTCGCTGTGATGGCAGGCGTGTTCACAGCAATCGCTTGCGGGAGCAGCGATGCTCATCTCAATCCAGCGGTGACGATCGGCTTCGCGGTGCGTAACGGAAGCTTTGCCAAGTTCGCTCCCTACCTTGCCGCGCAGATCCTTGGGGCCATCGTAGGTGCCGCGCTCGTCTGGGTGCACTACCATCCGCACTGGAAGGAGACGCCAGACACCGCCGCCAAGCTAGGATGCTTTTGTACGGCGCCTGCGATTCGCAACACCGTGGCCAATTTGTTGAGCGAAATCATTGCGACCTTTGTGCTTGTTTTTGTAGTTGGCGCGATCTTCTCAAAGGCCGTTTCGACGTCTGGTCCCGCGGGAGGACTCGGCCCGTATCTCGCGGGGAGCTTGGTCTGGGGCATCGGTCTGTCGCTAGGCGGACCGACAGGATACGCGATCAACCCAGCAAGGGACCTCGGGCCGCGCATCGCGCACGCTATTCTCCCGATTGCAGGAAAAGGCGGCTCGGATTGGGGCTATGCGCCGATTCCCGTGGTTGGACCGCTCATCGGCGGAATGCTGGCCGGTGTGCTTCTCCGTGTGCTCGCGATTTTCTAATCATGAGTCTCATGCGTTCGATACTGCTGGCAGCATCTCAAAATCAATGGCTACGCCATCGGGCAGTGAATTACTCGTTTGTCAGGAGCACCGTGTCGCGGTTTATGCCCGGAGAAAAACTGGACGACGCACTAGGCGCTGCGGAGGCGCTGCGAAGCAAAAAGATTGGATCGGTCTTCACGCACCTGGGAGAAAATATCAAGGACCGCGCGGAGGCGCAGCAAGTTGCCGAACACTATCTCGAAGTACTGAAACGCATCAGGGAAAAAGGCCTGCAAGCCGAGATTTCCGTCAAATTGACACAACTCGGGCTGGACCTCTCGCCGGATCTCTGCTTCGAGCATTTGAACGCCATTATCGGGCGCGCAGAAAAAGACTCTACCGTTTGGGTAGACATGGAGGCGAGCGACTATGTGGACGCGACGCTCGACCTCTATCGCCGCGCGCTGACAGCGCATCCCAACGTTGGCATTTGCCTGCAAGCCTATCTGCATCGGACAAAGGACGATCTGGCGAACCTTCTGCCGCTGCGGCCTTCGATACGTTTGGTCAAAGGCGCATACAACGAGCCGCCGGAAATCGCGTTTCCACGCAAGCAAGATGTCGACGAAAACTATTTTGAGCTTGGGGCGCGGATACTGCGGGCCAAGAAAGAGAATCGCTGCGTGCGCGCCGCCTTCGGCACGCATGATGTGGCGCTGATACGGCGGCTCGCCGATTGTGCGTCCGCGGTGGGTTTTGCGAAGAGGGAGTTTGAAGTGCAAATGCTCTACGGCATCCAGCGCGCCGAGCAGGAACGCCTCGCCAGCGAGGGCTGCACTTCGATCGTGCTGGTCGCCTACGGCAGCTACTGGTATCCGTGGTTTGTGCGGCGACTGGCGGAGCGCCCGGCGAATTTATGGTTTATGGTGCGCAACGTTTTCGCGGCGTAGCAGGCATGCTAAGTGTCTGGCAGTGGCAGGAATCATCAAAGCTTAAAAGATGGCCAAGCAACCCTTGATTGCGGTGGTGGGCAGCGCCAACGTCGACCTTACCACGTTCAATGACGCTTTCCCGCGGCCGGGAGAAACCATCTTCGGCAAGAAGTTCGATCTGGGGTTCGGCGGCAAAGGCGCGAATCAGGCGGTTGCGGCGCGACTTTGCGGAGCAAACGTCGGCATGGTGGCAAAAGTCGGGAACGACCTCTTCGGTCCCGCTACGATTAACAATTTCGAATCGCAGGGCATTGACGCGACACACGTGCGCGTCGCCGAGGGCGTCCCCAGCGGAGTTGCTCCGATCTTTGTGGATCCAAGCGGCCAAAATCGCATCATCGTTGTGAAGGGCGCAAACGACACACTTTCGCCGGAAGACGTGGACGCTGCCGCGCCGCTGCTCCGCAGAGCAGACACCATCATCCTGCAGTTTGAGATTCCGCTAACAACCGTCTATCACACCGTGAAATTCGCGAAAGCCAACGGCATTCGCTGTATCGTGAATCCCGCTCCGGCACAGTCGGTTGACTACAAGGAAGTCGGCGCCGCGGATTATTTCATCCCCGATGAGCGCGAAGCCGAAACGATCACGGGAATGCCGGTTCATTCCATCGATGATGCAAGAAAGTGCGCCGAGTTTCTTCTGGGTAAGGGAATCCAGCGCGTGGTCATTACTCTTGGCGAGCGCGGCTGTTTGGCGGCGGGACCGGACCGAATTGAGCTGATCCCGGCATTCCAAATCCAAGCCGTGGACACTACCGGTGCGGGCGACGCCTTCATCGGCAGCCTGGCGGTTTTTTTGAGCGAAGGACTACCGGAAGAGGAAGCATTGTCACGTGCAAATCTTTACGCCGCTTTGTCCACAACCAAGGTAGGAACCCAGAAATCCTTCAGCGGTCGCGCGGAATTTGAAAAGCAGTGGCGGAATCGCGGCGGGCGACTGTAAACCGGCTTTGTCGAAGTGCTAAGATGGAGTTTCCTGATGCTCCATTATACGCGGTGAACCTCTCATGACTCTGCGCGACAATCCGCGAATTGACAGCCCCTCAAATCTCGATCGCCCCGTTCTTCGTGGGCCCATTTCACCTTCCGATACGGCCATCGCCAATTACGCTGGGCGTGATCTCCAGCCAAACCGCGGCGTCCCGCTGAATTTGGATTGGGTGAACGCTGTGCGCGTGAACACCAGTGCCGTCGAGCGCCGCGCGCAAACCATCGGAACTCGGAGGACGGTAAAGAAGGAATGGCAGGCGGCATGGCTCCTGCGCGCCATCACCTGCATGGATTTGACGACGCTCTCTGGAGACGACACGGACGAGCGCGTTCGACGACTGTGCGCCAAGGCGCGGCAGCCGCTTCAGCAGGAACTCGTGCAGAAGCTCGGCGTCGAGAGCCTTGATATTAAGGTTGGAGCCGTGTGCGTTTATCACACTTTCGTTGAGACTGCGCGACGCGCCATTGAAGGCAGCGGGATTCATGTGGCCGCGGTGTCGACGGGATTCCCTGCCGGTCTTTCTCCATTTGAGGAGCGCGTCGCGGAGATTCGCCGTTCGGTGGAAGCTGGCGCAGACGAAATCGACGTGGTCATCACGCGCGCGCACGTCTTCGGCGCGAAATGGCAAGCGCTATACGATGAGATCGCCGCATTCAAAAACGCTTGTGGACCCGCGCATCTGAAGGTGATCCTCGGAACCGGCGACTTGATGACTCTGCGCAACGTGGCGCGCGCCAGTTTCGTGGCGATGATGGCCGGAGCGGACTTCATCAAGACGTCCACTGGCAAGGAACCGGTCAACGCAACGCTGCCCGTGAGCCTGGTCATGACCCGCGCCATTCGCGAATACGCGCAAGAGACGGGAATGGCGGTGGGCTTCAAGCCGGCGGGCGGCATTCGCACCGCGAAGCAATCGCTGGAGTGGCTCGCACTCATGAAGGAGGAACTCGGCGATTCCTGGCTAAAAGCAGAATTGTTCCGGTTTGGCGCCAGCGGCATGCTGGCCGATATCGAGCGGCAATTAGAGCATCATGCGACGGGTCGGTATTCAGCGGATTATCGCCATCCAATTGCGTAGGCGTCGGAGTCCTGGTTTGCTGACGAGAGAATTGAGAAGAAGCGAATGAGCATCGTCGAAAAATTCATGACCATGGAGTATGGCCCCGCGCCGGAGGATCCGCGCGAGGCTCTTGCGTGGCTGGACCGCCATGGCCGACGCTTCGGACATTTTATCAACGGCACATGGCAAGCGCCCGCGGCAGGCGCTTATTTCGACACTGCAGATCCTTCCACCGGTGAAAAACTCGCAAAAGTGGCGCAAGGATCGGTCGCGGACGTCGACAGCGCGGTGAAGGGCGCGCGAGGAGCTTTACCGGCGTGGCAATCCCTCACTCCGCATGCGCGCGCGCGTTACCTTTATGCGCTGGCCCGGCAGGTGCAGAAACACTCGCGCTGGCTGGCGGTTCTCGAAACACTGGACAACGGCAAACCCATTCGCGAAAGCCGCGACATCGACATCCCTCTGGTCGCGCGGCATTTTTATCACCATGCAGGCTGGGCGCAGTTGCTTGAGCAGGAATTTCCGGGGTACACCGCCTGCGGCGTCGTGGGACAAATCATCCCGTGGAATTTCCCGTTGCTCATGCTGGCGTGGAAGATCGCGCCCGCGCTCGCCGCCGGGAATACCGTCGTGCTGAAGCCCGCGGAATTCACGCCCCTGACAGCGCTCGCTTTTGCGCACATCTGCCAGGAAGTCGGCCTCCCTGCCGGCGTCGTAAACATCGTCACAGGCGACGGGTCGACGGGCGAAGCTTTGGTGAAGCATCCCGACATCGACAAGATTGCGTTCACCGGTTCAACAGAAGTGGGCCGCGCGATTCGCAAGGCCACGGCGCAGAGCCACAAAAAGCTTTCACTCGAACTCGGCGGCAAATCTCCTTTCATTATTTTCGAAGACGCCGATCTGGACAGCGCGGTGGAAGGCCTTGTCGATGGCATCTGGTTCAACCAGGGACAAGTTTGCTGCGCGGGTTCGCGGTTGCTGATGCAGGAGAGCATCGCGGACAAGCTGATCGGCAAGATCCAGGACCGCATGAACACGCTACGAATCGGTTCCCCTCTCGATAAAGCCATCGACATTGGCGCGATTGTCGCGCGTGTGCAGCTCGATCGTATCCAGCGGATGGTCGATCAAGGCGTTGCAGAAGGCGCGACTTGCTGGCAGCCCTCCATTCCCGTGCCTTCGCGGGGTTTGTACTTTCCACCGACGCTGCTAAGCAACGTTCATCCAACTTCGGTCGTGGCGCAGCAGGAAATTTTCGGGCCGGTACTTGCAGCGATGACTTTCCGAACTCCGCGCGAAGCCGTAGAACTTGCCAACAATACGGTGTATGGCCTGGCTTTGACGCCGCCTGCGGCTTCGGGGGCTATCGCGAAAGCGGCTTCGGCCGCGAAGGCGGGCGCGAAGGTCTGCTCGAATACCTCGAGCCCGCGTGGTTCAAGCACGCGCCACCTCTTCGCGGAAAGCCGCTCGCCATAGATCAGCCGCCCGAGCAGCCGGTGAGCTTCGTGGCTCCTCCCATCGACCGCACGGTGAAGCTCTACATCGGCGGCAAGCAGGCGCGGCCGGATTCGGGTTACAGCATGGCGGTGTACGGGGCAGACGGGCGGTTACTCGGAGAAGCTCCGCTCGGCAACCGCAAGGACATTCGCAACGCCGTCGAAGCGGCGCGCAAAGCGGAAGGCTGGGGCAAAGCGACGGCGCACAATCGTGCGCAGGTGCTCTACTATATCGCAGAAAACCTTTCACAGCGGCGCGAAGAGGTCGCCACTCGCTTGTCCGATGTGACCGGGAAGAAGCAAGCGGAGACCGAAGTCAGCCTGGGCATCGAGCGCATCTTTTCCTACGCCGCGTGGACCGATAAGTACGACGGCGCGGTGCATAACCCGCCGTTCCGCAACGTCGCCCTGGCAATGAAAGAACCGGTCGGCACAGTAGGCGTGATCTGCCCCGCTGACGCGCCTTTGCTGGGATTCCTTTCTCTCGTGATGCCGGCCATCGCAACGGGCAACACGGTCATCGCCATCCCTTCGGAAAAATATCCGCTGATTACAGGCGATCTCTATCAGGTATTTGAAACCAGCGATCTACCGGACGGCGTCGTGAACATCGTCACCGGCCGGGCCGCGGAACTGATGAAGACGCTCGCGGAACACGACGACGTCGACGCGATCTGGTGCTTTACGGATGAGGCCGGCGCGGCGGCGGTGAAAACTCTTTCGGTCGGCAACCTGAAGCAGGTTTTCACCAACGAAGGCCGTGCTGTTGACTGGTTCGACGTGAAGCAAGGCGAAGGACGCTGGTTCCTCGACCACTCCGTTCAGGTGAAAAACGTCTGGGTCCCCTACGGCGAATAGTCCCCAAGCTAAGCAAGCCTGCGAGTCCTCCTCTTTTCATCGAAGAGCAATTAGCGGCACCTTTCTCGCTGGAACATCACAGCCATTTGCTGTGATATAAGAACTCTTCAATAACACTGGTACAAAGCGCCGGGATATTGGCCGCCACGGAGGAAATTGCAGCGTGATTGCTAGGGTCTTTGAAGACAAGCACTCTTTCAGCAAAGCCGCTGCCGAGCAAGCGTCCGCCGCAGTGCGCGGTGCGATCCACGATCGCGGCTACGCCCGAATCGTCGTCGCAACGGGAACCTCGCAGATGGATTTTCTGGACGCACTGACCAACACGGAAAACATCGACTGGCAGCGAGTGGAGATGTTTCACCTTGATGAGTACGTTGGGCTTCCGATCAGTCATCCCGCCAGCTTCCGCAAATATCTTATGGAACGCTTGATTCATAAAGTGGGAATTGCAAAGTATCATCTGCTTGACGGCGACAGTGATCCTGTTGAAGTTGTCCGCCGCGTTGGCAACGCTCTGCGATCAGCGCCCGTGGACGTGGCTTTCGTCGGCATCGGGGAGAACGGGCACCTGGCGTTTAACGATCCTCCGGCGGATTTCCAGACAGAAGAGCCGTACCTCATCGTCGAACTCGATGACGCTTGCCTGCGCCAGCAAGTCGGAGAGGGCTGGTTTGCAAGTATTTCGGAAGTCCCTCGCCGAGCCATCTCCATGTCGGTAAGACAGATCCTGAAGGCAAAAGAAATCATTTGCGTTGTCCCTGACGCGCGAAAAGCGCCAGCGGTTAAACTCTGCTTCGAAGGTGAAGTCAATCCGATGGCGCCGGCCTCCATTCTGCGGACCCATCCGGCGGCCACGATTTACCTGGATCGGGACTCCGCCAGTTTGCTTAGTCCCGGCGCACTCATGGGGCTTGCCGCTCCCGCTTGACGCGTGATCGCATGACTTCCCTGACCACGTTACTCACATCAGCTTGCGCAGGATTTCTGTGCCGATAGCCGGACAAATAAATCCGGCCGAGAAGCGCATCATTCCCTCCTTACGCTGGTGGATTGGCGGAATTCTCTTCGCCTCAACCGTGATCAATTACATTGACCGCCAAACACTCTCCATTCTTGCGCCCTTTTTGAAGCAGGACTATCACTGGACCAACGTGGACTACGCCAATATTGCTGTCGCCTTTCGCATCGCCTATTCGCTGGGACAGACTGTGTGCGGGCGACTAATGGATCGCATAGGCACGCGGCGTGGACTGACTATCAGCGTGACTTGGTATTCGATCGTCTCCCTTTTGACCTCGCTGGCCAATGGCATTTCAAGCTTTGCTCTGTTTCGTTTTCTGCTCGGGGCGGGCGAATCCGCCAACTGGCCCGGTGCGAGCAAGGCTGTTTCGGAATGGTTTCCTAAGCGCGAACGCGGACTAGCGGCTGCGTTCTACGACAGCGGCTCATCCGTCGGGGGTGCGGTCGCGCCATTCCTGATTTTGCCGGTGTACTTTCGCTGGGGATGGCGTGTCGCGTTTGTCATTCCGGGCCTGCTCGGATTCTTGTGGCTGATCGCGTGGCGCCGGCTGTATTACCTGCCTCAGGATCACCCGCGCATCAGTGATGCAGAGCGAAGCATGATTCTTGCCGAAACTCTGGACGGACAAACCGCGGGAAAGCCACGGTTGCGATGGCGCGACCTTTTGAAGCTGCCCCAGACTTGGGGAACGATCATTTCCAAAGCCCTTACCGATCCCGTTTGGTTCTTTGTTACGGACTGGTTTCCCATTTACCTGGTTGCGAAAGGAATTTCTCTTAAGAGCGGACTGCTGGCTGTCTGGGTTCCCTTTCTCGCTGCCGACTTGGGCAATTTTTTCGGCGGTGCCGTTTCTGGGTACTTGATTCGGCGTGGCTGGTCGCTCGGCGCCGCGCGTAAAGCGCTGGTTGTTTTTGGCGGCGTCGGCGTGTTGCTTCTTATCCCGACAATTTTCACGGTAAATTTGTACCTGATCACCGTGCTTTTCGGGCTCGCCACGTTTTCCTACGCCTCCTTTTCGACGATTGCAAACGTGCTGCCCACTGACCTCTATACGAGCGATTCCGTCGCTACGGTGAGCGGCCTGAGCGGAACCGGGGCGGGAATCGGCACCATCATCGCGTTCGAATTGATCGGGCACTTTTCGGATGCGCGCCAAGCGTCGGGCACTCATACTTTCGACCCGATTGTGGTCGTCGCCGGACTTATTCCGTTTATTGGGATGATCCTGGTCCTGCTGCTCGTGCGCAATACGCGCGCAACCGATCAGGGACTCGTGCGACGCATATGAATCTGTAACAGCGTGATCGGTGCGAATGATTTTGAATTTGAGATGTTTTGTGGGGTCCGAGTCCACAGGCGAAATCCCGACCGCAACGAAACGAAGAATCCAGCTCCTGCCGGAAGGGACCCCCGCTCGGCGCAGGCAGCCAATTGGATTTGAACCAACGACCTCCTGGTCCCGAAGATTGGTCGCACGAAGAATCAACAACTTACATGGAGTGCCATGAAATGCTACGGATTGCTACAAGTGTCACGAATCCCGGCACTTGGTACTTTCAGACCAACACTCAGTAGCACTCAGTAGGGTTTGGTGGTGGGCACAAAACTGGGCACACTCAGCGGCCGGGCATACAATCGAGTGCACAGCTGCCTTTCCGCGACGATTCGTCCGCCGGGAGGTAGATTCAGTTTGGGCCAAGTCAATGTGTGAATTGAGATGCGTTGAGGAATAATTCCAGTGTCGCCAAAGTCAAGGAAGAAACAATGTGCCGATTCGTTTGGGAACCTCTCCCACTGGAATTACCGCTATGAGTTTCAACGTCGCAGAATCTATCACCGAAACTGATCGCGCTCCCGAGTTAGAGACATACACAATTTTGCTGTCCGGCGTGAAAGTGACCCACTCGGGCACGGAGCCGGTCGGCGCATGCCCCTGCGGGTGAACTTCGGGTAGCGTTGTGTAGCCGATCAATTTCAGATCGGGCAGCGAATACTTGAAAGTGGCGTTCGCGAACGTACTGTTGACCCACAAAGATTTTCCATCGGGGGCAACTCCGATGCCGTGCGAAGGAGTTTCGGTTCGGCCTTCAGCAACGCCGAAGCCTCCAGGCTGATCCGGCAACTGGATACGGGCGCCCTCTGCGCGCTTCGCAAAATCCACAACCGCAAAACCGTTGAGTCCGCTGAGTTGGACAAAAATGCGGCTTGTCGAACCGTCGGGATTAGATTCGAACGCCATGGGGCGCACGGAACGGTCGAATTTCACTTCGCCGACGGCTCGCTCACTGTGGAGATCAATGACAGTCGCGGCTTTGTTCTCGATCGAACCACTGACGGCATACTTTCCGTCGGGGGTGACGTAAACGTTGTGCACGCTGCCGTCGACAGGAATGCTCTTCACGCGCGTGAGCGATGCGGTGTCGATTACATCGACCACACCGGGATCCCTTCGAATGCCCACGATGATGCGGCCGCCGTCCCTGGTGATGGCAATGTTGTTCGGACGCGCACTGAGCGGGATTTTTTTAAGAATGTCGCCACTCTTACGATCGACTATGTCGAGCACGCTCTCGGATTCATTGCTGATGTAGACGCGAGAGCCGTCGGGAGAAAACGCAATGCCATGCGGCAACTCGATACCACGAATTGATTGGACGACTTTATTTGATGCGGGATCAATGATGTCGATGGTATTGCCGGCGCTGTTGGTGACGTAAATTCTGGCTTTCGAAGGGGACGCTACATTCGGGGCAGATGCTTTGCGCATGCCGCGCACCCAATCGAACAGGGTCTGCCAATCTGGATCGTCCTTCGATTCAAATTGCCTGCCTCCGGAATGGAAGGGATGTCCTCCCGCTTCAGGGGCAAGCGGGTGGAGCAGAAGCCAACTTGTTTCGGGATGGCCGGGAACAACAAGTTGCAGGGTGCTTTGGAAGTTTTTCTGCGATTGCTCGTCCGACCAATCCGCGGCGCCGGGAAGAAGGGTTTCGAGGTGAAACACGCGATTCGAAAGCGTGTGGCAACTGTAGCATCGGGCGTGACCGGGACGCTGCTTCAGGAAGATGGGCTCGACTCGTTTGCGGTAAATTTCGAAATCAGGAGTGGGCTGGGCTTGCATAGCCCGATCGGACGGCTTTTCCGCTCTCTCCGGTGGAGCCGGGAGAGGCACTTTCTCCCAGGCCCGAGCGGAAGTGGCCAGACCCTGCGCTCCTAGAGACCGGGTGGCAAGAGTGGCGGCGAGAATGACCAGATTTGTTTTCGTTCTCTTCATAAAGCTCAGTCAAAGCCTCCCCGAAATTCGCGTCTCATTTCTTAATGGGATCGAAGCGGAAATCGCCAGCCAGAATCCTCTGCATGCGCGCGTTTGCGTATCTCCACGGATCGCGGGCATATTCCTCATAGCTTCCTGCGACGTTGATGCCAGGAATGTCCGGTATCCAATCTTCGGAAAGCAACTTGTCCGGATCGCCATACTCGGCGGCCATGGTACGAACATCGGGGTCGTCCAGCGAGGTCAAATGGCCGCGGTCGACGATGGTCACCCACTTGCCCGAAGTGCGCAAATGCACTCTGTAGGTGATGAAATAGTTTTGGATGTGAAAATCGTGGCCGTCCGGAAGATTGAGCTTTTCTGCAAACTCCTTCCACTTTTTCGGAGTTCCGAGGGAACCGGGATCGTGGCCGAGCTCATTTCCGAGTCCCCAGTGAAATGCGCCGCTGCGATAGCGTTCATAGGTCAGACAATAGACTCCGGCGGTGCCTCCTCCGTAGAAGTCAGTGGGATTGCGAAAATATTTGGGATTGGTGCCTAAGGCGACTTCCCAAAGATTCCAGTAGCCGGGACTGTCGTAGTGAGGGTAGGTGGTGTCGTTGATGTGAGGATAATTTTGAAATTCGCGAATGACGTCACCGTAGCGGCCTCCGCCCTTCACTTCAGTAATCTTGCCGTCTTTCAGGTGAATTTCGATACGCGGCCAAAAGCCGCCGGAGCCGTTGGTGCCGGCGATGACGCCGTTGGCCTTGGCGTTGGGGAGACGGTCGATCCATTCGGGGTAGTTTTTGGGATAGTTATCGAAGTCCTGGCCGTATTGGCCAGTGGCAGAATCTGGATACATGAGCAGGTGACCACGCCAGTAGATACCGCGCACCCAGCGCTTAGCCATTTCTTCACTGACGCCCCAGGTTACGTTTGTTCCTTCGGGGTCCGTAACCTCGACCTTATCCACGTCGGTGGTCACCATGGCGATGGCCTTTTTTTCGATCATCTGCCAAAGGTCGGCGGGAAAGGAGGAAACCTGACTTACGACTTCCCAACTGTTCGTGAAGGAGCAGCGGCCGAGATATTTGCTCTCGACAGGGGACATGGTGCGGGCGTAGAAAGCCCCGCCGGGATGGCCCCAGTAAACGCCTTTGATTTTCGAGTGCTGTTGCAAATAGTCGCGGATGGCGCCGCCGACGCTTTCATTCGAAAGCCTTTTCCAGGCAGCGAGAAGCTCCGCCGTCATTTCGTCTCGTTTGGGATAGAGTGCCTCGTACAGGCTGGCATTTTTCCGCTTCAACCACTCTTTCGGAACTTCGGGTCGGGCAAAGACACGCTCGATCCAATAGTACTTGGCCTCCATAAAGCCTTCTTCAGCGCTGCGGATTTCCGTTTTCAATCGGATCTGTTCGGCATCCAGTTTCGAAACATTGACGAGGGTGTAATTGGGCACGACATGCGCCTGTACGCTGCGCTCGGCCAAGGCCTTCAGGAGAGCTTCGACGACGAAGTCTTCGGCCGTCGTGTCGGGGACGATCAGGACTTCTTCGCTGGACTGGAGCAGGCCGAGGCCCAAGCCGGGCGAGTTTCCACCGAAACCAGCCTTGTTGCGAACGAGGTCGCGGGCGTGAGGCATGATCTCTTCGACGGATTTGGGTTTTTTTAGATAAGAAGGCCAGCGGGGCGCTGGATAAGCGGCTACGTGCGTCGCCGATTCCTTTTCTTGCGTCTGAGGGCGCGCACTTGCGACTAGGACTGCCAGCGCCACGATGGGTGCTAAATAGAGCGACTTAATGCATGAAGACTTCATCAGATCGGGTTCCTCGTTGCGGCCGCACTTCGGCGTTTCCGGAGCCACACCAGCAACAAGCAATCCTACTTCGCTGACGCCATGAATTTAAAATTAAGTTTTCGTTATCTGCCAGAGGGAAAAAAAGACAGGGGGGAGTGTAGAGATACCGCAGATGACGCGAGGACATGGCCGGAAACAGCCGGTAGCTTGTGAGAATTCATCCCCTATTTCAGTATAAGTTCGACGTTAGAAAACGATTTTGATTGCAAATTGGATCTGCCGCTCTGGGATGGTCGTCCTGAGCAAGGCGCCTGCCGTTCCGCCGTTGCTGGGTGCGAGTGATGCCCCTGTTGCATCAAAGATGTCAGTGTTACCGTCACCCGGTCCTGGAGGCGCAAAGTTGGGATGATTCATGATATTGAACATCTCCAATCGGAACTGAACGTTGAAGTTTTCCGAGATTCTCTTGATGTGATTGTTCTTGAACACTGAGAAATCCAGGTTCGTGATGCCAGGACCAGCAAGAATGTTGCGGCCGGCGTTGCCTCGAAGATTGAAGCACTGCAGAGAATTGGGATCTATTGGCCCGCCAACGCTTGGCGGTGCGGGGTCGCAGTTCGCAGACCAAAACCCCGGGTTCGGCGCAGTAGGAATGGTGAAACACTGGGTCTTAATGTAATTCTCGGGGTGGCCTGGATTCGTCAGGGTGGTGCACCCGGGTCCGCCAAGCCGATTTGGATAGGCAAAATCGTCGCTGCTTAGCGTATTGGCAGGGTCTCCCCCGGTACCCCATGTGGCCGTGAAAGGCACACCATCGCTGACCGTGAAGATGAGGCCCAGTTCCCAGCCATCGGTTAACCACCGGGCAGGTCCCGGTAGCGACTTGGCAGTAGGAACTTCCCACGTGCCATTCAGAACGAGAGTGCGCCCGACGTTGAAATCGGAAAGACCGCGGGTCAATTTCATATCGAAGTAGTTCAGGCTGGAAATGGAGTTCCCGAATGCGTCGCCGGCGAGCGTTGCTGAACTCGTATCGATGCTTTTTCCCCAGGTGTACGTGCCTTGCACCTGAAAGCCGTGGCTCATACGTTTGGCCAACTGCAATTCTAGCGCATTGAAATAAGAGCGCCCTTCATAAAACATTCCACGGACGGAGCCAAATTTCGGGTTGATGGGGTCGGGAGGATTTCCTGCGTTGGGTCCGCTAGTCAGATTGCCGTTAACGTCGACTTGCGGCCACAGATAGCCGGCAGGGGTCTTGGTCGGAATGATCAGATCGGCTTCGTCCACCCGGAAGGGCTGATGTACTCCTCGCGAGCCTACGTAGGCGACCATAGCCGCCAGGCTCTGCGTGAGCTGGTATTGGACATTGAGGTTCCACTGCAAGACGTAATTGCGTTTCGGGTTCGACTCCACAAACGTTGAACGCAATTTGTTTGCACTGATGAGGCAAGGGGCAACGAGGGGAAACGTAAGAGTCGTACCAGCCGGGCAGCTCGGGTCACTTGCCGAGGAATTCAAAGAAGTATATTGAAAAAAGGGAGCAGATTGAGTGGTCAGAAGAATGAACTGATACGGCAGCGGCAGAACATCGAACAAGCCGACTCCGCCCCGAACGGCCATTCTTCCATTGCGGAGAGGATCCCACGCAAATCCCACCCGTGGCTCAAAATTCTTCTTTGTGGGATTGCTAAAGAAAGCGCCAGTACCGGAGCATTGCCCTTGGACGACTACGCCACAAACAGGCAGGGGGTCAGCAAGATTCCGCAGGTTTGCGATCTTGCCATGAATTTCCGTCGGCACAGTCGTCATTTCGTATCGAAGACCAAGGTTTAGCGTGAGGTTGGGTTTCAAGCGCCAATCGTCCTGGACATAGGCGCCAAAGAGGGACTGACGGAGATCACGAGGCGTAAGGGAACTGGCGACGCCGCCTTGAAACTTATTCGGCTGGTTGGTTAGAAAATCCGACAAAGTGTTGAAAAACCAGATCCCATTCGGATCCGTCAGCGCGGTTACTTGAAGCATCATGCGCTCGAAAGCCCCACCGAATTTCAGGGTGTGTCTTCCCCGATTGAAGAAGGCGTCGTCATATCCCTGGAAGGAGTTCCAACGATACAAGTAAGTCGGGAGACCGCCAACGCCTCCCGTCATGGAACTTAGCACGCCATTGACGTTTACCACAGCCGCGTTTCTGCCGGCAAAAGCGCCAAGGGAAGTATCCGCCGCAGCCTTATTGATCGCCGTTACACTGGAATCGTTGTTCACGTTCTCGTGGTTATAGCCAAAACGGACAGCGTTGACGAAGGTGGGCGTGAAGCCGTGTGTTTCTTCTACGGAGACGATTTGTCGCGAGGACAAGGTACTGAGTCCCACGTTCCCGAACGAGTCGGGGGAGCTGTATGGAGTCTTGTCGTATAGGTAGGTCCCGAACAAGCTGTCCTTTTCGGAGAACTTGTGATCGATTCGCGTTGTGACAAAGTTTTCATTAACGATCTGCTGCCCATTGAAAACAGACTTACAGACGTCCGCACCTGCATCACACTGTGCGGGCACCGGATAGAGTGCCAGATATTTCTGGACTGCAGGATCAACTGTTACGGTGACAGGCTGGCCCGTCGTCGTATCGTGGATGTTTCCGTTGCGTGCGTCCGGCGAAGGCACAAAGTTCAGGTTGGCTATGCCCTTAGATTGCCGGATGCCTTCATAGTCTGCAAAGAAAAATGTACGATTCTTGATGACGGGCCCGCCGATGGCACCACCAAACTGGTTGCGCTTGAATGAGGCTTTCGCTGCAGTGGGATCCTCAAAGAAATTCCGAGCGTCGAGCGCGCTGTTGCGGAGGAACTCGTAGACACTCCCATGAAATGCATTGGCACCCGAGCGCGTGATGGCGTTAACCACCCCACCCGACGTCTTGCCGTACTCTGCCGAATAATTGCTGGTCAGAACAGAAAACTCCTGAATGGCGTCGACGCCGAGATTGCCGCCGAGAACACTGCCTGGCGCGCCATTCGCGTAGTCGTTGAGGCTGATGCCGTCCAGACGATAGTTATTCTGCTGCGGACGAGCACCGGAGATGGTGAGCTGTTGTCCGAAGCCACGATTGCCGCGATCAGAGCCAGTCGCAAAACTGGGTTGCGTCTGAATCGTTTCAACACCCGGCTGCAGGGCTGCCAGATCTGTCCAACTTCGACCGTTGAGAGGAAGTTCGCGGACCCTGTTCGCGTTCACCACCGCGCTGATGTCCGAGCTAGTGAGCTGCACGGTCGGGGCCTCTGTTGTCACCTCGACTACGATTTTCGCGGCGGAACCGACCCGCAGAATAAGGTTAAAGACTTGCTCCGCTCCAACCGTCAGCGATATCCCCTTTCTAGTTTCGGTGCTGAATCCCGTGGCGGAGACAGTGACTTCGTATTCTCCGGGCAGCAGGTTGGGGGCGATGTAAAAGCCGTCTGCGTTTGTGGTAACTGTGGTGGTAATCCCAGTAGCCACATTGGTGATCGAAACATGGGCTTGAGGAACAAGTTTTTCCGACGGATCGGTAATCGTACCGGAGAGAGTACTACCGGCCACCTGCGCGCCTATTGGAACCGAAAATAGAGTCACAAGAATTGAAAAGATTGTGAAGGCACGGCCGAACGAATTGAAACCAGGAATTCTTTGAGAGGACAAGGACTCACCTCCACGCATTGCGCGCAGACTAGTGCATACATCGCGGAGATGCCTTAACTCAAGATTAATTTCTGTTTAGGTGCACAATAGGCAACTGCCTCATCGGAAGACTTGGCAGGAAGAATGACGGTAAAGAGGGAACCGGCGGCGGGAGAACTCTCACAATCAATAACACCCCCCTGAGCGCGCACGATCGCCTGAGCGATGGACAGGCCCAGACCGCCGCTTTGGCTCTCCGACGTGCTGGAGGAAGCGGCGCGGTAGAAGCGCTCGAAGATGTGAGGCAAGTGTTCGGCGGAGATCCCGATGCCCTGATCCTGAAAGCGAGCTTGGATCGTACCATCGTGTTGTTCCAGGGCGACGCGAACTTGCGTGCCATCAGGAGAATACTTGATGGCATTGTCGAGGAAGATCAGGAAGAGTTCGTGGAGGAAAGCTTCATCGCCGGAATAGGCGATTTCCTGGTTCAGCGCGCGCAAGATGGAAATGTTTTTTTCGCGGGCGCGCGAGGTGACCAGAGCGCAGGCATCTTCCAGGACTTCATTGATGTAGAGAGGATCCCGAGCGAGGTGGAGTTGACCAGCATCGGCCATGGAGAGAGTGAACAACCCTTCGACGATGCGGGTGAGCTTCTTGAACTCTTCGTCGAAGAGGCAGAGAGTGTTCCGGTACTCTTCGGCCGTGCGCGGCTTGGAGAGGAGCAACTCGGTTTCGCCGTGGAGAACGGCGAGAGGCGTGCGGAGTTCATGAGAGGCATCGGTAACAAATTGGCGCAGCTGTCGGACGGCGGAATCTACACTTTTCAGGAGACGGTTGAAAGTTTCGGCAAGACGACCGAGTTCATCGTGAGGAGAGTGCACCGGAAGGGGCATCCAAAAGCCTTCGCGGTTGGTCACGCGATTGGCCATGAGAGCGGCGTGTTGCGTGAGGGCCTTGACCGGCGAGAGGCTGCGTCCAACGTATAATGCGGAAATCGCTGCGGTGAGCAAAAGGCTTAGTGGAAAAAGAAACAAGGCAACCTTGCCGAAGCTGTCAAGGACGCGATTGGTGCCAAAGGTGGGAATGGCGACGGCCAGAATGCGCGTTTGTGTCCCCTGCTGAAAAGGAATGAACGCCAGGCGCACCGATTCGCCAGAGGCGATGACGCCAAGGCCAAAAACAGCCTCGGAGAGGTTGGGCTGCAGCCCTTGGACGTCAATAGAGGTGGCGAGATTCCTGGATCGTTGGAGGACGAGGCCGGCGGGATCGAGAACTTCAAAAAACTGGCCGGGGATGTCCATGCGATTGATGTCTTGCGAATTCGGTTCAGCGGCGAAGTCGGCGATGATGGGGCGAGCGATTTCGAGTAACTGGCGATTGAGCTGGGCAGAGACTTCGTGGGCGAGGAGCGCCCAAAAGGCGAGGTAGGAGGCGGCCAGGAGCACGCCGACCACACTGCAAAAGAGAACCATCATGCGAAAGCGAAGCGAGCGTGCCTGCATCATTCGGTCAGCCCCAGACGGTAACCGACGCCGCGGATGGTATGGATTAGCTTTGCAGAACGGTTCAAGTCCACCTTTTGGCGGAGGCGATTGACGTAAACTTCCACAAGATTGGTCTCGCTATCGAAATGGCGATCCCAGACATGTTCCACGATTTCCGAGCGAGTGACGAGCTCCGGGGCGCGCAGTAGGAAGAGTTCAAGGAGGGCGAATTCCTTGGAAGTCAGAGGAACGGCTTCCTTACCACGAGTGGCGCGACGGCGATGGCGGTCTAGTTCTAGGTCGGCGTAGCGTAGTTTTGCGTTTCCACTGTGGAGGCCACGGCGAACCAAAGCTCGCACGCGGGCGAGAAGTTCCGCCAAGACGAACGGCTTGGTGAGATAGTCGTCTGCGCCAGCGTCCAGGCCCTGGACCCTTTGTTCGACCAAGCCCCGGGCCGTGAGCATCAGGATGGGGGCTTCGATACCTTGCTGACGCAATTCGCGGCACACTTCGATGCCACTGAGACCGGGCAACCTGACGTCCAGAAGAATGGCGTCGTAGGTGACGTCTGTACCGAGTTCGAGGGCCTTTTCACCGTTTCCCACGGTATCTACGGCATACGAGTTTTCACGCAAGGCGCGAGCGATGAAGCTGGCGACTTTCCTTTCATCTTCAACCAAGAGTAAGCGCATATACCGTGAACCGTATCATCGTACGGCGGGAGAGAAATTTGAGAAAGAGCGCCGCCCGAAACAGAATTCGGTAAATGGAAATCTCAGTGCACTTCAAACACCAGAACTTTGGCATTGTCCATTCCGTGCTTTGGCACGGCCACGAAATAGCGGCCTAATTGAGGTACCAGGAGCGCCGTCCTGCCCAATGGCCCCGTGGGGACTTTTTCAAGAAGCTTGTAGTCGTCAGGCCCCGACTGGCCATAGACATCAGCATCGCCATCGCAGGCCGCGTAGATCCTCTTACTGCCCGGATCATAAATCATGTCATCAATCCCTTTGGTGATTGGCAGAGCTGTGACTTCTTTGCCCGATTGCGTGTCTAGGATGGAGATTGATCCACTTCGACAAGCCACGAACAGCCGGTGGTTCACTTCATCAAAGGCCATGGCGACGTTGGTCTTGCATTTCGTTATCGGCCAACTCGTGACCACTTCCCGCTTTTCCCGGTCGACGACATCCACCTGACTCCTCGCCTTGTTGTTGACGTACAGCTTGGGGCTGGATTTCTCGAGCGCCATGGCTTCGAGAGTGTCCCCGTCAATTTTGATGTCCGACAACTTCGTTCCTGCAGTGGTGTCCACGACACTCATCATGGAATACGTTTCATGAACGTCGCCACCGCCATTATCAATATAGAGAAACTTTGTTACCGGATCGTATCCAATCGAATCCGCATCCTCCAGGAGTTTCACGCTCGATAGCAGCTTGTACGTGTTGCTATCGAAGATTTTCAAGTCGCCTGCTTCGCCATCTGTAATGTACAAGTGTCCGAGGTCCTCGCGAAAAAGAACCGCGTGGGGCCTCTCGATGCCGCGGATGGTGTGGATCAGTTTGCCGTTCTTCACGTCAAGGACCAGGACGGCCTTGAAATCTTCGGGGGTTGCGAAAAGACGGCCACCCTTCAGGTCGATCGCAAAGTGGTCGAAATTCCCTTTGACTTCGGGAGGCAGCTTGAAAGTCCGGATGAGCTTGAGTGGTGAAGGCTCCTGACAGGGAGTCCTTCCTCCAACAAGAATGATTGCCGCGAACAAGACGTAATGCCTGGTTTTCATTTCCTCTCCCAAACACCTGATGTCTGCCAAAACGTATCACCTTGACGCAAGAGTTCCAAACTACAATGTGGCTCGGCGACCACAGAATGCGGACACGATTGCGCCTGGCAGTGTACGGGCGCGAGACAGAATAATTCATTCGATTATAGGCGAGCTTAAAACAAGATTAATTTCTATTTAGAATGAAGATTGCTGGCGAAAAAAATCGCAAGTGCAGGTAGCGTTAATCCCACTGTGGTTCCACGAGGACAGATAAGATGGTGAGGGATAAATGAAACGAACATTTGTCACGTTTATTGCACTGGGAACGCTGGCGGTCTGCCTGACAGCGCAGGACAGAACCCCTTTGAAGCTAGTCGCCACAATTCCATTGCCGGGGTTGCACGACGGCGACTTTGACCATTTTGCGCCAGACGTCGCCGGGCACCGACTGTTTCTCACCGCTGAAGAAAATGAAAAGGTCGTAGTTTTGGACACCAGTGGGAACACGGTGATTCACACCATGGAGGAAATCAAAGCGCCACATGCCATCCTGTACCGCCCCGATTTGAAAAAGCTTTTCATCGTGGAAGGCGACGCTTCTGCCGTGCGAGTCTACGACAGTGAAAATTACAAACTGTCTGGCGAGATCAAACTGTCCATCGATGCGGATTCTATCGCCTACGATGCTGCCAAGAACTATCTGTATGTCGTCAACGGCGGCCGCGAAGCGCATACACCGTATTCGCTGATCAGTGTAGTGGATACGAATAGCATGAAAAAACTGCGCGATATCAAAATTAATTCCAACCACGTTGAAGCGATCCTCTTGGAACAATCCGGTCCGCGACTGTTTTGTAATATCACTGGGGAGAACGCCATAGGCGTCATGGATCGCGATAAATCTTCTTTAAAGACCACCTGGCCTCTGCCCGCGGGTGATACGCAAAATGTGGCGATGGCGCTCGACGAGGCGAATCACCGCCTGTTTGTGGTAACTCGTAAGCCGGGGAAGCTGATCGTCTTCAATTCCGGCGACGGAAAATTGATCGCCGATTTGCCCGCGGTGGGTTTTGTGGACGACATGAGTTACGATGCGAAGCACAAGCGCCTTTACCTAGCTGGAGATCAGTTTGTCGACGTCTTCGAGCAGAAGGATTCCGACCATTACGCTCTGCTTGCAAAAATTCCGGGGAGCTTCCGAGCCAAAACGGGGATCCTGGTCCCGGAACTCAATCGCTACTACCTTGCCGTGCCGCACCATGAGAATAAAGACGCCGAAGTGCGAGTGTACGAGGTGCAGCCTTAAGGAGCGCGCGTGCGTGGCAACTTGACGCGAACTACATCCGCCGATGGAAACTTCTCCCCACATCCAGCAGCAAACGCGAGAGCCTGAAGCGCAGCATGAAATGAGTTCCACTTGGGCGTCCCCACGCTGGATCCGAATTATTCCCGTGGCGCTGGTGATGTACACGATCGCGTTCATCGATCGAACAAACATATCCCTTGCCCTGCCACGGATCAGCCGCGACCTGAATCTGGATCCTCAACAAGCAGGAACCGTTGCAGGCATTTTCTTCTGGGGATATCTGGCGTTACAAATTCCGGGCGGCCATTTGGCCAAATATTGGAGCCCGAAGAAATTTATCAGCGTGCTCCTGGTGGCGTGGGCGACGTTTGCCGTAGGCTGCGGACTTGTCCGTACGTATCACCAGTTGCTGATCCTACGTTTGCTGCTGGGAGTGGCCGAGAGTGGGGTCTTTCCGGCGACTCTGATACTTCTGTCACACTGGTTTTCGCGCGCCGAGCGCGCCCGTGCCAACGCTTTCTGGTTGCTCTGTTTACCGGGAGCGGTGATCGTGGCGTCGCCCTTTTCGGGATGGATGCTCGATCACTGGAACTGGCGCGTGATGCTGGTGGCCGAGGGTTCGCTACCCTTTCTGTGGCTTGCGATCTGGCTTGCACTTATCCAGGACCATCCTGAAGACGCCCGCTGGCTGCCGGATGGTGAGCGCGAATCTTTGGTGGCGACCCTGAAGCGGGAATCCCTCGAACTAGAAGGCACGCAGAACATCTCCTACATACGGGCGCTGCTACGCCCCCAGGTGTTCCTTCTGGCCGCCGTCTATTTCTGTTTTGTGAGCGGGCAGATGGGATTGCTGTTTTGGCTGCCCAGTGCGATGGGAAAGTTCAAGAATCTGAGCAGTCTCCATACCGGGTTGCTCTACACACTGCCCTTCATTGTCGGTGCTATTTCTCTACAAATCGTCTCTCGTCATTCTGACAAAATGCACGAACGCCGGCGGCACGCGGCTGGCGCCATGCTGTTCGGAGGATGCTGCATCCTGCTCGCTGTTGCCATCATTCCTTACTCTCTGCTGATTGCATTCGCTTTCATCGCACTGAGCGGCGTTGGTGCTTACGGTCCGATGGGCGCATTTTGGGCCATTCCGACTGAAACACTGCCCGCAAGAATCGTCGGCTCGGTTATGGGATTTGCGAACGCGATCGGCAATCTGGGCGCTTACTTTGCGCCCCTTATCGTCGGCTATCTCAACAAGAAAACCGGGAATTTTCTCTCGGGATTTACGTACCTCGGATTGGTGACCGTGGCGGCCGCCGGACTGGCGATGTTCTTGAAGACCGCGCCTGTTGTTCCCGCGGCTCAAATTAGGGAGGGGCAATGAGAGTTCAAGCTAAACGGTTTCGCGCGGTTGTATCGGTTCTTGGAGTTGCGATGTTTCTTGCATTTTGCCTGAGTTCCACACTGGGTTTCGCGCAGGAGCCTGTGACTCCGCCGCCCCCGCCCTTGCCGCCGCCGCGCGCCAGAACGAATGAAAAAGTAGCCATTCGGGCTGGGCGGTTCTTTGATTCGAAATCGGACACTCTCAAGAAGGAACAGGTCATCCTCATCGAAGGGGCACGCATCGTGCAAGTGGGGCCGGCGAATGAGGTGCAAATTCCGGCTGGCGCCGAGGTCCTCGACCTGTCCAATGCCACGGTTTTGCCCGGGCTGATCGATGGGCACACTCACGTTTTCGCCGGCGGCCCGGATCTGGATGAGCAGATGTTGAAGGAGCCGCTGCAGTACCGCACGCTAGAAGCGCTTGTGAATGCCCAACGCGACCTCTATGTCGGGTTCACTACTCTCCGCGACTTGAAGACGCTCGGGGGCATGTATGGCGACGTGGAGTTGCGAAACGCCATCAACAGTGGGCTGGTTCAAGGGCCACGTATGCAGGTTTCCGGGCGTGGCTTCCAGGCCACCGGCGGATTTCGCCCCAAAGGCTACTCCCGTGATATACAGCTGCCCTCCATGCTGGAAACGGTTGATTCACCGTGGGAAGTGCGCAGAGGGGTCCGCGAACAGCTGATGAACGGCGCAGATTGGATCAAGTTCTACGCGACGAATGATTTTACTTTTGCGGCCGACGGCAAGATGGTCATCCCTGTTTTGTTCACATTCGAGGAAGTTCGGGCCTTTGTCGAAGAAGCGCACGATAGGGGGCACAAGGTTTCTTGCCACGCATTCGGAGGCAAAGGACTGCATAACTGTGTTGCGGCCGGGGTGGACACGATTGAACACGGCGTGGATCTTTCCGATGAGGACATCCAGCAGTTCAAGACTAAAGGGATTTATCTCATTCCGACGCTGTATCATTACCAGCTCGACAGGGAACACGACGCGAGGAAATACGGCGGCCATACTGTTGCCGAGGTATCGGAGCCCAACTTTCGGCGCGCCGTTGCGGCCGGTGTGAAAATTGGTTTCGGGACCGGAGTTGGGCCCTTTCCGCACGGCACGCAGACAAAAGAGTTCGGCTACATGGTCAAATTCGGGATGACTCCGGCGCAAGTCATCCGATCCGCGACGATCGTAGATGCACAAATGATGGGCTGGGACGCTAGTATTGGCTCGATCGAGCGCGGGAAATTCGCGGACATCGTCGGTGTCTGCGGCGATCCGCTGGCCGATATTACGGAGCTCGAGCGCGTGAAGTTCGTCATGAAGGGGGGGCAGGTGTTGCGCTATGACTTGAACGCTCCCGGCGAAAAGGGATGCGGTCAAAAGTGAACCGTAAGATTTTCAGGTGACTCATGCGAAGGCGTGATTTTGGAAAGGCTTCTCTGGGCGTGATCGCTTCGACGGCGTTCCTCCGATCGGCAAAGGGAGCCGAGACTCCCGCCGGTGATTTCGCGAAGGCTCCAGGCCTGACCGAATATGTCGGGAAATTTATCGCGTCAACAAAGTACGAGGATATTCCACAAGACGTCATCGAACTGGGCAAGAAGTCCATCCTCGACGGATTGGGACTGGCGTTGGCCGGCTCGCGCGCCCAAATGGGAGCGATTTGCCGGGAATATGTGGCACATCTCGGGATCTGCGGCGCAAAAGCTACCATCATCGGTTCTTCGAAGAAAACCTCTCCGCGCTTTGCCGCATTCGTAAACGGCGTATCCATTCATGCAGATGATTACGACGACACGCAACTTTCCGCCGCTAAAGATCGCGTGTATGGGCTCCTAGTTCACCCTACGGTCCCCGTGTTGCCCGCGCTGCTGGCGCTGACTGAAGGCAGGACGATTTCTGGCAAAGACCTCATGCTTGCATATCATTTGGGTGTTGAGGTGGAATGCAAGATTGCGGAGGCCATCTCGCCTCGCCACTACCAGGATGGATTTCATTCCACCGGAACCTGTGGCCCTTTCGGCTCGGCGGCGGCTTGCGCAAAAATACTTCGATTTGAACTCTCGAAAATACTGAATACCTTTGGGTTGGTGGCCAGTCAGTCCGGAGGACTCCGAGAGAATTTTGGCACGATGACCAAGCCATTTCAGGCCGGTCATGCCGCCGAGAGCGGTTTGGCGTCGGCGGAGCTTGTCGCTCTGGGTTGGACGGCAGCGGAGCAAATACTGGAGGCGGAGCGCGGGTTTTTCCACGCGTTCGGCGGATCGTTCGATCCGGGTGCGATTGCTAATCGCCTGGGAAAACCATGGACATTCAACTTACCTGGAATATCTCTGAAACCATATCCCTCAGGCTCCCTCGCGCATCCTGCAATGACCGAGCTGGCGCGCCTGATCGATGTCAACAAAGTACAGGCGGCTCAAGTAGAAACGCTCGACGTTGGCGCCAACCATCAAATGAGGACGACCCTTCTTCACCATCGACCAAAGAACGGTTTAGAAGCTAAGTTCAGCATGGAATTCTGCATGGCGATTCTTCTTTTGCGCGGCAAAGCAGGATTAGGCGAATTCTCGGATCGAATTGTACAAAGATCGGACGTGCAAGAGATGATTGGCCGCGTCAACTTCTATGTGGATCCCGAGGCGGAGAGTGCCGGCTATGACAAAATGACGTCGCTGTTGAGAATTCATCTTAAGGACGGACGAACCATCAGCGGCCGCGCGGAATTTGCCAAAGGCAGTCCATCGAACCCAATGAGCTTTGACGAGACAGCGGCCAAGTTCAGAGGATGTGCGGAATTTGCGGAGTGGCCCAAGGACAAGGCGGAGAAACTCATCAATTACGTAAAGGCATTGGATTCGGCGCGCGATGTCAGCACTATTTGGCCGTTGCTCTCTGCTGAGAAGGGATAAAGTACCACCTGGATGAAAATGTTCAACATCGCAGTAATCGCCGGAGATGGCATCGGCAAGGAGGTAGTTCCGGAAGGCATCCGTGTGCTTGATGCGGCGGGGAAGCGTTTCGGATTCCAATTTCAGTGGCAAGCTTTCGATTGGAGTTGCGAGACCTATGTCCAGACCGGGAAGATGATGCCGCCCGATGGTTTGCAACAGTTGCGTCCGTTCGATGCCATCTTCCTGGGAGCTGTGGGGCACCCGAGCGTCGCGGATCACGTCTCGCTCTGGGGGCTGTTGATTCCGATTCGGCGCACCTTCAGGCAATATGTCAATCTGCGACCCGTGCGTCTCCTTGATGGGATTGAAACTCCGCTGAAAAACTGGAAGCCCGGTCAGATTGATTTCTGCATCGTGCGGGAAAACAACGAGGGAGAATATTCAAATATCGGCGGGCGCCTCTATGAAGGAACCGACGAAGAGATGGCCGTCCAACAAATCGTCTTCACACGGCGCGGAGTGAACCGCGTCATGCGCTACGCGTACGAATTGGCTCGTAAGAGAAGGAAGCATCTCACCTCCGCGACAAAATCGAACGGGATCATCCACACTATGCCGTTCTGGGATGAATGCTTTCATGCCATGGCCGCCGAGTATCCCGATATCCGCACCGACCAGTTTCATATCGATATCCTGACAGCTCACTTCGTACGTCATCCGGATTGGTTCGACGTGGTCGTGGGTTCCAATCTTTTCGGCGACATTCTCTCGGACTTGGGCCCGGCCGTGGTTGGATCGATTGGCATCGCTCCTTCGGCGAATCTCAACCCCGAAAAAGAATTTCCATCCATGTTTGAGCCCGTCCACGGCTCTGCACCGGATATTGCAGGGAAGGGCATCGCGAACCCAATCGGGCAGATTTGGTCAGGCGCGATGATGCTCCGGCATCTCGGCGCTTGGGAAGCCGCCGATGCAGTCGAGAATGCCATCGCAGAGGTTCTGGCGCTATCCAAAGTTCGCACTCCCGATATAGGCGGTGGCGCCTCGACAAACGAACTAGGCACAGCGATAGCTTCACGGGTGAGCAGGGAGAACTAGCTCGTACAGCCGATGTCCCACTACTGGAGGCAGGCAGTATGCGCATGTCCACCCCAGTTCGTGCGTGGTCTTTCACTCCAGCTAGGCAGAATGTGAATCTTGCGGACAGCGCGGTCCTATGATGGTCCCTACTGATCGGAAATCAAAAACTTGGTCTGTGATTCGCGTCTCCAGCGGAAATTTTCTGGAGATGTACGACTTCATGGTTTTTGGCTATTACGCCTCGGCGATTGGTAAAGCTTTCTTTCCGAGCGGCAGTCCATTCGTATCGCTGATGTTGTCGCTGATGACTTTTGGGGCAGGGTTTCTGATGCGGCCTCTTGGAGCCATCGTGCTTGGCGCGTACGCGGATCACCACGGACGCCGCGCCGGCCTGATGCTGACGTTGGGACTCATGTCCGTCGGGATCCTCTCCATCGCGTGTATGCCGGGCTACGCCAAGATTGGCCTCTTAGCCCCGTTGTTGGTTGTGATCGGCCGGCTGCTCCAGGGATTTTCCGCCGGAATGGAACTGGGCGGCGTCTCCGTTTACCTGTCGGAGATCGCCACACGTGGCCACAAGGGGTTCTATGTAAGCTGGCAATCCGGGAGCCAGCAGGTGGCCGTCATGTTTGCCGCACTAGTGGGAGTCGTGCTGAGCGCCAAACTCCCGCCAGAGAAAATGACAGCGTGGGGTTGGCGTGTGCCTTTGCTCCTCGGTTGTGTGATTATTCCGTTCCTCTTCACGCTACGGCGCTCGCTTCAGGAGACGGATGAGTTCAAATCCCGCAAGCAAAAGCCCAACACGTCGGAAATTCTGCGTTCGCTCACGGCCAACTGGGGCATCGTCGTGATCGGAACCATGATGGTAACGATGACCACGGTTTCTTTCTACATGATCACTGCCTATACGCCCACGTTCGGTAACTCCGTGCTGCATCTCGCGAACATCGACAGTTTGATCGTCACGCTCTGTGTGGGCGCATCAAATCTTTTCTGGCTCCCGATCATGGGAGCGCTCTCCGATAGGATCGGGCGGCGCCCCTTACTTTTCGTTTTCACAATCCTGATGCTGCTTACGGCCTATCCGGCCATGCTGTGGCTGGTGCGCGAACCCTCCTTCACGCGCCTGATGACCGTCGAACTCTGGTTCTCGTTTATCTACGGAAGCTACAACGGTGCGATGGTTGTGTTCTTGACGGAGATCATGCCAATCGATGTACGGACTTCAGGTTTCTCGCTCGCCTATAGTTTGGCCACCGCCGTGTTCGGCGGATTTACGCCCGCGATCAGCACCTACTTGATTTATCTCACTGGAAATCGCGCCGTTCCAGGTCTGTGGCTGTCCTGTGCCGCTGCGATCGGACTTATCGCAGCGTTGTTAGCCAGACCCCAGCAGGATGTTGTCGTACCTCGATGACATTAGAGTTTTCATTCCGGTCTATCGACAGCGATGCATTCTGTCGTGGATAGTTTAGCTCTTCCTATTTTCGCTTAGCCCCACGCTCAGCAAAATAGCAGTTTGCCAAGAGCTTTAGAGTAGACACTCTACAGAAAATAGAGTAGAGTGTCTACGTAATGAGTCGCGATGTACGTTCTCGAGTTGAGCTGCTGCAAGGAACGCTCGAACTACTTATCCTTCGCACGCTGCTTGCGGGACCTACTCACGGCCACGCGATCGCGAAGCACATTCATCGCACCTCGGAAGAGCTACTCCAGATCGAGACCGGGTCGTTATATCCAGCACTCCATCGGCTGGAGGCCAAGGGCTGGATCGGTGCGTCTTGGGACCTCTCGAATAAAGGCAAGCGGGCCAGGTTCTACCGCCTTACGCCCCTCGGGCGCAAACAGCTCGTGACCGAACAATCCAAGTGGGAAACTTTCTCCCGCGCCGTGGCCCTGATCTTGAATCCAGCCGACCGAGAGACAGAATGAACTCCTTCTTTCGCAAGCTACGTTGGTTAGCTCAGCGGCGTGACAAGGAAGCCGAACTGCGGGAAGAACTTCGATTCCACCTGGACGAAGAAGCGGGACAGCGTCAAGAAGATGGCGTGGCGGCAGACGAGGCCCGATTCGCAGCACGCTGTGAATTGGGCAACCTTACCTTAGTGGAGGAGGATACCCGCACAGCGTGGGGCTGGACGTGGCTGGAAGAAATCACACAAGACCTGCGCTACGGCTTGCGCTTGCTGCGCAAATCGCCGGGGTTCACTGCGGTTGCGGTGCTGACCCTCGCGCTGGGCATCGGCGCGAACACCGCCATCTTCAGCGTGGTCAATGCAGTGCTATTGAAGTCTTTGCCTTTCAAAGACCCAGAGCAGTTGGTGATGGTTTGGAATCGAGCGGCGGCCGCGGCTGGCGGCGACCGCACACCCCTGGCTGTTGCCGACTTGCTGGATTGGCGTGCTCAGAACCGCTCCTTCGCTGACATTGCGGCGTTTCAGTGGGGCAGCTTCAACTACGCCGGCGGCGACTTGCCCGAACAGCTTCGGGCAGCCAATGTAACCGCGAATTTTTTCTCCGTGCTGGGAGTGCAAGCACAGCTGGGCCGAACTTTCTTGCCGGAGGAAGATCGACCCGGAGCGCAGCACGTCGCGCTGCTCAGCGACGGATTCTGGCGGAGCCGTTTTGCTAGCGATACGCAAGTTTTGGGACGCACGCTTACTCTGGGAGATGAAGCTTACACGGTCATCGGGATCCTGCCCGCAAAGCTGGACTTCACGGCCAAAGAAGTCTCACTGTGGACGACACTGCAGTTGAAGCCGCCGACGCGACGCGGCCCGTACTTCCTGACAGGCGTGGCGCGATTGAAGAAAGATGTGAGCCTGCAACGCGCACGCGTCGAAATGAGCACTCTCAAAACAAGCTATCCGTCCGGTGTGTACATTCTGAGCGGTCAGCAATTCAACTTCAATGCGCTGCCTGTGAGCGAATTCATCCTGGGCGATGTGCGGTTGGCTTTGCTGGTTCTTATGGCGGCGGCAACGCTGGTACTGCTGATCGCGGCCGTTAATGTCGCCAATCTCATGCTCGTGCGCTCTGCCGCGCGGGTTAAAGAAATGTCGCTACGCACGGCGCTCGGAGCCAGCCGCTCACGCATCATTCGGCAGCTTCTGACCGAGAGCACTTTGTTGGCGCTGACTGGCGGCGCATTGGGCACGCTGTTGGCCGTCGCTGGCGTACGCGTATTGCTGAAGATAGCCCCGGATACAATTCCGCGCTTGAGCCAAGTCGGAATTGACGGGCGCGTGCTCGGTTGGACAGCGCTCGTTTCCGTGGTGACCGGGCTGCTGTTCGGACTTGCGCCTAAATGGCAAACCACTAGGTTGAGTCTCGAGCAAGCGTTGAAAGAAAGCGGGCGTGCCACGACCGAAAGTGCCGGCAAGAGGCGCTGGCACAGTCTGCTCGTGGTCACAGAACTCTCGCTGGCAGTCATGCTGTTGATTAGCGCGGGACTCCTCACCAAGAGCTTCTGGCGCTTGCAACGCGTCGATTCCGGAGTCAGCACGGAGCGAATTCTGACCATGCAAATTCCCCTGCGCGGACCGCGCTATGAAAAGGCGCAGCAACTTGATTCTTTTTACCCGCGCCTCCTCGAGCGAATTCAGACGTTGCCAAGCGTGGGCGCTGTCGCTGTGAGCAATAGCCTTCCACCCGACAGCAGCGAATACTCTGACAATTTCTCAATTGAAGGCCGCCCAGCGGTTCCCAACCAGCCTCCACCGATCGCGTACATGGTCCTTGTCAGCGCGGATTTTTTCCGCGCGTTCGGCATTCCGCTGCGAGGGGGACGCTTTTTCACGGCCGCCGACGCCGCCAACTCGCCGCCGGTTGCAATTGTCAGCGAAACAACGGCCCGGCAATTCTTTCCAAATGAGGACCCACTCGGAAAGCACATCACGGGAAAGGGAGAGATTGTCGGTGTCGTAGGGGACGTGAAATACTCGGGGCTGGCGGATTCGATACAGCCCGCGATCTACGAGCCACTGACCCAGGCGCACACCTGGGATGCGTTTCTTTCTGTCAGAACGGATACCGCCGACCCCATGAGTCTCATTACCGCTGTCCGAGACGAGATTAAGTCGCTCGATCCCGAGCTGCCGGTGTCGCAAGTCGGCACGCTCGAGAGCCGCTTTGCTTCGGCGGTTGCGCAGCCTCGTTTTCGAACGACACTGATTGCCTCTTTCGCCGCATTGGCGTTAGTGCTCGCGGTAGTCGGCACCTACGGCGTGATCTCTTATTCCGTCACACAGCGCACGC
>WNFT01000034.1_pt1 | contig 77626 bp, 84 predicted proteins | sample 5400191 | NCBI WGS metagenome assembly WNFT01 (sample SAMN13153359, study PRJNA577476) | soil metagenome | isolation source: 80 cm saprolite under Madrone tree | place: USA:California | collected 2016-06-14 | reverse complement strand
GGTACCGGCCGCAATTCTATCTTCGGACGACGGACGTGACGGGGGTGGTGACGTTGCCGGCGGGGGTGGAGATGGTGATGCCGGGGGACAACGTGACGATGACGATCGACCTGATCACGCCGGTGGCGATGGAGAAGGAATTGCGGTTTGCGATCCGGGAGGGGGGGCGGACGGTGGGTGCCGGCGTCGTCACGGAGATCACGGAGTAGTGTATGGCGACCTTGGCCGCCGATCAGAAGATCCGCATCCGCCTGAAGGCCTACGACCATCAGCTGCTCGATCGGTCGGTCAAGGAGATCGTGGAGACGGTGCGCCGGACCGGCGCCCGCGTCTCAGGGCCGGTGTTGCTGCCGACGATCATCAACCGCTGGACGGTCCTACGGAGCCCGCACGTGGACAAGACCTCGCGCGAGCAGTTCGAGATGCGCACCCACAAGCGGCTCCTCGACATCGTCGATCCCACCCCCCAGACCGTGGACTCGCTGATGAAGCTCGACCTGCCCGCCGGTGTCGACGTCGAGATCAAACTCTGATGCGAGTCCAACTGGCTTCGCCTGGCTTCGTTCTCAGATTCACGCAGACTCGCCTCGCGTGCCGGGCACGCTGCGGCTTCGCACACCCACGCCGAGCCTCACGTACAACTGCGTACGCTCCGGTCGGCTCCTCCCTCGGGCCTCGCGATGCTCGCCATTTGGACTCGCACTCCCTCGCCGCTTCGGATCTGCACCATCCCGGGCTCGGGTCTCGGGCGGCTCGTCACTCGACGTCGCACGGCAAGGTGCGCTGATGGCACGCAAGGAGGGACTCATCGGGCGGAAGGTCGGCATGACCCAGGTCTTCGGCGACGACGGCAACCACCTGCCCGTGACCGTCATCGAGGCGGGGCCCTGCACGATCCTCGGGATCCGGACCAAGGACACCCACGGCTACGACGCGCTCCAGCTCGGCTTCGGCGCGAAGAAGAAGAACGTGTCGAAGCCCGCGGCCGGCCTGTTCAAGAAGGCGAACGTCGCCCCGATGCGGGTCGTCCGCGAGATCCGCCTCGAGAAGACCGAGAAGCTCCAGGGCTACCAGGTGGGGCAGGCGCTCACGGTGGCGGTGTTCCAGCCGGGCGAGCTCGTCGACGTCGTGGGCGTCTCGAAGGGCAAGGGCTTCCAGGGCGGCGTCAAGCGGCACGGTTGGTATGGGGGCGACGCGACCCACGGCTCGATGTTCCACCGGGCGCCTGGTTCGATCGGCGCCTCGTCGGACCCGTCGCGCGTCTGGCCCGGCCATCACCTGCCGGGACGTATGGGCGGCGAGCGCCGCACCGTGCTGAACCTCAGCGTCGTGCGCGTGATGCCCGAGCAGAACCTGGTCCTCGTCCGCGGCGCGGTCCCCGGCGCGAACGGCTCCCTGGTGATGATCCGCAAGAGCGTGAAGCTGACGAAGGCGCAGCAGAAGGCGGCGGAAAAGAAATAGTCATGCCGACCGTACCGGTGCTCGATGTGAAGGGCCAGAAGGCGGGGACGGTGGAGCTCAAGGGCGACGTCTTCGGCGTCGAGATCCGTGTGCCGCTGCTCCATCAGGCGGTCGCGCGGGAGCTGGCGGACCGGCGTGCGGGCACCCACGCCTCCCGAGGCCGCAGCGAGGTGTCGGGGGGCGGCAAGAAGCCCTGGCGACAGAAGGGGACCGGTCGCGCGCGTCAGGGCTCGATCCGCGCCACCCAGTGGAAAGGCGGCGGGAAGCCCTTCGGGCCGAAGCCGCGCAGCTACGCACAGGACCTGCCGCGGGCGATGCGCCGCGAGGCGCTACGCGTCGCGATCGCGGCGCGGATCGCTGACGGCGCGCTCTCGGTGATCGAGACGCTCGACGTCGCCGACGGCAAGACCAAGTCCCTCGTCGCGAAGCTCGGGGCGCTCGGGCTCAAGGGTGAGCCGACGCTGCTCGTCGTGCGCGAGCTCGGCGGGCACGTCGCGCGCGCGTCGCGCAACGTGCCGTGGCTGACCGTCGAGGTGCCGGCGCACGTCTCGGTCTATCAACTCCTGCGCGCCCGACGGGTGGTGTGCGAGCGCGCCGGGCTCCAGGCGCTCGAGCAGGCGTTGGCGGAATGAGGCCACCCGTGCCGACAGCAGGCCACCCACGGAGTCTGCCGGCCCCGCGGAGCTCGCTCCAATGACGCGCGCGGCCCGCGAGATCCTGATCCGCCCGCTCATGACCGAGAAGAGCATGCGTCAGAAGGAAGAGCACAACGCCGTCGCCTTCCGCGTGCGACCGGACGCCAACAAGGTCGAGATCCGCGCCGCCGTCGAGGCGGTGTTCAACGTCAAGGTCGCGTCGGTCCGGACCGCGTCGTTCGAGGGGAAGCTCAAGCGGATGGGACGCTTTCAGGGCCGACGGCGGGACTGGAAGAAGGCGATTGTGACGCTCCAGCCGGGCCACAAGATCGAGCTGGTCGAGGGAGCCTGAACGGTCATGGGCATCCGCACCGTCAAGCCGACCTCGCCGGCCCGCCGGTACCTCACGTACGTCACGCCCGAGGAAATCACCCGGAAGGAGCCGGAGAAGAGCCTGCTCGCGCCCAAGCGGCGGACGAGCGGGCGCAATACGTACGGGCGGATCACCGTGCGCCACCGCGGCGGCGGGGCGAAGCGCATGCTCCGCACGGTGGACTTCCGGCGTGAGAAGTTCGGCGTCCCGGCGCGCGTGGCGGGGATCGAGTATGATCCCAATCGCTCCGCACGGCTCGCACTGCTCCACTACCGTGACGGCGAGAAGCGCTACATCATCGCGCCGCTCGGCCTCAAAGTGGGCGACGCCGTCATGTCGGGACCGCAGGCCGACATCTTGCCGGGCAACGCGCTGCCGCTCCGCAATATCCCGGTCGGCACGCTCGTTCACAACGTGGAGCTCCAGCCGGGCCGCGGCGCGCAGATGTGCCGGAGCGCCGGCGCGCAGGCGCAGCTCCTGGCGAAGGAGGGCGAGCGGGCGACGCTCAAGCTGCCGTCGGGCGAGGTGCGGATGGTGTCCGTCGACTGCATGGCGGCGATCGGGCAGGTGGGCAACCTCGACCACGAGAACGTATCGGTCGGGAAGGCGGGCCGGGTGCGCTGGCTCGGCTTCCGCCCGACGGTGCGCGGCACGGTGATGAACCCCGTCGACCACCCGATGGGCGGCGGCGAGGGCAAGGGCAAGGGCAATCACCCGATGACCCCGTGGGGCAAGCCCACCAAGGGCTACAAGACCCGTCGCGGGGCGCGGCCCTCGGACCGCGACATCGTGACGCGACGGAAGAAATAGGAGCCGGCGATGGGGCGTTCGCTCAAGAAGGGGCCGTACATCGACGAGACGCTGCTCACGCGGGTGGAGGAGCTGAACCGGAGCCGGCAGAAGAAGGTGCTGAAGACGTGGTCGCGCCGCTCGACGATCCCGCCGGAGTTCGTCGGCCACACGCTCGCCGTCCACAACGGCAAGAAGTTCATCCCGGTCTACGTCACGGAGAACATGGTCGGTCACCGGCTGGGTGAGTTCGCGATGACCCGCACGTTCAAGGCGCACGGCTCGGCTGAGAAGGCTGCGACCTCGCCCACGGGGAAGGCGTAGCGCCGTGCGGACACTCGCGCGCGCCCGTTTCGTCCGCGTGTCCGCCCGGAAGGCGCGGCTCGTGCTGGACCAGATCCGCGGAAAGTCGGTCGGCGAGGCACTCGCGACGCTCCAGTACACGCCGCGCGCCGCGGCCCGGATCGTCGAGAAGGTCCTCCGCTCGGCGGTCGCCAACGCCGAGCACAACCACCAGGTACGCAACCTCGACGACCTCCGCGTCATCTACGCGGTGGCCGACGGCGGCCCCTCGATGAAGCGCGTGCAGCCGCGCGCGATGGGGCGTGCCTTCTCCGTTCGGCACCGGTCCAGCCACCTGACGATCGGGGTGAGCGACGAGACCAACGGCGCCGCGCGGCCCGTCCCGTCGCCTCGCGAGAGCGCCCCGCCGGCGCCGCGGCCAGCCGAGGCGCCGGCGCCGAGCGCACCGGCCGCCCGCAAGGGGCGCGGCGCGGCCCGCCCGACGTCCGAGGCGGCCCGGAAAGGCGCCGCGAAGCCCAAGGGGTCCAAGTCCAAGGGGTCCAAGGCCAAAGGGTCCAAGTCCAAGGAGAAGACATAGGGATGGGCCAGAAGACGCATCCGATCGGCTTCCGACTCGGTGCGACGCGGACGTGGAGCTCCCGCTGGTTCGCGACGAAGGGCTACGCAGATCTGCTGCACGAGGACGTGAAGATCCGGCGCTACATCAAGGATCAGCTCTATCACGCGGGTATCTCCAAGATCGACATCGAGCGATCGGCCAACCGGGCGCGGATCACGATCTCGACGGCCCGGCCGGGCATCATCATCGGCCGGAAGGGCTCGGAGGTGGAGAAGCTGAAGAACGAGCTGCAGGCGCGGACGGGTAAGGAGATCTATCTCAACATTGAGGAGGTCATCCACCCCGAGCTCGACGCCCAACTCGTGGCGGAGAACGTGGCGCTCCAGCTCCAGAAGCGTGTCGCGTTCCGCCGCGCCATGAAGAAGGCGGTCACCTCCGCGCTGCGCCTGGGCGCCGACGGCATCCGGATCGCGTGCGCAGGGCGGCTGGGCGGCGGCGAGATCGCGCGCAAGGAGTGGTACCGCGACGGCCGCGTGCCGCTCCACACGATCCGCGCGGACATCGACTACGGGCTCGCGACGGCCCACACGACGTACGGGACGATCGGCGTCAAGGTCTGGGTCTTCAAGGGCGAAGTGTTGCGCGCCGCGCCGGCGGAAGCCTGAGGGGACCCCGCGCGTGCTGATGCCCAAGCGCGTCAAGTACCGGAAGGCCCAGCGCGGGCGTATGCGGGGGACCGCGCAGCGGGGCGCGACGCTCGCGTTCGGCGAGTACGGGCTGAAGGCGCTCGAGCCAGGCTGGGTAACGAGCCGGCAGATCGAGGCGGCGCGCGTCGCACTCGCCCGGAGCCTCAAGCGCGGCGGCAAGATCTGGATCCGGATCTTCCCCGACAAGCCCGTCACGAAGAAGCCGGCCGAGACCCGGATGGGCAAGGGCAAGGGGAACCCGGAGGAATGGGTGGCGGTCGTGAAGCCCGGACGGATCATCTACGAGATGCAGGGCGTGCCCGAGGACGTGGCGCGGGAAGCGTTCCGGACCGCCGCGCAGAAGATGTCCATCGCGACCAGGTTCGTGATGCGGACGCGGGCGCTCTGATGGCAGGGCGTCGGCGATGAAGGCGAGCAAGTGGCGCGATCTCTCGGACGAGGAGCTCGCGCAGAAGGCGCGCGAGCTCGGCGAGGAGATCTTCAATCTCCGGTTCCAGCTCTCGATGGGGGTGGCCAAGAACCCCTCGCGCCTCTCCCAGACTCGGAGGGATCTCGCGCGGGCCTACACGGTGCTCCGCGAGAGGAAGGGGGAGCCGCGTGGGCGAGCGTAAGACCCGCGAAGGGGTCGTGGTGAGCGACGCGATGCAAAAGACGCGGGTGGTGCGGATCGAGCGCGTGTACCGCCATCCGAGCTACGAGCGCGTCGTCCGGACGTCGAAGAAGCTGAAGGCGCACGACGAGGCCAACGCGAGCCGGGTCGGCGACCGCGTGCTGATCGAGGAGACCCGTCCCCTCTCGCGTGAGAAGCGCTGGCGGATCCGCAAGATCCTGGGCCGCGCGTCCTGAGATCATGATCCAACCGCGCTCGATGCTCGACGTGGCGGACAACTCGGGAGCCAAGCGTGTGCAGTGTATCCGCGTGATGGGCGGCGCCAACAAGCGCTACGCCTCCCTCGGGGACACCGTGATCGTGGCCGTGAAGGAAGCGGCGCCCGACGGGACCGTGAAGAAGGGCGAGGTGGCCCGCGCGGTGGTGGTCCGAACGGTGAAAGAGGTCCGGCGCAAGGACGGGTCGTACATCCGCTTCGACCGCAACGCGGTCGTGCTCATCAAGCCGGACGAGAATCCGGTCGGGACGCGTATCTTCGGGCCGGTCGCGCGCGAGCTCCGCGAGCGGCAGTTCACGAAGATCATCTCGCTCGCGCCGGAGGTCATCTGATGGGGTCCACGTTCACAGGCTCGCCTCGCCTGCGGCTCGCACTGCGGCCCCGCGACGTCCAGCGGCTCGCACTACCATTCACAGGCTCGCCTTGGACGGCGGGGCCCCAGCCCCGCGACGTCCAGCGGCTCGCACTACCATGAGTCACGTCCGGCGGGGCGACACGGTCGCCGTCATCGCGGGCAAGGAGCGCGGCAAGCGCGGAAAGGTGCTGCGCGTGCTCGTCGGCGCCGGGCGCGTGCTCGTCGAAAAGGTCAACGTGATCAAGAAGCACCAGCGGCCGACGCAGAAGCTGCGTCAGGGCGGCATCATCGAGCGCGAGGGCGCGCTCCACCTCTCGAACGTGCTCCTCGTGTGCGGCCGCTGCGATCGGCCCGTCCGCATCGGGATCAAGGAGCTCGCCGACGGCCGCAAGGTGCGCGTCTGCAAGCGGTGCGGCGAGCCGATCGACAAGGGTTAGGACCATGGCCAAGGACGCGCCGAAGGCAGCACCGAAGCCACAGCCCGGCAAGCCCGCCGCGGCCGCGAAGGCTCAGCCGCGGAAGGGCGAGGGAGCCACGCAGGGCGCGACCGTCGCGAAGGGGCGGCCGAAGGGCGCGGGCGAGGTCCCGCCGCGGCTCAAGGTGGCGTTCCAGCAGACGATGCTCCCGGCGCTCATGAAGGAGCGCGGGTACACGAATCCGTGGCAAGTGCCGCGCGTCGAGAAGGTCGTGATCAACATGGGCGTCGGCGAGGGACGGGAGAACGCCAAGGTGCTCGACTTCGCGACGGCCGATCTCCAGTCGATCACGGGACAGAAGCCGATCGTCACGCGTGCGAAGAAGTCGATCGCGAACTTCAAGCTCCGCGAGGGGGTGCCCATCGGCGCGAAGGTGACGCTGCGCGGCGCGCGGATGTACGAGTTCCTCGACCGGCTCATCAACGTCGCGTTGCCGCGCGTCCGCGACTTCAAGGGCGTGCCATCGAAGGGGTTCGACGGGCGTGGCAACTACGCGCTCGGGCTCCGCGAGCAGGTGATCTTCCCCGAGATCGTCTACGACAAGGTCGACAAGGTTCGCGGCATGGATATCAGCATCGTCACGACGGCACGGACCGACGAGGACGCGAAGGCCCTCCTCACGCACCTCGGCATGCCGTTCAGGGAGTAGCAGGCGTATGGCGAAGACCGCGCTCATCATGAAATCGCAGCGGAAACCGAAGTTCTCGGCGCGCGCCTACCATCGGTGCAAGCTCTGCGGCCGGCCGCGAGGCTATCTCCGGAAGTTCGAGATGTGCCGTCTGTGCTTCCGCGAGCACGCGCTCAGGGGCGAGGTGCCCGGCATCGTGAAGGCGAGCTGGTAGGCTCCATGCGGAGCGATCCGATCGCCGACATGCTGACCCGTATCCGCAACGCGAGCCGCGCCGAGCACGAGAAGGTCGACATCCCCGCCTCGAAGCTCAAGCTGCGGGTCGCCGAGCTCCTGAAGGACGAGGGGTTCATCAAGAACTTCCGGCTGCTGGAGGACCCCAAGCAGGGGACGCTGCGCGTGTACCTCAAGTACGGCACGGGGAACGAGAAGATGATCTCCGGAATCGTGCGCGTGTCCACGCCGGGCCGGCGCGTCTACGTGACCCGCGACCGGGTCCCGTCGGTCCTCGGCGGCATGGGTGTGGCGCTTCTGTCGACGTCGCGGGGCGTCTTCACCGATCGCGACGCGCGGAAGCAGGGTGTGGGCGGGGAAGTCCTCGCCTACGTGTGGTGAGGGGCGCACGATGTCACGCATCGGCAGGAAGCCCATCGTGATCCCGCAGGGCGTGAAGGTCCAAGTCGTCGATGGCGGGGTGAGCGCCGAGGGCCCGAAGGGGAAGCTGGTCCAGCCTCTGCCGCCGGGGCTCAGCGCGAAGGTGGAGGGCACCCAGGTGGTCATCTCCCGCGCGGGTGAGGACCGCAAGGTCCGCGCCCTCCACGGGCTGGCGCGGTCGCTGGTCCAGAACATGGTGACGGGTGTGAAGGCGCCCTTCGAGAAGAAGCTCGAGGTCGTCGGCATCGGCTACCGCGGCCAGGTCCAGGGGCGCACGATCCAGCTCGCGCTCGGCTACTCGCATCCCGTGATCTTCCCGCTTCCGGAGGGCATCACGGCGGAGATCGACAAGCAGACGCTCATCACCCTGCGTGGCGCGGACAAGGCCCTGCTGGGCCAGACCGCCTCGAAGCTCCGCATGCTGCGCAAGCCCGACCCGTACAAGGGCAAGGGCATCAAGTACGCGGACGAGGTGGTCCGGCGCAAGGTCGGCAAGAAGGCGGGGGCCGCGGCGAAATGATCACGAAGGAGCGGCGCGTGGCGCGCGACCTCCGACATCGGCGGGTCCGGCGGTACGTGCGCGGGTCCGCGGCGCGGCCGCGCCTCGCGGTGTTCCGGAGCCTCAACCACATCTACGCTCAGCTCATCGACGACGACGCGGGTCGGACGCTCCTCGCGGTCGACAGCCGGAGCAAGGCGTTTCGGGCCGAGCACCGTGCCGGCGGCAACATCGCCGCGGCGAAGGTGGTCGGCGCGCTCCTCGCGCAGCACGCCAAGGGTCGCGGGATCGAGCGGGTGGTGTTCGATCGTGGCGGCTACAAGTACCACGGGCGGGTCAAGGCGCTTGCCGACGCGGCCCGCGCGGGCGGGCTCGTGTTTTGACTCTGAGATGAGGAGAACGTGAGTGGCGGAAGCGAAGATTGACCCGAGCGTGCTCGAGCTGACCGACCGGGTGGTGTCCATCAACCGGGTGGCCAAGGTGGTCAAGGGAGGTCGCCGGTTTTCGTTCACGGCGCTCGTCGTCGTCGGCGACGGTCGGGGCCACGTGGGCATGGGCCTTGGAAAGGCGCACGAAGTGCCGGAGGCGATCCGAAAGGCCGTCGAGCACGCGAAGAAGGACCTGATCTTCGTGCCGCTCAAGGACACGACGATTCCGTGCGAGATCACGGGCCACTTCGGCGCCGGGCGCGTCTTCCTGAAGCCGGCCGTCCAGGGCACCGGCGTCATCGCGGGCGGCGCGGTGCGACCGATCCTCGAGGCGGCGGGCGTCCAGGACATCCTCACGAAGACCCTGGGCTCGAACAACCCCCATAACGTCCTGAAGGCGACCCTCGACGCGCTCCGCCAGATCAAGCGTCTGCTCGATTTGCACGCCGTGCGGCGGCGGGGCGGCGACGGGACCCCGGTGGAGGAGGCGGCTGGTGGCAAGCAAGAGGCTTAGGGTCACGCTCACGCGCTCGATCATCGGCCTGTCCCCGAAGCAGGAGGCGACGATCAGGGCGCTGGGGCTCCGCCGTATCCGTCAGCAGGTGACCCACGAGGACACGCCGACGGTCCGCGGCATGATCGCGAAGGCGCCGCACGTCCTCGAGGTGACCCATGAGGCTTGACGAGCTGCGTCCGGCCCCGGGCGCCAAGCATCGCCGGAAGACCGTCGGGCGCGGCCCCGGCTCGGGCCACGGCAAGACCGCCGGCAAGGGCCACAAGGGTCAGAGCGCGCGCTCCGGCGGGGGCAAGAGCGGCGGCTTCGAGGGCGGCCAGATGCCGCTCTATCGGCGGCTGCCCAAGCGCGGGTTCCTCCCGTACGGCGGCAAGAGCCCGTACGCCATCGTGAATCTCGGGGCCCTCGGCGGCTTTGCCGCGAACGCGGTGGTCGATCCCGACGCCCTGGCCCAGGCCGGGCTCATCAAGGGACGCGACCGCGCGCGCGTGAAGATCCTCGGCACGGGCGAGGTCGCGCACGCCCTGACCGTGAAGGCGCACGCCGTCAGCGCGTCCGCGCGCGCGAAGATCGAGGCGAAGGGCGGTCGCGTCGAAGTGCTCGGGGCGCAGGTGACGGCTTCGTGATCGAAGGCCTCCAGAGCTTTCAGAACGTCTTCAAGATCCCCGAGCTGAAGCGCCGCGTCCTGTTCACGGCGGCGATGCTGGTCGCCTACCGGATCGGCGCCCACGTCCCGACGCCGGGCATCGACGGTCACGCGCTCGCCCAGTTCTTCGACCAGGTGCAGGGCACGCTGCTCGGCATGGTCGACCTCTTCTCGGGCGGCAACCTTCGGCGGCTGTCGATCTTTGCGCTCGGGATCATGCCGTACATCTCCGCCTCGATCATCCTGCAGCTCCTCACCGTCGTCATTCCGGCGCTCGAGCGGCTCGCCAAGGAGGGCGAGGCGGGTCGGAAGAAGATCACGCAGTACACGCGTTACGGCACGATCGTGCTCTCGGCGGTCCAGGCCATGGGCATCGCGTACGGGCTGGAGAGCATGCGGAGCCCGTCGGGGATCTCGATCGTCCCGACCCCCGGCTGGGCCTTCCGGCTGCTGACGGTGGTGACGCTCACCGCGGGGACCGCGCTCATCATGTGGATGGGCGAGCAGATCTCGGAGAAGGGGATCGGTAACGGGATCTCGCTGATCATCCTCGCCGGCATCGTCGTGCGTCTGCCGTCGGCCGTCATGGCCTCCTACACGCTCATCTCGACGGGCGAGCTGAGGCTCTTCGTCTTTCTCGTGATCGTGCTGCTCATGGTCGCCGTGACCGCCTCGGTCGTGCTCATGCAGGAGGGGCAGCGCAAGATCCCCGTCCAGTACGCCAAGCGCGTCGTCGGGCGGCGCGTGTACGGCGGGCAGTCCACGCACATCCCGCTCCGGATCAACACCGCCGGCGTTATCCCGGTCATCTTCGCCTCCTCGCTCATCCTGTTCCCGGCGACGCTCACGCGGTTCGTGCCGCATCCGTGGATGCAGGCGATCGCCGACGCGCTCTCGCCGGGGCGGTTCACGTACACGCTGCTCTACATGGGCCTCATCGTCTTTTTCGCGTACTTCTACACGGCGATCGTGTTCAACCCGATCGACCTGGCGGACAACATGAAGAAGTACGGCGGGTTCATCCCGGGCGTGCGGCCGGGCAAGAAGACGGCCGAGTACATCGACCGCACGCTCACGCGGATCACGCTGCCGGGCGCCCTGTTCCTGGCGCTCATCTCCGTGCTCCCGGACTACCTCATCCGATGGTTCAACGTGCCCTTCTACTTCGGCGGCACGAGCCTCTTGATCGTGGTCGGCGTGGCGCTCGACACCGTGCGCCAGATGGAGTCGCACCTCTTGATGCGCAACTACGAGGGCTTCCTCAAGCGGTCCAAGTCGCGCTCGAGCGGGGCGTTCGCGCGCGGCTAGCATGCGCCTCGTCTTTCTCGGACCTCCCGGCGCCGGCAAGGGCACCCAGGCGCGCGCGCTCGCGCGTGAGTGGGGGGTGGCGCACGTCGCCACGGGGGACATGCTGCGCGAAGCCCTGGCCGCCGGCACGAGGCTCGGCCTCGAAGCCAAGCGGTATATGGACCGAGGGGCGCTCGTGCCCGACGACGTGATCATCGGCCTGATGCGCGAGCGCCTCGCCGGGCCCGACGCCGCGCGGGGCTTCATCGTCGACGGGTTCCCGCGCACGATCGCCCAGGCCGAGGCGCTGGCCGGCCTCCTGAAGGACGCGGGGCAGGCGCTCGACCGCGTGATCTACTTCGAGGTCTCCGAGCGGGAGCTGCTACGGCGTCTGACCGGGCGGCGCATCTGCCGTCGCTGCCAGACCGCCTACCACCTCGTCTCGGCGCCTCCGCGGACGCCGGGTGTATGCGACGCGTGCGGTGGCGAGCTGTACCAGCGCGAGGACGACCGCGAGGCGACCGTGCGGAACCGGCTCGAGGTGTATGCGCGGCAGACGGCGCCCCTGCTCGCCTACTACAGCCAGCGCGGCCTGCTCACGACGGTGGCCGGCGAGGGATCGATCGAGGCGATCCGCAGCGCGATCCGTGCGGCGGCCGGGGCGGAGCGATGATCATTCTCAAGTCCGAGCGCGAGATCGCGCTGATGCGCGAGGCGGGGCACATCTTGGCCGACGCCATGGACCGGCTCCGCGCCTCGGTCCGGCCCGGCGTGTCCACGCTCGAGGTGGACGAGGAGGTCGAGGCGTTCATCCTCCGACGCGGCGCCCTCCCCGCCTTCAAGGGTTATCGCGGGTTCCCGGCGACCGTGTGCGTCTCGATCAACGAGGAGGTCGTCCACGGCATCCCCTCACCGCATCGGCGCCTGGCGGAGGGGGACATCGTCGGCCTGGACCTCGGGTGTATCGTTGAAGGGTACTACGCCGACTGCGCGTTCACGGTGCCCGTCGGCACCGTGCCTGCGAACGTCCAGAAGCTGCTCGACGTCACGCGCGAGAGTCTCGAGCTCGCCATCAAGGAGTGCTGGCCCGGCCGGCGGCTCTCCGACGTGTCCCACGCCGTCCAGTCGCACGTCGAGACGCACGGTCTGTCGGTCGTGCGCGCGTTCGTCGGGCACGGCATCGGCCGGGCGCTGCACGAGGAGCCCCAGGTTCCGAACTTCGGCGACCCCGGGCGGGGCCCGCAGCTCAGACCCGGGATGGTGCTCGCGATCGAGCCGATGGTCACGATGGGAAGCTGGGAGGTCAGGATCCTCGACGACGGATGGACGGCGGTCACCAAGGACGGGAGCCTCGCGGCCCACTTCGAGCACACGGTCGCGGTGACGGAGGGCGAGCCCGAGGTGCTGACGCGGAAATGACGAAGGAAGACGCGATCGAGGTCGAAGGGACCGTGGTGGAGCCGCTGCCGAACGCGATGTTCCGAGTGGAGCTGGACAACGGTCACCGGGTGCTCGCGCACGTAAGCGGCAAGATGCGGATGAACTTCATCCGGATCCTCCCGGGCGATCGGGTGAAGGTCGAGCTGTCGCCGTACGACCTCACGCGGGGCCGGATCACGTACCGATTCAAGTGACCCGGAGGGAGAGAAACAATGAAGGTGAGGCCGTCGATCAAAGCGCGATGCGAGCACTGTAAGATCATCAGGCGCCGCGGGGTGACGCGCGTGATCTGCAAGAACCCTCGGCACAAGGCCAGGCAGGGGTAAAGCCCGGAGGGGGGCGTTGCCCCCCTTCCGGGACCTCCCCCCAGGAAAGGTTGCGCCGGCGAAGCCGGCGCTCGAAAGGGGGCCGTCGAGGCCTCCTCCGATGAAAGGAACGGAGAGCGACGATGGCGAGAGTTGCGGGCGTGGATCTGCCGAGGGAGAAGCGGGGCGAGGTCGCGATCACGTACATCTACGGGATCGGGCGCTCGACGGCGCGCAGAATCCTGAATCGAGCCAACATGGACCCGAACAAGCGGGTGAAGGCCTGGAGCGAGGACGAGGTGGGCCGGATCCGCGACATCATCGAGCGCGAGCTCAAGGTCGAAGGTGACCTGCGCCGCGAGGTATCGATGAACGTGAAGCGACTCATGGACATCGGGTGCTATCGAGGTATACGCCACCGGCGCGGGCTCCCGGTGCGCGGACAACGCACGCACACGAACGCGCGCACGCGGAAGGGCAAGACCCGCGGCGTGATGGTCAAGAAGAAACTGACGGCGGCGCCGGCGGCGGCGCCCGCGGCGCCTGCCGCGCCCGCGCCGAAGAAGGCAGGAGCCTAAGGCATGGCCGACGAGCAGAAGCCGGCGCCACGGAAGAAGGGCGGCAAGAAGCGCGAGCGGCGCGAGGTCCGTACGGGCATCGCGCACATCCAGGCGACCTTCAACAACACGATCGTCACCCTCACCGACCGGATGGGCAACGTCGTCTCCTGGTCCAGCGCCGGGAGCGCCGGCTTCCGGGGCTCCCGCAAGAGCACACCCTTCGCCGCGCAGACGGCCGCGGAGGTCGCCGCGCGCAAGGCGATGGAGTACGGGCTCAAGCAGGTCGAGGTCTTCGTGCGTGGGCCCGGGGCCGGCCGGGAGGCCGCCATCCGCTCGCTCCAGGCCGTGGGGCTCGAGATCACCGCGATCCGCGACGTGACGCCGATCCCGCACGACGGGTGCCGCCCGCCCAAGCGGCGGCGGGTGTAGGAGGCGGCCATGGCGCGGTACCGCGACGCGAAGTGCCGGCTCTGCCGGCGTGAGGGGATGAAGCTCTTCCTCAAGGGCGCGCGCTGCTTCACCGACAAGTGCGCGATCGAGCGACGCAACTATCCACCGGGCCAGCACGGCCTCAACCGCGGCAAGCTCACGCCGTTCGGCGTCCAGCTCCGCGAGAAGCAGAAGGCCAAGCGGATCTACGGCGTGCTCGAGAGCCAGTTCCGGACATACTTCCAGTGGGCCGAGGCGCAGAAGGGCGTGACGGGCGAGAACCTGCTCCGGCTGCTCGAGCTCCGGCTCGACAACGTGGTGCACCGGCTCGGGTTCGCGGCCTCGCGCCGCGAGGGCCGCCAGATGGTGGCGCACGGGCACTTCCAGGTGAACGGCCGGAAAGTCTCGGTGCCGTCGTACCTGGTGAAGGTGGGTGACGTGGTCCAGCTCCGGTCGACCTCGAAGCTCGGGGCGCGTCTAGACGACAACCTGAACGCGGGCCGCGGCCAGGTGCCCCAGTGGCTGGAGGTCGACCCCAACGAGAAGAAGGGGACCGTGCGCAGCCTGCCGCTCCGCGACGACATCCAGATCCCCGTAGCCGAGCAGCTCATCGTCGAGCTGTACAGCAAGTAGGGAAGAGAGCAGGCGGACCCATGTCACGCATTCCGTTTCAGAAGCCGAAGAAGGTCGAGTGGGAGATCCTGAGCGACCAGTACGGCCGGCTCGTCGCCGAGCCGTTCGAGAAGGGCTACGCGCTCACCGTGGGGAACTCCCTCCGGCGCACGCTGCTGTCGATCGTCCCAGGCGCGGCGGTCTCGTGGGTGAAGATCGACGGGGTGCGGAACGTCGACGCGCGGATCCCCGGCGTCACGGAGAGCACGGTCGACGTCCTGCTGAACATCAGGAAGCTCACGGTCCAGGTGCCATCGGGCGAGCCGAAGGTTCTTCGACTCGAGGTCACGGGCCCCAAGGCGGTCACGGGCGCCGACGTGCCCGAGACCGAAGTCGAGATCGTGAACCCGGAGGTCCCGCTCTTCACGCTCGAGAGCGCCACGACCGTCGTGATGGACCTCGGCGTCGGGGTGGGGCGCGGCTACGAGGCGGCGGATCGGAAGACGTCGCCGCCGCCGGCGGGGGCCCTGCCGCTCGACGCGGCGTACTCGCCGATCACGAAGGTGACGTACAACGTTGAGATGTCGCGGCTCGGGAAGATCACCGACTACGAGAAGCTCGTGCTCGAGGTGTGGACGAACGGTGGCGTGAGCCCCGACGACGCCCTGACACGCGCGGCGACGTACCTCGAGGAGCACTTCACGCCGCTCGCCGCCGGTGCGCCAGAGGAGGCCGCGGACACCGAGGGGGTGGGCGGCGAGGCCTTCCTGCGCGAGGCGCTCGCCAAGACGCTCGAGGAGCTGGCACTGCCCGCGCGGGCGATCAACGCGCTCAAGAACGCCGACATCAACCTGGTCGTGGACCTCGTCCAGAAAGGCGAGGGTGACCTCGAGCACGTGAAGAATCTGGGCGAGAAGTCCATCGAAGAGATCAAGACCGCGCTGGCCGCCCTCGGGCTCTCGCTCGGCATGCGCATCGACCCGAACGTCCTCGGGGCGCTCGGGCGTGGCGGGGTTCCGCGATGAGGCACCGGAGGGACGGCTTCAAGCTCGGGCGCGTCACCGCCCACCGCTGGGCGCTCTTCCGAAATCTCTTGGTGGCCCTCTTCCGGCACGAGCGCATCCAGACGACCGAGGCCAAGGCGAAGGCCGTGCGTGGGCTCGCCGAGCAGATGATCACGCTCGCGAAGCGCGACACCCTCCACGCGCGGCGGCAGGTCCTCGCGATGGTGCCGGACACGGAGGTCGTGGGCCAGCTGTTCGGCACGATCGCCCCACGCCTCGGCGAGCGCAACGGCGGCTACACGCGCCTCATCAGGGCCGGCCGCCGCGCCGGCGACAACGCGCCGCTGGTCCTGCTCGAGCTGGTGGACCGCGTCGAGGCGCCCAAGGACAAGGAGAAGAAGGGTGACCAGAAGGAGAAGGCACCCCGCGGCGAGGCGGGTACCTCGGGGAAGCGGAAGAAGAAGGAAAAGGCCGCCGCGGCGTCCGCGTAGCATCGGCGTGGGACGGGGCCGGGAGACCGTCCTCGACCACGCTACCACTCCTTACATCAGCGCCATCCGTTCGGTTTCGCCGAAGCAACGCCCAGAAGATACGGGTCTCGGACGGCCTCCCGGCCCCGCCCTCTTCAGCGCACCGCAGACACTCAGGCTGTCTGATTCACCACTTCGTCGCGCGCCGCCGGCCCGCCGCCCGGCCGGCTACTTCAGGTGCTGGCGGAAGAGGGCGAGCGTGCGTTTCCAGGCGTCGGCCGCCCCGGCATTGTTGTACGCCTCGGGCCGCTCGTCGTTGAAGAACGCGTGGTCCACGCCCGGATAGATGTGGATCTCCGATTGCTTGCCCGCTTTCTTGATCGCCGCGTCCGTCTCCTTCGCGACCTGGGGCGTCACGAAGCCATCCTTCTCGGCGAAGAGGCCGAGGACCGGACCCGAGAGCTTCGAGTAGTCGGGCTTCACGTTCGGGTGGATCCCGTAGAAGTTCACGCACGCCCCGATCGTCGGATTCAGCGTCGCCGCGTAGAGGGCGAGCTGGCCCCCCATGCAGAAGCCGACGACGCCGAGCTTCTTCGTGGAGGATTGGCCCGCGAGGTATTGCGCGGCGCCGCGCAGGTCTTTCTCGGCCTGGGCGATGTTGAGCGCCATGAAGAGCTTGCCCGCCGCGTCGGGCTCGCTCGCCGTCTTGCCGTGGTACATGTCGGGCGCGAGCGCCGTGAACCCCTCGGTCGCGAGCCGGTCGCAGACGGTCTTGATGTGGCGGACGAGACCCCACCACTCCTGGATGACCAGGACGCCGGGCCCCTTGCCGGCCGCGGGCGTGGCGAGGTACGCGGACGTCTTGGTGCCGTTCGACGGAAACTCCACCATCTTGCCAGGCATGCTCAGGAACCTCCTTTGGACCCGGGGGTCGGGGTGATCTTCACGGCGGCGACGCGCCGGGTGTCGGCCTCCAGCACCGTGATCGTGTAGCCCGGGATCTGGAACACCTCGCCCGCGCGCGGGATGCGACCGAGCGTCGCGAGGACGAGCCCCGCGACGGTCTCGTAGTCGTGCTTGGGCAGGGTCCAGTCGAAGGCTTCGTTCAGCTCGTCGATGTTCGTTCGTGCGGCCACGCGATAGCTGCCATCGGGCAGGCGCTCCACCGACGCGGGCGTGCGGTCGTGTTCGTCCTGGATCTCGCCGACGATCTGCTCGAGGATGTCCTCGAGCGTGACGATTCCGGTCGAGCCGCCGTACTCGTCGACGACCACCGCGATGTGCGTACGGGAGCGCTGCATCTCGCGGAGCAGGTCGTCGATCCGCTTCGTGTCCGGCACATAGTACGGCGGCCGCTTCAGCTCGTCCAGGGTCGTCGCCTCCGCGCCTCGGCTCAGCAGATCCATCGCGGCGACGACGCCGACGATGCTGGTCTCCCGCTGCCGGTAGACCGGAATGCGCGAGAACCCGCGCTCCTGGATGACCCTGATCGCCTCTGGTGGCGAGGCGGTGTCGGGCAGCATCGTGACCTCGACGAGCGGCACCATCACCTCGCGGACGACCGTGTCGCCGAGGTCGAAGATGTTGTCGATCAGTTCGGCCTCCTGCGTCGTCACCTCGGCCTCGCCGGGCTCCAGCTGGAGCAGCGCCTTCAGCTCCTCGCGCGAGACGAAGGCACGGGTGTCCGCCTGCCGGGCGCCGAACAGGCGGAGCGTCCCGGCGACGACGAGGTTCGCGAAGGCCACGAGGGGGATGAGCACGGCCGAGGTCCACGTGAGGGGGCGGTAGAGCCGGAGGATCAGGCTCGTCGCCCACGCGCGCGCGACGGCCTTGGGGATGATCTCGCCGAATACGAGCATGACCGGGGTGAGGATCAGCGTGACGACGACGGGCGCCAGGCCGCCGAGCGCTGGCAGGAGGCTCCACGTCATGGCCGACGCGGCGACGATGTGCGCGACCGTGACGCCCATCATCGCGGTCGAGAGCACGCGCTCGGGCTGGCGGAAGGCCTCGAGGTAGGCCGTCGCCGTGGCGCTCCCCTGCTCCGCGAGGTGCCGGAGCCGCGGGCGGTTCGCCGCGATGAAGGCCATCTCCGCGGCCGAGAAGAACATCGTCGCCACGAGGCACAGCGCCGCGAGCCCGAGCATGGTCACGCCGCCACCTCGCGCGACGCGGGCTTCTTGAGCGAGACGAGCACCTCGACGATACGCGTGCGCTCGACCTTCTCGACCGTCACGCTGAGCTCCGGCGTCTCGGCGCGCTCGGCGCGCCGGGGGACGCGCCCGAAGAGGTCGAGCACCCACCCGCCCACCGTGTCGTACGCTTCGCTCGAGACGTGGAGCCCGGTCGCGGCGTTGAGGTCGTCGATCGAGAGCTTGCCTGCGACGCGGAACGTCGTCGCGTCCACGCGCTGGATGAGCCGCTCCGGCTCGTCGAACTCGTCGGCGATCTCACCGACCAGCTCTTCCAAGAGGTCCTCGAGCGAGACGAGCCCCGAGGTTCCGCCGTACTCGTCCACGACGATTGCCATGTGGAGCTTCTTCGCCTGGAACTCCTGCAGGAGCGCGTCCGCCCGCTTGGACTCGGGCACGAAGTAGGGGGGATGCAGCCGCGCGCGCAGGTCGAAGTCGGGCGGGAGGCCCTCGCGGACGTAGGGCAGGAGGTCCTTGGTGTAGAGGATGCCCACGATGACGTCGATCTCGCCCTCGAAGACGGGAACGCGGGAGTGCAGGTGCTCGCGCAGCGCCGGCAGGATCCGGTCCACCGGCGTCGCAACGTCGAGGCAGAACATGTCGGGCCGGGGCACCATGATGGACCGTACGAGCGTGTCCTCGAGCTCGAAGACCTTGTGGATCATCTCGCGCTCCTCGCGCTCGACGACACCCTCGCTCGCCCCGACGTCGACGAGCGTGCGCAGCTCCTCCTCGGAGAGCTCCGGCTCGCCCGACCGCTCGCTGCCGATGAGCCGCACGCTGAGCGCGGAGAGCCCACCGAGGAGCGCGCGTACCGGCGTCATTAAAATCGCGAGCCAGCCGACGGGACGGTGGACGAGGGCCAGGAACCGCTCGGGGTACTTCACCGCCAGGGTCATCGGCAAGACCTCACCGAAGGTCGTGAGGATCAGGATCGTGACGAGGACCTGGATGACGAGGGCGTACCGCTGGCCGAAGAGCTGGTCGGCGATCAGGGCCGCGAGCGCCGCGGCGGCGATGTTGATCACCGTGATCGCGACGAGCAGCGTCACGAGGAGCTCGTGAGGTCGCTCGATCAGCGGCTTCACCCCACCGCCCTCCGCCCCCTGGGCGGCCACGCGCTTGAGCCGTGCGCGGCCGAGGGAGAAGTAGGCGGCCTCGGCGCCCGTGAAGAGCGCGGAACAGGCGACGAACACGATGAGGCTCAGGAGCTTGACGACCAGCCCGTCGCTCACGGGCGCCCCGTCACGAAGTGCTCGAACCCCGGGGCGACGGCGACCTCGCGGCCGGCGGCGTCCGTGTAGCGGACGCCGGCGGCGGAGGCGGCGACCTCGCCGATCCCCGTGAGCAGCGTGCCCGTCGCGGCGGCGAGGCCGTCGACGAGGCGGGCGAACGCGTCCGGATGACAGGTCACGAGGAGCTCGTAATCCTCGCCGCCGCCCGTCGCCCAGGCGAGCGGGTCGCCGCCGACCGCGGCGGCCACGGCCCGCACGGCGGCGCCCAGGGGGAGCCGCGCGAGCTCGATCCGTGTGCCGACCCGGCTCTCCTCGGCGATGTGGCCGAGGTCGGTGGCGAGACCGTCGGAGAGGTCGATCATGGCCGTCACGCCGCCCGCAGCGGCGAGCCACTGGCCCTCGCGCACGCGCGGCCTCGGACGCAGGTGCGCGGCCTTCACCTCGTCGAGCGCCGCCGGCGCCACGCCCGGGGGCGCCGCCCCGCGTTCAAGCACGGCGAGCCCGGCGGCGGCGCGGCCGAGGGTGCCGGTCACGGCGACGACATCGCCGGGCTTGGCCGTGGACCGCAGCACGGAGGCCGGCACCGCCTCGCCGAGGAGCGTCACGTTCACGATCCAGCCCCGGGGCGAGGTGGAGGTGTCGCCGCCAACGACCGCGACGTCGTGGGCCCGGGCGAGCTCGAGCAATCCGGCCCAGAACGCCTCCGCTTCCTCGACGGTCACGCCCTCGGGGCAGGCGAGCGCGACCAGGGCCCAGCGCGGGCGGCCGCCCATCGACGCGATGTCCGAGAGGTTCACCGCGAGCGACTTCCAGCCCACATCGGCGGCCGTCGCGTAGCGGCGGCGGAAGTGGACGTCCTCGATGAGGAGATCCGTTGTCGCGAGCACGAGACGCCCGGCGCCCGGCTCCAGGACGGCACAGTCGTCGCCGATCCCGATGCGGACTCCAGTCCCTCGCGCGCCGGCGCGGCGGATGATCTCGATCAGCTGGCGTTCGGTGGCGCGCGTGCTCACGGTCGGGAGGTCGCCAGGAAATTTTTCAGGAGCTGCTTGCCTTCGATCGTGAGGATCGACTCGGGGTGGAACTGCACGCCCTCGACCGGATGGCGGCGGTGGCGGAGCCCCATGATCTCGCCGTCCTCCGCCACGGCCGTGACCTCGAGCGTCCCGGGCACGGTGTCCGTCAAGACGGCGAGCGAGTGATAGCGGGTCGCGACGAAGGGGTTGGAGAGCCCCGCGAAGACGCCCCGCCCGTCGTGACGGATCATCGAGACCTTGCCGTGCATCTGCGTCTTCGCGCGCGCCACGGTCCCGCCGTAGGCCTGTCCGATCGCCTGGTGGCCGAGGCAGACGCCGAGCACGGGCGTCGTCGACCCGAGGCGGCGGATCACCTCCAGGGAGACGCCCGCCTGGTCGGGCGTGCCGGGCCCGGGCGAGATCACGATGCGCTCGGGCGCCATCGCCACGATCCGCTCGATGTCCGTCGCGTCGTTGCGCACGACCTCGAGGTCGGCGCCGAGCTCGCCCAGGTACTGGACGAGGTTGTAGGTGAACGAGTCGTAGTTGTCGATGACGAGGATCATCGCCGCACAGCGCCCGCTGCCATCCGGAGGGCCAGCAGCATCCCCTGGGCCTTCGAGCACGTTTCGAGCCATTCGGTCTTCGGATCAGAGTCGGCGACGATGCCGGCGCCCACCTGGACCGACGCGCGCTGGCCGTGGCAGACGATCGTCCGGATCGTGATGCACGAGTCGAGGTTGCCCGAGTACGACACGTATCCCACGGCGCCGCCGTACGGGCCGCGCTGGGTCGGCTCGAGCTCGTCGATGATCTCCATCGCGCGGATCTTCGGCGCGCCGGTGAGCGTGCCCGCGGGGAAGCACGCTCGGAGCACGTCGAGCGCGTCGGTCGCCTGCCGGCGTCGTCCCGTCACGTGGCTCACCAAGTGCATCACGTGGGAGTAGCGCTCGATCGCCATGAACTCCGTAACCTTCACCGAGCCCAGCTCTGAGACCCGCCCGACGTCGTTGCGCCCGAGGTCCACGAGCATGACGTGTTCGGCGCGCTCCTTCGGGTCGGCCACGAGCTCCTCTGCGATCTGGCGGTCCTGCGTCTCGGTCGCCCCGCGCGGGCGCGTGCCCGCGATCGGCCGCAAGGCCACGTCCTCGCCCTCGACGCGCACGAGGACCTCGGGCGAGGAGCCGACGATCGTCAGCGTGCCGAGGCGCAGGAAGAAGAGGTACGGGGACGGGTTGATCGTCCTGAGCGCCCGGTACACGGTGAAGGGGTCCGCGGTGAGAGGGCAGTCGAGCCGCCGTGCGAGGACGATCTGATAGGCGTCGCCCGCCGCGATGTACTCCTTGGCGCGCCGGACCGCATCGGTGAACTGCGCCTCGTTCATCGTCGAGGCGAAGCCCTCCTCGCCGAGCGCCAGCAACGGGCCGGGCGCCGTCAGGGCCAGGGGCGCGGGGGCGCGCACGGGGCGCGCGAGCTTGGCGAGCGTCATGCCGATGCGCACGGCCGCGCGATCGTACGCGCGGTCGAGGGACGCGGGATCGCGCTTGTCTACGACCGCGTTCGCGATGACGAGCAGGCGGTGGCGCAGGTTGTCGAAGACCAGGAGCGAGTCCGTGAAGAGGAAGACCGCGTCCGGGAGATTGAGATCGTCCTGGGTCGTCCGCGGCAGCCGCTCCATGTGGTGGACCATGTCGTACGCGAGATAGCCCACCGCGCCGCCCTGGAACCTCGGGAGCCCCGGGACCGGCACCGGCTGGAACTGCCCGAGCAGCTCGCGTACGGCCGGGAGCGGGTCGCCGTCGGGCAGCCGCTCCGTTCGGGCGCCGCGCTTGAGCGTGAGGCGTCCGTTCTTCGCCGTGAGGACCATGAGCGGATCGGCGCCGAGGAACGAGTAGCGCGCCCAGACCTCGCCGCCCTCCACCGACTCGAGCAGGAACGCGTAGGGACCGGGGCGGAGCCTCAGGTACGCGGAGAGCGGGGTGTCGAGATCCGCCGGCAGCTCGGCGAACACCGGCACAAGGTTCCCCTGTGCCGCGAGAGCGCGAAACTCGTCACGGGTAGGGGAGAGGGACGGGATGACTATGCCCGAGGTGCTGATGCGGTCCCCGCCCGGCCCGTGTCAGGCGAGAGCGTCCAGCTTCTCTCTGAACTTGGCCTTGGGAACCGCCCCGACGACCTGGTCGACGACTTTGCCCTGCTTGACGAACAGGATCGTCGGGATCGAGCGGATTCCGTAGCGGGCGGCAAGGCCGGGATTCTCGTCCACGTTGACCTTGGCGAGCGTCACGCGTCCAGCCGACTCGCGCGTCAGTTCTTCCAGGATCGGCGAGATTGCTCGGCACGGCCCGCACCATTCGGCCCAGAAGTCCACCATCACGAGTTCATGGTGCTGGCTCAGTGCTTCGTCGAAGCTCTGCTCCGTCAGGTGGACGGTTGCGGTGTCAGCCATGAACGATCTCCTCAATAAAAAGTCAACGTCAACGCTAACATGCCCCCTCGGATGGCGCAAGGCAGGGGCCGTACGAGAACCTTGTCAGTCTGACACCCCGTCGTGCTAGAGTCTGAAGCTGGCACAGATGGAACCGGCAAGGATCCTGGTCGTCGACGACGAGGCTGCAATCCTGAGGCTCCTGAAGGAAGCCCTCACTCAGTGGGGCTATCAGGTCACGGGCGCGACGAGCGCAGCCGAGGCGCTCCAGGCGCTCCGCGGCGACATGTTCGACGCCGTCATCACCGACATCCGCATGCCCGACATGAACGGCCTCGAGCTCCTCAAGGAGATCAAGCGTCACGACGAGTCGGTCGAGGTCGTCGTGATGACAGGATACCCGACCATCGCCTCGGCGGTGGAGGCGCTCAAGGAAGGCGCGTTCGACTACCTCTCCAAGCCCCTGCTCCTCGACGAGCTGCGCCACCTGATGACGCGGATGACCGAGCGGCGGTTCCTGCGCGGCGAGGTCCACTCGCTCCGCGCGCGCCTGGGCGAGGAGCTCACGGTCAACGAGCTCGTCGGCAACTCCGCGCCCATGCAGCGCGTGAAGGAGATTATCTCGAAGGTCGCGCCGACCGACTCTCCCGTGCTCATCGAGGGCGAGAGCGGCACCGGCAAGGAGCTCGTCGCGGCGGCGATCCACCGCCTCTCACCGCGCGCCAAGGGGCCGTTCATCCCCGTGAACTGCAGCGCGATCCCCGAGGACCTCCTGGAGTCCGAATTCTTCGGTCACGTCCGTGGCGCCTTCTCGGGCGCCGTCTCCGACACGCTCGGGCTGTTCCGAGGCGCCAACGAGGGGACGATCTTCCTCGACGAGGTCGCCGAGCTTTCGCCGGGACTTCAAGTAAAGCTCCTGCGTGTCCTCCAGGAGATGCAGGTGCGCCCCGTCGGCTCGACCAAGGCGTACGCGGTCGACGTGCGCGTGATCGCGGCGACGAACCGCGACCTCGAGCGGACGATCGCGGAGGGCCAGCTGCGCCAGGACCTGTACTATCGCCTCAACGTGGTGCGTGTGACCCTGCCTCCGCTCCGCTCGCGTCGCGACGACATTCCGCCGCTCGTGAACCACTTCATCCGCCGCTTCAGTCGTCGCTTCCGCCGTGAGATTCACGGCACCACGCCGGAGGCCCTCGCCGCGCTCCAGGCGTACGACTTTCCCGGCAACGTGCGCGAGCTCGAGAATCTCATCGAGCGCGCCTTCGCCATGGGCGCGCGGGAGCAGATCTCCCTTACCGACCTGCCGAGCCTCACCGCCGGCCAGGCGGCGCCGGTCGCCGCCACGAGCGGCGCCATTCCCCAGCTCGCCGAGGTCGAGAAGGAGCTGATCTTGAGGGCCCTGGCGTTCTACAAGGACGACAAGGAGGCCGCGGCGACGGCGCTCGGCATCTCGCGCCGGACGATCTATCGTCGCCTGAAGGAGTACGGAATGCTCTAAAGAGTCAAGGATTGAGTCACAGTCTTGACGAAGTGACACCGATCGGTCATCCGCCTCCTTCGAGTTTCCTTATGTTTCGCTGGTTTACAGTTGGCATCCGCCCTGCAGTTTCCGGACAGCGTGCTTGAGATCGCGCCTCTCGAGATCGGGACGAAGACCCTCCAGGTGGGGGTGGGGTTCGCCACCCACCAGGACGCAATCTGGGCTGCGGTGCGCGCGACCGCGATGGCGCGTGCCGGACTCCAGGGCGCGTCGGCAGAGATGGTGCTGCTCGTCACTGCCGGGGTTCCGAGCCAGGACACGATGCCGATGATCCGATCCGTGCTCGGGCCGGTCGGGGTCGCAGGCGGGGCGACGGCGGCGATCCTCACGCACAACGGCGCCGTCGGCAGCGGCGCGCTCGTCGTCTGCCTCGCGAATGGCGACGGCGCGGTCAGCGGCGTCGCGGCGTCGTCGGGGCGAGACCTCGCGGACGCGGCCCAGGGCGCGGCGCGGCTGATCCTCGCGGGCTGGCCCTTCCGGATGCGCTATCCGCGCGGCCTCGGGCTCGCCTTCTGCCGGCCGGGCGTCGGCGCCCCGGCCGAGTCGTTCCTCGCGTCCTGGCGTCTTCTGATGGGGCCGAAGATGCGCACGGTGTGCAGCGTGCTCTCGACCCCCGCGGTCTACGGCGCGTCGCAAAACGAGCCGATCGTGAGCGCGGCGTGCCTCGAGGCGCCGTACTCGACGGGCCTCGGGTACGCCGAGGGTTTCGAGGCGGGTTCGATGCCCGACCGCCAGGCGCTCATCCAGAGCACGGTGGAAGCCACACGCGCGGCGGTCAAGCGCCTCGACGGTGACGCCGCGAGGCTCGTCCTCGTCGTCGAGTCGGACGCGCGCCACCGGGCCCTCGGCTCCGCGGCGGGCGACGAATGGACGGCGATCAAGAACGAGGTGGACGCGCGCGTGCCCTGCGTGGGCTGGCTCTGCCAGTCCGTCGCCGCGTACGGCCGCGGTGTGCGCCCCGCCGACGCCCACGGCTCGCTCGTCGTCGTCGCCCTCGGCGACGCCCCCCGCCGCTAAAACCTCGGAGGGGGGCTTCGCCCCCCTTCCGAAACCTCCCCCCAGGATTCGATTGCGGCGGCAAAAGCCGCCGCTCGAACCACGGTCACTTCGACCCGCGTGGCTAGGGGCGGGTGACGTAGCCCTCCAGGAGGTCCCGCGCGGCCAATTCGGGGTCGCGTGCGGACGGCGGCCCGTAGCCGCCGCCCCCCGGCAGGTGCACCTCCACGAGGGCTCCCGGCGAGACCAGCTGCTCTGCCTTCGCGTTCGACGGCGCCACGCCGTCGATGCGCACCACGCCGTGTGCGCCGCGGCCACCGCCGAGGAAGCCCGCCGCCGGGTGCACCGTCCGATCGCAGAGAACCGAGCACGTGTAGGGCTCGCGCGTCCGCGCGCGGAACGCGATCGTCTGGCCGAGGCCGCCGCGATACTTGCCCGCGCCGCCCGAGTCGGGTCGCAGGCACTTTCGCTCGACGACCAGCGGAGCGAGGCTCTCGATGACCTCGACGGGCGTGCCGAGGACACCCGACGGGAACGCGGTCGCCGAGAGGCCGTCCTTCGTGGCGCGCGCGCCGGTGCCACCCGAGGAGAAGAAGACGTACGTAAAGGGCGCACCGCGCTCGTCTGTTCCGGCGACCTGGATCCCCCAGATGTTGGCCGAGCCCTCGGCCATGACGCGCGCGGGCATGGCTTGCCCGAGCGCGCCCGCGACGACGTGCGGTAGGAAGTGGCCGATGACGTGCCGCGCAGCGACCGCCGCCGGGCGGCGCACGTTGAGAATCGACCCCTCCGGCGCCGTGATGCGGAGCGGCCGAAACGCCCCCTCGTTGTTCGGAACGTCCGGACTGACGACGACCTTCACGCCGTAGGTCGTGTAGGCCTCGGTATAGTTCATCACCACGTTCACGCCGCGCCGGCTCGCGGGGGAGGAGCCCGCGTAGTCGATCCAGAGCTCGTCGCCCCGTACCTCGCAGCGCGCGCGGATCGTGATCGGCTCGTCGAAGCCGTCGGAGGTGATCGCGTACTCGTACACGCCCGGCGGGAGGGCCCGGATCGCCGCACGCATCGCGCGCTCGGTTCGCCCGATGATCTCGTCGGCCAACGGCTCGAGCCGTGCCAGCCCGAACTCGTCCATGAACTCCAGGAGCCGCTCGCCACCCACGGCGCCGCCCGCGATCTGGGCGTGGAAGTCGCCCAGCACCATCTCGGGCACGCGCACGTTCGCACGGATGATCGCGAGCAACGCTTCGTTGGGCCGTCCGGCCTCGTAGAGCTTCATGATCGGGATCTGGAGCCCCTCTTCGTAGACCTCGCGCGCCTCGGCGGAGAGCACGTGGCCGCCGATGTCCGCGGTGTGGCACGTGGAGGCGAAGACGGCGACGCACTCCTCGCGGCGGAAGATCGGCGAGGCGATCGTGACGTCGTTGAGGTGCCCGGAAGTGAGCCAGGGGTCGTTCGTGATCAGGACGTCGCCCGGCCGGAGCGTCTCTGGCGGGCACGCCGCGAGGAAGTGCTTCATGGCGAGCGCCATGGAGTTGATATGACCCGGCGTGCCCGTCACCGCCTGGGCGACCATGTAGCCGCGGCGATCGAAGACGCCCGCCGAGAGGTCTCCCGCCTCGCGCACGATCGACGTGAACGATGTGCGCTGGAGCGCCGCCGCCTGCTCGTTGACGACGCCGATCAGCCGGCTCCAGCAAATCTCGAGCGTCACCGGGTCCATCATAGCGAGGGCTGCGGGGTCGGAACACTCGGTGGGTGGCCTGAGACGAGGCAGGGCCCGGCTCCGATCCGCATGGCGCTATTCATTCCAGGGGAACAGGCCTCGACGGTGGGTGGCCTGGGACAAGGTGCGCCCCGGCTCCGTTCCTCAGGTCGCATCTCGGTCATGATGGCATCCCCACGATCAGGGCCAGTCCGTCGTCCACGCGGCAGCGCCCGCCGGGGCCGACGACGGCCGTCGATTCGCGCTCCTCGACGATCGCGGGTCCGGTGAACCCGGCGCCCGGACGGAGAGCGTAGCGGTCGTAGACCGGCGTCTCCACGAAGCCTCCCGCCTCGGCGAAGTAAGCCATGCGAGTCGCCTTCAGCGGGTTGGCTCCACGCGCGGAGCCACTTCGTGCCTGTGTCAGGCCACCTTCGGCGCGAGCCGGCCTCGCGGACCCCGCTCCGACATCGCGGCCTGGCTCCGGTCGCCCGGTCGGCTCGCTCGTCGGCTTCGGCCCGGAGACGGTGAGGCGCCAGTTGAGCGCCTCGATGGGCACGCCCTGCGGCAGCCGGTGATAGAGGGCGCGGTAGGCGCTCTCGAAGCTCGCCGTGATCGCGGGGAGGCTCTCGGTCGACAGCGCCCCGAGCGGCACTCGGCACTCCACCTCGTGGCCCTGGCCGGCGTAGCGCATCTCGGCGATGCGTGCGAGGCCGACGTCAGTCGGCGCCACGCCCGCGCGCGCGAGGAGCGCGCGCCCTTCCTCCTCCATCTCGGCGAAGCGCCGGTTGATCGCAGGCCAGTCGGCGCGGTCGAGCCGCTCCTGTCCCGTCCGCACGAAGTCGAACGCGAGCGGCGCCGCGAGGAGCCCGTACGCCGACATCGTGCCGGCACCGAACGGGATCAGGATGCGCGGGACCTTGAGGATCTTCGCCACCTGCCAGCAGTGGACGGGGCCGGCGCCCCCGAAGGCGAAGAGCGGGTACTGGCGCAGGTCGCGCCCGCGTTCGATGCCGTGGATGCGGGCGGCGGCGGCCATGTTCTCGTTGACCAGGCGATGGATCCCCCACGCCGCCCCCGTCACGTCGAGACCGAGCGGGCGGGCCACGTGCTCCTCGACGCTGCGGCGCGCGGCCTCCCGATCCAGGCGCATGCGTCCGCCCAGGAAGAACTCGGCGTCGAGATAGCCGAGCAGGAGGTCCGCGTCCGTCACTGTCGGGAACCGGCCCCCGAGGTTGTAGCAGGCGGGACCGGGGTCGGCCCCGGCGCTGTCCGGACCGACCTTCAGGAGGCCCATCCGGTCCACGCGCGCGATCGACCCACCGCCCGCGCCGATCTCGATCAGCTCGATGACGGGGACGCGGATCGGGAGCCCCGAGCCCTTCTTGAACCGGTCGGCGCGCGCCACCTCGAACTCGCGCCCGACGAGTGGGACGCCGTCGTCGATCACGCACGCCTTCGCGGTCGTGCCGCCCATGTCGAACGAGAGGAGCTTGGGTTCACGGCGCTGGCCCGCCGCCTGCGCGGCCGCCAGCGCGCCGGCGGCGGGACCGGACTCGATGAGGCGGACCGGGAGGCGTCGCGCGAGCGGCGGGACCGCGATCCCGCCAGAGGATTGCATGATGTAGAGCTGGCCTGGGATCCCGAGCCCCGCGAGCCGGCGCTCGAGATCCTCCAGGTACCGCGCCATGAGGGGCGCCACGTAGACGTTGGCGCAGGTCGTCGAGGCACGCTCGTACTCACGGATCTCGGGCACCACCTCCGACGAGCAGGAGACGAAGACCCCGGGAATCGCCTCGTGCGCCAGCGCCACGAGTCTCGCCTCGTGCGCCGGGTTCACGTAGGCGTGCAGGAGGCAGATCGCGAGCGCCTCGACGCCGTCCTGGGCGAGCTCGGCGAGCACGCGCCGCGCGGCCACCTCGTCGATCGCTCTCGCGATCGAGCCGTCGGCGAGGAGCCGCTCCGGGACTTCGCGGCGCAGGTGGCGCGGGACGAGGGGCGGGGGCGGGTCGATGAAGAGATCGTACATGTCGTAGCGGCCCTCGCGCCCGATCTCCAGGGCGTCGCGGAACCCTTCGGTCGTCAGGAGCGCGGTTTTGGCGCCCTTCTTCTCGATCAAGGCGTTGGTCGCGAGCGTCGTCCCGTGGACGACGGCCCTGACCTCGTCGGGTCTCACGCCCGCGTCGTCGAGGAGCGCGCGGATCCCCTCCTCGACGCCGTGCGCCGGGTCTTTCGGCGTCGTCAGGACCTTGCCGACGCGCGCCGTTCCCGTCGCCTCGTCGATGACGACGAGATCGGTGAAGGTGCCGCCGATGTCGACGCCGAGCCGGGCCGGCATGGCGGAAGTTTACAACGGGCGTCGGGCGAGGGCGATGAGCGAGAGGCCGTAGGGCAGCGTGATGCCGCGCAGGAGGTACTTCTCCATCGCGAAGACGGTGGTGAGCATGTTGTTGAGCGGCGGCGGCGGCACGTGGGGCCGGGGATCGGCCCGGACCCCGGCGAGCCTCTCCCCCACCCAGGCGACGAGCGCCGCGGGGAAGAGGATCGTGTTGAAGTACGAGAGCATCCGGAGCTCGAAGCCCGCGGCACGCAGGACCCGCCGGAGGCCGGCCCGCGTGTAGCGTCGCTTGTGGTGGTTCACGACGTCGTGGGGGCCCCACAGGAACTGATAGGCTGGGACGGTCACCAGAGCCCACCCGCCCGCCCTCAGGGAGCGTTGCGCCTGGCGCAAGAGGCCGAGGTCGTCATCGAGATGCTCGACGACATCGAGCAGCGTGACCAGGTCGAACGTGAGGCCGTGTCGGGGGAACGCCTCGAGCGTGCCGCAGAAGGCGTTCGTGAGACCGCGCTGCCGACAGAGATCGATGGCGAGCGGGGAGGTGTCGGTCCCGTAGGCCTCGAAGCGGCTCGACAACGCCTCGAGGACGGCGCCCGTGCCGCAGCCGACGTCGAGGACGCGCGCGCCGGCCGGGAGCTCGATCCACCGGTCGATCACGTCCTCGACGATCCGCAGGCGCGCGACGCACCACCAGTGGGTCTTCTCGATCTCATAGACCGTCCGACAGAAGACCTCGTCCACTAGGGCGCCTCGGGGCGCGTCCCGCTCGCGGCCCAGCTGTTGGCGTGGTGCCAGCGGAGCGACTCGAGGGTCAGCCCACCCTCGGCGAAGCAGCGCTCGACTCTGGCGCGCGCCATGTAGTGCGCGACCGGCGCGAGGAAGTGGTCGAACGCGATCGAGTGCACCTCCCGGAAGGGGAAGGGGGCGAGGTCCGTCAGGTAGCTCGCATACGGGAGGGTCCGCGCGAGCCGGGGGCGCGTTCGCGCCGGGGCGTAGAGCACGCGCAGCGCGATCCAGAGCGGGACCGTGACGACCCCGGCGAGCCCGCTTACGAGTCGTAGCGGCAACCGGCTCGTGAGCCGCCGTGCCGGGTCCACCAGCGCCAGCACCCAGCCGTTACCCTCGCGGGCGTAGAGCCACGCGACGAACCGCCCGCCGGGGACGAGGAGGGGCGACAGGGCCCGGAATCCCGCCTCGGGCTCGGGCAGGTGGTGGAGCACCCCGATCGAGTAGATCAGATCCACGCTCTCCAGACGGAAGGGCGGGCGCGTGAGGTCCCCTTGAACCACGTGCACGTTGTCGAGGTCGGCGGTGTTCTGCGCGGCGGCGTCCACGGCCGGGCCCAGGTCGACGCCGATGACCTCCTTGGCGCCGAACGCCGCGGCGAGCCGGAGGTGGCGGCCCTTGCCGCAGCCAGCGTCGAGGACGCGCCGCCCGGCGAAGGCGTCCTTCCCGACGGGCGCCATCCAGCCGAGCAGCTGGGCCTCGTACTCCGGGCGGATCTCTGCGAAGCGCGTCCATTCGTAGCCGAAGCGCTCCACGGTGGCCCGCACGGGGGCGTCGAGGGCCGGGGGCACCAGGCGCGGGATCCCGCGGTCGATCGGGTATCGCGCCAGGCAGGCGCCGCACGCGAGCTCGCCGTCGTGGATGTCGTCAGCCTCCGGCGCCCCGCGTGTCAGGGTGATCGCGCCTCGACACGCCGGGCAGGCGAGCCAGTCGAGGAGCCGCCGCTTCACGCCGGATGGTACCGCGAGGCCCAGAGCTGGAAGGCCAGGAGCGTATACAGCTTCTTCCGATGGTCGCGACGCCCTGCCGCGTGCTCGGTGAGGAGGCGCTCGACCGTGTCCGGCCGGAACAGGCCCGCGCGGCGGATCACGTCGGGCGCGCAGAGGTCCCGGAGGAGGGGCGCCAGGTCGGCGCGGAACCAGCGTGCCAGCGGGACGCCGAAGCCCTTCTTTGGGCGCGCCAGGATCTCGCGCGGCAGCATCCCCGCGAGCGTGCGCTTGAGCACGTACTTGGTCGTGAGGCCCCGGAGCTTCAGACGGATCGGCAGGCTCGCCGCGAGCTCGACGACCCGGCGATCGAGGAGCGGCACCCGCACCTCCAGTGAGCAGGCCATGCTCGCGCGGTCCACCTTCGTGAGCACGCCCTCGCCGAGGTACCCCTTGAGGTCGAGATAGAGCATGCGCTCCAGCCCGGACGCCGACGGCGCGTGCGCCAGCATCTCGTGGAACGCGGCGTAGGACGGCGGCCCCGGGAGCCGCGCGAGCGCGTCCGCGGTGAGCAGCGCCCCCTGCTCCGCCGGCGTGAAGGAGCCGAGCCACGCAGCGTGGCGCTCGACCGGGGCGAAGTCCATACCCTCCACGAAGCGCTTGAGCCTGAAATCGAGGCTCAGGTCGTCGAGCGAGACGGGGAGGCGCTCGACGGCGGGACGCACGAGTCGGTGTCGAACCCAGCGGGGAACGAGCTCGAGCGCGCGGGCCAGACGGTGCGCCTGGTAGGTCGGATAGCCGGCGAACAGCTCATCCCCACCGTCGCCCGAGAGCGCGACGGTCACGGCGCGTCGGGCGAAGCGTGAGAGCAGGTAGGTGGGGAGGAGCGACGCGTCGGCCAGCGGCTCGTCGAGGAGGTCGGGAAGGCGCGCGACGAGGTCGAGCGCCGCGCGCGGGCCCAAGACCTCTTCGTGATGGTCGGTGTCGAGGGTGCGTGCGACGCGGCGCGCGTGCGCGGTCTCGTCGAACGACGAGTCGTCGAACCCGATCGAGAAGGTCTTGAGGCGCCCGCCGAAATGCCGCGCGGCGTACGCGGCGACCGTGCTCGAGTCGATCCCCCCCGAGAGGAAGACCCCGAGCGGGACGTCGCTCACGAGGTGCTGCCGCACCGAGAGATCGAGCACGGCGCGGAGCGCCTCCACGGCCTCGATCTCACCGATCGCCTGCGCCTGGCCGAAGTGAACGTCCCAGTACGGCTCGATCTTGACCCGGCCCTCGGAATACGTGAGCCAGTGGCCGGCCGGGAGCTTCTTGATCGCTCGGAAGATCGAATGCGGCGCCGGGACGTACTCGTGGGCGAGATAGCGGGACAGCGCGGTGAGGTCGAGCGTCCGGTCGATCGCCGGGTGCTCGAGGAGCGCCCGGAGCTCGGACGCGAAGACGATCTGGTCTGGTCGCACCGCATAGTAGAGGGGCTTGATCCCGAGGCGATCGCGGGCGAGCACGAGCGTGCGCGCGGGTGCGTCCCAGAGCGCGAACGCGAACATGCCTTCCAGATCGCCGAGCGCCGCGAGACCGCGCTCCTCGTACGCGTGCACGACCACCTCGGTATCCGAACGCGTGGTGAACGCATGGCCGCGCCGGGCGAGGGTCTCTCTGAGCTCCTGGTAGTTGTAGATCTCGCCGTTATAGACGATCCAGACGCGCCCCGCCTCGCCCGCCATCGGCTGGTGACCGGTCGCGAGATCGATGATCTTGAGCCGTCGCATGGCGAGCCCCGCGGGCCCCTGGACGAGGATGCCCTCGTCGTCAGGCCCGCGGTGGGTGAGCCGCTCGTTCATGCGTGTGAGCACGGCGGGATCCGGCGCCCGATCGGCGCGGGCGAGGACATTGCCGACGATGCCGCACACGACGCTCAGTCCGTCCGGTCCACGCCCACGGTCTCGCGGACGTGGTAGATGGGCTTGCGCTGGGTGTCGTAGAAGCCCCGGATGACGATCTCGGCGAGGAAGCCGATGAAGAGCGAGAAGACGCCGGTCAGGAAGAAGATGACCATCAGGAAGACCATCGGCGTCGCCTCGAGCCGCCTGAGCACGAACACGCGGTACGCCACGACGTCGAGCGCGAGGAAGCCGAGCATCAGCGCGAAGAGCCCGAAGCCCCCGAAGATGTAGTTCGGCCGCGACTGGAAGTCGCCGATGAACTTGAGCGTGATGAGGTCGACGAGCACTTTGTAGGTCCGGAGGAAGCCGTACTTCGAGACGCCACGCACCCGCGGGTGGTGGGCCACCTCGAGCTCCGTCACGCGTCCGCCGACCCACTGCGCGAGGACCGGCAGGAAGCGGTGCATCTCGCCGTAGAGGCTGAGGTCCTGCATGATCTCGCGCCGGTAGGCCCGGAGCGTGCAGCCGAAGTCGTGCAGGCGGACGCCGCTCACGCGACGGATGAGGAAGTTCGCGATGTGGGAGGGCAGGAGCCGCGTGAGCCAGGGATCTCTCCGGTGACGACGCCAGCCCGACACGACGTCGTACGCGTCGCCGAGCCGTTCGACGAGCCGGGGGATGTCGGCGGGATCGTTCTGGAGGTCGGCGTCGAGCGTCACCAGGAGCGGGTGCCGCGAGTAGGCGAAGCCGGCGGCCAGGGCCGAGGTCTGTCCGAAGTTCTTCCTGAGGCGCACGAGGCGGACACGGCGGTCGCGCGCCGCGATCTTCCGGAGCGCATCCCACGAGCCGTCGCTCGAGCCGTCGTCGACATAGATCACCTCGTACTCGCGCCCCATCGGCTCGAGGGCTTCGGTGAGCCGCGCGTGGAGCGGCTCGAGATTGTCCTGCTCGTTGAGGACGGGGAGGACGACCGAGAGCGGCGTCGCGTCGTCTCCCCTCATCGGCGGCCGTCGAGCTGGAGCGTGTAGATCTCGGCCTGCGCGATCCGCTCCTTCAGCGTGTAGCCGTTCTTGAGGAGCCGGTCCCGGAGCAGCTCCGGGCTCTCGGTCCAGCTCGTCCAGTTGCCCAGGACGACGACGTCGACCGTGTGGTGCTCGAGGTGCCAGAAGAGGGCGGGATAGGACATCAGCTTGAACCGGTCGAGCTCACGCGGCGTCACCCGGCGAGAGAACATCAGCGCGAAGTGGTTCTCCATGCCCGGCAGGATCGAGGCCTGGGTCTCCACGAAGTACCCGGGCCAGAGACTGATCGCGAGCGGTCGATTCGGACGCACCTCGCGGTCGATGGCCGCTCCGACGGCGCGGATCGTCGAGAGCCGCCAGTTGACCGGGCTCTCGCCGGGAAGGATGCCGGAGACCATCGCCCCGCTGATCGTGTAACGGTAGAGATCGAGCGGGGACACGCTGAGGTACACGACGGCCATCGAGGCGAGGAGGTATCGGAGCCGCGGCGCGGGGCTCTCGCGCGTGAGCGCCGCGCAGAAGACGACGGCGTCCGCGAGGAGGAACGGGAGGGGCATGCAGAAGTACTGGGTGTACGCGGGCGTCGGCACGAGGCTGGCGAGGGTGAGGAGCACGGCGATCGCCGACGCGAGCGGCAGGCGCTCCCGCGAGAGCGCACACGAGACCCAGGACGCGACGCTCACCACGAAGAGCAGGATGAACTGCAGGCTGATCACGCCCTCGGCGAGCCCGAGACCCAGCAGCGTCTTCGGCGCCATCGTCTTCTGGGCCCACCAGTCCATGAGGCTGTAGTCCGCCCGAATGGTCTGGCTGCCGACGATGTTGAACACGAACGTGGCCGGGTCGAGGAGGAAGAAGAACTCGGTCGGCAGCAGGGCGAGCGTGAGACCGATCGCGAACCGGGCGGTCTCCATGAGGCGGGGCTTGAGCTCCTTCTCCGTCAGGGAGATCTCGAGGAGAAACGCGGGGGTGACGGCGATCACGTACACTCGGCACGCGACCGCGAGCCCGAGCAGGAACCCGCTGGCGGCCCATTTCCAGCGCGACCGCGTGGACAGCACGGTGTATGCGGCGAAGAGCAGGAGCGTCGGGAGCGCGAAGGTCTTGACGAGGGGATACCAGCCGAATGCGAGGCTGGTGAACGTGAGGAGCACGGCGGCGAGGAGGCCCCACGCCCGGGCGCCGGCCCGCCGGGCCGCCTGGCGGTAGAGGAGGAGGCCCAAGGCGACCGAGAAGAATGCGGAGAGCAAGCGGGCCCCGTACCAGGAATAGCCGACGAGCGTCATCCAGGCGCCGTACACGTAGGGAAGGAGGAACATCTGCGGATAGTAGAAGTCGTGATAGGGGAGCTGTCCCTCGATGACGAGCCGCGAGACCAGCAGGTAGGTGCCCTCGTCGCCGTCGACGAGCCCGAAGAGCGACATCGGGACGAAGACAGCTGCCAGCAGCACGGCGAGCCATCCGTACACCACGGCCGGACGCGCTCGATCGATGTACCCGATCACTGTGACGTCGCCATTATAGTCGCGCGGGCCGGGAATCCCCATGGCTCGGGATGACTCGGGTGCAAGCGAGGGGCCAGCGGGCGGCGTCGCTTAAGCCGCGATAACTAAGGACCGACGAGGCAAACCCGGCCGGCGTCGGGGGACGCGTTCCGGCGACGTGCCACGACGGGTCTCACTTTTGTCACGCCCGTCACCGCGCCGATCGCCCGCGGTCCTCAACGGAGGTAGGACGCGACGAACGTGCCGGCCACGGTCGTGCCCGTGAACCGCCCGAGGGCGAAGGGCACAGGGCTCACCGGCGGCGGGGTTCGCGTGATGAGCGAGGCCATCAGCTCGCCGACCGCCGGCGCCAACTTGAACCCGTGGCCGCTCATGCCGGCGGCGATGAAGAACCCTCGAAGGGAGGACTCGTCGAGGATCGGCATCCAGTCGGGGGTGATGTCGAAGGCACCGGCGTAGCCCCGGCGGTAGCGGGCGTCGGCGAGCCGCGGCACGGCGCGTCCGGTCCGATCGAGGATCGTGCTCGCCTCCGTGAAGCCCGCCTCGCTGCCGAGGAGCTCGGGATCCATCGGATGCTCCGCCTCGTCATCGGTGAGCGACCCCGTCAGCGTGAGGTTCCCGGTCTCGGGGCGCACGTAGCTCCCCCCGGCGAGATCCAGGTAGACGAGGTGGGGCGCGCCGAACGACGGATCGCGCTCGACGACGAAGACGGGATGGCGGCCGATCACGATCGGAAGCTCCACGCCGGCGAGCCGCGCGACGGCGGGCGACCAGAGCCCCGCGGCGTTCACGACCACGGGCGCGTCCACACGGTCACCGGCCGCGGTCGTGACGCCGGTGACGCGACCGCCCCCCTGGTGGATCGCGACGACCTCGGCGCCTTGTTCGATGACCGCGCCCCGGCGGCGAGCCGCGTCGGCGTACCCGAGCGTCACCCCGGTCGGATCGCCGTAGCCCGACTCCGGCTCGTAGAGCACTGCGCCGAGGCCCGCCGGGTCGATCCGCGGCTCCACGCGGGCGACATCGTCGGGCTCGAGGAGCTCGGCGCGGATGCCGAGCGCCCGCTGGACGGCGAGCGTCGACTCGAGCTTCGGTCGCATCGCGGGCGAGACGCCGATCAGCGTTCCGCAGCCCACGTAGCCCGCCTCGCCACCGACCGCGTCGCCGAAGCGCTGGAAGACGCGGAGCGAGCGCAGGACCATCGCGCTCGCCTCGGGCGTGGGGTAGAGCTGGCGGATGATTCCGACCGAGCGCCCGGTGCCTCCGGCAGCGAGGAACCGGCGCTCTAGCACGAGCACCCGCCCGAGGCCGAGCCCGGTCAGATGGAAGGCGAGCGAGGCGCCCGTGACGCCCCCCCCGATGACGACGACGTCGGCGGTGCGCGTCATGCCCGTATGCTGCGGCCGCTCACTGCGTGACCTCCGTGCCCTGCTCGAAGGTCAGGCCGTGTGGTCTCAATGCCCCCTCGTGTCGACGGCGTGCGCGGTGGGCCGTCTCTCGTAGATCGCGAGCCACGCGTCGGCCCGCGGCGTGTACGCAGCCGCGTCCCGACCCCACACGTACGTGGTCCGCTGGGGCGAGATGATCTCGACGACCCCGACCTTCTCGAACTTCTTCTGATAGTCGCCAAACCAGCGGAAGACCGTCAGGTCTGAGTCCGGCCGGATCAGCCATGAGGTCCAGACACTCGCGAAGACGATGAACCGGGGATCCAGGGCCTCGATCTCTCGGATCATCTGGTGCTGCATCGCCGCGGCATACGGCTGCGGCTCCATCAAGGCGTACGTGTAGACGTACCCGGTGGCCGCCAGCCGCCGCGCGTAGAAGTAGATCTGGGGCTCCGAGCCGACCACGGCGATCCGCTCGCCCGGGGTCGTGTGTTCCCGGATGTACCGCCCGATCTCGACGGACTCGGGAAAGGGATTCGATCCGTAGATGGCACGCGACACTTCGTGCGGTGTATCGGTGAAGAGGATCGTGCGTTCCAGGTAGACGAGGTGGAGGAGCGGGACGGTGGCCAGCACGATCGGGATCCCGTACCGGAGCGCCCGCGCGCGGACCGACGCGAGGCGTCGCGCGACGGCGTCGACCGCCACGCCGGTGAGGATCGCGAGGGCTGGAAGGAGGAGGACGAAATACTGGGGCCGGAAGTAGAGCCCCGCCGACGTCGCGAGGAGTGAGGCACCGAGGAGAAGCGGGACGAGGAGACCTCTGGAGCGCGTCTCGCGATCCCATAAGAACGTCGAGAGCCCGAGGCACGCGAGCACAACGACGAGATACGACGCCGGGAGGATGCGGCGGAGCGCGCTATCCAGATTCAGCACGCCACGCGCGAGAGGCATGGCGGTGGCGTATTTGGACGCGTAGGTAAAGGTCCAGAACCAGAAGTTAGGAAAGGTTCCCGCCAGGAGCATGAGCAGACACACCGCCGCGAACGGCGCCAGCGCACCCGCCACGAGCGCCGCGCTGGCGGCGAGGCGAAGGCGCGTGTCGTCGCGCATGCCGAGCAGAACGTACAGAACGGCGAACAGCAGGAAGGCGCCGGCGCTCTGCTTCACGACAAAGGCCGCGCCGAAAAGCGCTCCGCTGCCCAGATACGCCGCCATGCTGCGACGATCGATCGCGCGAGGGAGGATGAGCAGGCCCGCGAGAACGGGCGGCAGGACGAAGTGCTCGGCGTAGGCCGCGGTCGAGAGCAGTCTCGGGCTCAACGAGAGCGCCGCGAAGGCCGCAGCGGCCACCACGGCGACGCGCGCGTCGAAGTGCCGGCGGGCGACCAGAAACACGAGAGCGATCGTCACGACGTTGACGACGAGCAGCCCGAGGTGGATGCCCGCGGGCGTCTGGCCGAACGCCGCGAGAATCAGGGCGTAGACGGCGTAGATGCCCGGCATCTTGAAGTTGTACGCCTGCGCGTACGGCGGAATCCCCCGGAGCAGCAGCTGGCCGAAGTACGCGTACTCGCCCTCGTCGCGGTCGAGCGGGATGTCGAGCAGTCTCAGTCGGATTCCCGCCGTGGCCAGGCCGACGAGGGCCAGAACCCCGAGCGCCCAGGCGCGGCGGAGGCTCACGGGCTCTTCCGTTCGAAAACCGCGACCCAGACGAGGGATTTCGGCACGTACCCGGCCGCCTCCGCGCCCCACGCGTACGTCGTGAGCCGGTCCGACACGATGTCGACGAAACCCACGCGGTCGAAGTTCTTGGCGTATCGCGCCCACCACTCGAAGAGCGTCCGATCCGACTGCGGCCGCACGTTCCATGAGGCCGACGCATTGACGAGGACGACGAACCGAGGACGCGCGGCCTCGATCTCGTCGATCATCTGGCGCTGCATGCGCGAGGCGTAGGGCTGGTCCTCCATCAACGGGTACATGTAGACATGCCCCGTGGCCCCGCGCCGGCCGGCGTAGAAGTAGATCTCGGGCTCCGAGCCGATCACGGCGATCCGCTCCCCCTCGGCGGTCCGGGATCTCAGGTATCTGGCGATCTCGACCGACTCGGGGAACGGGCTGAGACCGAAGAGCTCGCGTGTGACCCGTTCGGGAGGCGCCTCCCACAGGATCACGCGCTCGGCGAAGAGGAAGGCCACGAGTGGGACAGCGGTGAGCGCCGCCGCGAGGCCCCGGCGGAGCGTCCCACGCGCGACGCTCCCGGCCAGCGCGTCCACGCCGAGGCCGGCGAGGAGCGCGACGGATGGGAGGAGGAGCACAAAGTACTGGTTGCGGAAGTAGAGGCCGGCCGACGTCCCGCAGAGCGAGAGGAGTGCTAGGAGGAGGACGAAGGCGCGTCTCTGCCGCGCCTCCGGGTGCCAGACGAGGGCCGAGACGCCCACGGCGGCGAGGATTGCGACCAGATACGAGGCGGCGAGGAGCTCGCCCGCCTTGTGGGCGAACAGCACGACGCCAGTGGTCAGGGGCACCGCGGAGGCGTAGTGGAGCGCGTAGGTGACCGTCCAGAACCAGAAGCGGTCGAACACTCCCGCGCCGGCCAGAACGGCGCACACCAGCGCAAGCGGCGCGAGCGCCCCGGCGACGACCGCCCCGGCTGGCAGGAAACGTCGTCTCCAGTCGCCGCGGACCCCGGGCGACACCCCACCGAGGAGCGTGTAGACGACGGCGAACAGACCGAACGCCGCGCCGCTCTGTTTGACGAGGATGGCGAGGCCGAAGAGGGCTCCGCTGGCGAGAAAGGCCTGCGGTCGAGAGGACTCGAGCGCACGGAGCAGGACGAGCGTGCCGGCCAGCGCTGGCAGCAGGACGAAATGCTCGGCGTATGCCGCGATCCCGTAGAGCCGCGGGCCGAGCGACAGGACCGCGAAGACCGCGGCCGCCGAGACAGCGACCGTCGAGTTGTACAGGTGGGCCGCCAAGCAGAGCACGAGGACGGTCGTCGCAGCGTTGACGACGAGCAGCCCCAGATGGATCGCCGCGGGCGACTGACCGAACGCGGCGAGGATCGCCGCGTACACGCCGTAGATGCCCGGCAGCTTCAAGTTGTAGGCCTGCGCGTACGGCGGAACGCCCTGGAGCAGGAGTTGCGCGAAATACCCGTACTCGCCCTCGTCGCGGTCGAGCGGGACGTCGAGCAGGCGGAGCCTCAACGCGGCGGCGCCGAGGACGATCAGGCCCAGCAAGGCCCACGCCCCGAGGCCCGGCCGCCTGCTCATCGAGACCGTCGCGGCAGGTGTCAGCGTTGTCGTGTCCCGATAGATGTCAAGCCGGCACGCCTGATCCCGCGACCGGCCGGCTCTCCGATCGAGGAGCGCGCAGGCACCCTCGTCGCGCGTGGTGCTCCGTGGATCGTGATGGTGGGTACCAGTATACCGACGACATTCACGGGGCGTCTCCGCTTACCATGGGCACCTGGGCGGTCCCCCGGACCAAGATCCGCGTTCCTGTCGTTGACGCGGACCTTGGTTACCGCTCTGGAGTGTCTGGCACAGGACTTGCTAAAATGGGCCTCATGCATCGCCAGATAACTGGATGCCGGATATGCGGGAGCGAGTGGCTCGACGTTCTGCTCGATCTGGGTACGCAGTTCCTGACGGGCGTGTTTCCGCGCAGCGTCGACGAGTCACTCACGAAGGGACCCCTGACGCTCGTGCGGTGCGACGAGTGTGGTCTGGTCCAGCTCCTTTACTCCTACGAGCGAACGGAGCTCTACGGCGCGCACTACGGCTATCGCTCGTCGTTGAACCGGAAGATGGTCAGCCACCTCGAAGACAAGGCCCGGATGCTCCTGGGAGCCGTCGACCTCCGGCCGGACGACGTGATCGTGGACATCGGGAGCAACGACGGCACGCTGCTCTCGTTCTTCTCGGGCAAGAACCTCTGCCTTCTCGGCGTCGATCCGTCGGCCGCGCGCTGGCGCGGCGGCTATCCCGTCGACAGCCGGCTGATCGCGGATTTCTTCTCGGCGGACCTGTTCCGCTCCGCGCTGGGCGGCCGGAAGGCGCGGATCGTCACGTCGATCGCGATGTTCTACGATCTGGAGCGGCCGCTCGAGTTCGTCCGCGAGGTCGCCGACATCCTGGCCGACGACGGCATCTGGCATTTGGAGCAGAGCTACCTGCCGGCGATGTTGCGAGCGAATGCCTACGACACGGTCTGCCACGAGCACGTCGAGTACTACGCCGTGGCCCAGATCAAGTGGCTGGCGGACAAGGTGGGCCTCACGATCCTGGACGTGGAGGAGAATGACGTCAACGGCGGGAGCTTCGCGGTGACGCTCGGCCGGGCGCGACGTCGGGGCGAGGGGTGCGGCACACGGGTGGCGCGACTCCTGGACGAAGAGCGGCGCCTGGGCTTCGACTCGCTTCGGCCCTTCAAGGAGTTCCGCGATCGTGTCATGACCCACAAGCGCGAGCTGCGCGAGCGCCTGGAGGCGATCCGCGCCCGGGGGAACAGCGTGCTGGGCTACGGCGCCTCCACGAAGGGCAACGTGATCCTCCAGTTCACCGGCATCGATCGAAACCTGCTCCCCGCGATCGCCGAAGTGAACGAGGACAAGTTCGGGTGCGTCACGCCGGGGACGTGGATCCCGATCATCTCGGAGGCGGAGGCGCGCGCGCGCAAGCCGGATTACTTTCTGGTCTTCCCGTGGCACTTCCGCGCCGGCCTCGTCGAGCGGGAAGCGGCGTATCTGGCGGCGGGCGGCAAGCTGATGTTTCCCCTCCCCTCGATCGAGGTGGTCTCGACGTCACATCGATGACGCCCTCCCGTCTCCTCATCTTCGTCCCGACCTACAACGAGAACCGCAACGTCGAGCGGCTCTGCGCGGAACTCCGGGCGCTTCCGCTGAACGCGGACATCCTCTTCATCGACGATGGCTCTCCCGATGGCACCGGCGCGACGCTCGATCGGCTCGCGCGCCAGCACCCTCGGATCTCGGTGATCCATCGGGAGGGCAAGCTCGGCATCGGCAGTGCGCATCGTGCCGGCATCGCGTACGCCTACGACAAGGGGTACGACCTGCTCATCACGCTGGACGCCGACTTTTCGCACAGCCCGGCCGACCTCCCCCGCCTGCTGGCCGCGCACGCCAGCGACGTGGACGTGGTGGTGGCCTCGCGCTACCTCGGACCCGACAGCCTTCCCGGCTGGAGCCCCCACCGTCTGTTCTTGACGCGGCTCGGGCATTTCCTGACGCGGGTGCTCTTGCGCATGCCGTACGATGCGAGTGGCGCCCTCCGGCTCTACGACCTGCGGCGGATCCCGCGCGAGCTCTTCGAGCTCGTGACGGCCCGCGCCTACGCGTTCTTCTTCGAAAGCCTCTTCATTCTGTGTCGTAACGGCGCTCGCATCCGAGAGATTCCGATCGTGCTCCAGGCCCGGGTGTACGGGAGCTCCAAGCTCACCGCCCGAGAGGGCGTCCGGAGCGGACGATTTCTGTTGAGGCTGTTCTTCGCGCAGCTGGCGAACCCCGGCCGCTTCCGACGCTCCCGCCCGATCGACCGGCTGCGTCCAGAGCTCGTCGAGTCGCAGGGCTGGGACGAGTACTGGAGCGAGAAGCGAACGGCGCTCGGGACGCTCTACGACCTCGTCGCCGCCGTGTATCGGCGCGTGATCCGGCGTAACCTTCGCCGGTACGCGGAGCGATCGTTCGCCGCGGGCGCGCGGGTCCTCCACGCGGGATGCGGCAGCGGACAGGTGGACGCGGGCCTCCACGAGCGGTTTCGAGTGACCGCCGTCGACATCTCCGAGCGGGCGTTGAGGCTCTATGCCCGGAACAACCCGCACGCGAGCCGGATCGAGCAGGCGAGCATCTTCGACCTCCCGTTCGAGGCGGGCGCGTTCGATGGCGTCTACAACCTCGGTGTCCTCGAGCACTTCCATCCGCACGAGATCCGAGAGATTCTCGACGAGCTCCATCGCGTCCTGAAGCCGCGCGGGAAGCTCGTGGTCTTCTGGCCCCACCGTCGGGGCTCCAGCGTGCTGTTCCTGCACGCGCTCCGGCGTCTCATCCGGCTCGTGTCACGCGCCGAACCGAAGTTCCACCCCGACGAGATATCCCTCCTCGGCTCCCGCGCCGAGGCCGTGGCGCTCCTGCGCGACACCGGATTCGCCCTGCGCGAGTACTCCTTCGGCATCCGCGACCTGTTCGTTCAGTGCGTCATCGTCGCTGAGAGGGTGGAGAAGGTCCCGATGGCGGTCGAGTCGGGGATGTCCGAGCGCACGACCACCACATGAGGCGCCCCCACGGGGCGCTGGCGTGGGCCGAGCTGGCTCTCGCCCTGCTGATCACCGCGCTCATCGTTTCGCTCAACCTGCGCTTCGCCACCCAAGCCGGGCCGCTGTGGCGGGACGAAGTGTCCACGGTCCAACTCGCCACCCGATCGACGTACACCGAGGTGTTGAGGTCCCTGTCTCTGGACTCCGCGCCCGCCTTGTATCCGACGCTCCTGCGACTCTGGTCGTCACCGTGGAGCGACGGCGGGCAGGACGTCGCCCTCCGCGTCCTTGGCGTCGGCGTGGCCGCGGCGATGGTCGGCGCCATCTGGGTCACCGGCCGAGTGCTCGCCGCCGGCCCGCCGCTGCTGGCGCTCACCGTGTTCGCCGCGCACGCAGGGACGCTGCAGACGGCGGGCTCGGTGAAGCCGTACGGTCTCGGGAGCCTCTTCATCGTCCTGGCGTTTGGCGCCATCGGACGCCTCACGGCCGCTCCGCGTCGCCGCTCGCTCCTCTACGCCCTCACGGTCGCCATCCTCGCCGTGCAAACCCTCTACCACAACGCCCCCCTCATCCTGGCCGTGTGCGTCGCGGGGTTCGCGGTCGCTGCGGTGGCCCGGGAGCGCTCGGCGGCGCTCGCCGTGATCGTGACCGGCGTCGGGGCGGCGGCGTCCCTGCTGCCGTACGTCGGCGTCCTGCTGACCTCCCGGAGCTGGAGGCCGCTGAACCAGTCGGAGTTCGGCGCCCACGCGCTGCTCGTGCGATCGAATGAGATGGTGACGGAGGGGAGCTGGCCGCTCGTGGCGCTGTGGGCGGCAGCCGCCGGGCTCGTCTCGTACGGTGTCGTGCGCACGCTCCGGCGGTCATCGCGCGGCGAGCCGACGTCCGGCCCGCACGTGCTCTATGCGGCGCTGGTGATCGTGGCCGCCACGAGTCTTCATCTCGGCTTTCTGAAGCTCGCGGGTCGCGTCCCGCAGGCCTGGCAATTCGTGCCCCTCATCGCGGTGGTGGCGCTCGCCATCGACGTCGTGCTCGGGGGGACACGCTCCCTCCGCTGGGCGCGGGCCGGCGTCGCCGTCCTGGCGACCGCGCTCGCGTTCCCCGTCTCGATGGACCGCGTCGGCATTCGTCAGACCAACGTCGACCTGATCGCCCAGTACGTTCACACCGCGGCCCAACCGGGTGATCTCATCCTCGTCAACCCGTGGTACGTGGGCATCACGTTCAACCGGTACTATCGCGGCCCGGTGCCGTGGATGACCCTCCCCCCGATGGAGGACCTCACCGTCCACCGATACGACCTGCTCAAGCTCCGGATGACGTCGGCCGAGCCCCTGGCGCCCCTGTACGGTGCGATCCAAGGCGCGCTGGAGTCCCGGCACCGGGTCTGGCTGGTGGGCGGCCTACTCTTCCCGCCCGCCGGACACGTCCCGCCCGTTCTCCCTCCCGCACCCGGCCTCCCCACGGGATGGAGCGACGGACCCTACACGATCGGGTGGGCGCTGCAGACCGGCTACTTCGTGCAGACGCATGCCGAGCGTCTGGCCGTTGTCCGAATTCCCGTCGCAGGCCCCGTGAACCACCTGGAGAGCGTGGGATTGCTGGTGGTCGAAGGCTGGCGGCGGCCCGAGCTCAAGAACGGGGAGTCTACGACTCCCGCGCTTCCCTACTCCCCCAGGTAGGCCCGGCGGACCTCCGGGTTGTCGGCCAGCTCCGTCGCGGTTCCCGCGAGCGCGATGGCGCCGGTCTCGAGCACGTAGCCCCGGTGCGCGATCGACAACGCCATCGCGGCGTTCTGCTCCACGAGGAGGATCGTCGTCCCCTGCCGGTTGATGTCGGCGATCGTGTCGAAGATCTGCTCGACGAGGACGGGGGCGAGCCCCATGCTCGGCTCGTCCAGCAGGAGGAGTCTCGGGTTCGCCATCAGCGCGCGGCCGATGGCGAGCATCTGCTGCTCGCCCCCCGACAGCGTGCCCGCGACCTGCGTGATCCGCTCCTTGAGCCTCGGGAAGAGCGTCACGACGCGCTCGAGGTCGGCGGGGACCCCCGCGTCGCGCCTCGGGTAGGCGCCCATCATGAGGTTCTCGCGGACCGTGAGACGGTTGAAGATCCGCCGTCCCTCGGGCACGTGCGCGACGCCTCTACCGACGATCTCGTGAGGCGGCACCCCGACGAGCGATTCGGCCTCGAGCGTGATCGTGCCGCGCAGGGGCTGGAGGAGGCCCGAGATCGTCTTGAGCGTCGTCGTCTTCCCGGCGCCGTTGTTGCCGAGGATCGTGACGATCTCGCCGCGGCCCACCTGGAGCCCCACGCCCTTGAGTGCCCGGATCTCACCGTAGGCGACGTCGAGCGCATCGACGCTAAGCACGGCGCGCCCTCTGGGGAGCCGAGCCGCGCGTGCCGAGGTACGCCTCGATGACCCGCGCGTCACTCTGGACCTCGCGCGGGGGCCCTTCCGCGATCTTCTCGCCGTGGTCCAGCACGGTCACCCGGTCGGACACCTCCATGACGACGCGCATGTTGTGCTCGATCAAGATGATGGCGAGCCCGAGGTCGACGACGAGCTCGCGCAGCAGGCGCATGAGCGCGCCGGCCTCCGTCCGCGTCATCCCGGCGGTCGGCTCGTCGAGCAGGAGCAACGCGGGCTCGGAGGCGAGCGCGCGGGCGAGCTCCAGCCGGCGCTGGTCGCCGTACGGAAGGTTGCGGGCCACGTCGTTGGCGTTCGCCTGGAGTCCGACGCGATCGAGCAGCGCCACCGCGCGCGTCGAGAGGTCCGCCTCGGTCCGAGCGAAGCGCGGGCCGTGCGAGAGGACGTCCCACAGACCGAGCGCGATGCGCGAGTTCATGCCCACGAGGACGTTCTCGATCACCGTCATGTTCGCGAAGAGCCGGATGTTCTGGAACGTCCGGCAAATTCCGAGCGCCGTGATCTGGTCGGGGCGGAGGCCGAAGAGCGCTCGCCCGCGGAACGTGACGCTGCCCTCGTCGGCGGGATAGAGCCCCGTGAAGATGTTGAAGAGCGTCGTCTTTCCCGCGCCGTTCGGCCCGATGATCGACGCGATGCCCGACTCGAGCGCGAAGTCCACCGCCTGCAGCGCGGTGAGGCCGCCGAACCGCTTGGTCACCCCTCGGGCGTCGAAGAGGGCCGCCATCTACCGTTCCAGGTGAGCGAGCTCTCGTTGCCGCCGCCGGGCCGGCAGGATGCCCTGGGGGCGGAAGATCATCATGAGGACCAGGATGACGCCGAAGATCATCCGCTCGTACTTGGCCGGCTCGAACTGCGTCGGCAGGTCGGCGAGGCTGTAGCCGAGGACGGTGACGCCGGCGTTCTTGAGCTCGTTGAGCCAGAGCGACAGCCCCTTCAGCACCTGGAGGTTGAGGACGGTGACGACCGTGGCGCCGAGCACGGCGCCCGGAATGGAGCCCATCCCACCGAGGATCACCATGGCCAGGACGCCGATGGACTCGAGGAAGGTGAACGACTCCGGATTGATGAACACCTGCTTGGCCGAGAACAGCACACCCATGATGCCGGCGAAGGACGCGCCGCAAGCGAAGGCCAGGAGCTTCATCCGCACGAGCGGCACCCCCATGGCGCGCGCCGCCAGCTCGTCCTCACGGATCGCCTCCCACGCCCGGCCGATGTGGGAGTCCTCGAGCCGGCGGTTCACGAGGACGACCACGACGACGATGAGCAGGACGAGGAAGTAGAAGTACTCGCCGTAGGGCAGCCCGAGCGGCGCCGGCGGGCGAGAGATCGGCGTGATGCCCTTCGGGCCATTCGTGAGATTGATCGGCTTGTCGAGGTTGTTGGCGAGAACGCGGATGACCTCGCCGAAGCCGAGCGTGACGATGGCGAGGTAGTCGCCGTGCAGGCGCAGCACCGGGAGCCCGAGGAGGATGCCGGTGATCGCCGCCACGAAGAGCCCGACGAACAGGAACGCGTAGAACCATACGCCGGCCAGGGGAAACCCGCCGCCGAAGATGACGTTCGCGTGCGGCGAGCCGAAGATGGCCCAGGAGTAGGCGCCGACGGCGAAGAACGCGACATAGCCGAGGTCGAGCAGTCCGGCCAGGCCGACCACGATGTTGAGGCCGAGCGCCAGCGCGGCGAAGATCCCGACCTGCGTCGCCACCTCGAGGTAGTAGCCGTTAAAGGCCCCGATCAGGGGCATCAGCAGCAGCAGGGCAACCCCGAGGAGACCGACCCGGAGCCACGTCGGGATCCGCGCCAGGTAGACGAAGAGCAGCGCGCCCTGGAAGGCCAGGAAGGCGAGGACCGAGCGTGGAGCTGTCGCGACGGCGAGGCTGGACAGGGCGACGGCGGCCGTGGCGAGGACGGAGTACAGGCTCACGCGCGCTCTCGGACGATCTCGCCCAGCAGGCCCTTGGGTCGGAAGATGAGGATCACGATGAGCACCGAGAAGGCGAAGATGTCCTTGTACTCGGCGCCGAACGCCCCCCCCGTGAGCAGGGACAGATAGGAGGCGGCGAAGGCCTCGAGCAGCCCGAGCACGAGCCCGCCGAGCATCGCGCCGGGGATGTTGCCGATGCCGCCGAGCACGGCCGCGGTGAAGGCCTTCAGCCCCGGAATGAACCCGGTGTAGGGATTGATCAGTCCGTACTGGACGCCGAACAAGACGCCGGCGGCCCCCCCCATCGCCCCGCCGATCAGGAACGTGAGCGAGATGATCCGGTTGACGTTGATGCCCATGAGGCTCGCCGCCGCTTGATCCTCGGCCACCGCGCGGATGGCGGTCCCGATCGTCGTGCGGTTGACGATCACGTGGAGCGCCCACAGCATCAGCAACGCGGCGACGATGACGACGAGTGACTTGACCGAGACGTCGATGGTCTCGGTGAGCTCGAAGCGGAGATTCAGCACATCGATCGTCGGGTAGACGAGGTTGAAGGCGTTCCGCCAGAGCGACTCGAAGAGCCGGATCAGGTCCTGGAGGAAGAACGAGATTCCGATCGCCGAGATGAGCGGGATCAGCCGGGGCGCGTTGCGCAGCGGACGATAGGCGACCCGCTCGACGGTGACGGCGAGCAGCCCGCTCGCGGCCATGCCGGCGACCAGGGTGAGGAACAAGACGAGCGGCCAGGGGAGGCCGTCGAGCAGCCCGACGCTCTTGAGGCCGAGGAGGAGCTCGACGCCGACGAAGGCGCCCACGATGAAGATCTCGGAGTGCGCGAAGTTGATGAACTCGAGCACCCCGTAGACCATCGTGTAGCCCAGCGCGATCAGCGCGTACATGAAGCCGAGGATGATGCCGTCGAGGAAGACTTGCGGGAAGATGCCGAGGAGGAGCGGGTAGTCCATACGTTAGAGACGAGGGGCGGGCCGGGAGCTCTCCTCGACCACGCTAGCGGCAACGCGCTGGGTGACTGCCCACCGCGCCAGCTCCGGTCGACCCCCAGAAGCTACGGGTCTCGGCGAGCTTCCCGGCCCGCCCCTCGACGTCTACCGTCTCGTCCCCTACGCTACTTCTTTTCGGGCGGGGCGATGGTCAGCTGCTTGACGATCTTGTTGTCGCCCCACTTCGCCGGGTCGTCGCTGGCGACCTGCAGCACGAAGTAGAGCGCCTTCTTCCGGTCACCCTTCGTGTCGAACTCGATCTCGCCGGTGATGCCGCTGTGCTTCGTCTTCCGGACCGCCGTCGCCACGTCCTCGCGACTCAGCTTGCCGCTCTTGGCCGCGGCTTCGATGGCCTTGAGCGCGATGGCGGTCGCATCGTAGGCCTCGGCGGCGTACGGCTCGGGGTTCTTGCCGAACTTCTTCTTGAAGTCCTCGACGAAGGCCTTGGCCTTGGGCAGGGCCGAGGCCGGGCCGGCGGCCGAGGTGTAGTACATCCCCACCACGGCCTTGCCGGCGATCTTCGTCAGGTCGGAGGAGTCCATGCCGTCGGGACCCAGGAACTTCGACTTCACGCCCTTCTCCCGGGTCTGCTTGAAGAACGGCGCCGCCTGGTCGTAGATGCCGCCGAAGTAGATGACGTTCGGATTCTTCGCCTTGATCGGGGTGATGATGGGGTCGAAGTTCGACTTCTCCTCTGTGCCCTCGAAGCCGAGGACCTTGATGCCCTTTTTCTCCGCATCGGCTTTGAAGAACTCGGCCACGCCCTGGCCGTACTGCGTCTTGTCATGGATGATGTACACCGACTTGGCCTTCATCGTCCCGTTGGCGAATTCGGAGCCGACCACGCCCTGGACGTCGTCTCGGCCGCACACCCGGTTGACGTTCGGGTAGCCGCGGTCGGTGACCACCGGGTTGGTGTTGGCGGGCGAGATCATCGCGACACTGACTTCTTTGTAGACCTCGGACGAGGGGATGGCGACTCCCGAGTTGAGATGGCCGATGACGGCGAGAATGTCCTTGTCCGCGATGATGTTCTTCGCGTTCGCCACGCCGACGTCCGGCTTGGCCTGATCGTCGAACGGGACCAGGTCGACCTTGTAGCCCATCTTCGTGAGGTTGCCCCTCCACTTCTCGATGGCGAGCTGGGCGCCGAGCTTGATGCCCTCACCGAGGGCCGCCTGGCCGCCGCTGAGCGGGCTCTGGGTGGCGATCTTGATCGTGCCCTTGCTGCTGCCCTGCGCGGCCAGGTGCGACGCGGCGGGCAGCGCCACCAGGGCGAGCGCGGCCAGGAGCGAGAGCGTGAGACGGACGGGGTTGCGGATCATCGGGCCCTCCTTCGTCATCGAGTCGGCGTGGTCGGTGCGCCAGCATTATAGCGGGCGCGGCCGACCGGTCAAGTCGCGCGCCGTGCGGATCGCCTCGAGAAAACGGCGCGCGGCGGCGGCCGGATCGGGCGCGCCGCACACGGCCGAGATGACGGCGACCCCGTCGGCGCCGGCGCGGATCACCTCGGCGGCGTTCTCGGGCGTGATACCGCCGATCCCGATCAGCGGTCGGGAGGTCTCCGGGCGGACCTGTCGGAGCAGGTCGGGGCCGACCAGCTGGAACTCGCGCTTCGTCGCCGTCGGGAACATCGCCCCGACGGCGATGTAGTCGGCGCCGTCGTCCTTCGCCTGGCGGGCCTGCGCGAGGCTGTGGGTCGAGCGGCCGAGGATCATGCCCGGTCCCAGCAGGGGGCGCGCCGCGCGTGGCGGCAGGTCGTCCTGGCCGAGGTGGACGCCGTCCGCAGCGACCGCCAGCGCGAGATCGACGCGGTCGTTCACGATGAAGGTCGCGCCGGCTCGATGGCAGCGCTCGCACAGCCGCTCGGCCAACGGCAGGAGACGGCCGGACGGCCACTCCTTTTCCCGCAGCTGGATCATGCGACAGCCGCCGGCGAGCGCGCCGTCCAGGATCGCCTCGAGGTCCCGCCCCCGCGCCGCCGCGCGGTCGAGGATGACGTAGAGCGACGGGTCCATCAGCCCCGGAGCCGCTCGGTGTCGACGCTGGTGAAGCGGCCCTCCAGGAACGCGGGGTCGTTCAGGACCTTCAGGTGGAACGGGATCGACGTCTTCACGCCCTCCACGACGGTCTCGGCGAGCGCCCGGCGCATCCGGCCGACCGCCTCGGCACGGTCCCCCCCGTGGACGATGACCTTCGCGAGCAGCGAGTCGTAGAACGGCGGCACCACGTAGGGCGCCATGAGATGGCTGTCCACCCGCACCTTGAACCCGCCGGGCGGCACCCACGCCACGACCCGGCCCGCGCTCGGCGCGAAGGTCTCGGGGTCCTCGGCGTTGATCCGGCACTCGATCGCGTGGCCCTCGAGACGCACGGCGTCCTGGCGGTAGCCGAGCGCCTCACCCGCGGCGATGCGGATCTGCTCGCGCACCAGGTCGATGCCCGTGACCATCTCGGTGACGGGGTGCTCGACCTGGATCCGCGTGTTCATCTCGATGAAGTAATAGCGCTCCTCGGCGTCCACGATGAACTCGACGGTCCCCGCGCTCACGTAGTTGACCGCCGCCGCCACGGTCAGCGCCGCGCGGTGGAGGCCGCTTCGCGTCTCGGCGCCGAGGTTGGGCGCCGGCGACTCCTCGAGGAGCTTCTGGTGGCGGCGCTGCACGGAGCACTCACGCTCGCCCAGGTGGATGCGGATCCCGTTGTTGTCGCCGAGCACCTGCACCTCGACGTGCCGCGCCCCCTCGACGTACTTCTCGCAGTAGATCTCCGCAGAGCCGAACGCCGACCCCGCCTCCGACTGGCAGGCGTCGAAGGCCTGGGCGACGTCCTCGCGCCGCCGCACGATACGCATGCCACGCCCGCCCCCGCCGGCCGCGGCCTTGAAGATGATCGGGTAGCCGATCCGGTCGGCGACATCGACCGCCTCCGCGGCGTCCTTCAGCGGCAGCTCGCTGCCGGGGACCACGGGGACGCCCGCCTGCTTCGCGATTTGGCGCGCCTGCGCCTTGTCGCCCATGAGCCGGATCGCCTCGGGCGAGGGCCCGACGAACGTGATCGAGCAGGCGCGACACACCTCCGCGAACGCGGCGTTCTCGGCGAGGAACCCGTAGCCGGGGTGGATCGCCTCGCTGTCCGTGACCGCCGCCGCCGAGATGATCGCGGGGATGTTGAGGTAGGAGAGGCGCGCGGCGTCGGGCCCGACGCAGATCGACTCGTCGGCGAGCCGCCGTGGCAGTGAGTCGCTGTCGGCCTTCGAGTGGGCGATGACCGTCCGGATGCCGAGCTCGCGGCAGGTGCGGATGATCCGCAGCGCGATCTCGCCGCGATTGGCGATCAGGAGCTTGTGGAACATGTACAGGGCGCGGGCACCCGGGCTGTCGCCACGCCCGCGCCCCGCCGCAGCCCCACGCGCCGAGAGGTCACACGCTTGATCCCAGTTGGAGTCAACCCTACCCGCCCAGGAGGCGGTGCCACTGCGATTCGATCTCGGCCAGGCGCAGCCCGTACACACGGAGCGTCGCGTCGTCGAGGGTGTCGCCCGCGGCCAGCCGGACCAGCAGCGCGCGCATCGTCTCCGTACCGCCGCGGTCGAGCAGGTCGCGCACGATCCAGAGTGCCAAGTCGTAGCCCGTCCGCGCGCGCAAGGGATCGGGGTCGGCGACGAGCGCCTCGATGCCTGCCAGGGTGACGCTGCCCGGCACGCGCAGCATCGGGTCGACCGCCGCGCCCTCCAGCGCCTGCGCCAGCCCCTCCTGGAGCCAGCGCGGCGCGCGGCCCCGCGAGAGGTGGTGGATGGCGGCGTGCGCGTACTCGTGGACGATCAACCGCTCGACCTGAGCAGCGGGCGGGAGCGCCGGGCCGATCGGCAGCCGGATCTTTCCGTCGAAGAGCCCCGTGGCCCAGCCGTGGACACGCGTCACGTCCTGGAATTGCCCGCGCTCGTACAGGACCACGGTCAGCCGCTCGCGCGGCTCCCAGCGGAGCGCCCGGTCGACGCGCTCGGCGGCGACCTCGAGGAGGCCCAGGATCGTTCGGCGCGCCTCCGTCCCGGGGGCGCCGCGATACTTGAGCACGAAGCGCGGCGTGACGTCGCGGTGAAAGCCCGACTCGGCGCGCCGCTCGCGTTCGACCTTCTCGAGGAGGCGCAGGGCCCCCGCGTTGTCCGGTTCGCGCTCAAGGACGGCGCGCAGGTGGGCGATCGCGCGCGCCGGATCGTCGCGGGAGTCGTAGAGGTGGGCGAGGAGCACGCGGACCTCGGGGTCGAACTCGGCACGGACGGCGCGCTCGAGCGGGACGAACGCGTCGTCGGGCCGCCCCGCGTGGACGGCCGCGAGCCCGAGCCCCTTGAGCAGCGTCGTCGACTCGGGCGCGTCGACCAGGCCCTGGCGGAAGAGCAGGAGCGCCTCGTCGGGCCGACCCTCGCGGAGCGCCTGCCAGCCCCAGCCCTCGAAGCAGCTGCCGACGTCCACCCGCAGCGCCGCGCTCGCCGGGTTGTCGTCAGCCGCGCGGCTGAACCGCTCACAGGCCCGCGGGAACTGCCCTGCGGCGTAGAGCCGGATCGCCTCCTCGATGAGCGCCCGCGAGTCTCGCGCGACGACGTGCGCGGGGGGCCGTCCGGCGTCAGGGCGCTCGTGTCGCCGCCCCTCCCGCCAGCCGAGGGCGAGCGTGCCGAGGCCCAGCGCGAGGAGGGCGACCAGGGTGAGGGGACGGATGGGACGCATGAGCGCTCAGCGCGCCGGGTCGATCAGGAAGAGCGGCTGGCCGTACTCGACCGCGTGGCCGTTCTCGACGAAGATCTTGACGATCCGGCCGCCCAGCTTCGACTCGATCTCGTTCATCAGCTTCATCGCTTCGATGATACAGAGGATCTGGCCTTCCTTGACGACGGTACCCTCGTTCACGTACGGCTCGGCGCTCGGGGACGGGGCGCGATAGAAGGTGCCGACCATCGGCGCCTCCACGGAGACCATCCCGGCCGGCACGGCCTCGCTGACGAGGGGCACCGCCCCGCCCTCCTCGGAGGTGGCGGGCGCCACGGCCTTCTGCGTCGGCGCCGCCGTGGGCCGCTGAACGCGGACCCGGACCTCGCCCCACGCCACCTCGATCTCGGCCAGCCCGAGCTCCTGGAGCGCCGCGCCGAGCTGGCGGACCAGGGCGACCACGGTCTCTCGGCTCGCGTCGGCGCGGTGGCGCTCGCGAGCCATCAGGCACTCGCCGCCGCGACGCGGCCCAGATACTCGCCGGTGCGCGTGTCGACCTTCACGATGTCACCCTCGTTGAGGAAGAGCGGGACCAAGACGACGGCGCCCGTCTCGAGCGTCGCCGGCTTCGTTCCACCCTGCGCCGTGTCGCCGCGCACGCCGGGGTCCGTCTTGGCGATCGCCAGCTCGACGAAGTTCGGCAGCTCGACCGCCACCGGACGGCCCTCGATGTAGAGCACGTCCACCTCGGTGTTCTCCTTGAGCCAGTCGCGAGCGTCCCCGACCTCGTCCCCCGAGAGCGAGACCTGCTCGTAGGATTCCATATCCATGAAGTGGTAGCGGTCGTCCCGGTAGAGGAACTGCATGTGCTTGTCCTCGAAGTCGACCAGCGCCACCTTCTCGCCCGAGCGGAACGTGTTGTCGATCACCTTTCCGAGCCGCATGTGCTTGAGCTTAGTCCGGACGAACGCGCCGCCCTTCCCGGGCTTGACGTGCTGGAACTCCACGATCGTGTACGGGTGGCCATCGAAGACGATGCGCAACCCCTTCCTGAACTCCGCGGTTGACACCTGCATCGCGCTCTAGCCTTTCCGTCGCGCCCGTGCGTGGAGCGTCGTCTCCAGGCGCTCGCGGGCGGCGTGGTTGTCGGGATCCTTCCGGAGGATTCGGGTGAACGCCTGGGCGGCCTCCTCGACGCAGCCCTGCTCGAGGCAGAGCGTGCCGAAGGCGATCGTCGCGAACGTGTCGTCGGCGAGCACGCGCTGGAGCCCGCTCGCCTCGCCCGCCGCCGGCGTCGTCGCGCGGAGCAGCCCGAGCAGCGAGCGCGACTCGCGGTCGCCGGGGTCGAGCCTGACGGCCGCTTCCAAGTGGGTCACCGCCCGGTCGATGTGCCCCAGGCGGCGCTGGATCTCCGCCGCGAGGCGGTGGCACTGGAGATCGTGTTGGTTCAGCTCGAGGATCGCCCCGATCTCTGCGAGCGCCGCGTCGAGGGCGCCCTCGGCCGCGAGGGTCTTGGCGAGGATGAGGCGCGCCGTCGTGTAGTGAGGGTACCGGGCGAGACCGTTCCGGCAGAGCGCCACGGCTTCGCGTGTCCTCCCGGCCTTTCGGTAGAGGTCGGCGAGCTGCGCAAAGGCGAGGGACGCCGGATCGCGGGCCAGGCGCTCTTCATGACGGCGGATGGCGGCGTCGAGCGCGGGATCGTCGACGGACATGTCGGATCGGTTATACGGAGCGTGGGTTTCGGTTGTCAACATCGGCTACGGTCCGAGCTCTCCGAGGACGGCGCGGACGAGGTCCCACGGCACGTCGTACTGGAGCTGGAACGCGCCGATCCTGGGCGCCAGCACGAAGGGCACGCGGCCGTCGCGCGCCTTCTTGTCCCGCGTCATCGCCGCCAGGACACGATCGGCGTCGATCGCCGGGGCGCGGACGGGAAGGCCGAGGGCCGCGAGGAGCCGCTCCTGGCGCAGGACCGTCTGCGGCGATGCGACACCGAGTCGCAGCGCCAGGCGTGCCTCGGCGACGATGCCCAGGGCGACCGCTTCGCCGTGGGCAAAGCGCGCGTATCCCGTCGCCGCCTCGAGGGCGTGGCCGATCGTGTGGCCGTAGTTGAGGGCGTGCCGCAGCTCGCTCTCGCGCTCGTCGCGCTCCACGACCCCGGCCTTCAGCCGGCAGGAGCCGCCGACGATGCGCTCGACGACGGGGAGGTCGCGGGCGCAGAGCGCCGCCGCGTCCCCTTCCACCTCGGTGAAGTAGTCGGCGTCGAGCACGACGCCGTGCTTGACGATTTCGGCGAGCCCCGAGCCGAATTCGCGCGGCGACAGCGTGAGCGTGGTCGCGGGATCACAGATGACCAGGCGCGGCTGGTGGAAGGCGCCGATCAGGTTCTTCGCCGTCGGGTGGTCGATCGCGGTCTTGCCGCCGATCGCGGCGTCCACCTGGGCGAGCACCGTCGTGGGAAGCTGGACGAAGTTGACGCCGCGCATGTAGGTCGCCGCGACGAACCCGGCGACGTCGCCCACGGCTCCCCCGCCGAGGGCGAGCACCGTGGAGGTGCGGTCGAGCCCGGCGGCGAGCAGCGCGTCCCAGCAGCGCGCGGCCACGGCGAGCGTCTTCGCGGCCTCGCCCTCGGGCACCTCGACCGTCGCCACCACGAACCCCGCGCTCTCGAGGCTCCGCCCGACGGTCTTGCCGTAGAGACGCAGGACCGCGGCGTCGCTGACGAGCGCCGCTCGGGAGCCCACGCGGAGCTCCGCGAGGCGCGCGCCCACCGTGTCGAGCGCGCCGGACTCGACCACGATGCGATACGACCTGAGGCCCAAGTTGAGGTTGATGATCATCGAGGTCATTCTACCGCTCCGAGCCTCGCCGCGACTGCGGCTCGCGCTCGTCCGGCGGCCCCGGTCCGCCCTGCGGGCTACCAGCTTTTCAGGCTGTCCAGATAGGCGTCGTAGTTGCGGCGGATCTCCGCGATGCTGTCGCCGCCGAACTTCTCGAGGAAGGCGTCGGCGAGGACGATGGCCAGCATGGCCTCGCCGACGACGCCGGCCGCGGGCACGGCGCAGACGTCGCTCCGCTCCACGACCGCGTCCACCGCCTCCTTCGTGGCGAGGTCCACCGACTTGAGCGGCGTGCGGAGGGTCGAGAGGGGCTTCATCGCGGCTCGGACGACGACCGGCTGCCCGTTCGTCACTCCGCCCTCCAGACCGCCCGCATTGTTCGTCTTGCGCTTGAACCCGCTCTCGGCGTCGAAGAGGATCTCGTCGTGGACCGCCGAGCCCGGGCGCCGCGCGGTCTCGAAGCCCAGGCCCACCTCGCAGCCCTTGATCGCCTGGATCGAGCAGAACGCCTGCGCGAGCCGGCCGTCGAGCCGGCGGTCCCACTGCACGTAGGAGCCGAGCCCCACGGGGCAGCCGAGGGCGACGACCTCGAACACGCCTCCGAGCGTGTCGCCCTTCTCTCGAGCGGCGTCGATCGCCTTGAGCATCGCCGCCTCGGCGGCCGGATCGGCGCAGCGGACCTCGGAGGCCTCGGCGCGCCGGGCGAGCTCCTCCCACGTGACGTCGAGGTCGGTGGCGATGCGGACCCCTCCGATCTCGGTGACATGGCTCAGGATCGTGACCCCGAACTCGTCGAGCACCCGCTTCGCCACGCCCGCGACCGCCACGCGCGCGGTCGTCTCGCGCGCGCTCGAACGCTCGAGGACGTTCCTGATGTCGTGGTGGCCATACTTCATGGCGCCGGCGAGGTCGGCGTGGCCCGGCCGTGGTCGCGTGACCTGCTTCTGCGCGGCGCCGGGCTCGGGTGGGCCGACGGCCATCGTGGACTTCCAGTTCTCCCAGTCGCGGTTGGCGATCTGGAGTGTGATCGGGCTGCCGAGCGTCGAGCCCCAGCGAACGCCGGAGAGGATGCGGACCTGGTCGCGCTCGATCTTCATGCGCCCGCCACGGCCGTAGCCGCGCTGGCGTCGCGCGAGGTCCGCGTTGATCTGGCTCTCGGCGAGCGACAGACCGGCCGGGACGCCGTCGATGACGGCGACCAAGGCCTCACCGTGGGATTCGCCAGCGGTGAGGAACCGGAACGCGCCAGCCATTACTTCTTCGGCTGCGAGGTCGCCGGCGCCTGGGCCAGGTCGAGCTTCAGCACGTACGGCGTGATGAAGACCACCAGCTCGCGGTTCGGGTCCGTCAACGTCGACTTCGTCCGGAAAAGGAATCCAAGGACGGGGATGTCGCCGAAGAACGGCACCTTTCGGGTGCTTTCGACCGACTGATGCTGACGGATGCCGCCGATCGCGAGCGTCTCGCCCTCCTTGACGACGACCTGCGTGATGGCCGTGCGCCTGTTGATGCTCGGGATGGGGCCGGCCGCGGAGTTGATGTCATCGCCCTTGGAGTTGTTCTCGACGTTGACGATCATCTTGACCCGAGTGATGTCCCCAGCTTCCCGGATGACGGTCGGCGTCACGTCGAGCTTGAGCAGGGCATCCTTGAACTGGACCTGCGTTCCCGCCGAGCTAACCGTCGCGTACGGGATCTCGCTACCGAGCGAGATCGTCGCCTTGGCGTTCTCCAGCGTCACAACCTCGGGCTTCGCGAGCGACGTGGTCTTGCTGTCCGCCTCGAGCGCGTCCAGGACGAGGTTGACGTTGAACTTCCCGCCGACGATCCCGAAGGCGATGGCCGCGGGGCTAAGACCGGCGAATGAGCCGCTCGGGAGGACCGGGAAGTCGACGATGTTTCCGCCTGTCGGCAACCCGGTGGCCCCGCTCACGGGGAGGAAGCTGCCGAGTGTCAGCCCTGGGTTGTTGACTCCCAGGGCGCCCACGCCGGGCCCCGCCGGCGGTTCGATGCCTATGCCGCTCGTCGGCGGTGTCCGCCCGGCGAACCCCTGACCGACGAGGGCGTCACCGCGCGCGCGGCCCACGGCCGCGGCGCCCCACGAGATGCCGAGGGCGAAGAAGTCGGCGCGGTTCAGCTCGTTCAGTCGCGCCTCGATCTTGACTTGAGGGAGCGGGACGTCGAGCTTCTCGCGGATGAGCTTCTTGATCCGCTCGAGATCCGCCTCGTAGTGGCGGATGAAAACCGAGTTCGTCGGCTTGTGGGCCTGGATCGTGATGCCCTTGGCGAGCACCTCGGGTATGGCCACGGGCGCGGGCGCGCCCGGCGGCGGTGGCGGAGCGGTCCCGTAGAGCGCCGAGAACGGAGGCGCGGGGATCAGCGGCGGGCCGCCCGGGGCGCCCGGCGGGGGCGCGCCGCCCGCGGCGAGGCCGAGGATGCCCTTGAGGGTGTTCACGACGTCCTCTGGGTCTGCGTAGGCCAGGCGAATCGTCTCTTCCTTCAACGGACCGCGCGACATCTGCTCCGCGATGGCCAGCTCCGCCACGCGGGCGGCCCGCGCCACCTCCGCGGCCTTCGCGATCTCGGTGTCCGCCTTGAGCTTCGCCTCCCGGGAGACGATGCGGACGACGTTGTCCTTCTCGATCTTCTCGAGGCCGCGCACGTCGAGGATCGTCTGAAAGGCAAGCTCCCACGGCACGTTGCGCAGCGAGATCGACATCCTGCCCTTGACGTCGTCGCTGATCACGATGTTCTTGGTGCTCTCGGCGGCCAGGATGCGGAGGAGGTTGACGACGTCGGCGTCCTTGAAGTCGAACGAGATGAGCCGCGAGCCGTTCGACGGCTGCCGTCCTGCTGGCCGTGCCGGGGCGGGCGTCGCCTGGGCGATGCGGACCGGCGCGGGAGGGGGCGGGGCGACGTCAGCCCTGGCAGGTGCGTCGGTCTTCGCGGGCGCCGGCGCCGTGTCTGCCGGTGTGCTCTCCTTCAGGGCCATCGCGCGGCTGGCGATGGGTGCGGTCGGGATGATGATCGCGAGCCCGTTGTCGTCCTCGCGGATCGCGTAGCCGACGTCGCGGGTCAGGTCGAAGACGACGCGCGAGACGCCCCGCCGGTACTGACCGCCGCGGATCTGCGTGACCGGGTCGGCGCCGACGGTGAACGGGGTCTTGCGCCACGCGTACACCGTGTCCTCGAGGTCGATGATCAGCCGCCGTGGCGCCTCGATCAGCTCGGCGCGGTACTTCGTCTCCCTCGAGGTCCAGACGAAGATGTTGATGGCGTCGGGCTGCGAGGTCACCGTGACGTCGCTGAGGACCGCCGGCCCGGCCTGGGCCGCGACCGAGACCGCCGGGACGAGGAGGACGACCGCCAGGCTTACCGCGACCAGCACCATGGGGATCTGTCGTTCAGCTGTCATTTAGTCCATCGCCATTCTGAGGACCACGCGATTTGTGGTCTCGCCCGCCTTCTGGGGCACCTGGAAGACCACGCTGTCGGAGCCAATCTCCAGCACGCGGCCGTCGCCGAGGGTGTCTCCGGGTTTGAGGATGTATCCGATGCCCTCCTGGGTCTCCACCAATGCGAGCGTCGCCCGAGCGCTTCGCACGATGCCGGTCAGCTTGGCGGTGGCCACCAGATTTCCGCCGCCTCCGGCGCCCTGAGCCCCTTCCAGAGCTTCGAATGGATCACGGCGCCCCTTGGGCTCGTACTTCGGCACCTGCGCCTCGGGCACCGGCAGGGCGGGCAGCGGCGGGGCTCCCGCCCCGCCCTGCGGCAGCTGCGCCTGAGGCGCCGGAGCCGGAGGCGGAGTGCCGCACGCGGCGAACACCGTGACGAGACTCGCGGACACGACGACTCTGCCAGCCGCCCGCATCGCCTGCGCCCTCACTTCGTCGACTTCGGTGCCGGTGGGGAGCCGACCGGCCGGTACGTGTAGGTCACCAGCGTGAGCTCGGCGCGCACCGGGCTCCCCGGCTTCTTCTGCCCGCCGAGCTTCATGTCCCGCAGCGAGGCCACCCGCGGGAGGCGCGCGACGCGCTCGAGGAACTCGCCGAGTTGGTGGTAGGAGCCTTCCGCATTCACCGTGATCGGGATCTCCACGACGTAGTCCTTGGTCACCCCGTCGCGGGGCTGGAAGAGCGACACGCCGAGCCCCGCCTGGATCCCTGCGTCCGACATCGACCGGTAGAACGCCGGCATCTCGCGCTCGGTCGGGAGCTTGTCCTTCAGGACGTTGATCTTCACCTCCAGCTCGACGACCTCCCGGCGGTAGCGGTCGATTTCGGCGGCGATCGCGCGGCTCTGGACGAGCTCGCGCTGGAGCGATTCGTTTTGCGCCCTGAGCTGATCGACCTGGATCTGCAGCGGGGAGAGCATCAGGAAGTACGCCGCGCCGATGATGATGCCGAGCCCGACGACGCCCAGCACGATCTTCTGGGGCTTGGGCGCGTTGACGATCGGGTCGAAGATCGCGGGAAGCGGCATGTCAGCCCTGGAAGCGGCAGGTGACCTCGAAGGTCACCAGGCCCGCGGGCTTGCTGAGATCGCGCCGGGAGATGACGATGTCGACCTCCTGGAACTTGCCGGAGCTCCGGAGGTTTTGCATGAAGTCGGAGACCGCCGTGGTCGAGAACGCGGAGCCGCTCACCTTGAGCCTGAAGTCCTCGCGCGTCTCGAACCCCGTGATCCACAGGTCCTTCGGGATCACGCTGGCGAAGGTGTCGACCAGGGCGATCGGCCTCCCCTGGCCCTTCATGATCTCCTCCAGGACCGCGAGCCGCTTCCGGAGCTCTTCGGCCTGGGCCTTGATCTGGTTGACCTGACCGATCGTCACCTTGAGCTGCGCGAGCTCTCGCTGGCCCTCGGCGATCGCGCGCGTGAGGTTCCGCTCCTCCAGCGAGAGCGCCCACCAGTAGGCCATGGTCCCGACGATCGCGACCATGTACACGGCGGCGAAAAGCGTGCCGAGGTTGAGGCTCGGGAGCGCGAACGTCGGAAGGCTGACGCCCCGCCGTCGCTTCGCCTCGGGCGCCAGATTGATCCGGATCACTTGCCCTTGTCTCCCGGCCGCCTGAGCCCGAGTCCCACGGCGACGGCGAGCGCCGGCCCGGCGGCGTTGACTTCCTCTCCATAGGCGGGATCGACCTCGACCCGCGCGAACGGCCGCGCGAGCTCGACGGGGATGCCCCAGTTCGACGCCAGATAGTCGTTCAGCCCGGGGAGCAGGGAGCAGCCGCCCGCGAGCACGATCCTCCCGATGCGCTCGGACTCCGCCGTCGAGGCGAAGTAGTCGAACGTTCGCTGGACCTCCAGCGAGAGCTCGCGCGACACCGCCTCGAGCGCCGGGACGACCGCCTCCCACCTCACGCCGACGTCGCGGCCGAGCTTGGCCGCCTCCGCCTGCTCGAAGGGAATCTTGAGCTGCTGGGCGATCGCCTGGGTGTAGTTGTTGCCGCCGAAGGGGATGTCGCGGGCGAAGATCGTGGCGCCGGCCCGGACGACGTTGGTCTTCATGGTCGAGGCCCCGATGTCGATCAGGGCGACGGCCTCGCCGCGCTCTTCGGGGAAGTTGAGCTCGAACTGGTTGGCGAGCGCGAAGCCGTCCACGTCCACGATGGATGGCGTGAACCCGGCCTCCGAGACGACGGAGGCGTACTCGAGTACTTTGGACTTCTTGACGGCCACGAGGATGAGGTCCATCACGCCGCCGTGCTGGCCGACCGTGTGGTAGTCGAGAAAAACCTCGTCGATCGCGAACGGGATGTGATGCTCGGCTTCGAGTTGCACGACCGGGTGCACGTCCCTGGGGGGAACTTCCGGAATCTGCACCTTCTTGATGATGAGCTCGCGGCCGGAGATCGCGATCGCGCTCTCCTTGGCTTTGATGCCCGACTTGGAGACCGAGCTCCTGATCGCCTCGATGACCGTCGGCGCGTCCTTGATGGAGCCGTCTGCGATCGCCTCGGGAGGCAGCGAGGCCGTGCCGAGCGCGGTCAGCCGGTAGGAGCCTCCCGCCTCGCGCAGCTGGAGAGCCTTCACCGAACTCGACCCGATGTCGAGTGCGAAAATGTCCGCCGCTTTGCGGAAGAATGCCATATTAAACGCCTTTCCCCCTGGTGACTAAACAGTATAGGCGTCGTGCCCTGGGGGGCCAATAATTTCCCACGTACTAGATTTGGCGTCGCAGCACGTCCACGCCCCCACCCGTCGGTGCCTGGCGCCAACGGGAGTGTACCGTAGTCGCCACCAAAACTCAGATGCCACTAAAACTCGCGCCAGTCAGCGACGATTGGACGAACGCGGCCGGTCGGGTCCGACTCAGACCTCACCACCAGCCGCCTGACGGCAACCTCGATCGTCCGCGTCGTCGTGTTGACGGTGCCCGCGGACCTCACGATGACGCCGTCGGCGGTCCGAGGGTCGTTCCGGATACTCACGGTGCAGGTTCCCTCGGTCGGCGTGAGCCCGGGAAGCACGGCGCGTTCCAGCGAGGGCAGGTCGACCCATGGCGCGTCCGCGGTGCTCGCCGTCATGAACGCGCTCCATGCGCCATCGCCGTCGGCGGTTGCCGCAAGCAGGCCGTAGCCGAGCTCCATCCCGGCCTCGGCCAGCCAGCGTGCCCGCGACGCGTCGTGGAGGTTCCGAGAGATCCGCGGCTCGAGCGCGCTCACGGCGAGGAACGCGAGCGCGAGCGCGCTGAGGGTCATGAGCACCACGAGCCCGAGGATCAGCGCGACGCCACGCTCGTCGCCGAGGCGCGTCACGACGCCCGCCTCAGATCCGGGGGACGAAGACGGTGACCAGATCCACCCGCCGCTCATGACCCGGTCCTCCGCCACCCGACACGGGCCTGTAGGACACGGTCACTCGGACCCGCTTGCACGTGACCGTCGGGGGCGCGCCAGTCGCGCACTCGCGTCCGACGTGGTCGGCGACGACTGTCTCGCGGCGGTAGGGCGCCGCGCCGGCGATCGTGCCGTAGGCTTCCACGACGATGCCGGCCGCCAGGAGCGTGCTCGACCAGTCCTCGAGGGCCGCGCTCTTCAGGAGCTCGAGGCGCTGCTCGGCGAGAAAGACGGCTGCCGTCTCCCCCCGGCCGACCTCGACACCGCCGATGGCGTAGTGCAGCCCCGACGCGACGGCGACGATCCCGACCGACAGGATCAGCGTTGCGACCAGGATCTCGACGAGGGTGAAGCCGCGCGCGCTCACTGGATCCTCACGCGACCGGAGGCCGCCACGACCACGCTCCGCGTTCCGCCGTCGGCGGGGTTGACGACGACGTAGCGGCCCGCGGGCGTCGCCGCGCCCAGGCCGGTGAAGACGACAGGGGGGCCCACGGTACGCACGACGAGACCGCTCGCGAGACGGACGGCCGCGGCGCCTGGTAGCCCGACCCCGCTGCACGTGCCGGCGCGCCCGCCCTCGAACCTCACGTCGGCGCCGGCGACGGCGATGCAGACGGGCACGTTGTGTGCGATCGCAAACAATCTGCCGACGTTGACCGCGGCGGCGAGCTCGTCGGCGGCGGCGCGGAGCGTCGCCGCGCGCCAGGAGGCGACGAGCGAGGGCGCCGAGACCGCGGTGAGGACCGCGACGAGCGCGAGCGTGACCGCGAGCTCGGCCGTGCCGAAGCCCGCCGCGTTCAGCCTCCGAATCCGCTCAGGTACCATGCCACCACCTTCTCCCCCCAGAAAAGGCCGGTGGCTCCACCGAGTGCAAGGAAGGGACCAAACGGGATCGGGTCCTTGCGTCCGCGCAGGCCTGTCGCGAGCAGCACGATCGCGAGAACGCCGCCGACGGTGACGGCGGCGAAGAGCGAGAAGAGGAGCACCTTCCAGCCGAGAAAAGCGCCCAGCATCGCGCCGAGTTTCGCGTCGCCCAGGCCCATGCCCTCTTCCCGGAAGAGGAGCGCGTAGCCCAGCATGATGGCGACGAACACTCCGCCACCGAGGAGCGCGCCGATCACGGCCTCGAGCCACGACACGGCGCCCGTGCCCAGGTTGGTGAGCACCCCTGCCACGATTCCGGGCAGCGTGATCGCGTTCGGAATGATCTGGAGCTGGAGGTCGATGGCGGTGATCGCAATGAGCGCCGCCAGGAGGGCCGCCGCCACGACGAAGCGCGCCGTCGGGCCGAACACGGTGTATGCGGACAGGAACGCCGCGCCGGTCACGGCCTCGACGAGCGGATACCGCCAGGAGATCGGCATCGCGCAGGCGCGACAGCGACCGCGAAGGAGCGCGAAGGAGAGCAGCGGCAGGTTGTCGTACCACGCGATCGGCGCGCCGCAGCCGGGACACGCCGAACCGGGACGCCAGAGACTCCGGCGCTCGGGCAGGCGTACGATCACGACGTTCAGGAAGCTGCCGATGGCCAGGCCGAGGAGACAGACGGCGGCGAGCGCCGCGGCGGGCGCGGCCTCCGCAAGCGCCCGGAGCATCACCTCACCACGTCGTGAGCAGCGCGGGCCCGATTTGCCACCCCATTGGGGGGCTGATCATCCCGAGGATCCCGTGCGCGGTGTGCGCGGCGTCGAGCTGGCCGGTTTCGAGAAAGACCCTGACCAGCCCGAACCACGCCTGGGGGGTGTCGAACTTCAGCTCGAGCGTGTGACGAAACTGCTTCAGCGCCGCCTCGCGGTCGCCGAGTTCGGCGAGCGCGTAGCCGAGATTCGTGTTGGCGAAGACGTGCTTGGGCTTGAGCCTGAGGGCGCGCTGGATCTGGACGAGGGCCTCGTCGGGCCGGTGGAGGGTCATCAGCGCCGCCGAAGAGTTGTTCAGCGCGTCCACGTCGTCCGGGTACCGCTTGAGGAAAATCGCATACTCCTCGACCGCCTTGGCGAAGTTCCCCGACGCCGCTTCGACGAAGCCGAGATGGTAGTGGGTCTTCACCAGATCCGGTCGGACCTCCAGCGCCCGTAGGAAATGCTGCCGCGCGAGACCGGTCAATCCGTGGTTGCCGAGAAAGATCCCGAGATTGCTGTGACAGGTGACGCAGTCGGGCTCGGCGTCGACCGCGAACCTCCAGAGCGTCTCCGTGTCGCGCCAGATCTGGACCTGGTTGAACGTGAGAACCGCGAGGCCGATGAGCCACGCCGCGCCCGTCACGCCGAGGGCGCCCGCGATGACCGGTCGAAGCCTCCTGGCCGCGGCCGCGCGCGCCGCGACGCCCGTCAGCCCCCCGAACATCACGGCGAACCCGAGCGCTGGAAGGTAGCTATAGCGGTCGTTCGTCAGCTGAAGCCCCGAGTGGACGATGCCGATGATCGGGCCGAGCGCGATCGCATAGTACACCCAGACCGTCAGCCCCGCCGGCCACCGCCGGCTCAGCGCGACCAGCGCGACGGTGATCACCGCCACCGCGAGCGCCGGACCGAGAAAGCGCCAGTCCAGCGGATCGACGCGCGCCGGGAGCTCGTAGAGTGGCCCGAGGCCCGTCGGCAGGACGGTCTTCGAGAGGTAGAACCAGAGGCTGTAGCACGTCATCCCGATGCGCGCGGTCAGCGGGTAGCGCTGGAGCGGCGTGATGAAGGCGTTCGCGTTCTGCGCCCAGTAGGCGGCGGCCGCTCCCGCGATGCCGAGGACGACGAAGGGGATCTTCTCGACCAGCGTGCGCCGGCTGAGCTGTCGCAAGGGGTAGATGTCGAGGAGGAGCAGCATGGCCGGCAGCACCATGACGCTTCCCTTGGACGCGAGCGCCAGCACGTAGGCGCCCGCGGATGCGGCCAGAAGCCAGTACCGCCGAGGTCCGCTCGCGTCGCGCATCCTGAGGTACGCCAGGATCGTCAGCAGGAAGAAGAGCCCGGACAGCACGTCGCGGCGCTCCGTCACCCAGGCGACCGATTCCGCGCGTAGGGGATGGAGGGCGAAGAAGAGCGTCGCCGCGACCGCTCCGAGACGCAGGGGGAGGCCCGCCAGCGTCGTCGCCCTCGCGAGCAGACGTAGCGAAACGAGATAGAGGACCGCCGCGTTCGCGGCGTACAGGAGGAGACTCGTGAGGTGGTACCCCGTCGGGTTCATGCCCCACTGGACGTAATCCAGACCGAACGTGAGCCACGTGAGGGGGATGTAGTGGCCCATCAGCACCGTGGTGAAGAAGTACTTGAGCTGCGCCGTCCCGAGCCCACGGTACTCTTCGTTGCCGGTCAGGTTGATCTGATCGTCCCAGTCGACGAAGTTGTTCGAGAGGGCGGGCGAGAAGACGGCGAAGGTGACCAGCGCGAGCGCGAGCGGAATCAGCCAGTCGGCGAGCGCCCACGCCCCGACTCGAGCGGCGTGCGGGCGCGTCGTCGCCGGCGTGTCACACGCGACGACCGCTGCGTTCGCGGGCTCAGTGCCCGAGATCATGCCCACGCTGGGTCTCTTGGGGGAGCATCATCGAATCTCGTTTCGGACGGGACCGGGCGCATCGTTTCGTTCTCGCTCTGGCGGTGCAGAATCGGTGCCACGGGCCGAGCCGCCGATGTCCCCGAATCACAGACACTTACGCGCAATGTCGGGGACCGGAGCGGAGAGATCCTGGCACATCCGCGAACGACATGGCACAAACACCACGAGCGGGGGAGGGAACCCCTCCACCGCTCGTGGTTGGAACGCTCTCGTGGAACCGCTACGGCAGGGTGACGGTGGCGCCGTCGCCCGTGGCCGAGAGGTTGTAGGTGCCGGCCGCAGTGCTGTACGCGTAGACGTAACCGGTGCTCGGGGTCCAGCCCGCCGGTGATGTCGGCAGCGTCGCCATGAACGGCCCGGCCGTCTGGCCCTGGGTGTTGGTCACGACGCCCGTCAGCTCGGTCAGCGCGGTCGGGACGAAGCCCATGTGCGCCGAATAGATCGACACGGCCGACGCGAGCGCGCGGGCATCGGCCTGAGCCTTGGCGATGCGGGCCCGCGCCTGGACGTTGGCGTAGAGCGGGATGGCGATGGCCGCCAGGATGCCGATGATCGCCACGACGATCATCAACTCGATGAGGGTGAAGCCCCGCTGACTTCCCATCTTGAAGCGTCTCTTATTCCATTGCGCGAACATCGTGTTCTCCTTCTTCTCCGTTTGGGTTGTCGTCTTTTCCACGGTTCTGCGAACTACCCTGGGATGAGGCATCTTGCATGCCAGGAGCTTGGCTTGTCGGAATATCCATTCTATCAATGATTTATAGACCACTCTATCCTCCGAGAGAGTCCGGCAATGACCTTGCGGGGCACTCGGAGTGACGAGAAACGTCATCGGGCGCTCGCGCCGGGGGAAAGGGGCTCGAGTCGGTATCCGGGAGGCGTCAGCTTCGCGACGCGAGCCTCGCGTACTTCTGGAGCTTGTACCTGAATTGCCGGAAGCTGACCCGGAGCAGGTCCGCGGCCCGTGTCTGCACTCCGCCCGTGCGTGCCAGCGCCATCTGGATGTACCGCTGCTCGATCTGGCTCAGCGTCGCTTCGAGATCGAGCCCCTCCTCGGGGACCTCGACGGGGATCTCCTGCACGTTTCGGGGACGCCGCAGGTCGGGCGGTAGCGCGCTCGCCTCGAGCGTGTCGCCGCTGCCGAGAACGAGCGCCCGCTCGATGACATTCTCCAGCTCACGCACGTTGCCCGGCCAGTGGTAGTGCTCGAGGATCGCGAGCGCCTCCGGCGTCACGCTGCGCACGGGCCGGCCGAGCTCGGCCGAGAGGCGCGGGACGAAGTGTGCGACGAGGGGCGGGATGTCCTCGCGCCGCTCGCGGAGCGGCGGCAGGTGGACAGGGATGACGTTCAGCCGGTAAAAGAGGTCTTCGCGGAGCGCTCCGTCGGCGACGGCCTTCGCGACGTCGCGGTTCGACGCGGCGATCAGCCGCACGTCGACCTTGACGTCGCGCGTGTCGCCGACGCGACGGATCTCGCGCTCCTGGATCGCGCGCAGGAGCTTGACCTGCACCGAGGACGGCACCTCCGTGATCTCGTCGAGAAAGAGGGTCCCGCCGGCCGCCGCCGAGAAGAGCCCGATCGTTTCGGCCACCGCCCCCGTGAAGGCGCCTTTCACGTGGCCAAAGAGCTCGGACTCCATGAGCGTCTCGGGGATCGCGCCGCAATTGACGGACACGAACGGGCCGTTGCGACGCGGGCTCTCGTCGTGGAACGCGCGTGCGACCAGCTCCTTGCCGGTACCGCTCTCGCCCGTGACCAGGACGGTCGAGTCGCTTTCGGCGGCCTTGCGGATCGTGTCGAAGATGTCGAGCATCTGTCGGCTCTTGCCGATGAAGCTCTCGAAGCCACGCTCGCGTCTGAGCTGGCGCTTGAGCGCCTGGTTCTCGTCCTGGAGCCGTTTCCGCTCGAGCGCGTTGGCGATGGTGAGCTTGATCTCGTCGAGCTTGAAAGGCTTCGTCAGGTAGTCGTAGGCACCGAGCTTCATCGCCTCGACCGCCGTCTCCGTGGAAGCGAACGCCGTGACCACGAGGACCACCGTCTGCGGCGAGTGCTCCTTTGTGGCGCGAAGGACCGCGAGGCCGTCCACCTGCCGCATCCGGAGGTCGGTGATGACGAGGTCAAAGGTGTTGCTCTGGAGGGCGCGAATCGCGGCCTCGCCCCCGTCCGCGACCGTCACGTCGTGACCCGCCTGCTTCAGCATGATCGCGAGGAGCTCACGCATGCTGCGCTCGTCGTCGACGACCAGAACGCGCGTGTCAGGCATGGCGGGCCGGCAGCGTCACCGTGAACATGGTCCCGAGGCCGGGCGTGCTGCGGACGTCCACCTCGCCGCCGTGCTCCTGCACGATCCGGTGGACGAGCGAGAGTCCGAGCCCGGTGCCGTCGGCCTTGGTGGAGAAGAAGGGCTCGAAGACGTGGGCGAGGTCGTCGGGCGCGATGCCGTGCCCGCTGTCGGCCACCGACACTTCCAGCTTGTGGCCGGGGACCAGCGTCGCCCCGACGCGGAGCTCGCCCCCCTCGGGCATGGCCTCGACCGCGTTGAGGCAGAGGTTCCACAGCACCTGCCGGAACCGCTGCGGGTCCACCCGCCAGACGAGGGGTCCGGAAAACCCGCGGAGGATCTTGAGGCCGGCTGCCGGCGCGCGGTGCTCGAGCAGGACGAGGACGCCCTCGAGCGCGTCGGCGACGTCGACCGCCTCGACGGCGAGCGGTGCGGGCCGGGCGTACTCGAGGAAGTTCGTGATGATCTGGTTGAGCCGTTCCGACTCGCGCATGACGATCTGTGACAGGCGCTCGCGCGCGTCCCCGGCGGCCGCGGTGCTCGTCAGGACCTCGATGGCGCCCGTCAGCGACGCGAGCGGGTTGCGGATCTCGTGGGCGATGTTGGCGGCCAGCCGGCCCAGCGTCGCGAGCCTGTCGGCCTGGCGCATCCGCGCCTCCATCGCGCGGATCGCCGAGAGGTCGTCGCAGGCGCCGATCAGCCCGAGCCGATCGCCCTCGCCGGAGCGGAGCGCGGAGAAGGTGAGGCGGACGGGGACCGCGGTGCCGTCCGGCCGGCGGAGCAGCGTCTCGTGCCGAGTGGACGCGCGCGGGTTGCGCTCGATCGTCGCTTCGATCTCCGGCAACGGCACCGAGTCGCCGAAGAGCGCCGTCCACGGGCGACCGATCGTCTCGGGCGCCGAGCGGCCGGCGATCTCCTCCGCGGCGCGGTTGAACGCCGTGATCCGATGGTCGCGATCGAGGGCGATCAGGCCCGTCCCCACCGACTGGAAGACGAGGTCCTTGAACGCCTGCAGGTCACGGAGGTCCTTCCGCTGGGTCTCGAGCTCCTGGCTCGTCGCGCGAAACTGCTCCGCCAGGCCGCCGGCGACGATGGCGACGATCATGAACGTTCCGGCGTTGAGGAACATGGACAGGAGCTCCAGGGCGGTGGTCTCCCCGGGCGCCTCGTAGAACACGTTCGTCGGGAAGACGGTGCGGCCCAGCACGACCCCCGCGTAGAGCACGCTCGCCACGCCCGCCATCGCCAGTCCCCCGGTCCGCGACAAGAGCACACACGCACCGGTGACCGAGAGCACGTAGAGGAAGCCGAAGATCGACCGCCCACCGCCCGTCGAGGCCACGATGGCCGTGATGAGCACGATGTCGAGCAGGCCGAACAGCCACGCGACGGGACGGGGCTGGGCGCCGGGGCCAAAGAGGAGGAGAACGCCCGAGGAGGCCGCGGCGATGAGCAGCGCAAGCGCGAGGACGACCGGATGCTCGCCGGACACGAGGTCGGACGGCATGACCGGCCCGAGCGCGAGCAGCAGCACGGCGAGCCCGAGCCGCGCCCAGGCGAACCCGCGCAGAAGCGCGTTGACGTTGAGCGCCTTCACTACTTCATTATCGTGACCAGCTTGAAGATCGGCAGATACATGGCCACGACGAGACCGCCGACGACGACGCCGAGGAATACGATCATCATCGGCTCGAGCAGCGCGGTGAGCGCGCCCACGGCGGTGTCGACCTCGTCGTCGTAGAAGTCGGCGATCTTCTGGAGCATCTGGTCGAGGGCGCCCGTGTTCTCGCCCACGCTGATCATGTGCACGACCATCGGGGGAAACACGGTGCTCCCCTTCAGCGGCTCCGACAGCGTGCGGCCCGAGGTGACGGCCGTGCGCGCCTGCATCACGGTGGCCTCGACGACGCGGTTGCCGGCCGACCGCGCCGTGATGAGAAGCCCCTCGAGGATGGGAACGCCAGACGAGATGAGCGTGCCGAGCGTGCGTGTGAACCGCGCGACGGCGACCTTGCGGATCAGCATGCCGATGACCGGCACCTTCAGGAGGAACGCGTCGATGACCTTGCTGCCCTGGTCGGTCGCGTAGTAGCGCTTGAGCGCGTAGATCGCGCCCGCACCCGCGATCACCATGACGACGATGTATCGCTGCGTGAAATCGGAAAGGAACATGACGATCCGGGTGGGCACCGGGAGGTCGGCGCCGAGGCCCTGGAACATCTTGGCGAAGGTCGGGATGACGAAGATCATCATGAAGATGATCACGAGGGCGGCGACGCCGATGATCGTCACCGGGTAGACCATCGCGCCCTTGACCTTGCTCTTCAGCTTGGCGGCCTTCTCGATGTAGCCGGACAGCCGCTGCAGGACGACGTCGAGGACACCGCCGGACTCGCCGACCGCGAGCATGTTGACGAAGAGATCGTTGAACACCCTCGGGTACTTCTTGAACGACTCCGCGAGGGTGGCGCCGCCCTCGACTTCGGTCGTGATGCGCTTCGTGACGTCGCGCAGGGTCTTGGAGTCGCTCTGCTCCGACAGAATCGAGAGGCACTGAGCGATCGGCAGACCGGCGTCGACCATCGTGGAGAACTGGCGTGTATAGATCGCGAGGTCCTTGTCCCTGACGGAGCCGCCGATTTTCTTGACGGCCGCGGCCTTGGCTTGGCGCTCCTGAACCGACGTCGCGATGACGCCTTTCGCCCGCAGCTGTGCGACGGCCCCGGGCCGATCGTCGGCCTCGATCTCGCCGGCGACGACTCCCGCGCCCGACCGGCCACGATACGCGAAGACGGGCATGGTCCCCTCCTAACGCGTGCTAACGCTTGGCGAAGGGCGACGCGCCGGATGCCGGCGCGGCTGGCGCGGAGGCGCCACCGTCGGCGCCGAGAAGCTGGAGCAGCTCCTCGACGATCGTCGACCGGTTCAGCCCCTCCTCGCGCGTGATCAGCTTCCGCTTCACGAGCTCGGCGAGCGACTGGTTCATCGTCTGCATCCCGTATTTGCTCCCCGTCCCGATCGCGGAGTACACCTGGTGGATCTTTTCCTCGCGGATCAGGTTCCGGATGGCGGGCGTGGCCACCATGATCTCCATCGCCATCACGCGCCCACCGCCGACCCTGGGGATCAGGGTTTGCGAGAGGACCCCCTCGACGACGAGGGCGAGCTGGGCCCGGACCTGCGCCTGCTGGTTGGTCGGGAACACGTCGATGATCCGGTTCATCGTCTGGGCGCAGGAGTTGGTGTGCAGCGTGGCGAACGTGAGGTGGCCCGTCTCGGCGATGGTCAGCGCGGCCGAAATCGTCTCGAGGTCGCGCATCTCACCGACCAGCACGACGTCCGGGTCCTGCCGCAGGATGGACTTGAGCGCCTTCTGGAACGACAGTGTGTCCGAGTAGACCTCACGCTGATTGACGAGACACGCCTTGTGCGGGTGCACGAACTCGATCGGGTCCTCGATCGTCACGATGTGCTCGTGGCGCTCGGTGTTGACCTTGTCGATCATCGCCGCGAGCGTCGTGGACTTGCCCGAGCCGGTGGGGCCCGTCACGAGGACCAGCCCTTTCGGGCGATCCGCGAGCTGCTGGACAATCGGGGGCAGCCCGAGCTCGTCGAACGAGCGGATTTTGTAGGGGATGAGGCGGATCGCCGCGCCCACGGCGCCGCGCTGCCGGAACACGTTGCAGCGGAAGCGCGCCAGCCCCTGGATGCCGAACGAGAGGTCGAGCTCGCTCTCCTCTTCGAACTTCTGCTTCTGCGTCTCGTTGAGGATGCTGTACGCGAGCCGCTGCGTGTCCTGGGGCGTCAACTGCTCAAACTGGGTGAGCTGGGTGAGGCGCCCATTGATCCGGAGCTGCGGGTACGTCCCGCTCGTGATGTGGAGGTCGGACCCGCCCCGGTCCACCAGGATCTGCAGCAGGTCGGCCATGTTCGCGGCCATGGTTTCTCCCTTCGTCGCCGGTGCCAGTCGGCTAGGCGAGCGTGACTCTCAGCACCTCTTCGATGGTCGTCGTCCCATCGAGTACCTTCAAGAGGCCGGACTGCCGCAGGGTCTTCATGCCCTGCGACTTCGCGATCTCCTGGAGCTCCGCGGCCGTCGCGCTCCGGAGGATCCCGTCCCGGAGCTCCTCGCTGATCGGCATGGTCTCGTAGATCGCCACCCGCCCCTTCATGCCCGTGAAGCTGCACGTCGGGCAGCCCTTGCCCTTGTAGAGCGTGACCTTGCCGTGCCCGGTCGCGGTGTGGCCGTAGGGGACGAGCGTCTGCTGGTCGACCTCGTAGGGTTCCCGGCACGCGCTGCACACCTTGCGTCCGAGACGTTGGGCCAGGATCAGCAGGAGCGAGGACGAGACGAGGAACGGCGGGATTCCCATGTCCAGGAGCCGCGCGACGGTCGAGGGGCAGTCGTTCGTGTGGAGCGTGGTGAAGACGAGGTGGCCGGTGAGCGCGGCGCGGATCGAGATCTGCGCCGTCTCGAGGTCGCGCGTCTCGCCGACCAGGATCACGTCCGGGTCCTGGCGCAGGAACGAGCGGAGCGCGGCGGCGAAGGTCCGCCCCACGCTCTCGTTGATCTGCACCTGGTTGACGCCCTTGAGGTTGTACTCGACCGGGTCCTCGGCGGTCATGATGTTGACGTCCGGCGAGTTGATCGTGTGGATCGCCGAGTAGAGGGTCGTCGTCTTCCCCGAGCCGGTGGGCCCGGTGATGAGGACCATGCCGTAGGGCTGGTGGATCACGGCGTTGAACTTCTCGAGGCTCCACGGATCGAATCCGAGCTTGGTGAGGTCGAGCTGCAGCGCGTCCTTGTCGAGGATGCGGAGGACCGCCTTCTCGCCGAAGATCGTCGGTAAGGTCGAGACGCGGAAGTCGATCTCGCGGCCCGTGTACCTGAGCTTGATCCGCCCGTCCTGTGGCAGGCGCCGCTCGGCGATGTCGAGGTTCGACATGATCTTAAGGCGCGACAGGATCGCCGACTCGAGGCGCTTGGGTGGGGAGAGCATCTCGTGCAGCACGCCGTCCATCCGGAAGCGAATCCGGAACACCTTCTCGTACGTCTCGAAGTGAATGTCCGAGGCACCCTTCTGGATCGCGTCGACGAGCACCATGTTCACGAGCTTGACGACGGGCGCCTCGTCGGCCGACTCCTTCAGCTCGAAGACGTCGACCTTGCTGCCGGTGTCCTCCTCGCCCTCGACGACCTCGATGTTCGCGAGGTCCGAGGAGATGTCCTGCATGACGCTCGCGATCGCCTCGGTCTTCGACTGGTAGTTGCGGTCGATCGCCTTCCGGATCGCCGTCTGCGACGCGACGAGCGGCAGCACCTGGAGGTTCGTCATGAACGCGATGTCGTCGAGGGCGAAGACGTTCGTCGGGTCGGCCATCGCGACGGCCAGCGAGTTGCCCATTTTCCGGACCGGGATGACCTCGTACTTCCTCGCGGTCGGCGCCGGCACCAGGCGGAGGACCGCGGGATCGATCTCGAGCTGGGCGAGCGTGATCGAGGGCACGCCGTACTGGCGGGAGAGGAACCCGATCAGCTGTTCCTCGTTGATGAAGCCGAGCTTGATGAGAATCGAGCCGAGCTTCTCGGTCGAACCCCGCTGCTCGCCGAGGGCCTTCTGGAGCTGCGCCGGGGTCAGAAGCCCATCGGCGACGAGCAGGTCTCCGAGCCGCCGGTTGACGGGTTGTCCCAGCTTTTGGTGCGCCTGCGCCATATCTTTTTACTGTACCCCACCCAGGCGTTTCAGCGTATCAGTAAAGGCTTTGTAGGCGTCGTCTTGGTACAGCACGAACGTGACGCGTTTGAGGGGGGTTCCGCCCGCCTTCAGGTGACCGATCACCGCGTTCAGCATGGCCTCAGCCGAGGTGACCGGCGGCACGTGGCCGACGCCCGTTCCGAGCGCCGGGAGCGCGAGGGACGTGATCCGACGCTTGGCTGCGAGTGCCAAGACCGCGCGCGTCGCGGCCGCGATCTTCTCCGAGTCGGTCTTGAGATCGGGTCCCATCACCGCGGCGTGAATCACGTGGGTGGCCGCCAGATTGCCACCCGTGGTCAGCACGGCCTCGCCCACCTCCACCGGACCCTGGCGCATCGCCTCCTCTTCGATGATGACGCCGCCCTTCCGCTTGATCGCACCCGCGACGCCCGCGCCCATGGCGAGCGTCGAGTTCGCTGCGTTGACGATCGCGTCGACCTCCCACTCGGTGATGTCGCCGCGCTCGATCGAGACCGAGGAGTCGCCGATCTTGAGCTTCATGGCTCGGCTCGACGGCGCTCATGGGCCTTGACGCTCTCCCACGACCGCTCCAGCTCGTCTTGCGGGAGGGCGCCGACCGACTTGCCCTGTGCGCTGAGGTCCGCCTCCACCTCGGCGAAGCGGCGCCGGAACTTCTCGATCGCGTCCTGCAGGGCCTCCTCGGCGTCGATCGAGGAGAGCCGCGCCACGTTCACGAGGGAGAACAGCACATCGCCCAGCTCCTCCCGCACGCGCTCGACCTCACCCGTCGCGAGCGCCGCGGCGGCCTCGCGGATCTCTTCTTCCACCTTGACCCACGCCGACCTGGCGTCCGGCCAGTCGAAGTGCACGCGCGCCGCCTTGGCTTGGACGCGCTGAGCGCGCAACAGCGAGGGCAGCGACCGCGGGACGCCGTCGATCGCGGAGCGTGGGTGGCCCGTCCGGGCGGCTTCGCGCTGCTTGATGGCCTCCCACTGCGCGAGGGCCTCCTTCGGCGTCGCGACCGACGCGTCGCCGAACACGTGGGGATGGCGGCTCACCATCTTCGTCATGAGGCGCTCCAGGAGGTCGCGCATGGAGAACTCGCCGACCTCCTCGGCCAGGCGCGTGTGGAAGACCACCTGGAAGAGCAGATCGCCGAGCTCCTCCTCGAGCTCTGCCCGGTTCCCCATCTCGATCGCCTCGAGGACCTCGTACGCTTCCTCGATGAGGTACGGTTTCAGAGAGGCTCGCGTCTGCGCACGGTCCCAGGGGCAGCCGGCGGGCCCGCGCAGCCGCGCCATGACGTCGAGGAGTCGTTCGAAGAGAACACCGGGGGACTCGGTCATGTCCGTTCCTGAGGGTAAGCGATTATACAGCAGGGGTTTTTGCGTATGCTAGGCTCGCTCCGATGACCTCCGAGAACCCCGAGGAGACGTTCAAGGTGACCGACCGGCGCGGGCGGGTCCGGGACGACGAGCCGGCCCCGGCCGCGCCCCCGAGCTCGCCCCGGCCGAACGCCCAGCCCGAGCGGCCCCGGCGGGCGCGAGAGCCCGAGCGTGACCTGACGGGGCTCTTCATGATGCTGGCGAGCTCGGCGGCAATTGCGATGGGCGACGCGCCCGACCCCGTCACCGGCCAGCGACATCACGACCTCGGTCACGCCGCCGAAGCTATCGATCTGCTCGTGCTCCTGCGCGAGAAGACGGAAGGCCACAGGTCGGCGGCGGAAACGCAGGTCCTCGAGGGCCTCATCTACGATCTCCAGCTGCACTACGTCGAGGCTACGAAGCGAGCCGGATCACGACCCGGCCAGGCTCGACCGTGATCGCCTCGATCGAATCCGGGAGTGGCCAGCGAAGGACGCCCAGGGTCCGGGGGTCGAGGAGGATCCGGAGCAGCACCGCCGGGAGGCCTTGCCGCCCGATCGCGAACTCTCGGACGTCCAGCCGGAGGTAACGCCGCTCCCGTCGTGTGACGCTTGGCTCGACGCGGGCGTGAGCGCGTATCCGGAGCCATACCGGGCGCTCGAGCAATACCGCGGGCAGCACGTGGCCCAGCCCGGACAGCGGCGGCTCGGTGACGAGATGAGCGAGCGGAAGCCGGCCCCGGAACTCGACGGCCCCCTCGCCTGTGAGCCGCACGGCGAGATCCGCGAACGGTAGTTCGGCGGCCTCCACAAGGTGGCGAGAGAGGAACGCGTTCAGCTCACCCTGGGTAAGCACGATCGGTCCGCCACCCGGCACGCCCTGGCGCGGTCCCTGGCGGGCGATCTGGCCGATCTGGTAGATCTTTCGCTGCGCCCGCACGCCGTCCCCTGGTGCGGCTGCCGGCAGTTGAAATTCTGGCTCCCGCAGGGCTTGAACCCCGATCCAGCCAAGCTCCGCGACCCCCCCAAGGATCAGGATCACTGTGAGGCATCCCAGACATCCGACTCGCACCCGGCCAAGCTACCATAGCGACCTAAAATCCCTTTTCAGATAAAGACTTATTCCTGTACCTGCGGGTGGATGACTTGACAGTTTAACACTCACCATATATATAAATGGTGTACTCAATTCAGGCCAGCTGGAGGCTGGACAAGGTAGGGAGGAAGGAGGAGTTGCGTATGGCAATCGAGCGTTGGAGTCCGTTTGCGACCTCCCTGGAGCGTTGGGAGCCGTTTCGAGACGTCCAGAGCGAGGTGAATAGGCTGTTCGACAGCTTCTTCGGTCGTCCGACGGCCGTCGTGACGGGGACGGGGAGCCGGGTCTGGATGCCCGCCCTCGACATGTATGAGACGAAGGATGACCTCATTCTGACCTTTGAGCTTCCGGGCGTGCGTGAGAAGGACGTGTCGCTCTCGCTCACGGGCGATCTCCTCACGCTCAAGGGCGAGCGCGCGTTCGATCAGGAGCTGAAGGACGACAACTACCACCATGTCGAGCGCGTCTTCGGGAAGTTCGAGCGCACTGTCCAGCTGCCGATGCCCGTCCAGGCCGACCGGGTGAAGGCGACCTATCGCGACGGGGTGCTCGAGGTGAGGCTCCCGAAGGCGGAAGAGGTCAAGTCGAAGGAAATCAAGATCGACATTCTGTAAT
>WNFT01000033.1_pt1 | contig 77970 bp, 79 predicted proteins | sample 5400191 | NCBI WGS metagenome assembly WNFT01 (sample SAMN13153359, study PRJNA577476) | soil metagenome | isolation source: 80 cm saprolite under Madrone tree | place: USA:California | collected 2016-06-14 | reverse complement strand
ATGATCGCTTGCGAAGATCAGGTCCAGCAGGGCGTTGTAGTCGAAACCGGGGCCGAGGCGCTTGACCTCAGCGCCGGCGGGGGCGCCGGCGGGCAGGAATGCGCCTGCCCCGTCCAGGAGCACGACCGTCACCCGGGCGCCGGGCTGGCGTATCTGTTGCTCGATCACGGTGCGGGCGAGCGGCGGCGAGTCGGGCTTGACGAGATGGAGGAAGCTGGCCATCAAAACACGAGGTACCGTTGGGCCTTCGCCACGAGCGCTGCGATACCGTCGGGCGTGATGGGTACCACCGGATGTCCGTCGGCATTCCAGGACGCCTCCGCCGGGGCCGCGTCCTTCTCGACGTGGAAGGAGACGCCGAGCTTTTTGAGCGCGGCGCGGAACTTGGCGATGTCGTCGCCGTCCACGAGGTCGTCGGTATCCTCGTCGAGGAGGTGGACGGCCGGGCCGGTCAGCACGATGTCGAGGGGTGTCTCGCCGGCGACGATGCCGAGCGCGATGCGCATGGCCTCGTTCGCGCGGTGGGAGACACGGGGATCTTCGGAGATGAGGACGAGGACGGGCTGCCGTGCGGCCACGCTAGTTGAGCGCGATGAAGCGATCGGTGGCGTTGACGATGTCGGACAGCACCACGAGGCCGCAGTTGGTGGCCTTGTCGGACAGCGGCTGGCGGCGCTTTTGGCACCCGTAGGCGCAGACGAACAGCTTGGCGCCCCCATCGGCCAAGGCCTGCACGCGCGGATCTTCCACGCCGGCCACGCCGTCGTCGATCAGGTAGAGATACACCTCGGCGCCGCGCTCGAGCGCCGCGCGACCGAGGCCGACGGCGGTGTCGAGGTTGGGATGCCCAGGCGCCGTCGAAACCATGAGACCGAGCTTACGCTTCGTCAGCTCCATGACGGGGCCGAGCGTAGCATCCACCGAGAGGAGCGTCAATGAACCGCCGGGTCTATCTCGATCACAACGCGTCCACACCGGTGCACCCCGAGGTGCTCCAGGCGATGCTGCCTTACTTCAGCGAGCACTACGGCAATCCTTCCAGCGTCCACAGCTTCGGTCGCGACGCGCGCGATGGCATGGAGACGGCACGCGAGCAGATCGCGGGCTTCCTCAAGGTCTCCAAGGACGAGATCGTCTTCACCTCCGGCGGCACCGAGTCGGACAATCTCGGCATCAAGGGCATCGCCGCCGCCCGGCGCGCGGGGCATATCATCACCTCGCAGATCGAGCACCACGCGGTGCTGCGGACGGTGCAGACGCTCGAAGAGCAGGGGTTCTCCGCGACCTATCTCCCCGTGGACGGCTTCGGCATGGTCGATCCCGATGACGTCCGGAAGGCCCTGCGGCCCGACACGATCCTCGTGTCTCTCATGGGCGCCAACTCGGAGGTCGGCACGCTCCAGCCGATCCGGGAGATCGGCCGCATCACGCGCGAAGCGGGTGTCCCCCTGCACGTGGACGGCGTCCAGACGTTCGGCAAGGTGCCGATGGACGTGGATGCTTTCGGAATAGATCTCCTGTCCTTCTCCGGGCACAAGATCTACGGCCCGAAAGGAATAGCCGGCCTGTTCATTCGTAAAGGCACGAAGATGGCGTCGATCCAGCACGGCGGGGAGCACGAGCGGCGCCGGCGCGCGGGCACCGAGAATGTCGCGGGGATCGTCGGTCTGGGCAAAGCCGTCGCGGTCCGCGCCCGCGACATGGCCGACGAAACGGTGCGGCTGACGGCGCTCCGAGACCGGCTGTGGCAAGGCGTGCGGGCCGGTGTGCAAGAGGTACGTCTCAACGGGCACCCGACGGAGCGGCTGCCGGGCACCTGCAACATGTGCTTCCACAACATCGAGTCGGAATCGGTCGTGCTGGGCCTCGATCTCAAGGGCGTCGGCGTCTCGGCCGGTTCGGCCTGCACCTCGGGCAATGTCGAGCCCTCGTACGTGCTGGTGGCCATGGGGATTCCCGTGGACTGGGCGATGGGCTCCGTGCGCTGCTCGCTTGGCCGCGGGACCACGGGCGAGGACATCGAGTACGTGATCGAGGCGACGGTGTCTCTCGTGGCCAAGCTGCGGGGCCTCTCGCCCGTCAAGGCCTAGTGCAGTACAGCGACACGCTCATCGACCACTTCCGCAATCCGCGCAACGCGGGCATGATGCGTGAGCCCGACGGGGTGGGCGAGGGCGAATTCGCGCAGTGCATGGACCTGGCGCGCTTCTACCTCCGCGTGCGCGAGGGGCGCGTGGAGGAGGCGCGGTTTCAGGCGTATGGGTGCGGGCCGACTCTGGCCGCCTGCAGCGCGGGCACCGAAGTAGCCGCCGGTGTAACGCTGGAAGATCTGGAGGCGGTCACTGAAGCGCGGATCGAGGCCGCGGTGGGCGGGCTGCCGCCCGAGCGTCGACACGCGGCGGAAGTCGTGGCCCTGGCCCTTCGCGCAGCGGCGCGCGATGCCTTGGCAAGACGCGGGGTACACTAGGAGAAATCATGTTCGACCGGATGCGGCGGGATGTCCGGACGGTGAAGGAACGGGACCCGGCGGCGCGCTCCACGCTCGAGGTCATTCTCTGCTACCCGGGCGTGCACGCGATCTGGTTCCACCGCCTGGGCCACGCGCTCTGGAGGGCGGGCTGGACGACCCTGGCCCGGTGGGTGTCCCACGTGAGCCGCTTCTTGACGGGCATCGAGATCCACCCGGCCGCCCGCCTCGGACCGGGGCTGTTCATCGATCACGGCATGGGCGTGGTCATCGGCGAGACGGCCGAGGTGGGCGAGAACGTCACGCTGCTCCAGGGCGTGACGCTCGGGGGCACCAGCCTCAAGCGCGAGAAGCGCCACCCCACGCTCGGCGACAATGTGGTCGTGGGGGCAGGGGCCAAGGTGATCGGCGGCTTCAGCATCGGCAGCGGCAGCAGGATCGGCGCCGGGTCGGTGGTCGTGCGCGAGGTGCCGGAGAACTCCGTGGTCGTGGGCGTCCCGGGACGGGTCACATTCCGCGACGGCGAGCGGGTCGGCGGTATCGATCTCAACCAGAGCGACCTGCCCGACCCCGTGGCGCGCGCGCTCGAGCAGCTCGTGGACAGGATCCATTCCCTCGAGAGCGAGCTGGAGTCCCTCAAGAAGTCACTCAAGGAGGCACCAGGGACGTGATCCCCAAGGACACCATGACGGTCACGGAAGCCTCGACGTACCTCTCCATGGACGCGGGGGCCCTCGAGCGCCTCGCGGCCGAGCGGCGGATTCCCGCCCTCGAGCGCGACGGGCAGTGGGTGTTCTCGAAGAAATCCATCGACAAATGGCGGATCCGCTCCAAGACCTGATGGAGCGCGACCGCGCCTGGGATCTGCTGACCGAGTTCACCCAGTCCGACAGCCTCCGCAAGCACGCGCTGGCCGTCGAGGCCGCCATGCGGGCCTACGCGGCTCGCTACGGCGAGGACCCCGAGACATGGGGCGCGGCCGGCATGCTCCACGACTTCGATTACGAGATGCACCCGGCCGCGCCGCAGCATCCGATGAAGGGCGGGGAGATCCTGCTCGCGCGAGGCGTGCCGGCCGACCTGGTCCACGCCGTCCTCGCCCACGCCGACTACTCGGGCTACCCGCGGGTTTCCCTGCTCGACCACGGCCTCTACGCCTGTGACGAGCTCTCGGGCTTCATCACCGCCTGCGCCCTCGTGCGACCCGGGCGCGCTATCGCGGGGCTCGAGCCGGGCTCGGTCAAGAAAAAGCTCAAGGACAAGGGCTTCGCGCGCACCGTCAACCGGCAGGACGTCTACCGCGGCGCCGAGGAGCTGGGTGTGGAACTCGACGAGCATATCGGCTTCGTCATCGGCGCGCTCACTGCCGTCGCTCCGTCGATCGGTCTCGCGGGATCTCCGTCGTAGGCCGGCCGTGGGCCAGGCGACCGGGCCCCGGACGATCATCCATGTGGACATGGACGCCTTCTACGCGTCCGTCGAGCAGCGGGACCGGCCGGAAACCCGCGGCCGCCCCGTCATCGTTGGCGCCGACCCCCGGGGACGCGGCGTCGTCTCCGCCGCCTCCTACGAGGCCCGCCGCTTCGGCGTCCACTCCGCCATGCCGATCAGCCGGGCCTTCCGCCTCTGTCCCGACGGGGTCTTCCTCCCCGTGGACATGGACAAGTACGCGAGCGTCTCACGCGAGATCATGGCGGTCCTCGCGGACTTCACGCCGCTCGTCGAGCCGGTGTCCATCGACGAGGCTTTCCTCGACGTCACCGCGAGCCGGGCGCTCCATGGCGACGGCGCGGCCATCGCGCGCGAGATCAAGGAAAGGATCAGGGCGAGCGTGAGCCTGACCGCCTCGGTCGGCGTCGCCCCGAACAAGTTCCTCGCCAAGGTGGCTTCGGAGCTGCGCAAGCCGGACGGTCTGGTCGTGGTCGAGCCCGGCCGCGAGGCTCTCTTCCTGGCGCCGCTGCCGGTGTCGCGGCTCTGGGGTGTGGGCCGGGTGACGGGAGCCGAGCTCGAGGCCATGGGCATCCGCACCATCGGCCAGCTCGCGCTGACGCCGGCCGCCCACCTGGAAGCCCGCTTCGGCAAGCACGGTCCCGATCTCCTGGCGCTGGCGCGCGGCCTCGATGACCGGGCCGTCGAGCCCGACGCGCCGCCCAAGTCGATGGGCGCCGAAGAGACCTTCGAGCGCGACACGCTCGACGTGGATCTCCTGCGGGCGACGCTGCGCGGCCAGAGCGAGCGGGTGGGGCGCGAGCTCCGGGCCGAGGGGTATGCGGGCCGGACCGTGACCCTCAAGCTCCGCTTCGCTGATTTCTCCACCATCACCCGCGCCCACACGGACGATCCGACGCAGGACGGCCTCGCCATCTACCGCCGTGTCGAATCGCTCTTCGACCGCGTGAGGCTGCGCCAGGCTGTCCGGCTCATCGGGCTTTCCGTCTCGGGCCTGGGGCCCGCGGGCGCCGGCCAGCTCTCTCTCCTCGCGCCGGACGCAGTGCGCCGGGAGCGGCTCGCCCGTGCCGTGGACCGTCTCGCCGCCCGCTTCGGCGAGGGGGCCGTGCGCCCCGCGAGCCTCGTTCCGAAGCGGGGCTCGCGGCCGAAGCTGCCTGAGGCGAAGAGCGAGTGAGCGCAGCGGGTACCCACGTTGCCTTCGAAGGCGGGTTCGGCTACACTCGCTGAACAGTCGTTCAGTCGAGGCGGGGAGGCTCCATGGAGCGTCAGATCGCGTTTGACAAGCTGGCCCGCGAGGACCGCTTCGTCCGCATGCGGGCCCGAGAAGTGGCGGAGAGCAAGATCGGCCAGGGGTTGGCGCCGTTCCCCGAGCTGACGAGCCGCGAGTCCATCAAGGAGCGCGCGCACGGCATCATGGTCGGCGAGATGCAGGCCATGGAGGGTGCCGGCCGGAGCGTCTACGACTTTCCCGACGCGCCGTGGGAGTTCACCATGGACATGGCGCGCCAGGTGTGGGACGAGTCCCGCCACGTCGAGATCTACATACGCCTCCTCGAGCACCTGGGCGGCTATATCGGCGAGTACCCGGAGACGACCATCCTCTGGCGCTGCGCGTGCGCCGAGGACGCCGCCGCGCGAGTCGCGGGTGTCAATCGGGGTCTCGAGGGGCTGGCCTGCGACGTCTTCAACCAGCTCGTCTACATCGGCAAGAAGATGGGCGACCCCATCCTCGAGCGGGCCGTGGACTTCGTCCTGGCCGACGAGATCACCCACGTGCGCATGGGCTCGAAATGGCTGACCAGGCTGACCGAAGGCGACCCGGAACGGCGCCGCAAGGCGATCGAGTTCCAGGAGACCATCGACGAGCGCTTCAACCTGGGCGGCGCGCGCCGGCTCGGTGACCATGAGGTCGTTCCCATCTCCATCGCGACCGAAGCCCGGAAGCTCGCGGGCTTCACCGATGAGGAGATCGAGCGTCTCATCAAGTCGACGCAGCGCTCCCAGGTCTACTGATCGCCGCTGTACTGACCCCCTGGGGGCGCTGACTCACATGCAGATCCTCGAAGGGCACTTCTCGGCGGACGACTCCGCCCGCCTCTGCCGCAACTACCGCTACGCCACCGAGCGCATGACGCGCATCCTGGCCGGCTGGATCGCGCTGACACCAGAGCTCTCCGCCAAGCTCCTCCTCGGCCGCCACGTGTGGGACAACGCCCAGCACGCCGATGCCTGGGGCAAGCGGCTGCCCGAGCTGCGCGCGCACGCCCAGCAGTCCGAGCCGGCCAACGACGCTTTCGCCGCCTTCATGGACGCGATCGAGGCGCCCGAGGCGCCGGGCGAGACCGTCGAGCGCCTCGCCGGAATCTACCGCGTCCTCAAGCCGCACCTGCTTGCCGTGTACGTGAAGCACCTCGAGAGCGCAAACCCGATCTACGAGCCGCCCACGTGCAGGATTCTCTCGCGCTGCATCGAGGACGAGCGGCGCCACATCGGAGCGGGTGAGACGATCATCCGGCACCTGGCGGCTTCGGCCGAGATCCGGAGCCGCGTGGACGCCTGGCAGGCCAGGCTCGCCCGGATGCTCGAGGCGGCGGGCGGCGTGACGGGTCAGGGATCGCCCCCCGTGATGTCCGCGGCGGGTGATGCCGCCGTGCCCATCTCAGACGACGCGCGGGAGTTCATCCGTCTCGAGCATGCGGGCGAGAAGTGGGCCGTCCCCGAGGATCTCGAGACCGCGGTCCGGGCCTTCGGCAATGCCCTGGTCGCCGGTGACGGCATCGGGCTGGGAGGGTTTCTCGAGGCGGCGCCCGACGCGGCTCTCATGCAGGCGCTCAAGGACGTCGGGATCGCGCGGCATCAGGTGGCCGCCTTCGCCAAACTCGGCCGCCACCGCATCATCAAGTACCGGCTGAGCGGACCGGGAGGCGCCGTCACGCTCAATGCCCGCTGGGAGCAGGGAGAGAGCGGCTGGCGCGTCGGCGCCGTCGATCTGGTCAAGATCGAGCAGTCCCAGCCCGCCTGAGCGTGCTCGAGAGCGTCCTCGTCGCCAACCGCGGGGAGGTCGCCCGACGGATATTCCGCGCCTGCAGAGCCCTGGGCATCCGCACCATCGCCGTCTACTCCGAGGCCGACGCCGGGTGGCCCCACGCGCTCGAAGCCGACCAAGCCGTCCTGATCGGTTCCGCGCCGGCCCGCGAGAGCTACCTCAGCGTCGAGCGCGTCCTCGAGGCCGCGCGCCGGACCGGCGCCAAGGCTATCCATCCCGGCTACGGGTTCCTCTCGGAGAACTGGCGCTTCGCCAAAGCATGCGAGGAGGCGGGGCTCGTCTTCGTCGGCCCCTCGTGGCATGTCATTCAGCAGATGGGCGACAAGGTCGGGGCGCGGAAGGAGATGCTGCGGGCCGGAGTGCCCATCGTCCCCGGGAGCGAAGGGCCGGTCGCCTCGCTCGACGAGGCCCGCCGGATCGCGGGAGAGACCGGCTACCCCGTGATGCTAAAGGCCGCCGCGGGCGGCGGCGGCATCGGCATGGTCAAGGTCGTTGACGAGGGCGCGCTCCCGCAGGCATACGCGACGGCCGAGCGCCGGGCCCAGGCCGCCTTCGGCTCGGCCGCCCTCTTCGTGGAGCGCTATCTGACCGAGCCCCGCCACATCGAGGTCCAGGTCTTCGGCGACGGGCAGGGGCAGGTGGTCCATCTCCACGAGCGCGAGTGCTCGATCCAGCGTCGCCACCAGAAGCTCGTCGAGGAGAGCCCGGCTCCGCGCCTGTCGCCCGCGCTCAAGGAGCGCCTGACGGCCGCTGCGGTCACCGGCGCCAGATCGGTCGGCTACGTCAACGCGGGCACCGTGGAGTTCATCGTCCAGGGCGAGGAATTTTACTTTCTCGAGATGAACACGCGGCTACAGGTCGAGCATCCCGTGACGGAAGAGGTGACGGGGCTCGACGTCGTCCAGGCCCAGTTGCGGGTGGCATCCGGCGAATCCCTGCCCTGGCGCCAGGACCAGATCGTCCAGCGCGGCGCCGCCATCGAGTGCCGCATCTACGCCGAAGACCCGGCCAGGAACTTCATGCCCTCGCCGGGAACGATCACGCGTCTCGCCCTGCCTGATGGCCCCGGCATCCGCGTCGAAAGCGGGGTCGCCGAAGGCTGCCAGGTTTCGGTACACTACGACCCGCTGCTGGCCAAGCTCGTGGCCGCGGGCACGACGCGCGAGGACGCGATCGCCCGCATGGAGGCGGCCTTGAAGGCCTTCATCGTGGAGGGCGTGCGGACCGCCATCCCGTTCCACCTGCGCGTGATGCGGAGCGCGGCCTTCCGCGAGGGGCGCACCCATACCCAGATGGTCGAACAAGGAGCGTTCAATGGCTGAGGACGTCAAGGCGCACATCACGGGCGTGGTCTTCCAGATCACGAGCAAGGTCGGCGACTCGCTGGCCGCCGGCGATCCCGTGATCGTGCTGGAGTCCATGAAGATGGAAATCCCGGTGGAGGCGCCGCGCGCCGGCCGGGTGAAGGAGATCAAGGTCGCCGAGGGGCAGACCGTCCAGGAGGGCGACACCGTCGCCGTTCTCGACTAGGAGGTGCATGATGGAGCTCGACATGGACCGTCAGCTCATACAGGGCATCTGGGGCTATCACTGGTGGGGCAACCGCCAGCATTTCGACGAGGTGACGGCGCTCGGGGAAGAGGCGGCGAAGAAAGAAATCGGGAAGCAGTTCAGCTTTCCGACGCTCAAGGGGATGCTCGCCCACATCTACGGCGCCGACCGGATCTGGTTCGAGCGCTGGAAGGGTGCCTCGCCGGCCAGGCTCCAGGGCGACGGCGACTTCGCAAGCCTCGCCGATCTGAGAAACCACTGGGACGCCCTCGAAGCCGAGCAGAAGGCCTTCGTGACAGCGCTCGGGACGGCGGACCTCAAGCGGCAGCTGGACTACACATCGACCGATGGCAAGCCGTTCAGCCAGCCGCTCTGGCAGCTCCTCCAGCACGTCGTCAACCACGCGACCCACCATCGCAGCGAGATTGCGACGATGCTGACCATGGTCAAGGGCTCGCCGAAGTCGACCGACATGGTGCTCTACTACCGCCAACCGAGACCCTGACACCGGTGATCGCGACCGAGGAGGCACGATGAGCATCGAGCTGATCCGGGGACTGTACGGCTATCACCACTGGGCGAACCGCCGGCTCTTCGAGGTGGCGCACGGCCTTGGCGGGGAGGCGGGGGCGCGGGACATGGGGACACACTGGAGCTTTCCGACCCTCACGCGCACGTTCGAGCATATCTACGGCGCCGACCGACTCTGGCTCTGCCGTTTCAGGGGCGACTCGTCGGCGAAAATGACGGGCGGAGAGTTCGTGACGCTTGCCGCGCTGCGCCCGGCCTGGGACGCGCTCGAAGTGGAGCAGCGCGCTCACCTCGAAGGGCTGGCGGATGCCGACCTCAGGCGCGTTGTGAGCTACAGGAACAGCCAGGGAATCCAGGGCCAGGCGGCGCTCGGCCCGCTTCTCCAGCACGTTGTCAATCACGCCACGCATCACCGGAGCGAGATCGCGACCATGATCACGCTCGTCAGCGGCTCGCCGCCGGACACCGGCATCGCCACCTATCGGGCCACCGTGGTACAAGGCTGACCATGGGCATGAAGGAGCTCGTCGAGGACCTCAAGGCCCGGCGCGAGCGGGCGCTCGGAATGGGCGGCGCGGAGGCCATCGCCAAGCAGCACGCCGGGGGCAAGCTGACCGTGCGCGAGCGCATCGACCGGCTCTTCGACGAGGGCTCCTTCAACGAGATCGGGCTCCTCGCGACCCACGCCAACATCTCGCCCGCCATGAAGGGCAGGGAAACGCCGGCTGACGGCGTCGTCACCGGCTTCGGGAAGGTCAACGGCCGGCCGGCGTCGCTGATCGCCTACGACTTCACGGTGATGGCGGGCTCCATGGGGCGGACGGCGGAGGTCAAGTGCAATCGCGCCCGCGAGATCGCCCTGTCCAAGCGCATGCCCATGATCTGGCTCATCGACTCGGCAGGCGCCCGGATCCAGGAGGCCATCGGCTCCACCTTCGCCGGCTCGGGCTTCCTCTTCCGCGAGGAGTCCATCATGTCGGGTGTTGTCCCGATGGTGGCTGCGATGATGGGCCCCGGCGCCGCGGGCACCGCCTATATCCCGGCGCTGGCGGACTTCGTGCCCATGGTCAAGGGCACGAGCCACATGGCGCTCGGCGGCCCGCCGCTCGTCAAGGCGGTGGTCGGCGAGGATATCAGCGCGGAGGAGCTTGGTGGGTCCAGGGTGCACACGGAGATCTCCGGCGTGGCAGACCTGGAGGTGGCCGACGACGCCGCGTGCATCGACGCGATCAAGGCGTACCTGTCCTACTTCCCGTCGTCGAACCTCGAGCAGCCGCCGATCGTCGCGTGCGATGACCCCGCCGACAGGATGGACGAGGCGCTCCTGTCCATCGTTCCCGACAGCGCGCGCCGCGCCTACGACATGAAGAAGGTCATCGCGGCCATCGTGGACCGCGGGCGCTTCTTCGAGATCAAGCCCGGCTGGGCCAAGAACCTGATCACGTGCCTGGCCCGCCTGGGCGGCCGTCCAGTCGGCATCGTCGCCAACCAGCCCATGGTGCTGGGCGGAGCGCTCGACGTGGATTCGGCCGACAAGGCCGCGCGCTTCATCATGCTCTGCGACGCCTTCCACATCCCCCTCGTATTCCTGCAGGACGTGCCGGGCTTCATGGTCGGCTCCAAGGTCGAGAAGCAGGGCATCATCCGTCACGGCGCCAAGATGCTCTATGCCGTCAGCGAGGCCACGGTGCCGAAGGTCACGGTGGTGGTGCGCAAGGCCTACGGGGCCGGGTACTTCGTCATGTGCGGCAAGGCCTACGAGCCCGACCTGATCGTCGCGTGGCCCACCGCGGAGATATCCGTGATGGGGCCCGAGGGAGGCACCAACATCATCTTCCGCAAGGAGATCGCCGCCGCCGTCGACCCCGACCAGGAGCGCGCCCGCAAGGTCGAAGAGTTCCGCGGGCTCATCAACCCCTACATCGCCGCCGGCGGCGCCTTCATCGACGACGTCATCGATCCGCGGGAGACCCGCCCCGTCCTGATCCGCGCTCTCGAGATGGCCGTCACCAAGAAGGTCGACCGCCCCTGGAAGAAGCACGGAGTGATGCCGGTATGAGACGCGTGGTCGCGGCAGCCCTCTTGCTCCTGTTCGGCCTCCTGTTCGGCGGGCCCGCCTGGGCCCAGCAGTCAGAGCAGCGGAACATGCGCCTGGTCGGCCAGGACGATCTCCAGGCGCGCTCGGCCTACCAGCCCGTCATCCATCGCCAGGGCGAGCGGTGGATCGCCTACGTCGGCCACCACGGCGGCCGGCGGCTCAATCCGCTGACCGGGCAGACGGAGCAGAACGGCACCTCCATCGTGGACGTCACGGACCCGCGTCAGCCGCGCTATCTCCACCACATCCCAGGCGCCCCGGGTGAGGCCGAGGCGGGCGGGGCCTCCATGGTACGCATCTGCGAGGGCAAGACGCTGCCCAAGGCCGACCCCGCCAAGACATATCTCCTGCGCACGCTCGGCAATCTGTCTCACGAGGTGTGGGATGTGAGCGCGCCCGCACAGCCCAGGCACGTGACGACGGTGGTGCAGGGGCTCAACAGCACCCACAAGAACTGGTGGGAGTGCGACACGGGGATCGCCTACCTGGTCTCGGACGGGCGTCCGGAGGGCTGGGGCACCAACCGGATGACGAAAATCTATGATCTGAGCGATCCGTCGCAGCCGCGCTTCATCCGGGATTTCGGCCTGCCTGGCCAGCAGCCCGGCGCCTCCGGGACGGCGCCCGAAGGGCTCCACGGCCCCATCGTTTTCCGCAATCGCGTCTACATCGCCTACGGCACGGGCGCCAAGGGCGTCCTGCAGATCATAGATCGGGACAAGCTCTTGAAGGGCAACCCGCAGATCGCGGACGCCTTCGCGCCCACCGTTGACAATCTCCTGTACCCACAGGTGGGGCGGCTCGACATGTCGCCGGACTGGGGTGGCCACACCTCCTTCCCGGTGCTGGGGATCACGGTGCCCGGCTGGGCCGGAAATTCGGCGGGCCGAGTGCGCGACTTCGTCCTGCTGGTCTCGGAGTCCTTGAAGAACGAGTGCCAGGAGGTGCGCCAGCTGACCTTCATGGTGGACGTGACCGATCCATCCCGACCCTTCCCGGTCTCGACCTTTGAGGTGCCCGAGTCTCCCGGGCACTTCTGTCGCCGCGGAGGGCGCTTCGGACCTCACTCGTCGCAGGAGTCCTTCACGCCCATCTACTACGGCAGGCTCGTCTTCATCGCGTACTTCAACGGGGGTGTCCGCGCCGTCGACGTCCGCGACCCGTTCCAGCCGCGCGAGGCCGGCTTCTACATTCCGGCGGTGACGCCGAAGACCGACAAGCGCTGCGTGAACGTGGGCGGCGCCGAGCGCTGCAAGGTGGCGATCCAGACCAACAATGTCGAAGTGGACGACCGCGGGTACGTCTACATCGTGGATCGCGCCGACACGGGCATGCACATCCTGGAGCTCACCGGGGCGGCGCGCGCCGTCGCCAATTTCACCGGCAAGCCCAACTGAGCCTGCCGGTGAAGAAGGCGCCGCCCTCCTGCGCTACTTCTTGATCAGCTTGCTCCACTGGTCGAGGAGCGGGAGCACCGTCTCGCGTCCCTCCGGCGGCAGCCTCAGGATGGCGCGCGTGATACCGGCCGCCGCGTAGGACTCGACGGTCAGCTCATCGGGCTTGGCGCCGAAGACGGAGATGGAGATCGTCTTCATGTCGCGCCCGGCCTTGGCCGCGCGCTCGCGCAGGTCCTTCAGCGCGGGCAGGATGACCTCGGCCGCGCGGCCGCGCGGGAACCATCCGTCGCAGAAGTCCACCACGCGCTGAAGCGTGTGGCCGCTCTCTCCGCCCAGGAGAACGGGCGGGTGCGGCTTCTGGGCGGGCTTGGGCCAGGACCAGATCTTGTCGAAGTTGACGTGCTGGCCGTGGAACTCGGCCTCGTCCTTTGTCCAGATCTCCTTCATCGCCCGCACCTGCTCGCCGAGACGCTTGAAGCGCGTCTTGTAGTCCGTGCCGTGGTTCTCCATCTCTTCGGCATTCCACCCGCCCCCGATGCCGAACTCGAAGCGCCCGCCCGAGAGCACGTCGAGGCTCGCAACCTCCTTGGCGGTGACGATCGTGTCGCGCTCGATGATGAGGCAGATGCCCGTGCCGATCCGGATGCGCGTGGTCGCCGCCGCGGCGGCCATGAGGGACACGAACGGATCGAAGGTGTGGGAATACTCCGTGGGTAGCTGGCCGCCGCTAGGGAAGGGCGTGCGGCGGCTCACCGGGATATGCGTGTGCTCGGGAACGAAGAGCGACTCGAACCCGCGCGACTCCGCCTCGCGGGCCAGCTCGTCGATGCGAATCGCGTAGTCCGTGGCGAACATGCAGACGCCGATGTGCATGGGAACCTCCCGGGGTTAGTCGAATGCGCCGTGGTGGAGGGGAGTCTAGCGGCGAAACGGCGCAAAGTCCAATGCTCCGCGGACCCACTCCTGTTACTCTTGATCCGGCTCGCGGCGGCTGTCAGGGGGGCGAAGCCGACGCTACACATCGGGGGAGCGTATCACGCGATGAGCAATGGTCTCGGCAGGTGGGGCCGGCGGGTGTACCGCCTGCGCTGGTGGCTCTTCGGCCTCTCGGTCCTCTCCCTCGCACCTGCGCTCTGGGTCGTGGCGCAGGGGGGCAGGCTCGAGACGGGTACGGTGCTCGTGACGACGGAGTCAGGGCGGGCCACCGACCTGATGGCCCGTCAGCTGCCCGGGCAGCCCGTCTCCTTCGACCTGATATTCGGCAGCCCCTCCTTGAAAGCCACCGATCGCGCCTTCCGGGACGAGGTAGCTCGGGCGCTGGCGCCGCTCAAGGCGGACCCGAGGGTCGCGCGGATTCGCGCGGTGTACGACAGCGAGCCGCCCGATCCCGCGTCTCTCTCCCGCGACGGCCGCCACGTCCGCGCGGTGGTCGAGCTCAGAACCCGCTTCTCGGGCCAGGCGTCGCTGGGGTTTTCTTCGGTCCCGCCGGAGGAGTATGCCTCGCTGCGCGCGCTGGTGCGGTCGAGCATGCTCGAGGTGGTGGCGGCCGGCATGGTCCCCCTCAACCATGATTTCGGCGAGGTGGCGAGGCGGGACCTGCATCGCGCCGAGCTGGTCATTCTCCCGGTGGTGGCCCTGTTCCTGCTCCTGGCCTTTGGTTCGGCGGTGGCGGCCCTGCTGCCGCTCGGGGTCGGGATCCTCGCCATGGTCGGAGGCCTCGCCGGCACCGACCTCCTGTCACGCCACCTGTCCGTGTCGGCCTATGCTCCGAACATCGTCAGCATGATCGGGCTGGGCGTCGCCATCGACTACTCGCTGTTCATCGTGAACCGCTTCCGGGAGGAGATCGCGCGCCATCCCGTGCCCGAGGCCCTCGAGGCCACCCTGGCTACGACGGGGCGGGCCATCCTCTTCTCCGGCGTGACGGTGGCCATCGGGCTCCTCGGGATGCTGGTGCTCGGATTGGGCAATATCGGCTCCTTGGGGCTCGCGGGCACCATCGTGGTGGTGCTCTCGGTCGTGTATGGATTGACCTTCCTGCCCGCGGCCCTCGCCATCCTTGGGCCGAGGGTCAACGCTCTGTCGCTGCCCGTCTTTCGTCCTGTGCAGCTGCACTCGGGCCCGGGTTTCTGGCCCCGGCTCGCGACTCTGGTCATGGCGTATCCCTGGCGCGTCTTCCTGCCCGTGGCGGCTCTCCTCCTGCTGCTGGGGCTTCCGTTCATGCACATCCGGCTCGGCGCGGGCGACGTGTCGTCGCTGCCGCCCTGGGCCGAGGCCCGCCGCGGCGCCGAGCTGCTCCGTCGGGAATTTCCCGGCGCGGCCGCCACGCCCATTATCGTCGTCCTCCGGTACCGCGACGGATCGCCACTCGAGCCCGCGCGCGTGGGGCAGGCCTATGACCTGAGCCGCTGGCTGGGGCAGCGGCCCGGCGTCAGCGGGGTGCAGAGCGCGATGGACCTCGCTCCGTACATGAGCCGCGAGGAGTATCAGCAGCTGGTCAAGGTGCCGACCGCTCTCTGGCCGGAGGAGATGCGGGCCGCTATGGCGCAGATCGTCGGCGAGCGCATCATGGTGCTCGCGGTGTCCACGGAGCTGCCGGCAGGCAGTGACGAGGCGCGGGCCCTCGTCCGCGCCATTCGCGCCTCACACCCGCCGGTGGACGGCGAGCTACTCGTGACGGGTCCCACGGCCTTCGACCTCGACTTCATGGGCGTGGTGGCGGGCAACGCTCCCATCGCCATCGCGCTCGTCGTGGCCGCGACCTACGTGGCGCTGCTGATCTTGCTCCGCTCCGTGCTGCTGCCGCTCAAGGCCGTCGTCGTCAACCTGCTCTCGATCAGCGCCTCGTACGGGGCCCTCGTGTGGATCTTCCAGGAGGGCCACCTGGCCGAGTGGCTTCACTTCACGCCGGGGCCCATCCAGACCGCCACGCCCATCATCATGTTCTGCCTCATCTTCGGGTTGTCGATGGACTACGAGGTTCTCCTCCTCAGCCGCGTGCGAGAGGAGTACGAGCGCACCGGAGATAACGTGCAGGCGGTGGGCGCGGGATTGGAGCGGACCGGGCGGCTCATCACCTGGGCGGGCGCCATCATGGCGAGCGTCTTCTTTGCCTTTGCGCTCGCCGACTCGGTAGTCATCAAGACGGTGGGGGTGGGGATCGGGATCGCGGTCATCCTGGACGCCACCGTGGTGCGCGCGCTCCTGGTGCCGGCGACGATGCGGCTGATGGGGCGCTGGAACTGGTGGATACCCGCGCCGATCGCGCGTCTCTGCCGGTGGGTGTCGGCCCCCGCCGCCCGTGAATACTCCTCGGGCGGCGGGTAGGGACTCAGTTCTCGACGAAGGCCTTGAGCGCCCGGCCGCGCAGCGGGTGGCGCAGCTTGCGGAGCGCCTTGGTCTCGATCTGGCGGATGCGCTCGCGGGTGACCGAGAAGCGCTTGCCGACTTCCTCGAGCGTGTGCTCGCCCTCGTCACCGATGCCGAAGCGCAGGCGCAGAATCTCCTTCTCCTTGGCCGAGAGCGTGCCGAGGGCCCGCTCCACCTGATTCGTCAGATCCTGGCTGATCAGGTTGTCGTTGGGCGACTCGGTGCTCTTGTCCTCGAGGAAGTCCCCCAACTCTGAGTCCTCGCCGATCGGCGTCTCGAGCGAGAGCGGCTTCCGCGAGGACTCGAGGATGAGCCGGACCTTGCGCGCGGGTACTCCGGTCTTCTTGGCGAGCTCCTCGGGCGTGGGATCGCGGCCCATCTCGTTGACCAGGGCGCGGTTGACGCGCGAGATGCGGTTGAGCGTCTCGACCATGTGCACGGGGATGCGGATGGTGCGCGAGTGGTCGGCGATGGCCCGCGTGATGGCCTGGCGGATCCACCAGGTGGCGTAGGTCGAGAACTTGAACCCGCGCCGATACTGGAAGCGGTCCACCGCCTTCATGAGACCGATGTTGCCTTCCTGGACCAGGTCGAGCAGCGTCAGCTCGCTGCCGAGGTAACGCTTGGCGACCGAGACGACCAAGCGCAGGTTGGCCTCCATGAGCTCGCGCTTCGCCTGGCGCACGACACGGTCGTGCTCTTCGATCATGCGGAGCGCGGCCTGGAGCGTCTTCTTGCCCAGCCCGATCTCGCGCTCGAGGGCGCGGATATCCTTGGACGTCCTCGCCTCGGCGAGGCGCTTCGCCTGGCGACGGACATCGCCCACCAGCTGGTCCACGAGCCCGGGCTTGAGCGGCAGCTTCTCGACCGCGGTCTGAATTGCGGCGCGGTTCTGGGCGATCCACTTGTGGTAGTTCGCCCGCGTGCTCTTTCCGCGGCGCTTGTCCTGGAGGGACTCCTGGAGCCGCTCGATCTCGCGCTCGAGCCGCCGGATCCGCGTGAACACGGCCAGCAGCGGCTTGATCTCATCGGGCTTGGGCTCGCCGCCCTCGGGCAGCACGATGACCTCGTCAAGTCCAAGCTCGGCGTGCCGGATCCGGTCCACCCGCGCAAGGAGCTGGGCTGTCGCCATGGGAATACCCGCCAGCGCCCGGCGGAGCTGGATCTGCCCTACTTCGATCCGGCGGCCGAGGCTGACCTCCTGCTGTGCGGTCAGCAAATGGACCTTCCCGATCTCCTTGAGGTAGAGGCGGACGGGATCCTCGGCCGGCGCCGCGCTGGGGCGGAGCGCCTCCTCGGACAGGGCAGGGGTCTCCTCGAGGACGACCTCCGCGACCTTTTCCTCGTCCTCGAGCTCGGTTCCCGTCGGTTCGGCCTCGATCTTGGGCAGGGCGCCCTTGCGCATCCTGGGCTTTGGCTGTGCGATAGGCGTGCCGGTGCCAGGGTGAGCGGCTACGTGGATCTCTGAGTCGCCTGTCTCCCTGAACGTCATGTGCGTAATTTCTCCTTACCGTTTTAGACGCTTACGAACGCGAATCCGTTTCAGATTTTCACCCTCGAATCTTAAACTTCCGCACGCGTTCCGGCGTTCCCTAATACCCCGTTTTTATTACCGACGGTGGCCAGGGTGGTCTTATTCGCGGGCGACTGCGCGAGGGCCTGGTGGGGCTGCTCCGGCGCCCTTCCTGACCAGGGCTATGGTTGGCGCTCGAGGAGGAGGTCGAAGCCCACGCCGACCTCGTCCTTGACTGGTAGCAGGAGGTATTGCGGGGGCTTGATGCCGAAGTCGCTCATCTTGAAGCGACTCTCGCCGCGTACCCAGAGCCGCCCCTGCTTCAAGCGGACTCGACCCGAGAAGCGCTTCACGCGCTCGATGCCGGCGATGGACAGCCGGCCCTGAATGGTCAACAGCGTGTCCGTGTGGTCGGCGACGCCCGGCGGAAACGAGGGCGCCTCGACAGTCTGGATCACGAAGTACATCGTCGGATGGCGGTCGGCCGACAGGGCCTTCCACATTTCCTTGTCACGCCCTTCGTTGCCGGTGCTGAGACCTGCCACCTGCACGGTGAGGCGGCCGCTCACGCCGCGGCTCAGGTCGTCGCCGTCCGCCTCGAACTCGCCCGAGAGGTCGCGGCAGTAGCCGCTGAAGTCGGCCGGCGGGAAGCTCGCATCGAAGGACACGATGCTCTGTCTGGACACGGGGACCCACCGGGCCGGCTCGCCGAACGCCGGGGATGTTCCCAGCCCGGCGATGAGGAGCCACACGAGGGCGGCGGCGGAGCGCATGGGGGTGGATAGCACGGCCGCGCGGCGCGGGTCAAACGCGGGGTGCAGGCCCGAGCCGGGAAATCGATTGACACGACCGGAGGAAGGGTCCTATCGTCAAAAACCCACATATGGCCGCTCGCGTGCGAGAATCGGAGTGATGGCCGTCGCGCCGAGCGCCTCCCACAGCTTCACGGTTCGCCTGGCGATCCTGAACCGCACCGGCATGCTGGGACGCGTCACCATGGTCATCGGCAAGGCCGGCGGTGATATCGGCGCGGTGGACCTGGTCGAGATGACGCGCGACCGCGTCTTTCGCGACATCACCATCAAGGCGCGGGACAGCGAGCACGGCCAGCGCATCATCGACAAGCTCCGCCGCCTGACCGGCGTCACCATCGCCAACATATCGGATCGCACCTTCCTCATGCATCTCGGCGGCAAGATCGAGGTGCGAAGCAAGGTGCCGATCCGGACGCGCGACGATCTCTCGATGGCCTACACGCCCGGCGTGGCCCGCGTGTGCATGGCCATCAAGGAAGATCCGCAGCGCGCCTTCTCGCTGACGATCAAGCAGAACACCGTGGCCATCGTCACCGACGGCACCGCGGTGTTGGGGCTCGGCGACATCGGCCCCGAGGCGGCGATGCCCGTGATGGAGGGCAAGGCCATGCTCTTCAAGGAGCTGGCCGGGGTGGATGCCTTTCCCATCTGCCTGGATACGAAGGACCCGGAGAAAATCATCGAGACCGTGAAGCTGATCGCCCCCGCGTTCGGCGGCGTCAACCTCGAAGACATCTCGGCCCCGCGCTGCTTCGAGGTGGAGGCACGGCTGCGCAAGGAGCTCGACATTCCCGTCTTCCACGATGACCAGCACGGCACGGCCGTGGTGGTCATGGCGGCGCTCCTGAACGCGCTCAAGATCGTCCGCAAGGAGCCGAAACGCCTCAAGGTCGTGGTGTGCGGCGTGGGCGCGGCCGGCACCGCCGTCATCAAGATGCTGCTGGCGCACGGGGTCAGGCACATCATCGGTGTGGACGAGCACGGGACGATCTACCGCGGGCGCGCCGCCGGCATGGACTTCATGAAGAGGTGGGTCGGCGAGGCGACCAACCCGCAGCAGGTCAAGGGCAAGCTTGGCGACGCGACGCGGGGGGCGGACGTCTTCATCGGCCTCTCCGTGCCGGGCGCTTTGAGCCTGCGTGACCTCAAGCGCATGGCGCGGGACCGCATCGTCTTCGCGATGGCCAACCCGGTGCCCGAGATCCAGCCCGAGCAGGCCATGCGTCACGCGCGGGTCATGGCCACCGGGCGCAGCGACTACCCGAACCAGATCAACAACGTGCTCTGCTTTCCCGGCTTCTTCCGCGGGCTCCTCGACATCCGCGCCCGGCTCGTCAACGACGAGATGAAGCTCGCGGCGGCGCACGCCATCGCCTCCTGCGTGGCGAAGCAGGAGCTCGGCCCCGAGTACATCATCCCGAGCGTCTTCAACAAGAAGGTCGCCCCGGCCGTGGCCAGCGAGGTGGCGCGCGCGGCCCACAAGACCGGCGTGGCGCGCCGCCGGCCGCACGCCAACTCGCCGATCTGGTCCTGAGCGCCGTGACGGCCGTGGCCGAGCTGCGCTGGTCCGTGATCATTCCCGCCTACGATGAGGCGCTGCGCCTGCCCGCGTACCTCGCCAAAGTCGTGGCCTACTTCGACGGGCGGGGCGAGCCCTACGAGGTCCTGGTCGTGGACGACGGCAGCCGCGACGACACGGCCGCGCGCGTGCTCGAGGCGCAGGCGGCGCATCCGCCGGTGACGCTCCATCGTCTGGGCGCGAACCACGGCAAGGGCTTCGCGGTCCGCACGGGCATGCGTGCGGCGCGGGGCCTGTTCCGGCTCATGGCGGATGCCGACGGCGCCACGCCCATCGGCGAGGTCATGCGCCTCGAGGCGGCGATCCAGGCGGGCGCGGACATTGCGGTCGGCTCGCGCGCGGTGCGCGACCCGTCGGTCAGCCGTCAGGTGCGGCTGCACCGCCAGCTCTCGGGCGAGCTCTTCAATTTCCTGGTGAGGCGGCTGGGCGTGCCGGGCATCAAGGATACCCAGTGCGGCTTCAAGCTCTTTCGAGGAGCCGCCGCGGAGACGCTCTTCGGCGAGCTCAGGACCGACGGGTTCGGCTTCGACGTGGAGCTGCTCCTGCTCGCGCGCCGGCGGGGCTATCAGGTGGCCGAGGTGGCGATCAACTGGGCCGACCAGCCGGGCTCGAAGGTCGGCGTGTGGAAAGACGGCCCGCGCATGCTGGCCCAGATCCTGGCGGCGCGCCGTCGGCTGACGCAGTCGGGGAAGGAGCCGCGGTGACGTCGAGGCGCTCGCAGGTCATCCAGCCGTTTCTCGCCGTCGAGGTTTTCCAGCGAGCGCAGGAGCTGGAGCGCGAGGGCAAGGACATCATCCACCTCGAGTTCGGCGAGCCGGACTTCGACACGCCGCCGGTGATCCGCGAAGCGGCCGAGAAAGCGCTCAAGGACGGCCGCACACGCTACGCGCACAGCCTGGGCCTCGTGCCGCTGCGGGAGGCCATCGCGGAGCACTACCGCGCGCGCTACGGCGTCACCGTCTCGCCCGAGCAGATTCTCGTGACCGCGGGGACCTCGCCCGCCATGCTGCTGCTCTTCTCGAGCATCCTCGACCCGGGCGACCAGGTGCTGCTCACCGACCCGCACTACGCCGTCTATCCGAACCTGGTCCGCTATCCGCAGGGCGAGTGTCTCTACGCGCCGACGTGGGAGGAGGACGGCTTCCAGTGCCGGCCCGCCGAGTTCGCGTCCCGCCTGTCTCCCCGCACGCGCGCCATCCTCGTCAACTCGCCCGCCAATCCCACCGGCGCGGTGATGACGGCCGGGAGCCTCGAGGCGGTGGCCGGGCTCGGTCCCCTCGTGGTGTCCGACGAGATCTACCACGGGCTGACCTACGAGGGCGCCGAGCACAGCATTCTCGAGTACACGGATCGCGCCTTCGTGCTCAACGGCTTTTCGAAGGCCTACGCGATGACGGGATGGCGCCTGGGCTATGTCATCGCCCCGAAGGAGTTCATGCGGGCGCTCCAGACCGCGTCCGGCAACTTCTTCATCTCGACCAACGAGTTCATCCAGTGGGCGGCGCTGGCCGCGCTGACCGAGGCGAGCGAGGACGTGGCGCGCTTTCGCTCGATCTTCGACCAGCGGAGACAGGCCATGGTGGCGGGGCTCAGGCGCATCGGGCTCGGCGTCGCCGTGACGCCGACGGGCGCCTTCTACGTCCTCGCCAACGCGAAGCGTTTCGGGGCGGATTCCAAAGCCCTCGCCTTCGACATCCTCGAGCACGCGCACGTCGGCGTGACGCCGGGGGTGGACTTCGGCAGCCGCGCCGAGGGGTTCCTCCGCTTCTCCTACTCCAACTCGCTCGAGCGCATCGAGGAAGCCATCGCGCGCATCGGACGGTATCTGCGGGGGCGGCCCGCATGACGGGCGAGTGCATCATGTGCGCGCGCGTCGCCGGCGAGGGCCCCCTCTTCATTGCCGACCTCGGAACGAGCCGCGCCTATTTCAACGAGGACCAGTTCTTTCCCGGCTGGATCTTCGTGGTCCTCAAGCGCCACGCCGTCGAGCTGTACGATCTGGAGGCCCGCGAGAGGACGGCCTTGATCGAGGAGGTGAGCCGCGCCGCGCAGGCCCTGGGGCGGGTCTACCGGCCCATGAAGATGAACTACGAGCTGCTCGGCAACCAGGTGCCGCACATCCACTGGCACCTCGTGCCGCGCCTCGCGGGCGACCCCGAGCCCCGCTGGCCGGTGTGGCGGGTGCCGCACGACCCCAAGCCGCTGCCCGCCGACGAGACCGCGCGGCGCATCGCCCTGATCCGCGCGGCGCTCGCGTAGGCGCGCCACCGTGGCCGAATCCGCGCGTGCGAAGAAGGCGAGGGCCGCCAGGATCCTCGCGCGGCTCGCCAAGGCCTATCCCGGCGCCGCCATCGAGCTACGCTTCGGCAGCCCGCTCGAGCTGTTGGTGGCGACCATCCTCTCCGCCCAGTGCACCGACGAGCGGGTGAACGCCGTGACGCAAACGCTCTTCACGCGCTACAAGCGCGCCGAGGACTGGGCGCGGGCGCACCCACCCACCCTCGAGCGGGAGATCCATTCGACGGGTTTCTTCAAGTCGAAGGCGCGTTCGCTGGTCGGCATGGGCCAGGTCCTCTGCGAGCGCCATGGGGGCGACGTGCCCCGAACCCTCGACGAGCTGACGGCGTTGCCCGGCGTCGGCCGCAAGACGGCCAACGTCGTCCTCGGCAACGCCTTCGGCATCCCGGCTCTGGCGGTGGACACTCACGTCAGCCGCGTGTCGCAGCGGCTCGGGCTGACGCGGGCGGAGGATCCGGAGAAAATCCACGACGACCTCTGCGCCCTCATTCCACGGCCGAAGTGGACCCGGGCGACCCACCTGCTGATCATCCACGGGCGGCGCACCTGCGGGGCGCGCAAGCCCGACTGCCCGCGCTGCCCGGTTCGTGATCTCTGCCCATGGCCTGGGAAGACAGGGCCAGAGCGTGGTTGACTCGCCTGGGGTTTTCCTATAGCATTACCCGTTGACAATTTGCGGAAGAGCGAACGCCAAGTACTTGACTTCTAAAGCGGGAGACGGGTTCAGATCATGGCGACAGTAATGCCGAAAGAACATGAGATCGAGCGCAAGTGGTTCGTGGTGGACGCCACGGACAAGGTGCTAGGGCGGCTGGCCAGCCGAGTCGCCCACGTGCTGCGCGGAAAGCACAAGCCCACGTTCGCCCCGAACCTCGACGTGGGCGATCACGTGGTGGTGATCAACGCCGAGAAGATCCACCTCACGGGCCGAAAGCTCACCGACAAGATGTACCGATGGCACTCCGGCTATATCGGCGGTCTGCGCGAGGTGAGCGCGGAGCGCATGCTCAGGAGCCATCCCGAGCGCGTGGTCGAGTGGGCCATCCAGGGCATGCTCCCCAAGGGGCGCCTTGGCCGCGCCATGGCACGCAAGCTCAAGGTCTACAAGGGATCCGATCATCCGCACGCCGCGCAGAAGCCGGAAGCCCTGCCGTCCGGCGGGCGGACCAAGAGTTAAGACCGGGAACTAAGACTGGGAACTGAGACCGGGAACTGACACAGGATCAAGAGGAGAGCGAATGGCCGCAGCGACGCAGTTTTACGGTACGGGAAGGCGGAAGACGTCGGTGGCGCGCGTGTGGCTTCGCCCGGGAGGCGGCCGCATCCTGGTCAATCGCCGCCCGTTCGAGGACTACTTCCCGAGGGAAACGCTGCGCATGATCATCGCGCAGCCGCTCCAGCTCACGAACACCTTCGGAACCCTCGATGCCACCATCAATGTCGGCGGCGGAGGGCCCACCGGCCAGGCGGGGGCGGTGCGCCACGGTATCTCCCGGGCCCTGCTCGAGTTCGACGTCAACCTGCGGCCGGCGCTGAAGCGGGCGGGCCTCCTCACGCGCGACCCGCGCATGAGAGAGCGCAAGAAGTACGGCCAGCCGGGCGCGCGGTCGAAGTTCCAGTACTCCAAGCGGTAGGGCCATGTTGCGCGTGGCGGTGGCGGGAGCGAGCGGCTACATGGGGGCGGAGGCCCTCCGACTGCTCTGCGTCCATCCCAAGCTCCAGCTGGTCGCGGTGACGTCCGAGCGGCTCGCCGGCGAGCGGCTCGACAGGGTCTTCCCGCACCTGCGCGGTCTCACGAATCTGGTCTTCACCGAGCTCGACGCCGCGCGTCTCAGCGACGAGGCCGACCTCGTCTTCCTCGCGCTGCCGCACATGGAATCCCAGCGCGCGGTGCCCGTGCTCCGGAAGCTCGGCCGCAAGGTCATCGACCTCTCGGCCGACTACCGGCTGCGCGACGGCGCACTCTATGCGACCTGGTACAAGGCGGATCACATCGACGCCGCCGGGCTGGGCGAAGCCGTGTACGGACTGCCCGAGCTCCACCGCAAGGCCATCTCCGGCGCCTCCCTCGTGGCCAATCCCGGCTGTTACGCCATGGGCGCGATACTCGCGACGGCGCCGCTGCTCAAGAGCGGGCTGGGGCGCGCCGAGGGCATCGTGATCGACGGCAAGTCGGGCGTGACGGGGGCAGGGGCCCAGGGGCGGAAGATCGACCCCATGTACCTCTACACCGAGGCCAACGAGAACGTCCAGGCGTACGGCATCACCACCCATCGGCACACGCCCGAGATGGAACAGGAGCTTTCCGCGCTCGCCGGCGCGCCCGTCGTGGTCGGATTCACCCCGCATCTCGTGCCCCTCAACCGCGGGATCTTCACCACCGCCTCGGTGCCGCTTGCCCAGGGAAGTGGGAAGAAGACCGCCGGCACGGCCGACCTCCTGGCCCTCTACCGAGAATTTTACGCGGGCGAGCCGTTCGTGCGCGTGCTGCCCGAAGGCGAGCGGCCGACGACGCGCTCGGTGACCGGCTCCAACTTCTGCGACGTGGCCGTGGTGTCCGACCCGCGCACGGGCCGCGCCGTCTGCGTCTCTGCCCTCGACAACCTGGGCAAGGGCGGCTCGGCCAACGGCGTCCAGAATCTCAACATCATGATGGGGTGGGACGAGCGGACGGGTCTCGAAGCGCCCCCGGTGTACCCGTAGGGCGGCCATGCCGGGCATGCAGTGGCTCGACGGGGGGATCACGGCCGTCCCGGGCATCCTGGCCTCGGGAATCGCGGCCGGCATCAAGCCCAGCGGCAAGAAGGACCTCGCCCTGATCTACTCCTCGGCGCCCGCGCGGGCCGCCGCCGTCTTCACCAGCAACCAGGTCAAGGGGGCGCCGGTCATCGTCTCGCAGGAGCATGTCCGTGACGGCCGGGCGCAGGCCATCGTCGCATCGAGCGGCTGCTCCAACGTCTGCACGGGCGAGCAGGGAATCAAGGATGCGCGCGAGATCACCAAGACCGTCGGCGACCTCCTGCGCATCAAGCCCGGCCAGGTGCTGATCGCCGCCACCGGCGTCATCGGGCAGCCGCTGCCGATGGACAAGATCCGCGCGGCGCTCCCGAAGCTCGTCAAGGCTCTGTCGCCCCAGGGCGGCCGGAGCGCCGCCGAAGCGATCATGACGACCGACACGCGGCTCAAGGAAGCGGCCCTGCGCATCGAGATCGGCGGGCGGCCGATCACGATCGGCGGCATCGCCAAGGGCGTGGGCATGCTCGAGCCGCACCTCGCGACGATGTTCTGCTTCCTGGCGACGGATGTGATGGTGGCGGCGGACGCCCTGCCCCGGGTGCTCAAACGGGCGGCCGACGCCTCGCTGAACCGGATCACGGTGGACGGCGATCAGTCCACGAGCGACACGGTGGCGGTGCTGGCAAACGGGCTCGCGGAGAATGCCTCGCTCGAGCGCGGCAGCCGGGGCCTGCGGGAATTCGCGCGCGGGCTCGAGGCGGTCGTCGCGCGGCTCGCGCACATGCTGGTAGCCGACGGCGAAGGCGCGACCAAGGTCGTCGAGGTGAGCGTGGGCGGGGCGCGCACGCGGCGCGAAGCACTCCTGGCCGCTCGCTCGGTCGCCAACTCGCCGCTCGTCAAGACCGCCATCAACGGCGCCGACCCCAACTGGGGGAGGATCATGATGGCGCTGGGCAAGTCGCCGGCCCGCATTGTCCAGGACAGGGTCTCGATACGCTTCGGTGACGAAGCGCTGGTGGACAAGGGGATGCTGAAGCAGGGCGCACGGCTCGACAGGATTCGCGCGCTCATGGCGGAGCCCGAGTACTCGATCACCATCGACCTGGGCCTCGGGCGCGGGCAGGACCGTGTCTGGACATCCGATCTCAGCGAGGAGTACGTTCGGATCAACGGCAAGTACACGACGTAAGCCGCACGCAGCTCACTACGCACGATCTCGAGCTTCGGTCCCCGCCTGAAATCGGGGAAGCGCGGAGGCGAATCAGCCCCGCCGCTCGAGATCGGAGGCCAACCGAAAGAGGGGCATGAGATGGCGGGACTGACCATGAAGGAGCTGCTGGAGGCCGGCGTGCATTTCGGCCACCAGACCAAGCGCTGGAACCCCAAGATGCAGAAGTACATCTTCGGGGAGCGCAACGGTATCTACATCATCGACCTCCAGAAGACCCTCAAGAAGTTTCGTGAAGCCTACGCCTACGTGCGCGACCTCGCGGCCGGTGGGGGCACGCTGCTGATGGTCGGCACCAAGAAGCAGGCGCAGGAGACGGTGCTCGAGGAGGCGGGCCGCTGCGGGATGTACTACGTCAACCACCGCTGGCTCGGGGGCACCCTGACCAACTTCTCCACCATCCGCAAGTCCATCGCCCGGCTCAAGAAGCTGGACGAAATGAAGGAGACGGGCGAGTACGACCGGCTGCCGAAGAAGGAAGTCATCGTGCTCGAGCGCGAGCGCGAGAAGCTCCAGCACACCCTGGTCGGCATCAGGAACCTCGACCGGCTGCCCTCGGCGGTCTTCATCATCGACCCCAAGAAGGAAACGATCGCGGTGGAGGAGGCGCGGCGGCTGGCCATCCCCATCGTCGCCATCGTGGACACGAACTGCGACCCCACCGGGATCGACTACCCGATCCCGGGTAACGACGACGCCATCCGGTCGGTGCGGCTCATCACCTCCCGCATCGCGGACGCGGTGCTCGAGGGCGCCGGCACGCTCGCCAAGGAGGCCGCGACGGCCGACGAGATCCCCGCGTCGCCGGACCTGCCCCTGGTGACCGAAGCCGAGATGGCCGCGGCCGCCGAAGCCCCCGCCCAGGCCTGAGGAGCGCCCGCCCAATGGCATCGTCAGCCGAGCTCGTGAAGGAGCTCCGGGACCGCACCGGGGCGGGAGTCATGGATTGCAAGGCGGCGCTCGAGGCCTCCAAGGGAGACCTCCAGGGCGCCGTCGAGCACCTGCGAAAAAAAGGCCTGGCCGACGCGGCCAAGAAGCAGCACCGCGAAGCCAAGGACGGCCTCGTGCACGCCTACATTCACCCGGGCAGCAAGATCGGCGTGCTGGTCGAAGTCAATTGCGAGACCGATTTCGTGGCCCGCACCGAGGACTTCCAGCAGCTGGTCAAGGACCTGGCCATGCAAGTGGCGGCGGCCAGTCCCCTCTACGTCTCGCGGGACCACGTGCCGGGGCCCGTGGTGGAGAAGGAGCGCGAAATCTACCGGCAACAGATGGCCGACCAGAAGAAGCCGCCTCAGGTCATCGACAAGATCGTCGAGGGCAAACTGGAGAAGTTCTTCGCGGAGATGTGCCTGCTCGAGCAGCCGTTCATCAAGGACGCCACCGGCAAGACCAGAATCAAGGACATGGTCGACGGCGCGACGGCCAAGATGGGCGAGCGGGTGGTGGTCAAGCGCTTCGTGCGCTTCCAGGTCGGCCTGGACTAGCTCCCATGCCCGACGCCCAGCGCCACGCCGCGTACCGACGCGTCCTGCTCAAGATCTCGGGCGAAGCGCTGGCGGGCGGGCAGGGCTACGGCATCGACCCGGACACCATCGCCGGCATCGCGGAGGAGATCCGCGAGGTCATCGGCATGGGGGTGCAGCTGGCGATCGTCATCGGCGGCGGCAATATCTTCCGCGGCATCGCGGCGAGCGCCGGCGGCATGGACCGCGCCACCGGCGACTATATGGGCATGCTCGCCACCGTCATCAACGCGTTGGCGCTCCAGGACGCCATCGAGAAGGCCGGCGTGGCGACCCGGGTGCTGTCCGCCATCGAAATGCGCGCGGTCTCCGAGCCGTACATACGGCGGCGCGCCATCCGCCACCTCGACAAAGGGCGCGTGGTGGTCTTCGCGGCGGGCACCGGCAACCCGTTCTTCACCACCGACACCGCGGGTGCCCTGCGCGCCGTCGAGATCGGCGCCGAGGTGCTGCTCAAGGCCTCGAAGGTCGACGGCATCTACACGGCGGACCCGGTCAAGGAGCCCACCGCGACCAAGCTCGCGCGGGTCGGGTACATCGAGGCGCTGAACCGCGGGCTCGACGTCATGGACCACACGGCGATCTCGCTCTGCATGGACAACAAGCTGCCGATCGTGGTCTTCGACCTGACGCGGCGGGGCAACATCCGGCGGATCGTCGCCGGCGAGTCGGTGGGCTCGGTCGTCACCAACGACGCCACACCGCCGAAGGGTTAGACCGATGGAAAACGTCATCAAGGACCTCGAGGTGCGGATGCAGGCGGCCGTCGACCTGCTGGCGCGCGAGTTTGCCGGGGTGCGTACCGGGCGCGCCAGCACGGCCCTCCTCGACAACCTTCGGGTGGAAGCCTATGGCACCCTGACGCCGCTCAACCAGCTCGCCTCGCTGTCGGTGCCGGACCCCAAGACGCTCGTGATCCAGCCGTGGGATGCCTCCCAGATAGGGAATATCGAGAGGGCCATCCACAAGTCGGACCTCGGCATCACACCGTCGTCCGACGGCAAGGTGCTGCGATTGACGATGCCCACGCTCACCGAGGAGCGTCGCAAGCAGCTGGCGAAGACGGTGGGCAAGTACGCGGAGGACGCCCGCGTGGCGATCCGCAACGTTCGCCGCGAGGCCAACGAGAAGCTCAAGACCATGGCCAAGGACAAGCATGTCTCGCAGGACGAGGAGCGTCGCGGCCACGACTCGATCCAGAAGACGACGGACAGGTTCACCGCCAAGGTGGATGAGCTTGCCAAGAAGAAGGAGCAGGAAATTCTGGCGATGTAGGCTGATCCGGCCTCGTTTTCCCTTGCCGTTCTCTCTCCGTGTGCTGTGTATCGTGGCGATTTGCGTAGAAATTGCCCTCTCCGTCACGTAAAATGACGCGATATGGCTCTCAAGGCCGGGGCCGATACGGGGGCGGCGGAGCTGACGACACTGGGAGAGCGTGAGCTGCGTGACCGGATCCTCACGCGCCCGCTGCCTCGCCACGTCGCTATCATCATGGACGGCAACGGCCGCTGGGCGACCTCGCGCGGGATGCCCCGCGTGGCCGGTCACCGCGAAGGCGTCAAGGCCGTCCGCAACACCGTCAGGGCGGCGGGCGAGGTCGGCATCGAATACCTGACGCTCTATGCCTTCTCCTCGGAGAACTGGAATCGCCCGCGGCACGAGGTGTCGACGCTCATGAACCTGCTCGAGCGGTCCATCGACCGCGAGCTGCCCGAGCTCATGGCGCGCAAGGTCCGCTTCCGCGTCATCGGCCGGCCCAATGGTGTCCCGCCCGAAGTCCAGCGGCGCATCGACCACGTGGTGGACGCGACGGCCGCCAACACCGGATTGACGCTCCTGATGGCGTTCAACTACGGGGCGCGTGACGAGATCGTGGACGCCTGCCGCCGCCTCGCCCGCGACGTGCGGGACGGCCAAGTCGAGCCCGAGGAGATCGACGAGGTGCGGATCGGCCGGGCGCTCTACACCGACGGCGTGCCCGACCCGGACCTCCTGATCCGCACCAGTGGCGAGATGCGCCTGTCGAACTTCCTGCTCTGGCAGATCGCCTATACCGAGCTCTGGGTGACGGCCACGCGCTGGCCCGACTTCGAGCCGCGCGATCTCTACCTCGCGGTGGCGAACTTCCAGCAGCGTGACCGGCGCTTCGGGCGCGTGTGATGTCCGAAGCGCGCGGGGTGCCGCTGCCGGCGCGCCCTGTGCCGTCCCCTGCGGACGCGCCGAGGCCGTCGCGCATGACCGAGCTGGGCAAGCGCGTCCTCAGCACGATCGTTCTTCTGCCGGTCTTCGTCTGGATCGTGGTTGGCGGACCCGCCTGGCTTTTCGCGCTGATGATCGTAGGCGCGGCCATGCTCGCGAACTGGGAATTCACGCGCATGTTCCAAAGGGCGGGAGTGCCGGTCCTCCGCGAGGCCGGCCTGCTCTGGGGCGGGCTCGTCACGCTCGCCTTCGTGCGCCCCGACCGGGCGGGCGCGGCCTTCGCGGTGGTGCTCCTGGGTCTCCTCGCCGCCAGCCTCGACGGGGGTGTGGGCGGCCCTGCCCGCTGGCAGCGCGTCGCGGTCACGCTGCTCGGCGTCTGCTACGTCAACTGGCTCCTCGGCCACGCCATCTCGCTCCGCGCGCTGCCCGACGGCGTCCACTGGATCCTGCTGCTGGTCTGGGTGACCTGGATCGGGGAGACGGCGGCGTACGCGGTGGGCTCGCTCGTCGGCCGTCACAAGCTGGCTCCCGGCATCAGCCCGGGCAAGACCGTCGAGGGTGCCGTCGCGCAGCTCGCGGCCTCGCTGCTCGCGGCGCTGACCGCCGGCGGCTGGCTCTTCCCGGGCCTTCGCGTGTGGGACGCTGTCGCCGTCGGCGTCCTGCTGGGCGTGCTGGGACAGGTGGGCGACCTCGTCGAGTCGGCGCTCAAGCGGAGTGTGGGCACCAAGGACACCGGGAACGTCATACCGGGGCACGGCGGCATCCTTGACCGGATCGACGGGTTGCTCTTCAACGCGCCGGTGCTGTTTTACTATGTGACGTACGGAAGGGCATGGAGCGCATGAAACGGCTGACGGTGCTGGGGGCGACGGGGTCGGTGGGCCGGCGCGCGCTGGAGCTCATCGAGCACTACCCGGGCCAGTTCCGCGTCGAGGGGCTGGCCGCGCGAGGTACGAACCCCGAGCTGGTGGCGGAGCTCTGCCGCACCCACCGCCCACGCATGGACGCGCTGGCCGACGAGGACGCGGTCGACGTCCTCGCCCGGATCCTCGGGCATCCGCGTCCGGAGATCCTGGGCGGCGCCCGCGGGCTCGTCGCCCTTGCCCGCGACGTCGAGGCCGACGTTGTTCTCTCGGCCATCGTGGGCGCGGCCGGACTCCTGCCCACCATGGCCGCCATCGAGACCGGCAAGGCCGTGGCCATCGCCAACAAGGAGCCGCTCGTCATGGCGGGCAGCCTGATGACGGCCGCCGCGAGGCGGCACAAGGCGCCGCTCCTGCCGGTGGACTCCGAGCACAGCGCCATCTTCCAGTGCCTCGAGGGGCAGCAGCGCGGCCAGGTCCACCGGATCCTCCTCACGGCCTCCGGCGGGCCGTTCCGTCGCATGTCGAAGGCCGACATGGCCTCGGTCTCCGTCGAGGATGCGCTCAACCACCCGACGTGGAAGATGGGCGCCAAGATCACGGTGGATTCGGCCACGCTCATGAACAAGGGGCTCGAGATCATCGAGGCCCGCTGGCTCTTCGGGGTGCCCGCGGAACAGGTGCAGGTGGTGGTGCACCCGCAGTCCATCATCCACTCCATGGTCGAGTACGTGGACGGGTCGGTCATTGCGCAGCTGGGCGTGGCCGACATGGGCATCCCGATCCTCTACGCGCTCAACTATCCCGACCGCCTGCCGTGGCCGGGAGAGCGGCTCGACCTGACGCGGGTTGGCTCGCTCACGTTCGAGGAGCCGGATGTCGAGCGCTTCCCGTGCCTGGCTCTGGCGCGCCAGGCGCTGGCCGCCGCGGGGTGCGCCCCCGCGATCCTGAACGCGGCGAACGAGATCGCGGTGGGAGCCTTCCTCGCCGGACGCATTGGTTACACTCGGATTGCCGAGCTCATCGCGCTCGCGCTCGAGCGCGTGCCGGCGCGCGCGCTCGAGAGCATCGAAACCTGTATGGACGTGGACGCCGAGGCCCGCCGCTTCGTCCAGGGCCGGCTGCCCGGCGGCACCGCCGCCACGGCGGCGGCCGCGCCCGGGAGGAACACGTGGTAACCAACATCGTGTCGTTCGTCGTGGTCATCTGCGCCCTCATCCTGATCCACGAGTGGGGCCACTTCGTCGTCGCCCGGCTCTCGGGCGTCGGCGTCGAGCGCTTCTCCATCGGCTTCGGCCCCGTGCTGTGGCGGTTCAAGGGGAAGGAGACCGAGTACTGCCTCTCGGCGATCCCGATGGGCGGGTACGTCAAGATGGTGGGCGACGACGAGAACCCGCTCGAGGGCGGCCGGACCGACTCGGTGGATCCCAAGCGGGCCTTCAATCTCAAGCCCGTCTGGGTCCGCTTCCTCATCGTCTTCGCCGGGCCGGGGATGAACTTCGTGCTCGCATTCCTGATCCTGGCGAGCCTGCCCATGCTGTTCGGCCGGGGCGTGCTTCCTGCCGTGGTGACCGACGTGGTCGAGCGAGGGCCGGCCGCTCTCGCGGGGCTGCGTCCCGGCGATCGCATCGCCGCGGTTGACGGACAACCCGTCGAGTACTGGTCCCAGATCGCCAAGCGGGCGCAGGAGGGCCGCGGCACGCCCATGACCCTGACCGTGAAGCGTGGCGCGGACGCGCTGCAGGTCGAGCTGACGCCGAAGCGCGCCACGCGTTATGACGCGCTCGGCGACACGGAGGAGACCTGGGATCTCGGCGTGGGCGATGCCCGTGCCGTTCCCCCTCGAGTCGGCGAGGTCGTGCCAGGGATGCCGGCCGAGAAGGCGGGCCTCAAGCCGGGAGACCTCGTGGTCGGCGTCATGGATCAGCCGGTGACGTCATGGCAAGAGATGGCCGCCATCATCAACAAGAGGGCCGGCCAACCCACCGCGCTCACCATACGGCGGGGCGAGGAGAAGCTGACCATCACGGTCACGCCGGATACCGTGGATGGGGCGGGGCGCATCGGGATCGGTCCGGTGCCGTCGTTGCCGGAAAATCTCGTCTACGTGCGCACGTGGAACCCCGTCTCGGCGGTCATGGACGGCTGGACGCAGACGATTCAGCTCACCTCCCTCACCGTCAAGGCGTTCTGGCGGCTCGTCACGGGGCGCATCTCTCCGGCCTCCCTGGGCGGGCCGATTCAGATCGCGGTGGCCGCCGGACAGAGCGCGAAGGTGGGCATGTCCCAGCTCCTGTTCTTCACGGCGCTGGTCAGCGTGAATCTGGCCGTGCTCAATCTCCTGCCCGTGCCCATGCTCGACGGCGGGCACCTGCTCTTCTTCGCGTGCGAGGCCGTGCTCGGCCGGCCTATCTCCGTCCGCAAGCGGGAGATCGCCCAGCAGGTGGGCTTCGTCCTGCTGATGATGCTCATGGTGTTCGCTCTCTACAACGACGTCTCCCGGTTGGGCTGGCTCCACTTTCTCCGCTAGAGGTGCCCATGGGCCAATACCGCTGTCACGTGTTCGTGTGCACCTCCGGAGAGACCTGCCCCGAGCAGGGCGACGTCGAGAAGTACGTCAAGACGCTCCGGAGCGGCGCCGCGGCCGCGGGCAAGCACGCCGAGGTGCGCATCAACAAGGCGGGCTGCTTCTCGCAGTGCGGTCACGGCCCCATGATGGTCGTGTATCCGGACAACGTCTGGTACGCGGGTGTCCAGGAGTCCGACCTCCAGGAGATCCTCGAGTCCCATATCCTCGGCGGCGTGCCCGTGAAGCGCCTCGTCTATGATCCCGGCGTCCCGGGGGCGAACAAGGTCGAAGGCGCCACGTAAATGCGCTGGACCCGCTCGCTGATTCCGACGCTGCGGGAGGATCCTGCCGACGCCGAGGCGGTCAGCCACAAGCTCATGGTCCGGGCCGGCCTCGTCCGCCAGCTCGCGGCCGGGATCTACGTCTATCTCCCCCTCGGCCAGCGCGTGATGGACAGGGTCAACGCCGTCATACGCGAGGAGATGAACCGGCTCGGCGGGCAGGAGATCACGATGCCGGTGCTCCAACCGGCGGAGCTCTGGCAGCAGTCGGGGCGGTGGGACAAGATCGGCGGCGAGATGTTCCGGCTCAAGGACCGTAACCAGCGCGACATGTGCCTGGGCATGACCCACGAGGAGGTCATTGCGTGGCTCGCCGCCCGCGAGATCCGCTCCTACCGCGACCTGCCCCAGATCTGGTACCAGATCCAGACCAAGGAGCGCGACGAGGCGCGGCCGCGCTCGGGCGTGCTGCGCACGCGGGAGTTCCTGATGAAGGACTCCTACACCCTCGACCCCGACGCGGCGGCCCTCGACGTCTCCTACAATGCCCACAAGCGCGCCTACTGCCAGATCTTCGATCGCTGCGGCATCCGCTACATCGTGGTCGACTCGGACCCCGGGATGATGGGCGGGTCGGGCTCTCACGAGTTCATGGCGCCGTCGGCCGCCGGCGAGGACGAGATCGCGACCTGCGCGGCGTGCGGGTACGCGGCCAACGTCGAGCTGGCGCGCGGCGTGCCGGCGGCGGCGGCGTTGCCTCCCGCCTCGCTGTCCGAAACCGGGCCGCGCGAGGTCGCGACACCGAACGCGCGGACGATCGCCGAGGTGGCGGCCCAGCTGAAGGTCGATCCCGCCTGGACGATCAAGTCGCTCGTCTTCCTGGTCGGAGACACGCCCGTGCTGGCTCTCGTTCGAGGCGATCACAACCTCCACGAGCGCAAGCTGGCCCGGGCGCTGGGAGCCGAAGCGCGCACGGCCCACCCGGAGGAGGTCGTCAAGCACCTGGAGGTGTCCGTGGGCTCGGTCGGGCCGGTCGGCTCGAAGGGAATCACCCGTATTATCGCGGATGAGTCGCTCAAGGGAGGCGTCTACGTCGTCGGCGCCAACCGCGACGGCTTCCACCTGGTCGGCGTGACGCCGGGGAAGGATTTCACGTGCGAGTGGGCCGACCTCCAGGTAGCGCTACCGGGTGAAGGCTGTCCCAGGTGCGGCAAGCCGCTCGCCGTCGAGAGGGTCATCGAGGTCGGCAACATCTTCAAGCTCGGCACGAGGTACGCGGAGACGCTGGGCGCCACGTATCTCGACGAGCAGGGGCAGCAGAAGCCCATCGTCATGGGCTCCTACGGCATCGGCCCGGCGCGCATCGCCGCCGCCGCGGTGGAGCAGCATCACGATGCCGACGGCATCATCTGGCCCTGGTCGATCGCTCCCTTTCACGTGCACCTCGTGCCCATCGCGGTCAAGGACGCCGCCCAGATGGCGGCGACCGAGGCGATCGAGCGGGCGCTCACCGGCGCCGGATTCGACGTCCTCATGGACGACCGCGACGAGCGCGCCGGGGTCAAGTTCAAGGATGCGGATCTCGTCGGCGTCCCTATCCGGATCACCATCGGCAACGCGCTCGCCAAGGAGGGGGTGGTCGAGATCCGCGAGCGGGCGACGCGGGCCGAGCGGAAAGTTCCCCGGGACGCCGTCCTTGACGCCGTCCGCGAGATCGCCAAGGGCCTCGGCATGGCTTGAGACCCTCGCCGGACCCGGTCGAGGCTCCGTGGACCTTGCGGGTGATGGCTACCTGTGCTAAAGTTTTGACCAAAGTGGGCGCCGCCCACTTTTTTGTTCTCTATGGCGCAGGGGGGATGGAGATGGACCCTCGAGCGGGTGACGGGGAGGCATTTGTGGCCAAGGTCGAGGCCGTCGTCTCCCCGGTACTGGAGGCACACGCGCTCAAGCTGGTCGATCTGCAGTGGCGCCGCGAGGGGCGGCGCTGGGTCTTGCGGTTCTTCGTCGACAAGCCCGGCGGGGCGGGGATCGTCGACTGCCAGCGCCTGAGCCACGAGGCGGGCGACGTGCTCGATGTCTCGGGGCTGATTCCGGAGAGCTACGACCTGGAAGTATCCTCCCCCGGTCTCGACCGAGAGCTCCGGACGGACCGCGAGTTCGCGTGGGCGGTGGGCAAGGACGTGCGGTGCTGGGTGCGGGAGCCCGTGGACGGGCGGCTCGAGTTCGCTGGGCGCCTGGAAGGGGCGGGGCCGGAACGCCTGGCCATTGCGGCGGCGGACGGTGGGACCGCCGAGGTCCCGCGGGCGCTGTTGACGAAGGCGCGTCTCGATCCACCCTTCAGGCGGAAGTGAACGGGCAGGCGGACGTGAAGGGGCAGGCGGACGTGAACGGGCAGTGACACGATGAACAAAGAACTGATCTACGTCATCGGGCAGATGGCCACGGAGAAGGGGATCGACAAAGAGATCCTCTTCGAGGCGCTGGAGTCTGCCCTCCTGTCGGCGTCGAAGAAAACCATGGGCGTGGCCGACAATACCCGGATGGAACTTGACCGCCATACGGGGGTGCTCAAGGTCTTCGCGCGCAAGAAGGTGGTCGAGAGCGTGGCGGATCCGAAGCTCGAGATCGCGCTCGAGGAGGCCCGCAAGCTCAACGCCGAGGCCGAGCTCGAGGACGAGATCGAGATCGGGCTGCCCACCCAGGAGTTCGGCCGCATCGCCGCGCAGACCGCCAAGCAGGTCATCCTGCAGCGCGTGCGGGACGCCGAGCGCGACGCCGTCTACTCGGATTTCATCGACAAGCAGGGCAAGATCATCCGCGGCACGGTGCACCGGATCGAGAAGCGCAACGTGATCGTGGACCTCGGCAAGGCCGAGGCGGTCATCACGGAGCGGGAGCAGATCCCCGGTGAGCGCTACAACCCCAACGATCGCGTCCGCGCCTTCGTCCAGGAGGTCAAGAAGACCGCCAAGGGTCCCCAAATCCTCTTGTCGCGCGCGGACGCGGGGTTCCTCGTCCGTCTCTTCGAGGCCGAGATCCCGGAGATCGCGGAAGGGATCGTGCAGGTCAAGGCCGCCGCGCGCGAGCCGGGCGAGCGCGCCAAGGTGGCCGTCATGTCCACCAAGCGCGATGTCGATCCCATCGGCGCCTGCGTGGGGCTTCGCGGCACGCGGATCCAGGTCATCAGCCGGGAACTGCGGAGCGAGAAGATCGACATCGTCGAGTGGGCGCCCGATCCTGCGACATTCGTGGCGCGCGCGCTGTCCCCGGCCAAGGTCTCCTCGGTGACGCTCGGTCCGCCCGACGAAAGCGGGGAGCCGCGCGCGGTGCTCGTGATCGTGCCGGACAACCAGCTCTCGCTCGCCATCGGGAAGCGAGGGCAGAACGCGCGGCTCGCGGCCAAGCTGACCGGCCTGCACGTGGACATCAAGAGCGAGGGCGAAGTCGAGGAGGAGCGCCGCGTGGCCGAGGAGGAGCTGGCCCACGGCCGGGAAGCGCTCGCGGAGTTCCCCGGCGTGGGGCCGCAGCTGATCGAGCGGCTCGTGGAGCACGGCCTCTTCTCCCCGGCTCGCATCGTCCATGCCGGGCTCGAGGCGCTCGAGGCGGTGCCCGGCCTCGGCGAGAAGAAGGCGGTGGGGATCCTCTCCGCCGCCGAGCAGTGGATCGAGCAGCACCCGCCCGTCGAGGCGGAGCCTGAAATCGAGGACGTCACGGGCGGGGCGCTCCCGGCGGTGGACGACGCCGCGGCGGACCAGGCGCCTCCAGAGAGCATGGCGAGGACCTCCGCTGAGTGACGGCGGCGCCCCAGCGGACCTGTATCGGATGCCGGAAGGTCCGGCCCAAGGCTGCGCTCCTGCGGCTGGTACGCGGCGCGGACGGACGGGTAGAGGTGGATGAGGGTGGTCGAGCTCGGGGGAGGGGCGCGTACGTGTGTCCCGATCCCGGGTGCCTGGGCAAGGCCTTCAGCGCGGGCCGGCTCGGGCATGCGTTCAAGCGGCCCTGCGGGCCGCCCGCATCGGGCGTGGCGGCAATTCTGGACGGCCGGGTCGTGAACGACAAGGCGAGGAGGTAAGCAGGCTGTGGCGGCACGAGTCAAGGTCATCGATCTCGCGAAGGAGCTGGGCGTCACCAGCAAGGATTTGATCGTCGCCCTCGAGGCGATGGGCCAGAAGGGGATGCGGGCGATGAGCCCGCTGCAGGCGCCGGCGGCCAACGAGCTGCGGGTGAAGTTGGGCCGCGGACGGGACTTACCCGAGGAGGCCAAGCCCAAGCGGGCGCCCAAGGCCAAGCCCGCCGCGGGCGCGGATACGGAGCCCGCCGTCGCGAAGAAAAAGGCCGCCGGGCCCGCGACGCCGGCCAGGACCGCGCGCAAGAAGGCCGTGACAATCGAGCCTGCCGAGCCTCTCGCGCCGCCGCCCGTCGAAGAACTCAAGCCCGCGGCGACGCTCTTCCGTCACACTGCCGCTCCGGTGGCCGAGCCGCTCCCTGCGCCCGCGCCCCCGCCTGCGGCCGATCCGGTTCCCGTCACCCCGCCTCCGGCGCCCACGGTCCTGAGAAAGGAGCCGACGCTTCTCCGCCCGACTCCGCCGCCGCCGGTCCCGACGACCCAGCCGCGAACCGGAATGCCGCCCGCGGCAGCCGGTCCTGCGGCGCCGCCGCGGCGCGTGACGCCGGCCGCGCCTCTGCGCCCCGGGGCGCCACCCGTGCCCGCGAGACCCGCGGCACCCGTCCCGCCCGCGCGTCCAGCCGCCACGGCGCCTGCAGTGCCCGCCGCACCGGCCGCGCCGCCGAAGGTGGAGGTCAAGGGAGAGCCCAGACCCGAGCCCGGCCCGCCCGAGCCGCCGGTCGAGATCAAGCGCGAGCTGATCAAGCTCCCTGAATCCGTGACCGTCGGCGAGCTCGCGGCCGCCATGCGTCACAAGTCCGGCGAGGTGATCAAGGCCCTCCTCGACCTCGGCGTCATGGCTACCCTCAACGAGGTGTTGGATCCGACGGCGGCGAAGCTGGTTGCCGACAAGTTCTACTTCGACGTCGAGATCCGCTCGCTCGAGGGTGACATCCTCGAGGAGGAGGAGACGGACCCGAGTCAGCTCAAGCTGCGCCCGCCCGTCGTGACCGTCATGGGCCACGTCGACCACGGCAAGACGTCTCTCCTCGACGCCATCAGGACCACCAAGGTGGCGGAGCGAGAGGCCGGGGGCATCACCCAGCACATCGGGGCCTACCAGGTGGAGACCTCCCACGGCAAGGTCACCTTCCTCGATACGCCGGGCCACGAAGCGTTTACGGCGATGCGCGCACGCGGCGCCCAGGCGACGGACATCGTGATCCTCGTGGTGGCGGCCGACGACGGAGTGATGCCGCAGACCGTCGAGGCCGTCAACCATGCCAAGGCCGCGAACGTGCCCATCCTCGTCGCGGTCAACAAGATCGACAAGCCCGGCAGCGACCCCGACCGGGTCAAGCGCGAGCTGTCGAACCTGGGCCTCGTGCCCGAGGACTGGGGCGGCCAGACCATCTTCATCCCGACCTCCGCCAAGCGCGGCGACGGCATCCCGCAGCTGCTCGAGATGACGGCACTCCAGGCGGAAGTGCTGGAGCTGCGCGCGAACCCGAACCGCGCAGCCCGCGGCGTCATCGTCGAAGGCCGGCTGGACCGCGGCCGCGGTCCGGTGGCGACGGTGCTGATCCAGTCCGGCACGCTCAAGGAGGGTGACGCGGTCGTCATCGGCCAGCACTCGGGCCGGGTGCGCGCCATGTTCAGCGATCGCGGCAAGAAAGTCACCAAGGCCGAGCCCTCGGACCCGGTCGAGGTGCTCGGCCTCTCGGGCGTGCCCCAGGCGGGCGACACGCTCCTGGTCGTCGCCGACGAACGCAAGGCGCGGCAGATCGCGACCGTGCGCGCCGACCGCGACCGGCTCAAGGGCAAGGGCGCCGCGCGCGTCACGCTGGAGGACCTCCACAAGCAGATCGAGGCGGGCGAGGTCAAGGAGCTGCGGCTCGTGCTCAAGGCCGACGTGCAGGGATCGGTCGAGGCGCTGACGGAGTCTCTGGAACGGCTCTCGACCGACGAGGTGCGTCTCAAGGTCATCCACGGCTCGGTCGGTGCCGTCAACGAGTCCGACGTCATGCTCGCCTCGGCCTCGAACGCCATCGTGCTCGGCTTCAACGTCAAGGCCGAGCCCAAGGCCACCACCCAGGCCCAGTCCGACGGGGTGGACCTCAGGAACTACAGCGTCATCTACGATGTCATCAACGACGTCAGGGCGGCGCTCAGCGGCATGCTCGCGCCCGAGATCCGCGAGACCGTCCACGGCCGCGCCCAGGTCAAGCAGCTCTTCCCCATCTCCAAGGTCGGGACGATCTTCGGCTGCTCCGTGATCGAGGGCAAGATCATCCGCACCGCCCGCGTCCGCATCAAGCGCGGGGACACCCTGCTCGGCGAGAACACCATCGCGTCCCTCAAGCGGTTCAAGGACGACGTCCGCGAGGTGCTGCAGGGGCTCGAGTGCGGCATCGGCGTCGAGGGGATCAAGGGCGTGCAGCCCGGCGACATCATCGAGGCCTTCACGACCGAGGAAGTCGCTCGGAGCCTCTAGGGTGTCGGCGGCGCGGGTGGCGGTTGGCACCGTCGAGCTGCACCTGCCCGACGTGGGCTCGCTCAAGGGAAAGCGCCACGTCTTGAAGGGCCTCAAGGACAAGCTCCGCCAGCGCTTCGAGATCTCCGTCGCCGAAGTGGACCACCACGACGCCTGGCAGCGGGCCACCCTCGCCGTCGCCTGCGTCTCCGGGGATTCGCGCCACGCCAACGAGGTCATCTCCAAGGCGATGGACTACATCGAGGACAACGTGGACGGGTACGTGACGGACATCCAGGTGGAGATTCTCTAGTGCGCCAGCCGGAGGCACCAAACATGACGTGCGTGTGGACCACGAACGGCTGGATGTTCCGCTTCGAGCGCGGGCTTCGCCCGCGCCATCTGACTCGGGGGGAGGTTCGGAAGGGGGGCGGAGCCCCCCTCCGAGTTGACTAGTGCAGGGGAAGCGGCTCGAGCGGGTGAACCAGCTGATCAAGGAGGAGATCTCCGCGGTCCTCCAGCGCCAGATCAAGGACCCGCGGCTGGGCTTCGTCACGGTGACGGAGGTGGACACGACGGCCGACCTCAAGCTGGCCCGGGTCTATGTCTCCGTCCTCGGGCCCGAGGAGCAGTGGGCCAAGTCGTTCAAGGCCCTCGAGAGTGCCCGCGGCTTCGTGTGGAACTGGCTGCGGAAGCACCTCGACCTGCGCGTGACCCCCCAGCTGGCCTTCCGTCCCGATCGCTCCATGGAGCACGCGGCGCATATCCAATCGCTGCTGGCCGGGCTCCGGGCCGACGACGCGCCGGCTGGAGACGACGCGTGAGCGGGGAGTTCTCGGTCACGCCTCCGCCCGAGCTGATCGAGAGCCTCTCGAAGCCCTCCGGCACCGTGCTCTGCCTCGGCCACGTCCACCCCGACGGCGACGTCCTGGGCACGCTCTTCGGGCTCGGGCTCGCCCTCGGCGCCGCCGGCACCCCCGTCATTTTCGCCGGGCCGCACCCGGTGCCCGAGTCGCTGTCCTTCTTGCCCGGCGCCGACCGCTGGCAGGTGTGGAAGGCCGCGCCGGAGACGTTCGACGTCATCGTCATGACCGACTGCCCCAATCCCACTCGCTCCGAAGGACTGATCGAGGGAGCGCGCGGGCCGAAGAGCCGGGTGCTCAACATCGACCACCATCCCGACAATCGACGCTACGGTACGGTCAACTGGATCGATCCATCCGCAGCCGCCACGGGGGAGATGGTCTTCGACCTCGTGCGCGCGCTCGGGCTCCGGGTGACGCCGGCCGTCGCGCTCAACCTCTTCACGGCCATCCACACGGACACCGGCTCCTTCCGCTACTCCAACACGACACCCCGCACGTTCCGGATCGCCGCGGAGCTCGTCGCGGCCGGGGCCGACCCCGCCCTCGTCTCCGACCGCCTCTACCAGCAACGCGCCGGCGATTCTCTGGTCCAGCTCGGCGAGGTGCTGCGGCGGGTTCAGATCAGCGACGATGGTCAAATCGCCTGGCTCTGCGTGCCGCGCGGTCTCGTCTCGCGCGATTTTCTCGATGCCGAGGATCTGGTCGGCTACCCGCGCTCGGTACGGGGAGTCAAGGTCGCGGTGCTGTTCAGCGAGGAGGGGCCGGGCACGGTGAAGGCGAGCCTGCGCGGCAAGGGCGACGTGCCGGTCAACGCTATCGCTCACCGCTTCGGCGGCGGCGGTCACGAGAACGCCGCGGGCTGCACGATCTCCGGCACCCTGGACGAGGCGGTGGCGGCCCTGCTCCAGGCCGTGCGCGAGTCGCTGGTCGCCGCCCGGCCGTGACCCCAGAGCCGATCCCTCCAGAGACGACCCAGGTCAGTCGCTCCGGCGTCCTGCCCGTGGACAAGGGCGCCGGCCTGACCTCGTTCCAGGTCGTGGCGCACCTGCGCCGGCTCCTGCGCGCCCCCAAGATCGGCCACGGCGGCACGCTCGATCCGGCCGCCACCGGTGTCTTGCCCATCCTGATAGGCGAGGCGACCAAGCTCACCCCCTACCTCGTGGACCTCGACAAGGAGTACCTGGCCACGGTGCGGCTCGGCGTCTCGACCGACACCCAGGATCTCTCGGGAACGGTGCTCGAGACGCGGCCGGTGCCCGCGATGGGCGCCGCCGTCATCGAGCAGGCGCTCCAGGCTTTCGTCGGCAGCATTCGCCAGGTGCCTCCCATGTACTCGGCGCTCCACCACGAAGGGCGCCGGCTCTACGAGCTCGCGCGTGAAGGGGTCGAGGTCGAGCGCACGGCGCGCGAGGTAACGGTGCACTCGATCGCTCTCGAGTCCCTGGCACCACCGGACTTCACCCTCCGTGTCCGCTGCGGCAAGGGTTTCTACGTGCGGACGCTCGCCGCCGATCTCGGCGCAGCGCTCGGCCCCGGCGGCGCGCTGGCGACGCTCGTGCGTACCCGCGTGGGCCCCTACCGCCTGGAAGACGCCGTGGCATGGGACACGGTGCGGGAGGCCCGCGGCAGCGGCACGCTCTGGCCTCGCCTGCTCCCGCCCGATTCGGCGCTCGGGGTCATGCCGGAGGCCCGGCTGTCTTCGGTCGGGTCGCGCGCCTTCGTCAACGGGCAATCGGTCATGCACGAGGGCGCGTCCGGGCCCGTCCGCGTGTACGGTCCCGACGGCGCCTTCCTCGGTATCGGCGCGCGGCGCGGCGACCTCGTCAAGCCCGAACGACTCCTCCATGCGGATTCTCCGCGGCCTCGAGTCCTACCCGCCTGATCTCCGTCCCTGCGTGGCGGCGTTGGGCGCCTTCGACGGCATCCATCTCGCCCATGCGCGGCTCATCTCGACGGCCGTCGAGCGGGCCCGCGCCCTCGGCCTGCCCTCGGTCGTGTGCACGTTCCACCCAGATCCCGCGGCCGTGCTGTGGCCGGAGCGCGCGCCGATGCCTATCGCCACCCTCGAGGAAAACCTTGGGCGCATGGAGGGCCTCGGGGCCGACGCCGCTCTGGTCATCCCGTTCACGCTCGAGTTCTCGCGCATGGAGGCTGAAGCCTTCGTGGAGCAAGTGCTCGCGGGCATTCTCGGCGCACGCGAGATCGTCGTGGGCTTCAACCACACCTTTGGCCATGACGCGCGCGGCACGGCGGCGCTCCTGACTGAGCTCGGACCGCGGCACGGCTTCTCCGTGCGCGTGCTGCCGCCGCTCCGATTTCACGGGCAGACGGTGTCCTCGAGCGCGATTCGCGAATTGCTGCGAGACGGCGATGCCGCCCACGCGGCAGAGCTGCTCGGCCATCCTTACGCCATCACGGGCGTCGTGCTGCGCGGGGCCGGGCGGGGAAGGACGCTCGGTTTCCCGACGGCCAATCTCAGGCCCGACCGGCCGCTCGTGCTGGCCCCGGGCGTCTACGTCGCGCGGGCGAGCTGGGAGAAGGCTGCGGAGAGCGGGGGAAATGGTGGCGCGGCCGATGCCGTGGTCAATGTCGGGTACCGGCCCACCTTCGGCGAGAACCAGTACTGGGTCGAGGCCTACCTCCTCGACTTCTCGGGCGATCTCTACGACCGGACGCTCAGAGTCGAGTTCCTCGAGCGCATACGTCCGGAGATGAAGTTCTCCGGAGTGGACGCGCTCAAGCGGCAGGTGATGACCGACATCGCGACTGCGCGCTCCCGGCTGGGCGGCACCCGAGCGCAGCCCTGACCGGCTTTACTCTCCGAGGGCACCGTGGTAAACTCTTATTGTCCTTGATCGTTTAGGCGATGCACACGAACCCGTCCTATCGGAGCCGCAGTCAGAGCCCTGGGGGCGTGGCGATTGGGGGGGGAACCCCCGGGAGGATTCGCGCATGAGATTGTCCGTCGACAAGAAGAAGGGCCTCATCGAGCAGTTCAAGACCCACGAAGGCGACACCGGCTCACCCGAAGTGCAGATCGCCCTCCTGTCCGAGCGGATCAACGGGCTGACCGACCACTTCAAGACGCACCAGAAGGACCACCACTCGCGCCGCGGCCTGCTCATGCTGATCGGGAAACGGCGCGGGCTCCTCGAGTACCTGCGCAAGAAGGACACGGAGCGCTACCGGGTCCTGACGGATAAGCTCGGAATCCGCAAGTGACCGTGGATCCCGACTGGTATCAACCCTCGACGGCCCGGACGTGCCGGGCTCGCAGGACCCACGCTTCTCTCACACCTGAATCAGCCCGAGCATCGTTCCACGCCTTGCGGCTGGAGGATCATTGATCTCATGACGAGCCATACCGTACAGACCAAGCTCAACGGCAACGCACTCTCGATCGAAACCGGCAAGGTCGCCAAACAGGCCGACGGCGCCGTCGTCGTCCGCTGCGGGGGCACCATGGTGCTGTCCACCGTGGTCGCGACCAGGTCGCCCATGGAAGGCCGCGACCGCGACTTCCTGCCCCTCACGGTCGAGTACCGGGAGAAGGCCTACGCCGGCGGCAAGATTCCCGGCGGCTTCTTCAAGCGCGAGGGCCGGCCGGACGAGAAGGAGACGCTGACCTGCCGGCTGATCGACCGCCCGATCCGCCCGCTCTTCCCGAAGACCTTTCGCAACGAGATCCAGGTGATCAACCTCGTGATCTCCGCCGACAACGAGAACGACCCCGACGTGCTGGCCATGGTCGGCACCTCGGCCGCGCTGTGCCTCTCGGGCATCCCCTTCGCGGGCCCCATCGGTGCCGTGCGCGTGACCATGGTGGACGGCAAGCTGGTGGTCAACCCGACGTACGCGCAGGCGGCGGTCGGGACGCTCGAGGTCGTGATGGCGGCCACCGACGAGGCGGTCCTCATGGTCGAAGCTGGCGGCAAGGAGATCGCAGAGGACCAGATGCTCGAGGCCATCGCCTTCGGGCACGAGCACTGCAAGCAGCTCGTGAAGATCCAGAAGGAGCTGATCGCGCAGGCGGCCAAGCCGCGCTGGGCTTTCGACGCCCAGGCGGGGGCGGATCCGGCGCTCCTCGCCAAGGTCCAGCAGGTGGCCACGCCGCGCGTGGTGGAAGCGCTGGCCATTCATCAAAAGCAGGCGCGCGCCGAGGCGATGGCGGCCGCGTTCGAGTCGGTGTGGGCTCACCTGGTCAGCGTGGATCACGTGCCCGACGAGCCCGCCGCGAAGGCCAAGGCCCGCGAGTGTTTCGAGAAGGTCGAGAAAGCCGAGGTGCGGCGGCTGATCGTGGACAAGGGCATCCGGGTGGACGGGCGCAGCGTCAAGGAGGTCCGGCCGATCTGGTCCGAGATCGGCTACCTGCCGAGGGCCCACGGCTCGGCCCTCTTCACGCGCGGCGAGACCCAGGCCCTGGTCGCCGCCACGCTTGGGACCAAGAACGACGAGCAGAAGATGGAGTCTTTCGAAGGTGATAGCTACCGCCACTTCATGCGCCACTACAACTTCCCCTCCTTCTCCACGGGCGAAGTGAAGCGATTCGGCAACCCGGGCCGCCGTGAGGTTGGCCACGGCGCTCTCGCCCATCGCGCCATTGCCGCCGTGCTGCCGACAAAGGAAGTGTTCCCGTACACGATCCGGATCGTCTCCGAGATCCTCGAGTCCAACGGCTCCTCCTCGATGGCCACCGTGTGCGGCGGCTCCATGTCGCTCATGGACGCGGGCGTGCCGCTCACGGCGCCGGTGGCGGGCATCGCCATGGGCCTCGTCAAGGAAGGCGACAAGGTCGGCATCCTGACCGACATCATGGGCAGCGAGGACCACTACGGCGACATGGACTTCAAGGTCGCCGGCACGGAGAAGGGGATCACCGCGCTCCAGATGGACATCAAGATCGCGGGCGTATCCGTCGACATCATGCGACAGGCCCTGGCCCAGGCCCGCGAGGCGCGGTTGCACGTGCTGGGCAAGATGGCCGAGACGATCAAGGCGCCGCGGCCGGTGCTGTCCGAGTACGCGCCGCGCTTCGTCACCATCCGCATCCGCCCGGAGAAGATCCGGGAGATCATCGGCCCAGGCGGCAAGGTCATCCGCGGCATCCAGGAGAAGACCGGCGCCAAGATCGACGTCGAGGACGACGGGAAGGTGACGGTGTTCTCGTCCTCCAGTGAAAAAGCGCAGATGGCGGTGGACATCATCCAGGACATCTGCCGCGAGGCGGAGCTGGATCGCATCTACCTCGGCAAGGTCAAGAGCATCAAGGAGTTTGGCGCCTTCGTCGAGATCATGCAGGGAACCGAAGGGCTCCTGCACATCTCGCAGATCGCCGAGGCCCGCATCCGCGCCGTCGGCGACGTGCTGACCGAGGGCGACGAGGTGCTGGTCAAGGTCATCGAGATCGACGCCAACGGGAAGGTCCGGCTCTCGCGCAAGCAGGCGCTGCGCGACCAGCCGGCGCTCGCCGACAAGGAGAAGCTCAAGATCGCACCCACGGCCGGCGCCTAGCGCCGGTGAAGAGGAGCACGGCGCGTGGCATCGCCTAGCCGGGCGGAGGCGTACCGCAAGACGGTGCTGCCGAACGGCATCCGCGTCGTCACCGAGTCGCTGCCCTGGGTGCGGTCCGTCGCCGTCGGCATCTGGGTCGAGACGGGCTCGCGCGTCGAGGCGGTCGAGCGCGGGGGTATCTCCCACCTCATCGAGCACCTCGTCTTCAAGGGTACTGACACCCGCTCGGCCGAGGACATCGCGCGCGCGATCGACTCGGTGGGCGGGCAGATGGACGCCTTCACCGCCAAAGAGCATACGTGCTTCTACGTCAGCGTCCTCGACGAGCACCTCGAGATGGCGGCCGACCTCCTGTCGGACGTCCTCCTGCGGCCCCGCTTCGCGCCCGAGGACATCGAGCGCGAGAAGGCGGTGGTCTTCCAGGAGATCAAGATGGTGGAGGATACCCCCGACGACCTGGTCCACGACCTCTTCCTGGAGAAGGCCTGGCCGGGGCACCCGCTCGGGCGACCCATCCTCGGGCGGCGCGAGGTGGTGGCGGCGCTCGACCGCGACACGATCCTGGGCCACTTCCGCGACGAATATTCCCCGACCCGGGTGACGGTCGCGGTGGCGGGGAATGCCGAGCACGCCCGCGTGGTGGACGCCTTCGCTCCGCGCTTCGAGGGCTTTGCCCGGCCCGCGGTCCCGCACGCGAGCGCGGCCCCGATCCTGCTGCCGGGCGTGCACATGATCTCCAAGCCGCTCGAGCAGGTGCAGGTGGTCCTCGGCTTTCCCGGCGTGTCGGACACGGCGCCCGAGCGCTACGCGCTGTATCTCATGAACGACATCATGGGCGGCAGCATGTCCTCCCGGCTCTTCCAGGAGGTGCGCGAGCGCCAGGGGCTCGTCTACTCCGTCCATTCGGGGGCCCAGCAGTTCCGCGACACGGGTGTGCTGTACCTGTACGCCGGCACCGAAGCGGGCAACTTCGGCAAGGTCCTGAAGGCGTTCCTGCACGAGGTGCGCGCGCTCAAGAAGGACGGGGTGACGGCCGACGAGCTCGCCCGCGCGAAGGACCACCTCAAGGGCAATCTCATGCTCTCGCTCGAGTCGTCGTCCTCCCGGATGAACCGCCTCGCGCGGCAGGAGCTGCGATTCGGGACCTTTCACTCGGTGGACGAGATGCTGGGCCAGATAGACGGCGTGCGTCCCGACGAGGTCGAGGCCCTCATCCATCGGTTGCTCGACGAGGAGCAGCTCTGCCTCGTCACCCTGGGCCCCGTCGACAAGAGCAACCTGCCTCCGGAGCTCCTCCCCTGACATGATCGAGCGCTACTCGCGCCCGGAGATGGCCCGCCTCTGGAGCCAGGACGCCAAGTACGACGCCTGGCTCAAGGTCGAGCTCGCGGTGTGCGAGGTCTACGCCAAGCGCGGCGTCATCCCCGCCGATGCTCTCGGGAGGATCAAGGCCAAGGCCCGTGTGGACGCGGCGCGGATCGACGAGATCGAGGCGAGGACGCGCCACGACGTGATCGCCTTCTTGACCAACCTCGAGGAGTCCATCGGCGCCGACTCGCGCTACGTCCACGTCGGCATGACCTCGTCCGACGTCCTCGACACGGCGCTCGCGCTCCAGCTCCAGCAGGCGTGCGACGTTCTGCTCGCCGACCTCGAGCGCTTCCGCCGTGCGCTCCGCGCGCTCGCCCTCGCCCACAAGGGCACCCTCTGCGTCGGGCGAAGCCACGGTATCCATGCCGAACCGATGGTCTTCGGCCTCAAGCCGGCCCTGTGGTATGCCGAGGCCGGGCGCAACATCGAGCGGCTCAAGCGGGGCAAAGAAGCGGTGGGGGTGGGGAAGATCTCGGGAGCGATCGGCACCTTCGCCCACGTCGACCCCGACGTCGAGGACGAGGTCTGCCGCCTGCTCGGTCTCGAGCCCGACCCGATCTCGACCCAGGTCGTGCAGCGCGACCGCCACGCGGAGCTGTGCGCGGTCCTCGCCGTCATCGCCGCCTCGCTCGAGAAGGTCGCGGTGGAGATTCGGTCGCTCCAACGCACCGAGATCCTGGAGGTCGAGGAGCCGTTCGCGGAGGGCCAGAAAGGCTCGAGCTCCATGCCCCACAAGCGCAACCCGGTCGGCAGCGAGAACGTGAGTGGGCTCGCGCGGCTGGTCCGCACCAATGCCCTGGCGGCGTTCGAGAACGTCGCGCTCTGGCACGAGCGCGACATCAGCCACTCGTCGGTCGAGCGCGTCATCCTGCCGGACTCGACCATCCTCGTGGACTACATGCTCCACCGGATGACCGGGATCATCGAGGGACTGCAGGTGTACCCGGAGCGCATGAAGGAGAACATGGAGCAGAGCTACGGGTTGATGTTCTCCCAGCGGGTCCTCCTCAAGCTCGCCGACACGGGACTCCCCCGCCAGCATGCCTACGAAATTGTCCAGCGGAACGCCATGCGCGCCTGGCAGGAGCGCACCAGCTTCAAGGCGCTGCTCGAGGCGGACCCGGAAGTGACGGCACGGCTCCAGCCTGCCGACCTCGCGGCCTGCTTCGAGCCGGCCTGGTACCTCCGAAACGTGGACTCCATCTATCGCCGAGCGGGTTTGCTCTGAGGATGCTCTGACATGGAGAAGCGGGACAAGCTCTACGAGGGCAAGGCCAAGATCGTCTACGCGACCGACGATCCGGGCAAGGTCATCCAGTACTTCAAGGACGACGCCACCGCCTTCAACGCCCTCAAGAGGGGTACCATCGTCGGCAAGGGCGTGATCAACAACAAGATGTCCGCGGCGCTGTTCCAGCGCCTGGCCAAGGCGGGCGTCCCGACGCATTATCTCGCGACGCTGTCAGACCGCGAGATGCTCTGCCGGAAGCTGGACATCATCATGGTCGAAGTCATTCCCCGCAACATGGTGGCGGGCACCCTCGCCAAGCGCACCGGCCTCGAGGAGGGGGTGGCCATCAAGCCGCCCATCGTCGAGCTCTTTTACAAGTCGGACCCGCTCGGCGATCCCATGATCACCGAGGACCACGTACGCATGCTCAAGCTCGCCTCGCCGAAGGAGCTCGCCTGGGTCAGGCGGATGGCGCTCAAGGTCAACGCGGTGCTTCGCCCGCTCCTCAAGCGAAAAGGCCTGATCCTCGTCGATTTCAAGCTCGAGTTCGGCCGCCACGGCGGCCGGCTGTACCTGGGGGATGAGATCAGCCCCGACACCTGCCGGCTGTGGGACGCCGACACGCTCGAAAAGCTCGACAAGGACCGCTTCCGTCGCGACCTCGGAAACGTGGAGGAGGCCTATCAGGAGGTCTACCGCCGCATTGTTGGGTCTGGTTCGTAATTGGGGATCTGGGTCGGAGTGGGGATCTGGTTCGTCGTCGGGTCCCGGTCGTGAAAGCCCGCGTCCTCGTGCGGCTCAAGCCCGGCATCCTCGACGTCCAGGGCGCCTCCGTCCAGCGGGCGCTGCACGGCATGGGCTTCGCCGAAGTCGAGGCCCTGCGGGTGGGCAAGGTGCTCGAGCTCGAGCTCGCGGGTCAGAGCGCCGAAGCGGCGCGGCGGCGCGTCGAGGAGATGTGCTCGAAGCTCCTGGCCAACCCGGTCATCGAGGACTTCACCGTCGAGATGGTGGGGTAAGATCCAGCACCGGGCCAGGTTGCGAGGACGAGAGCTGAGTAGATCTGGCGAAGCAAATCGGCCCGGCGCACGCGCCTCTTGTCAGATCCTGACGAGCAGGGTAGAGTGAGATAGCAGCACCCACACAGGCCACCCACATAGGAGGATGACCTAGCCCCATGAACTTCGGCGTCGTGGTGTTCCCGGGCACGTGGAGCGACTGTGATTTCCATTACATCGTCAGCGAGGTCCTCCACCAGCCGGTGCGCTACGTCTGGCACCGGGACGCCCAGCTGGCCGACTTCGACTGCCTGATCCTTCCCGGCGGCTTCTCCTACGGCGACTACCTGCGTGCGGGCGCGGTCGCCGGGCGCTCCCCGGTGGTCGAGGCGCTCCCCGAATTCGTGGCCAAGGGCGGTCTCGTCCTGGGCTCGTGCAACGGTTTCCAGATCCTGTGCGAGGCCAAGCTCCTCCCCGGCGCGCTCACGCGCAACGAGTGCCTCCAGTACCGCTGCCAGTCGACGTGGCTCCGCGTGGAGAATGCCGAGACGTCGTTCACGCGGGCGATGCGGCCGGGGCAGGTGCTCAAGATGCCCATCTCCCACGGCGAGGGCAAGTTCTTCGCCGACCCGGACACGCTTCGCCGGGTTCGCGATCAGAAGCAGATCGTCTTCCGCTACTGCAGCGAGGACGGTCGTGTCACCAAGGACGCCAATCCCAATGGCTCACTGGACAACATCGCGGGTCTCGTCAACGAAGGGGGGACCGTCCTCGGCCTGATGCCCCACCCGGAGCGCGCCGGCGAGAACGCCATGGGCGGCACGGACGGCCTGTTGATCTTCCACTCGCTCCTCGGCAGCCTGGTCGAGGATGGCTCGTTCCTCAAGCGGTAAGAGGCATGCGCCCGGGGTGGAGACGGGGTGACCGGGGCCGAGCCTAAGGTCACGCTCGATCTCGCCCTCGGCTCAGGCCTGACCGGCGAGGAGTACGACCGCATCATCCGGCGCCTCGGCCGGGAGCCTTCCTTCACGGAGCTCGGCCTCTTCTCAGCCCTCTGGTCCGAGCACTGCGCCTACAAGCACTCGCGCGTCTTCCTGCGGGGACTGCCCACGACGGGCCCGGCCGTGCTGCAGGGGCCCGGGGAGAACGCCGGCATCGTCGACCTCGGCGGCGACCTCGCGCTGGCCTTCAAGATCGAGAGTCACAACCACCCGTCGTTCATCGAGCCCTTTCAGGGCGCGGCGACCGGGGTGGGCGGCATCCTGCGTGACATCTTCACCATGGGGGCGCGCCCCGTCGCGGTGCTCGACTCGCTCCGCTTTCCTCCCGTGGAGGACCCGAAGAGCCGGCGCCTCATCGAAGGCGTGGTGTCGGGCATCGGCTGGTACGGCAACTGCTTCGGCGTCCCGAACCTGGGCGGGGAGGTCCATTTCGCTCCGGAGTACGCGGGCAACCCGCTCGTCAACGCCATGGCCGTCGGGCTCGTCAGAAAGGACAAGATCTTCCGCGCCCGTGCCGAGGGCCCGGGCAATCCCGTCTTCTACGTCGGTGCCAAGACCGGGCGCGACGGTATCCACGGCGCCACCATGGCGTCGGCCACCTTCGAAGAGGGCGCGGAGGAACGCAGGCCGACGGTACAGGTGGGTGACCCCTTCACCGAAAAGCTCCTGCTCGAAGCGTGCCTCGAGGCCATGGAGACGGGCGCTATTGTCGGCATCCAGGACATGGGTGCGGCCGGGCTCGCCTGCGCCTGCTCCGAGATGCCCGCGCGGGCGCGGACGGGCATGGAGGTGGAGCTCTCGCGCGTGCCGCAGCGCGAGACGGGCATGACCCCCTACGAGATCATGCTGTCCGAGTCGCAGGAGAGGATGCTTCTCGTGGCCGCTCGCGGCCGGGAAGAGGAGATCAAGCGGGTCTTCTCGAAGTGGGAGCTTGACGCGGTCGAGATCGGCCGGGTCACCGACGACGGAATCCTGAGGGTGAAGATGGGCGGGCACGTGGTGGCCGAAGTGCCGGTGAGCGCCCTCGCCGACGAGGCGCCGGTCTACGAGAAGCCCACGTCGCGGCCCGTGTGGCAGGACGCGCTCGAAGCCTTCGATCCCCTCTCGATACCCGAGCCCGACGATCTCGGGGGGACGCTCCTCGCCTTGCTGGGTTCGCCGGCCATCGCGTCCAAGGAGTGGGTCTATCGCCAGTACGACCAGCAGGTGGGGATCAACACGCTCGTCCTGCCGGGGTCGGACGCGGGGGTCCTTCGTATCAAGGGAACTCGGAAGGCTATCGCCGTAACTACCGACGGCAACGCCCGTTTCGTCTATCTGAATCCGCGCCTAGGCGCAGCCATGGCGGTGGCCGAAGCGGCGAGGAACCTGGCCGTCACCGGCGCCCGACCCCTGGGGTTAACCGACTGCCTCAACTTCGGGTCCCCGGAGCGGCCCGAGATCCTCTGGCAGTTCAAGGAGGCGGTGGCGGGCATCGCGGAGGCCTGCCGTGCCCTCGATATCCCCGTGGTCGGCGGCAACGTCTCCTTCTACAATGAAACTCAGGGACAGGCGATATTGCCGACCCCGGTCATCGGCATGGCAGGTCTTATCGACGAAGCGGAGAGCCGGCGCACGCAGTGGTTCGAGGCTGAGGGCGACCGGATCGCCCTCCTGGGTCCAGAGGCAGTGAGCCTCGGCGGCTCGGAATACCTCTGGATGATTCGAGGCGAGATGGCCGGCCGCCTCGCGCCGCTCGACCTCCAGCAGGAGCGCCGGGTGCACGAGGCCTGCCGCGCCGCCATCGCCGCCGGACTCGTGCGAGGGGCCCACGACTGCGCGGAGGGCGGGCTCGCGGTGACGCTGGCCGAGTGTAGTGTCACCGGGCCCAAGCCCATCGGCGCCCGCGTGGAGTTGGAAGATGACGGCCGTCGCGCGGACTTGGTACTCTTTGGAGAGGGGCCGTCGCGGGTGGTGGTGTCGGTACCGCCGGAGAGCGAGCGACACTTCGAACGGCTCATGGGCGAGTTCGCGCTGCCGTGGCGCTGGATAGGGCGGGTCGGGGGGGAGGCTCTGGTGGTGACGCGGGGTGGGGTGGCGGCGATCACCGCGCCGCTCGATCGGATGGCCGACACATGGAGGACGGGCTTTGAGCGACATGTCGCCTGAGGGCGAGGGACTGGAGCTCGACGACAAGTTTCACGACGAGTGCGGTCTCTTCGGCGTCTGGAACCACGCCGAGGCGTCCAACGTCGCCTATCTCGGGCTCTATGCGCTTCAGCACCGCGGCCAGGAGTCGGCGGGCATCGCGGCGACGGACGGACACGCCTTTCACGTCGAGAAGGCCATGGGGTGGGTCGCCGACGTCTTCGGCCCAGAGCGCCTGAAGCGTCTCCCGGGCCACCGCGCCATCGGGCACGTGCGGTACTCCACGGCGGGCAGCTCCAACCTGCGCAACGCGCAGCCCATCACCGCGACGACGGCCCACGGCCCGGTGGCCATCGCGCACAACGGCAACCTGATCAATGCCGACGACTTGAGACGCCAGCTCGAGGCCGACGGCGCCGTCTTCCAGTCTTCCTCCGACACCGAGGTGATCCTGCATCTTCTCGCTCGCGCGGAAGGCGGCAGTCTCGTCGACCAGCTGGCGCGCGCGCTCAGCCAGGTCAAGGGCGCGTACACGCTCCTGCTCCTGACGCCGACCTCGATGATCACCGTGCGCGACCCCTCGGGCTTTCGCCCCATGACCCTCGGCAAGCTCGAGGATTCCTGGGTGCTGGCCTCCGAGACCTGCGCGCTCGACCTCATGGAAGCCAAGATCGTGCGCGACATCGAGCCGGGCGAGATCGTGGTGGTGGACGACTCGGGGCTGCAGAGCTTCAAGCCCTTCCGACCGCAGGAGAAGCTGCAGTGCGTGTTCGAGTACGTCTACTTCGCCCGGCCCGACTCGGTTCTCTGGGGGCGGAACGTGCACGTCGTCCGCAAGGCTCTGGGGCGCCAGCTCGCGCGGGAACATCCCGTCATCGCCGACCTCGTGATTCCGGTGCCCGACTCGGGGGTGGGGGCGGCGCTCGGCTTCGCCGAGGAGGCGGGGCTGCCCTACGACTCAGGGCTCGTCCGCAACCACTACGTCGGGCGCACCTTCATCGAGCCCAAGCAGGGCATCCGGCACTTCGGCGTCAAGGTCAAGCTCAACCCGAACCGCGAGGTGCTCAACGGCAAGCGCGTGGTCGTCGTCGACGATTCGATAGTCCGCGGCACCACGAGCCGCAAGATCGTCAAGATGGTGCGGGCCGCCGGCGCCACGGAGGTGCACGTGCGCATCTCGTCGCCGCCCATCCAGTGGCCGTGCTACTACGGTATCGACACGCCGACCCGCAAGGAGCTGATCGGGTCGAGTCACGAGGTGCCGGAGATCCAGAAGTATCTGGGCGCGGACACGCTCGGCTATCTCTCGCTGGACGGCATGCTGAAGGCCACCGGCAACGATCCGGCCCACTTCTGTCACGCCTGCTTCACGGGGCAGTACCAGGTCGGCTTCGATCATGGGGACCCGGCCCAGCTGAAGCTCTTCGACTCGTAGCCTGGAGTTCATGGACCCACTGACGTATCGATCAGCCGGCGTGGACATCGGCGCCGGCGACGAGGCCGTCCGCCGGATCAAGCGCCTCGCCGCGTCCACGCAGCGCCCCGAGGTCCTGGGCGGTATCGGCGCGTTCGCGTCCTTTGTCACGATCCCGGCCGGCTACCGCGAGCCCGTCCTCGTCTCGTCCACCGACGGCGTCGGCACCAAGCTCAAGGTCGCCTTCGTGGCCGATCGTCACGAGACGGTCGGCATCGATCTGGTCGCCATGGGCGTCAACGACCTCCTCGTCCACGGCGCCGAGCCGCTCTACTTTCTCGACTATCTCGCCGTGCACCGCGTGGACCCGGCGCGCGTCGAAGCCATCGTATCCGGGGTCGTCGAGGGGTGCCGCAGGGCGGGATGCGCGCTGGTCGGCGGCGAGACCGCGGAGATGACCGACATGTACGCCCCGGACGAATACGACCTGGCTGGCTTCGCCGTGGGCGTGGCGGAGCGCAGCGGCATCGTGACCGGCGCGGAGATCAAGCCCGGCGACCACGTGCTCGGGCTCGCATCCTCCGGGCTCCACTCGAACGGCTTCACCCTGGTGCGAAAGGCGGTCTTCGAGAGCATGGGGCTCCGGCCCGGCGACATGATGCCCGGGCTCGGACGGTCCGTCGCCGACGAGCTCCTCGAGCCCACGCGCATCTACGTCAAGCCCGTGCTGGGTCTGCTCAAGAGCGTGCCGGTGCTCGGGATGGCCCACGTGACCGGCGGGGGCATCAGCGAGAACCTGCCGCGGGTGCTGCCAGAGGGCTGCCAGGCGGTGCTCGAGCCGCGGACGTGGCCCGTGCCCCCGATCTTCCGGATCATCCAGGAGGCGGGACGGATCGAGGACGCCGAGATGCGGCGCACGTTCAACATGGGCCTGGGCTATCTCCTCGTCGTGCGTCCCGGCGACGCGGCGCGCGCGGCCCAGGTCCTGTCTGCCTCGGGGGAGCGCGTCTTCGACGTCGGCGAGATCCGGGCGGGCGACCGGGCGGTCGTGTATGCCTGAGCGGCTCCGGGTCGGCGTCCTCGCCTCCGGCAGGGGCTCGAACTTCCAGGCCCTCGTCGAGGCCGCCGAATCGGGCCGGCTTCCGGTCGTCATCGCGGTGCTGATCTCGGACCGCGACGCGGCCCCGGTCCTGGACATCGCCCGCGCGCACGGCGTCGAGGCGCTCTTCCTCGACCCGAAGCAGTACCCGACCCGGGAGGCGCACGAGAAGGCCATCATCGCGGCGCTCGACGAGAGGCGGATCGGGCTCATGTGCCATGCGGGCTACATGCGGATCCTGACGTCGACCTACACCGAGCATTTCCGGGGGCGCGCGCTCAATATCCATCCCTCGCTGCTGCCCGCCTTCCCGGGACTTCACGCCCAGCGGCAGGCGCTCGAGCACGGCGTCAGAGTGACCGGCGCCACCGTGCACTTCTCCGACGAGGGCATGGACACGGGCCCCATCGTCCTCCAGGCGGCGGTGCCGATCTTTTTGAATGATACGGAGGAGAGTCTGTCGCGGCGGATCCTCGCCGAGGAGCATCGCATCTTCCCGGAGGCCGTCCGGCTTTTCGCGGAGGGGCGGCTTCGCATCGACGACCGGAGGGTCCACATCAGGGAGAGCCCATGAGCACAGTGAAGCGCGCGCTCCTGAGCGTGCACGACAAGACCGGCGTGGTGGACTTCGCGAAGGGACTGGCGGCCCTCGGCGTCGAGATCCTGTCCACCGGCGGCACCGCGAAACTGCTGCGGGACTCGGGCGTGCCGGTGGTGGACGTCGCGCAGGTGACGGGCTTCCCCGAGATGCTCGACGGTCGCGTCAAGACCCTCCACCCGAAGATCCACGGCGGCATCCTGGCGAGACGGGACACGCCGGCCCACCTGCAGGCGCTCGAGGCCCACGGCATCGGGCCCATCGACCTCGTGGTGGTGGCCCTCTACCCCTTCGAGCAGACCGTGGCCAGGCCGGGCGTGACCGTCGAGGAGGCCATCGAGAACATCGACATCGGCGGCCCGAGCATGATCCGCGGAGCGGCCAAGAACCACGGCGGCGTCGGCGTCGTCACCGATCCCTCGCAGTACGCGTCCGTGCTCGACGAGCTTCGCACGAGCGGCGGGGCGCTCTCCACCGAGACGCGCGCGCGCCTGGCGCTCGAAGCCTTCAGGCGGACATCAGAGTACGACGCCGCCATCGCCGCCTACCTTGAAGGGGGCGCTCGGAGAAGCGGCGCCCCGGACTTTCCTGATCGCATCGCCATCGTCGCCGAGCGGCTCCAGCACCTCCGCTACGGCGAGAACCCGCACCAGGCGGCCGCGTTCTACCGCCCGGGGGGGCCCGCCACGGGCCTCGCGGCCGCTGAGCAGCTGCACGGGCCGGAGCTCTCCTACAACAACCTGCTCGACTGGTCGGCGGCCCTCGGCCTCCTGATCGAGTTCGACGATCCGGCGGCCGTGGTCATCAAGCACACGAATCCCTGCGGCGTCGCTCTCGGCTCGAGCGTCGCCGATGCCATGAGCCGGGCCAAGGCCAGCGACCCCGTCTCCATCTACGGCGGCATCGTGGGCGTCAACCGAACGCTCGACATGGGCGTGGTCAAGGAGCTCTCCGGCATCCTGCTCGAGATCCTCTTCGCTCCCGACTTCGCCCCCGACGCCCTCGAGGAGCTCAGGCGCACCAAGAAGAAGTGCCGCGTGCTGCGGCTGCCCTGCCACGCCGCCGACTACCCTGGGCGGCTGCGCGATATCCGCAGCGTCCTGGGTGGCCTCCTCGTCCAGGACTCCGATCTCACCGACCTCGACCCGGCCGCGCTCAAGGTCGTCTCGAAGCGCGCGCCCACGGAGGCCGAGATGCAGGCGCTCCGGTTCGCATGGCGTGTGGCCAAGCACGCCAAGTCGAACGCGATCGTGCTGACCACCTCCGACCACGTGGTCGGGGTGGGGGCGGGGCAGATGAACCGCGTGGACTCGGCGCGGCTCGCCGTCATGCGGGCACGTGCCAACGGCCTCGAGACCAAGGGCACCGTCTGCGCGTCGGACGCCTTCTTCCCGTTCCGTGACGGTCTCGACGTGGTGGCAGAGGCCGGTGCCACCGCCGTGATCCATCCGGGCGGCTCGCTCCGTGACGAAGAGGTGCAGAAGGCCGCCGACGAGCACGGCATGGCCATGGTCGTCTGCGGCATCCGCCACTTCAAACATTGACGAGACTTCATGCCCAGGCCTGAACGGGTTTTCACGCTTCGCGAGCTGACTCGGCTCTTGAGGCTGACGCCCAAGCGGGCGGGCCAGCTCAGGCGCCTCGGTGTGCTGCGTGGCGATGAGGCCGGCTATCGCTTCCGCGAGCTGGTCTCGGCCCGCGCGGCCTCGGCTCTCCTCGAGGGCGGCGCCACCGTGCGGCAGGTGCGCGAGGCGCTCGACGGCGCGCGGCGGCTCGCCCCGGACGCCCTCACTCCTCTGGCCGAGCTGAGGCTGGTCGTGCAGGACCAGAAGATCGTCGTCGAGCACGGCCGGATGCGGCTCGATCCGCGCACGGGCCAGGCGCTGCTGGACTTCGAGAGCGGCGATCTCGAGCGAGAGACGGTCGAGTCGCTGCTGATGGGCATGGTCCGGCCGCTCATCCCGCCCGCCGACGCCGCCGAGATCTGGTTCGCGCGCGCCTCGGCCTGGGACGGCGACCCCGAGCGGTGGGAGGAGGCCGTCGAGGCCTACGGTCGCGTGGTCGACATCGACCCCGGCTATGCCGCGGCGTGGAACAACCTCGGCCTGCTCCAGCACCGGATGGGGCGCTACGAGCGCGCCCAGGCCTGCTACCGCGCCGCGCTCGACGCCGACGACTCGTGCTGCCAGGCCGCGTTCAACCTGGGCTCGCTCCACGAGGACCTGAGCGATCTCCCGACGGCGATAGGATGGTACCGGCGCGCGCTCGAGATGGAGCCCGACTACGCCGATGCGCACTTCAACCTCGCCGGGGTGCTCGGCAAGGCGGGGCAGCCCGAGGCGGCGGCGCTGCACTGGCGGCGCTACCTCGAGCTCGATCTCGGCAGCCCGTGGGCCAGAATCGCACGCTCCCACCTCGACGAAGTGGACGGAGCGCTGGGCGACGGTGAGGACGAAGGCGACGACCGCCCGGGGGCCGGCCAGTGAGGGTGCTCTTGGTCGGCGGAGGCGGCCGCGAGCACGCCCTCGCGTGGAAGATCGCCCAGAGCCCGCTGCTCGACCACCTGATCAGCGCTCCCGGCAATCCAGGGATTGCGCGTCACGCGGAGTGTGTCGGCGTCAAGGACAGCGCGATCGACGACCTGGTCGCCCTCGCCGGGCGCGAGAGGGCGGACCTGGTCGTGGTCGGCCCCGAGCTACCGCTCTCGCTCGGTCTCGCCGATCGCCTCCGCGAGGCCGGCTTCGCCGTGTTCGGCCCCAGCCAGGCGGCGGCCCGGCTCGAGAGCTCCAAGGCGTTTTCGAAGGACCTCATGGCGCGCTACGGCATCCCGACGGCCCGCTTCGAGACGTTCCGGGACGCGGAGGCCGCGCGGCAATTCTGCCGGGAGCTGGGCGCACCGCTGGTGGTCAAGACCGACGGCCTCGCCGCGGGCAAGGGTGCCATCGTCTGTCGCACCCTCGACGAGGCGGACTCGGCGATCCGGCTTTGCCTCGAGGACGGCGCCTTCGGCGAGGCCGGGCGCACGGTCGTGGTCGAGGAGTTCATGGAAGGGGAGGAGGCGTCGTTCTTCGTCGTCACCGACGGGACGTCGGCGCTGCCGTTCCAGGCGGCGCAGGACCACAAGACCATCTTCGACGGGGACCGCGGGCCCAATACGGGCGGCATGGGCGCGTACTCTCCGGCGCCCCTCATGGACGCCGCGACTGAGCGCCGGGTGATGGACGAGATCGTCATGCCGACCATCGCGGCCATGGCCAAGGAGGGTGCGCCCTACGCGGGCGTCCTCTACATCGGTCTCATGATCTCGCGGGAGGGGCCGCGGGTCGTCGAGTTCAACTGTCGCTTCGGCGACCCTGAGTGCCAGGCCATCGTCCCGCGGCTCGAGGACGACCTCCTCCCGGTCTTCGACGCGGTGGCGCGCGGACGCGGCCTGCCGGCTTCGCTACGATGGCGCGCCGAGTCTTCTGTCTGCGTCGTGCTGGCCTCTCACGGCTATCCTGGCCGGACGCGGCTGGGCGATACGATCGCCGGCCTCGAGGCCGCCGCAGCGCTGTCGGGCGTCAACGTCTTCCATGCCGGCACGGCCAACCGCGAGGGCGCCCTCGTCACCTCGGGCGGCCGCGTGCTCGGCGTGCAGGCGCTCGGCGTCGATATCCGCGCGGCCATCGCGCGCGCCTACGAGGCGGTCGATCGCATCCGCTTCGACGGCATGCAGTGGAGGCGCGACATCGGGCGGCGGGCGCTCGTCCGCTCATGAAGCTCACCGGCGTGATCCAGGCGGGAGGCCGGAGCACGCGGATGGGCGGAGAGCCGAAGGCCCTGCTGGAGGTCGGCGGACGCCGTATCGTGGAGCGCGTCGCCGACGTGCTGGGGCAGGTGACCGACGATCTCCTCATGGTCACCAACACGCCCGAGCTCTTCGAGTGGATGGGACTGCCCATGGTGCCCGATGCCTTTCCCGACTGCGGTTCGCTCGGCGGCATCTACTCGGGGCTCAAGGCGGCGCCCGGAGAGGCCGCCTTCACCGTCGCCTGCGACATGCCGTTCCTTTCCATCGCCGTCGCCCGCCTCGTCACCTCGCGCGCCGGTGACGCCGACGTCGTGGCGCCCCGGGTCGGTGCCCACTACGAGACGCTCCACGCCTGCTACGGGCGGGCATGCCTGGGCCCCATGGAGCGGCGGCTCGCCGCGGGCCAGCTCAAGATCACGGGCTTCTGGGACGAGGTGCGGGTGCTCGGCATCGCGGAAGAGGACGTCGCGCGCCTGGCCGATCCGGCCGTGGTCTTCTCCAACGTCAACACGCCGGAGGATCTCGCGCGGGCGCGGTCCCTCGCGGCGGCGGGGGCGCGGCAGTAGCGTGGACGCGCGGGCGGGCGGTCTCGGGCTCTCCTCCATCCAGGAGATCAACCACCTGCCGCGCGAGATGGTCGAGGCGCTCTACGTGCGGCTCGTGCCGGAGGTGATGCTCGACCGTTTCGCCATCGACCCCCGGACGCTCCTGGGGCCGGAGGGCACGCGGCTCGTGCGCATCACCGCGCCCGCGGACAAGCCCTGGGCCCGCGTCGAGGTGCGCTCCTCCGCGAACGATCGCGACCCGGCGCTCCTCGTGGACGTGGAGATGTCGCCGTTGTCGGTGCCGGAGCTCGCGTTCGTGCAGATCACCAACCCGCGCGCCTCCCGCTACGGCATCGATCGCGATCTCGAGGGGCGCGACACACTCTTCGGCACCGTCTCCCGCAACATCGACGAAGAGGTGCGGGCCTTCAGGGACGGGCTGGCGCCCGGTCAGGTGAGGCGGGGTCTCGGTCTCCTGCCGCGCGTCCTCGACGCCATGGACGGGTTCTGCCGTCTCGTGGGCACGGAGCTCTATCTCATCGAGCCACTCTTCTACCACTCGGCCGTCCTCTACGAGCGCCAGGGCTGCGGCTACCTGCTCGGGCGCGAGGTGATGGAGGCGATCCACGACGGCTTCGCCGACAGTGGTGAGCTGGCCTCGGCCCTCGACGCCTCCTCTCCCCTCCGCTCGCCGGAGGCCCGGCGCACCGTCCGGGGGAGGAGCTGGGCGCTGCACGACGGCTTGTCGCCGGGGACGTGGGGCGGCGTGAAGATGTATCGCGCGCCCGGACGCCCTGCCGGGGTGAATACGTTCCCGGGCGGGCTATACTGACCGGGTGAAGCGCGCGAAGCCCGTCCACGCCCGAGTCCGGAAGCCGATGCCGCGCAAGCCGCCGAAAGTCGAGGTGCCGAAGACCGCGTACCAGCGGCGTCCCAAGCATCCCCGTCCCCCCGAGGCCGAGCCGTGAGCCGGACGGGCCTCACGGCCTGCGTAATCGTCCACTACCACGAGATCAGCCTCAAGCGCGGCAACCGCCCGCTCTTCCTCCGAAGGCTCCAGGAGAATCTCGCGCGCGCGGTGAGCGACCTCGGGCCCGTTCGCGTGATCCAGCTGCCGGGACGCATCGTGCTGGACCTCGAAGGCAACGCGAACCCACCGGCGGTGCGGGAACGGCTCGACCGTGTCTGCGGCATCGCGAACACGGCGCTGGCCGTGCGGACCGGCTCGTCCCTGGACAGGATCAAGGCCGCGGTGGATCATGTGATCGACGGGCAGAGCTTCGCTTCGTTCCGCATCACGGCGCGGCGCGCGTTCAAGACCTTTCCGCTGACCTCCACCGATCTCAACCGCGAGCTGGGAGCCCACGTCCTGGCGAGACGGCCCGAGGCGCGCGTCGATCTCCACCGCCCCGTGCTCAACGTGCACGTCGAGGTGCTGCCCCACGAAGCCTTCGTCTATCCCGATCGCCGGCCGGGGCCGGGAGGGCTGCCGGTGGGCTCGGGGGGGACGGTGGCGGCGCTGATCTCCGGGGGCATCGACTCGCCGGTGGCGTCCTGGCGCATGATCAAGCGCGGCTGCCGCGTGCTCTTCGTCCACTTCCACAGCGTGCCCTACCTGCCCGACGCGTCGATCCGGAAGGTGCGGGAGCTGGTCCGGCGCCTGACGCAGTGGCAGTATGTCGCGCACCTCTACCTCGTCCCATTCGGGGAAATCCAGCGAGAAGTCGTGCTGGCGGTCTCGCCCGCGGCCCGCGTGGTCGTCTACCGCCGCCTGATGGTCCGCATTGCCGAGGCGCTGGCGCGCCAGGCGGGGGCGCAGGCGCTCGTCACGGGCGAGAGCCTGGGGCAAGTCGCCTCGCAGACGCTCCACAATCTGGCGCGCATCGACGAGGTTGCCCTGCTGCCCGTGCTGCGCCCCTTGATCGGCATGGACAAGATCGAGATCACGGACCAGGCCCGGCTGCTCGACACGCTCGAGACCTCCAACGAGCCCGACGCCGACTGCTGCACCCTCTTCGTCCCGGCCCACCCGTCCACGCGGCTCAGCCCGGAGGAGATCGCGGGCATGGAAGCCCGACTCGACATCCCCGCCCTCGTGAGGACGGGCGTCGAGGCCGCCACCATGGAGACATTCGATTTCCCGCCCGGCGCCGGCGCCCATCCGTGGCGTCCCGCGCCGCGGCTTGCCTCGACACCAGTCCCCCCCGTCGCATGAGCGCGACGCTCACCTTTCTCGGAGCCGCCGGCACGGTCACGGGCTCCCGGCACTTCCTCGAATCGGGGCAGACGCGCCTCCTCCTGGACTGCGGGCTCTTCCAGGGGCTCAAGGAGCTGCGCCTGCGCAACTGGGCGCCGAGCCCGGTGCCTGCGACGTCCATCGCCGGCGTCCTGCTGAGCCATGCCCACATCGACCACTCGGGCGCGCTCCCGCGCCTCGGCCGCGAGGGCTTCAGGGGACCCATCTACTGCACGGGCGCCACCGCCGAGCTCCTCGGGATCATGCTGCCCGACGCCGCCCACCTTCAAGAGGAAGAAGCGGAGTTTGCTAACCGCCACCGGACGTCGAAGCACGAGCCCGCGCTCCCGCTCTTTACCACGGCGGACGCCGATCGGGTGCTGACCCAGGTCAGGCCCGTGGGCTTCAACGAGAGCTTCAGCCCCGCGGCGGGCGTCAGCGCGCGCTTCATCAATTCGGGGCACATCCTGGGCGCCGCCTTCATCGAGGTGTCGATCGACGGGCGGACCCTCGTGTTCACGGGCGACATCGGCCGCTACGGCGTGCCGATCATGCGCGATCCGGATCCCGTGGCCGCGGCCGACGTCCTGCTGCTCGAGTCGACGTACGGCAACCGCCTCCATCCGCCCGACGACCACCACGACATGCTCGCGGCCGCGGTGGAGCGCGCCGTGGCGCAGAAGGCGTGGCTCCTGGTCCCGGCCTTCGCCATCGGCCGGACGCAGGAGATCCTCTACGACCTGCGCGGGCTCGAGGACGTCGCCCGCATCCCCTCGCTGCCCGTGTACCTGGACAGTCCGATGGGCGACAAGGCGACGGCGATCTACGCGAGGCACACCGAGGAGCACGATCCCGACGCGCGGGGCATCGAGGCGGCGGGCGGGCGCCCCTTCGCGCCGAAGAACCTGCGCATCTGCAAGAGCGTCGAGGACTCCAAGCGGCTCAACGATACCGACGGCCCCGGCATTCTCATCGCGGGCAGCGGGATGGCGACGGGCGGCCGCATCCTCCATCACTTCGTCCGCCGGCTCTCCGACGCGCGCACCACCGTGCTGTTCGTCGGCTACCAGGCCGCCGGCACGCGCGGCCGCCTGCTGAGGGAGGGCGCGCGGCAGATGAAGATGCTGGGGCAGAGCGTGCCCGTGCGCGCGGCCATCATGGCCAGCGATGCCTACTCGGCCCACGCCGACCAGGGCGAGATCCTCCGCTGGCTCGGCGGATTCACGCGCCCGCCCGCGGCGACCTACATCGTCCACGGCGAGCCGGACGCCGCCTCGGCGCTCCAGGTGCGTATCGCCTCGCAGCTGAAGTGGCGCGCTGTCGTGGCGCAGGACGGGCAGCGCGTCGACATTGGGTGATCTTGGGGCTGAGCCTGCCGCGTCCCGTCTCTGGGGAGCGTTCGCGCGATTCCTCGTCTGGCTCTTCTACCGGCGCGTCGAGGTGGCCGGACTGGAGCGGCTGCCCTCCTCCGGCCCCCTCATCGTGGCGGCCAACCACCAACAGGGCCTGATGGACGGGATCCTTCTCACCGCTGCGCTGCCGCGAAGGCTCCGCCCCATCGCCAAGGCCCCCCTCTTCCGCTACCCGGTCATCGGCCAGCTCGCGCGGCTTTCGGGCGCCATTCCCGTCCACCGGCGGCAGGATGAGGGCGGCGGCACGGTGGACAACGAGGCCATGTTCAGCGCCGCCTGGGAGGCGCTCGGGCGGGGTGAGGCGCTCCTGATTTTTCCCGAAGGGATGAGTCAGGGCGAGCCTGCCCTGATGCCTCTGCGCACCGGGACCGCGCGACTCCTGCTCGGCGCGGACCGCGCGCGCGGCGGCCGCCCGGCCACGACGCTCCTGCCGGTCGGGCTCATGTTCCGCGAGCCCGGCACCTTCCGGGTCGGCTCGGCGCTCTTGCTGGTGGGGCAGCCCGTGCCGACCGGGGACCTCCAGGCGCTGGACTCCGAGCACGCGGTCAGGGAGCTGACCGAGCGTCTCGGCGAAGCGCTCGAGCGGCTCATCATCGAGGTGCGCGACCGGCACACCCTGGAGCTCGTCCACGCGGCGGAGGCGATCTGGCGTGAGGAGATGCCCGACGCGGCGCGCGAGGCCGAAGACCGTGCGGCCTGGCGGCGGCGCGCGGCGCGGGCGCACGGCTACCTGGCCGTGACGGAGCCGGATCGGACGGCGGCCCTGCGCTCCCGGCTCGAGCGCTACGTCAAGGACCTCGAGCTCGCCGGCTTGACCAACCCGGACCTGTCCCGGGGATATGGCGCCTCGGCCGTGCTGCGCTACGGCCTCCGCGAGGGGCTCGCGCTGGTGCTCGGTCTGCCGCTGGCCCTCTGGGGTCTCGTCAATCACATCGTGCCGTACGAGGCCACCGCGCTCGTGGTGCGGGCGCTCAAGCCCGAGGAGGATGTGCTGGCGACGTACAAGGTCGCGGTGGGTCTCGTGCTCTTCCCGTTCTGCTGGGCGCTCGAGGGTTGGGTCGTCTGGTGGTGGGGTGGCGGCTGGCTCCTCGGGACGTTCCTCGTCTCGCTCCTGCCGACGGGCTTCTTCGCGCTGTCCTGGACGGAGCGTCTCGATCGGCTCCGCCGCGAGACGCGCGGGCTCCTCGCCGTGCTCGTCGATCGTGATCTTCGCGGTCATCTGCTCGGACGCCGGCGCGCGATCATGGCGGAGTTCCAGGATCTGCTGCGCCTGGTGCCGGAGCCGGTCCTGGACGGGCGCCCCCCATGAACGTCCGGCTCTCATGAACGTCCGCCGGCGACGGGCACCATATCTGGGGGCGTCTTGACACTCGGCCCCGACAGAGCGTAACGTGGCCCCGACATGCTGTCCGTCGCCTTGGGGGCCGATCATGCCGGCTGGGAGTTGAAGGAAGCGCTCAAGGCGTGGCTCATGGACGCGGGCTACCAAATCCTCGACTTCGGCACCCACAGTCCCGACTCGGTCGACTACCCCGACTACGCCCTCCAGGTCGCCGAGGCGGTCACGGTGGGCAAGGTCGAGCGCGGCGTTCTCGTCTGCGGCACCGGCATCGGCATGACCATCGCCGCCAACAAGGTCCCCGGCATCCGCGCGGCCCTCTGCGGCGACGTCTTCACCGCGCGGATGAGCCGCGAGCACAACGACGCCAATGTACTGGCGCTGGCCGGACGGCTCACCGGCCGAGAGACCGGGCTCGAAATCCTCCGCGCCTGGCTCGACACCTCGTTTGCCGGAGGGCGCCACGCCCGCCGCGTGGAGAAGATCGCCGAGATGGATCGCGTCACGCCCCGAGGGAGGCCGGCCGCATGAACCGGCTCGAGCAGGTCGATCCCGACATCGCCAAAGCCATCCGCGATGAGACCGTGCGCCAGTCGCGCAACCTCGAGCTGATCGCCTCCGAGAACTTCGTGTCCGAGGCCGTGCTCGAGGCCGTCGGCTCGGTGATGACCAACAAGTACGCGGAGGGATACCCGGGCAAGCGCTACTACGGTGGCTGCGAGATCGTGGACATCGCCGAGGAGCTGGCCATCAGCCGCGGCAAAGAGCTCTTCGGCGCCGAGCACGTCAACGTCCAGCCGCATTCGGGCTCGCAGGCGAACATGGCCGTGTACTTCACGCTGCTCAAGCCGGGCGACACCGTGCTCGGACCTAACCTGGCGCACGGCGGTCATCTGACCGCCGGCAGCCCGATGAACTTCTCGGGGCGGTTCTACCAGATCGTCCCCTACGGGGTCACCAGGGAGACCGAGCGGATCGACCTCGACCAGCTGCGTGACCTGGCCAAGCAGCACCGGCCGAAGCTCATCATAGCCGGCGGCTCCGCCTTCCCCCGCGCTATCGACTTCAAGCCTTTCCGCGAGATCGCCGACGAGGTTGGCGCGGCGCTCATGGCGGACATCGCCCATCCCGCCGGCCTCGTCGTGGCGGGGCTGCACCCGTCGCCGGTGCCCTTCGCCGACTTCGTGACCACGACCACGCACAAGACGCTCCGCGGTCCGCGCGGTGGCATGGTGATGTGCCGGGAGCGGTACGCCAAGGATCTGGACCGCACCGTCCTGCCCGGCATACAGGGCGGGCCGCTCATGCACGTGATCGCGGCCAAGGCCGTCGCCTTCCGCGAGGCCCAGGCGCCGGAGTGGCGCGCGTATCAGGGACAGATCGTCAGGAATGCGCGGGCGCTCGCGGACGCCATGCTCGCGCGCGGTTACCGGCTGGTCTCGGGCGGTACGGACACCCACCTCCTGCTCGTGGATCTCACGGGCAAGGGCGTCACGGGCAAAGACGCCCAGGAGGCGCTCGACCGCGCCTGGATCACGGTCAACAAGAACGGCATCCCCTTCGACACCAAGGGCCCCATGGTCACGAGCGGCATCCGCATCGGGACACCCGCCGTCACCACGCGCGGTATGGGCGAGACCGAGATGAGCCAGATCGCCGTCCTCATGGACCGTGTCCTGACCAACCTCGGCAATGCCTCCGTGGAGGCTGCGGTGCGCGGTGAAGTCCAGGAGCTGACGTCCCGCTTCCCTCTGTACGCCGAGCGCCTGAGATGAAGTGCCCGTTCTGCGGACACACCGAGGATCGCGTGGTCGACTCGCGCGTGGGGCGGGAAGGGGAGTTCATCCGCCGGCGCCGCGAGTGCCTCAAGTGCCACCGCCGCTACACGACGTACGAGTACATCGAGGACGTGCTGCCCCACGTGGTCAAGCGCGACGGCCGGCGCGAGCCCTTCGACCGCCAGAAGCTGCGCGGCTCCATCCTCAAAGCCTGCGAGAAGCGCTCGGTCGGGGTCCAGGCGGTGGACGATGTCGTCGCCGACATCGAGGCGAAGCTTCACGAGCGGGCCGAGAAAGAGATCACGAGCCTCGAGCTGGGCGAGGTGCTCATGGAGCACCTGCAGAAGCTCGACCAGGTCGCCTACGTCCGTTTTGCCTCCGTCTACCGGCAGTTCAAGGACATCAACCAGTTCATGGACGAGGTCAAGGGGCTCATCAAGGAAGGCGACAAGACCAAGGCTTCAAAGCCCGTGCCCAAGCCCGCCCCGAAGCGGTAATCCTCACCCGTCTCACGCCCCGCCCTCACTCCCCAAGAGTCGGGTGGCATTCGCGGCAGATCGGCTCCACGCGCTTGCGGGCGATGAACTGAGCCTTGGGGTTGCCGTCCGTGGTGTGCGAGGTGTGGCACTGCACGCAGTTGATCCGGACCGAATCGTGAGACCGGATCTGGTGATAGGCATTGCCCGCGCGCCCCTCGAGCGCCTCGTCCTGCTCGGCGGTGAGCGCCGGGGCGTGCTTGAGGATCGGATCGTGGCACTGGGTGCATTCCTTCGACCGGAGCTTGAGCCCCATATGATCAGGCTCACGGTAGTTCCCCAGGAAGAACTTGCCCGTATCCAGCGCCGCCTGGGTCCATACGCGGACCCGCATGACCGGGTCGGCTCCGCCGTGGCAGTCGATGCAGCGGACGCGCTGGGCGTGGTGCGGACCGGTGAGGTCGGTGAAGGGGACCGAGGTGAAGCGCTTGAACTTCGCCTCGTGCAGGTGACAGGCAAAGCAGAATCGGTTGTCGCGCTCCTTGACGATCAAGCCGGCGAACGCGGCGCCGGTGATGACCATGAGTCCCGCCAGGGCGACGGCGCACCATCCGAGCGAGATGCGGCGCACTGGCGGGGCCTGGGCCGTCCTACCGGACGGTGACCGTGACGGGCTTGGAGAAGAGGATGTGACCCGACGGGCCGCCCGGGCCGCCTCTCGGGAGGATGGCGCCCGCGGCCGTCGTGACGCTGCCGACCGAGGAGGCCTTCTCCGTGCCGTACTGGAAGGCGACCACTACCGTGTAGGTGCCCGGCGCCTGGGGCGCGCGCACCGTCCACGTCACCCTGCCTTCCGGGAACTTCTTGGCGGCGAGGTCGGACTGCTGGTCGAAGATCAGCACGGCGTTGAGGTTCTTCTTGAGCCCCGGCCCGCGGCTGTCCACCCACTTCGTCTGCTCCTTGCCGTCCGTCCCCACGACCTTGGGCGCGCCGACGATGAACCAGCCGTCGCCACTGATCGAGCGTCCCTGCCACCTGAGGTCGCTCTCCATCAGCCACACGCCGACCACGCCGTGGCCGCCGTGCACGGTCGCGCTGATCTGGGCCTCCTGGCCGGGCTTGAGCGTGGAGGGCGCCGACACCGTGGCCGAGGCGTTCTGGTCCATCAGCTTCACGTCCGCCAGGAGCTTCTGCCGGTCGGCCGGGCTCATCTCCTTGTACGGCCCGCTTCCCTCTTCGATCGCCTTGTAGTGTCGGTTCTCGACAAGCAGGGTGGCCGCGAAAGCTTCGGGCTCGACGCGCAGCTGTTCCTTGCCGACCGAGGAATGGCAGCCGGCGCAGGTTGGGGTCAGGTCCGTGACGTTTCTCAGCGGCCCGCCATTGTAGGCCTGACCGAGACCGGCCCACAGCAGGACCGCCAGCACCACGACCACAGCCGGCACGCCGAAGGGATGTCGCATAGGGGCCTCCTCAACCGAGTGGGTGGACGTCGCGCGGTGACACCAAGCCAAACAACCGGGAAAGAAGGCGGGTTCCCGCGACTGGACGGCTGATCGGACCCGCTCCACGGAGTCGCCGGTACCGGTGCATGACCCGTCAAAGTATAGCAGGCCGTGGTCGAAGTCATGTCTTCACCGGGCTCGCGGATCACCGCTTGGTCGTGAGGACGACGCCGGCGATGACCACGGTGGCGCCGCGCGCGGTCGTGAGCGTGAGCGGGCCGAGCTCGGAGAGGCCGATCTTGCTCGCGGGGAAGTTGCCGGCCCAGAGAAGAACGAGGCTCGTCGTGCGCGGGAGGCGCCAGAGATGGATCGGCCCTGCCGGGATGGGGCCGACAGGGCCGAGCGCCAGAATGGGCGCCTTACTTCTTCTTCTTCTTGGCTGCCTTCTTCTTTTTCGCCATCGTGTCACCCCCTCCCGCACCCGCGCGTCCCGCGGTTGGATCGATCTTGCGGCGACTGTACGGGCAGGGTCCGAGGAGTGTCAAGCGGAAAATACACTCTGCGGTGTCTGGTGTCGGCGGGACCCCTACATCTGGGGACCCGAGCGATCGCCCGAAGTGCTCTAAGGCGCGCTAGGTTCCTTCGCGCATCGAGGATGGCTTGCGATGCTCGCGACGGCGAACGAATTCCTGGTTGAGCGCCATGCCCTTCTTGCACATGGGACACTGCTCGGGCGTGTAGGTAGGAAAGTCGCGGCTCACGAGGCTGAAGATCTCTTTGCCCTCGATCTCGGCCTTCTTCGTGCGGCGCCAGAGGGCGCCGATGCCGATGACCTGCCCTCCCAGCTCCTCGACGAGCTCGCTCAGGAGCTTGACCGTGGTGCCGGAGCTGACGAGGTCTTCCACGATCACCACCTTGGTGGTGGGGCGAATCAGCCGGTGGAACTCCGCGGGCAGCGTCACCCTGCGCTTCCCCGCGCTCACACCCTTGGTGCCGTACATCAGGGTCGGGCGCGACGGGTGGGCGCGCGCAACGCAGTGGGACAGGATGAGCGCGCCGGGACCGGTCGAGAGCACCACGTCGATGGGCCACTGGGCGAAGTGCTTCGCGATGACGGCGCCGAGCCCTTCCGTGAAGGAGGCCTCGGTGGTGACCAGCGTCTTCTCGATGTACTCGCTCGTGTGCTGCCCGGAGGGCAGGAGGATGTGGTCGTTGGCGTGGTAGGCGCCGGTGCGCTTGAGGATCTCCAGGTGGATTTTCTCGCGTACTTCGGCGTCCATGCGGGCGTTGTCCTTCGCGTTCGGCGGGGTCATGAGCGCTTAGGATGACCGCCGGGGCGCGTCCTTGTCAATGCCAAAGATGCCACGCCATTGCCAAAGTGCCACGTCGGGGCGCGTGGTAGACTCTGCGAATCATGAAGCTGCTCGCCGTCGAGAGCGCCACGCTGTCGGGCGGGGTCGCGCTGCTGGACGGCGACAGACTGCTCGGCGAGATCACGCTGAATATCGCCATCACCCACTCGGAGCGCCTCATGTCGGCGGTGGACCGGCTGCTCGCCGACTGCGGGCTCGCGCCCGCGGATCTGGACGGACTCGCCGTCTCGGTAGGGCCGGGCTCCTTCACGGGCCTCCGCGTCGGCCTCGCGACCGTCAAGGCGCTCGCCATGGCCCTTGACCTGCCCGTGGCGGCGGTGCCGACACTCGACGCGCTCGCCGCCCGGTTACCCTTCGCGGACGCTCCCGTCTGCCCCATCCTCGACGCACGCAAGGGCGAAGTCTACCTCTCGCTCTACCGATGGCGCGAAGGCGGCATGGCTCGCGAGTGGGACTACCTGGCCCTGCCTCCCGAGCTGGCTGCGGCCCGTCTCGACGCGCCCGTCATCCTGCTCGGCGACGGGATCGAGGCGTGCCGCCCGTGGCTCAGCCGGTTGGGGGCGGGAGCGCGGATGGCGCCGCCCGCTCAGCGGCTGCCGTCAGCCGCGGCGGTGGCCGGGCTCGGGCGCGCGGCGCTTGCCGCGGGCGCCGGCGTCGGCGCCGAGTCCCTGGCGCCACTCTACCTCCGTCCCTCCGAGGCAGAGCTCAAGGCGCGGCGGAGCTGAGCGGCGTGGATCACGAGCTCACATCGGCCCCGATGGACGTCGGCGATCTCGACCAGGTGCTCGACATCGAGCGCGCCTCCTTCCCGACGCCGTGGACGCGCGCGGCTTTTTGCTACGAGATCCAGCAAAACAAGGTTGCCCATTGCACGGCGATCAAGGGACGGCACGGGGTGGTCGGCTACCTGTGCTTCTGGGAGATCGGCCACGAGATCCACGTCACCAACCTGGCCGTGCACCCCGAGTGGCGGCGCCGCGGAGTGGCTCGGCGGCTGCTCGCCATCGCGCTGGCCGAGGGCGTGGCCCGAGGCGTGGTCCTCGCCTTCCTCGAGGTGAGGCCGAGCAATACGCGGGCGCTGGCACTCTACGAAAGCCTGGGCTTTCAGGTCATCGGCCGGCGCAACGGCTACTACTTCGACACCGGTGAGGACGCCCTCGTCATGGAGGCGCGGCTGGGTGACGGGGCCGCCGTGGCCCGGAACCAGCGCGCCGGGTCCTGACGACGATGCTTGCGCGACTCGCCCTGGGCGTCCTCGTCGCCGCGGCGGCGGCGGCGCTGCCGGCCGCGGCGGCCGCCGAGCCGATCCAATTGAAGATGCTTTCCAACTACTCGCGCGCCACCTTCAAGACCGACGCGCCGCTCGAGACCATCGTGGGTACCACGGCCGGCCCCGCGGTCACCGGCAATCTCGTCGTCGACCCCTCGAAGCCCGCGGGCGCGCAGGGTACCATCAAGGTGGACCTGACCACGCTCAGCTCGGGCGTCGCCAAGCGCGATGCGGACATGCAGACGCCGCAGTATCTCGACACGGCCAATGAGGCGAACCGGTTCGCCGTCTTCGAGATCACGAGCGTCGACCTCACGGCGCCGCTCGAATCCGGCAAGGAGGTCCCCGCCAAGGTCAAGGGCATCCTCACCATCAAGCAGAAGCCGGTGGAGCTGGTCGCCGACGCGCGCGTCACCTACATCAAGCTCACTCCCGAGCAGGTCGAGGCCCAGAAGCGCTTCGGCTTTGCCACCGACAACGTGAAGGTGCGCGCGAAGTTCAGCACGCTGTTCAGCAATCACGGCATCACCATCCCGCAGCTGCTGTTCCTGAAAGTGTCGAACGAGATCCAGCTCGAGACCGACCTGACCTTCGTCCGCCAATAGGTCATCGCCGGGTGTCGCCAGCCTCCGACTCCTCCCTCGTCCAGCGCATGCTCTCGGGCGACCGGCTCGCCTTGGCCCGCCTCATCACCCGTGTCGAAAACCGCATGCCCGGCCTGGCCGAGATCATGCGCTCGATCCAGCCGCGCCTCGGCCGCGCGCACGTGCTGGGCGTCACCGGCCCTCCCGGCGCCGGCAAGTCCACGCTGGTGGACAGGCTCACGGCCAGGCTCCGCGCCGAAGGGGCCAGCGTGGGCGTCATCGCCGTCGACCCGTCGAGCCCCTTCACGGGTGGCGCCGTCCTCGGCGATCGCATCCGCATGCAGGCCCATACCCTTGACCCCGGCGTCTTCATCCGCAGCATGGCGACCCGGGGCAGCCTTGGAGGCCTCGCCGCCGCCACCGGCGACGTCATCAAGCTGATGGACGCCTTCGGCTTCCCATGGATCCTCATCGAGACCGTCGGCGTCGGGCAGACGGAGCTGGACATCGTCAGGCAGGCGGACACCACCGTGGTCATCCTCGTGCCGGAGTCCGGCGACTCGGTCCAGGCCATGAAGGCGGGGCTCATGGAGGTGGCGGACATCTTCGTGGTCAACAAGGCGGACCGCGATGGGGCGCATGCGCTCATGGCCGAGCTCCGCTTCTCGGCGCACCTGCACTACTCGAGCAGCGTCTCCGCCAAGGACATCGAGTGGGAGATTCCCGTGCTGGCGGCCCAGGCGACCAACGACGTGGGTGTCGCCGAGCTCCTGGGGGAGATCAAGGGTCACCGCCGCGCCCTCGAGGAAGCGGGCGCGCTCGAGCAGCGGCGCCAGGCACGGCGGAGGGCGGAGCTTCGGACCCTTCTCGTCGAGGAGTTCGCGGGACGCGTGATGACGGCGGTGGAGCGGGACCGGGAGCTGGTGACGGTGATCGACGCGGTGGCCGCCGGCACCCTGGACGCCTATTCAGGCGTGGAACGTATTCTCGCGCGGCTCCTGCGCGAGCCTTGACACCTCCCGGGCAGGAACGCACTATGTGACGCAACGGTCACCCCGAACGGAGGTCTTGCTAAATGTCGCCGTCTCACCAGTGGTACGGGGTCGTCCCCGGCTGGCTGCCCTTCTACGCGCTGATCGCCGCCGCCGTCGTGCTCTTCGCGTGGCGGGCGATCTTTCTTGTCCGGCTCATGCGCACGGGGAAGCCCGCCGCGCGGTGGGACAAGCTGCCCGCGCGCCTGCTCGCCGTCGTCGTCAACGTGCTCGGCCAGGCGAGGCTCATCCGCGGCGACTTCTGGCCAGGGCTCATGCACGCCACCATCTTCTGGGGCTTCTGCATCCTGACCCTCGGCACCATCGAGTTCTTCGGCAAGGGGATCACCGAGTCGTTTTACCTCCCGCTCCTGTCGAACAGCCCCGTGTACCTGATCCTCCAGGACTCGTTCAGCCTGGGGGTCATCGCGGCCATTGCCTACGCGGCCTACCGGCGGCTCGTGACCAAGCCCCGCCGCCTCACCCTCTCCACCGAAGGGCTGCTCATTCTGCTCCTGATCTTCGGGCTGATGGTGACGGACCTCGCCGCCGACGCCGGCCGGATCCTGCTCGCCCCCGCCCCCACCGACCACTGGCAGTTCGCCGGGAATGCGCTCGCGGGCATCCTGGCTCATCTTCCCGGCGGGGCCGTGCCGGCGATCTTCCACGCGTCCTGGTGGCTCCACGCCGTGCTCCTCCTGAGCTTCCTCGTGTATCTGCCGTACTCGAAGCACCTGCACATCATGGCCGCTCCCTTCAACGTGTTCTTCGCTCCGCAGACGCCGAAGGGGAAGTCCACGACCCCCGACCTGGAGAACGCCGAGAGCTTCGGCGTGGGCGCCATCACGGAGTTCACGTGGAAGGACCTCTTCGATCTCTACAACTGTACCGAATGCGGACGCTGCACCTCCGCGTGCCCGGCCAACGTGAGCGGCAAGGAGCTGGACCCGAAGTGGCTCATCCTCAATCTCCAGGAGCATCTGCTGGAACGTGGGGCCGGTTTGCTCGGCAAGTCAGGAAACGGTGGGCAGGAGAAGGCCCACGAAAAGCCTCTGGTGGGCGAGGTCATCCATGACAACGTGCTCTGGGCCTGCACCACCTGCCGCTGGTGCGTGGACGCGTGCCCCGTCTTCATCGAGCACGTCCCGAAGATCGTGGACATGCGGCGCTGGCTCGTCCTGACCGAGTCGAGGTTCCCGGCTGAGCTGCAGCCCACGTTCCGCAACCTCGAGACCAACGCCAATCCCTGGCAGATGTCGTGGCAGACGCGGACCGATTGGGCGAAGGACCTGGGTGTGCGGGTCATGAGCGACGTGAGTCAGGCCGAGTACCTCTACTGGGTCGGCTGCTACGGCTCCTTCGACGAGCGCAACAGGAAAGTCGCCCGGGCCTTCGTGAAACTTTTGCAGTCCGCGAACGTGGACTTCGCCATACTCGGTAACGAGGAGAAGTGCACGGGCGAGCCCGCCCGGCGCCTGGGGCACGAGTACCTGTACCAGACGCTGGCCCAGGGCAATATCGAGACGCTCAAGCGGTACCGTTTCCAGACCATCGTCACCGCGTGCCCCCACTGCTTCAACACCATTCGCAACGAGTACCCGGACTTCGACGGCCGCTTCAAGGTGATCCACCACAGCCAGCTCCTGGACGAGCTGGTCGCCGCCGGGCGCCTCAAGGTTGCGAAGAACCGCACGGAGCGGATCACCTATCACGACGCGTGCAACCTGGGCCGGTACAACGACGTCTATGAAGAGCCGCGGCGGGTACTGGCCTCCACGGCCCGGCAAGACCTCGTCGAGATGAGCCTCAACCGGTCCAAGGGTTTTTGCTGCGGCGGCGGGGGCGGCCGCGCGTGGATGGAAGAAAACGAGGGCCGACGCGTGAGTCAGGTGCGGGTGGAGCAGGCCATGGCGGTGAAGCCCGATATCCTGGCGTCGGCATGCCCCTTCTGCCTCACGATGTTCGAGGACGGGGTGAAGAGCAAGGAAGTCGCCGACAAGATCAAGACCCGGGACATCGCCGAGATCCTCGCCGAGAGCCTCGAGTAGCACGGTGGACCCCGCCTACCACGAGGTGATCACGCGGCGCCTCGAGCTGCCGCTTCACGAAGGACCGGACAAGACGGCCACCCTGGAGGAGGCCGTCCGCCGCCACGTCGAGGCGGGCGACACGCTCTATGTCGCCGCCGCCCATGGCCGCCCCAACGCGGCGGTGCGGGAGATCGCGCGCCAGTGGTGGGGCAAGACGCCCGGCTTCACGCTCGCCGCCGTCGGCGTCGGCTCGCCCTGGACCGCCCTCATCCACGGCAACCTGGTCCGCCGGACGATCACCACGTTCATGGGCGAGGGCTATCCCTTCCCGACGCCGCAGGCGCTCATCTCCCGCGCCGTGCTCGACGGCCGCCTCGAGGTGCAGAACTGGTCCATGCTCACCTTTCCCCTGCGCCTCCTCGCGGGGGCCATGGGCGTGCCGTTCCTGCCCACGAAGTCGCTGCTCGGCTCGTCGATGGAGGAGGACAACGCGCGCGCGGGAGACTTCGCCGCGGTCGACGATCCCTTCGGCGGCCCCGGGAGGGTGGGCTACGTGCGCGCGCTCGTGCCCGACGTGGCGATCGTCCATGGCTGGGTGGCCGACCGGGCGGGCAACGTCATCATCGGTACACCGATGAACGAGAACCTCTACGGCGCCATGGCCGCGCGCAGGGGAGCGGTGGTGACGGTGGAGCGGATCGTGCCGACGGAGTTCATCCGGCGCCACGCCCACCTCGTGAAGCTGCCGGGCCAGTACGTCCGCGCGGTGGTCGAGGCGCCGCAGGGCAGCCACCCGGGCGGCATGTACGGCATGGGCGAGGCGGAGCTCGAGGGCTACGCGGAGGACCTGGACTGGATCCTCGAATGCCGCCGGGCCTTCAGGAAGCCCGAGACGGCGGATGCGTGGATCAAGGAGTGGATCCTCGACGTGCCGACCCACGAGGCCTATCTCGCCAAGGTCGGCTACGCGAAGATCATGGAGACCAAAGGGAGGGCCGACGGCGACGCATGGGTATCCGAGCTGGAATCGCTCTCGTCGAAGCTGCCCGCGGCTGACGCGCCCGCGACTGCGCCGGAGTGGATGGTGGTGGCCGCCGCGCGGATGCTGCAAGACAAGGTGCGCGCGCACGGCTACAAGACGTTCCTGGCGGGGGTCGGCAACTCCAACCTGGCCGCCTGGCTCGCCGGCTACGAGCTCAAGCAGGCGGGCGTGGAGGTCGAGATCATGGCCGAGACGGGCATGGTCGGCTACCTGCCGCGCCCCGCCGAGCCCTTCGTGTTCTCCTTCCGCAACTTCCCCTCGTGCAAGATGCTGACGGACATCCTCCACGTCATGGGCATCTTCATGGGCGGTCGCCACAACGCGTGCCTGGGCTCGCTGGCCGCGGGACAGATCGACCGGTATGGCAATATCAACTCGACCATCATTCCCGGCAAGACCTACGTCACCGGCTCGGGCGGCGCCAACGACATCACCTCCTCGGCGCGCGAGGTGGTCGTGTCGCTGCTGCAGTCGCCCCAGCGCTTCGTGGAAAAGGTGCCGTACATCACGGCGCCCGGCCGGACCGTGCGCACCGTGGTGTCGGATCTCGGCGTCTACGAGAAGGAGCACGAGGACGGCGCGTTGAGACTCACCGGCGTTTTCGGCAACCGGCCCGAGGCACAGGCGGTCGAAGCCGCGCGCGCGGCCTGCGGCTGGGATCTCGCCGTGGCGCCCCGGCTCCGGCGCTTCGAGTCGCCCACCGCGGACGAGCTGGCGCTGATCCGACTCTTCGATCCCCGCAGGTATTTTCTTGGTGAGTTCGCATGATCGGCATCCTCTCCGTAGGCGGCCACGTCCCCCGCTACCGGCTCTCCGGCAAGGCGCTGGGCGCCGTGTGGGGAGTGGGAAGCGGCGGCGAGCGCGCCGTGGCCAACGCGGCGAGCGCGCCGTGGCCAACTACGACGAGGACAGCCTGACCATGTCGTGCGAGGCCGCCCTCAACGCGCTGCACGGGCGGGACCTCAAGAGCGTCGGCGCCTGCTTCCTGGCTTCGACCTCGGCGCCGTATGCCGAGAAGTCGAGCGCCGCCATCCTGGCCACGGTGGCCGACCTGTCTCCCGCGGTCCTCACTGCCGATCTCGGCGGCTCCCTTCGCTGCGGGACGACGGCGTTGAGACTCGCGCTCGACACGGTCAAGGCCGGCTCGGCCGCGCAGGCGCTGGTGGCCGCCGGCGATGTGCGCCCCGTGGCCCCGGGCACACCGGAGGAGGCCCAGGTAGGTGACGGGGCGGGCGCTGCGCTGGTGGGCGGGGGAGATGTCATCGCGAGCTTCGAGGGCGCCTACACCGCGAGCCACGACTTCACCGATGTCTGGC